>JAAUXT010119505.1_pt1 | contig 24042 bp, 32 predicted proteins | sample 7278171 | NCBI WGS metagenome assembly JAAUXT01 (sample SAMN14350112, study PRJNA611818) | marine sediment metagenome | isolation source: surface marine sediment (1.8m) | place: French Polynesia: Moorea | collected 2018-08
AAACTTTCATTTTTGGGTACTGTTAAGTTACCCCCCCCCCCCCTTCCAAGGCCAAATTTGGAAAAAAAAAAAAATTCTAAAATGGCCTGAAAATGATTTTGTTGAAATTTCACGATGGTTCAGTTACCCCCCTCCCTGCAAATGGCCAACTGGCAACTCAACTGTGGTCAGAGCGACTGGCCCAAAGGAGACCGCGCGCTTTTTGGGCGATAGCCTTCCTGTTGACAAAGTTGCATCAAAAAAATCCACTCTGGTAATTTCAGGGAAACTTCCTGTATGCTGGTTCAGCTGTTTCCCTTGGGAAACAGGTTCTGTCTTGTGTGTTTGATATCAACGATCGGTTGCTCACCACGAGTTGTGAGATCTTTGGTTTTCAAGGAAACTGGTCAATCTTTCTCTTTTAGATGACAAAACCCAGGAAGAATTGCTCAAGACGACGCAGCTTGTTTACAGCTATCAGTCCGGGAAAATGGTGAGTTGTTCGTGAGTTGTTCGTTTGGTGCCAAATGGAGGCAAAATGACATATCGCTCTTATGTTTACAGTCATACCAATGTCAAAAATGAAAATTAGATTCGTTCCCCAACTCAACAGTTGTGAACTGCTCTTTTGTGGCACTTTAAATCCACCTTGAGTTTCTCCTCCATGTCTGCGTGTCTTCAAATAAACTTTCCGTGCAGGTACCACGATTGCGGGAACCACGGCAGCTCTACTTTAACAACAGCGAAATGGGTCCCCAGCAAGCGGCCAGATGGTCAGTTCTCTTGTGAATATATTTGAACAAGTGCTGTGCGCGTACAGCTGAAGACTATTTGCCAGCCTCTCATGTCACTTGCAGGCCTGCTGAGATCCAGGTGCTGCCGGAGAGGGTCCGGCACATCGAGTACACCCCGCCGCAGCCCGAGCCGCTCTACAGATCCAGTGCGTGAGCCTTTGCTTACCCGTGAAAGAACCAAGCAGTTTGTCATTTTGTTTTCGCGTCCATACTCGGTTTGGAGAGTGAACCTGCGGTAAAACCTAAAACCATGGCGATTTGCGTTTTGCAGACGGGATGGAGAAGCAGCCGCTGTCTCGCAGTGTTCTCGGCGAAGGACGAATCGTGTTCGAGTACGAACCCATCATAGGCAGCTTCGTGAGTGATTTGTGACTGTGGAACAGACACCTGCAAGTCAAGGTCTCCTGCTCTGGAGACGCTTTGACGCCGACACTATCGCGCACTCTCCCTCTCACACTCGCACACCGCTGTCTGCCCCGCAGTTCATCCGGTCGCGGGTCGGCGGGAGCCGCGGCGGCACGAGTCACGTCCAGGTGCCGCTCGAGTCGGACGACGACGCGACGCTGCAGTTCGAGTCGCGCTTCGAGAGCGGAAACCTCGCCAAGGCCATCCAGGCGTAAGTACACGAGCAAGTACAACAGCTCGAGGAACCGGTCGGAGCAGCCGACACTTTCAATAGAATCAACCCTGAGCAAGATCCAGCCAAGCTGCCGCGTTAGTGTCAAGGGTGAGATTTTGGTGGGACCAACCAGTTATTCGTGCTGTTGGCCTCTTGGTTGGTGGAAAGTGTGCGAGTTGACGGTGTAATAGCCTGACGGGACAGATTAATCCTCCTGTTCTGCAACATTCGGTTGTTTGCCGCGTGGAGTTTGTAATGTGGAACCGGAAACTGGAATGAACGACACGGAAATTGATTTTGAGCCGCGATCGATGCTTTGAGATTGATTCTACTTTGTGATATTTACACACACTGCTACGACTCGATTTGCGTCGCACAGGAAATGTTTGCCCAAACAGCCGCAGCTTGTTTTCTCCAGTGCTTGCTTTGTTGAGATGGACTTGTTGTCATTGTTCTTTTTCCATCTCGGTTCAGTGACCAGTATACGTACGACCTGTGGGTGCGCCATGATCTCTACACCACCAAGCACACGCAGTGGTTCTATTTTCGAGTCTCCAACACCCGCGCCAATGTACAGTACAGGTTCACAATCGTCAATTTCATGAAGGTCAGTTGTGCTTCTGGTATCTTGTCTTTCGCGCTGAAAAGAAGCCTTGCGTCCGTGCTCCTCTTGGCGTGGGCATTCAGCACCACTTCTCTTGCAGCCGGACAGTCTGTACAACTCCGGCATGAAGCCGCTCATCTACAGTGAGCACCTGGCGAGCACTCGTCAGGTCGGCTGGATCCGGCACGGCAGGGAAATCAAGTACTACCGCAACAACATCAGGTCAGATTCTCAACACCCTTCCCTAGTCCTGTCCGAATGTGCTGTGATCCAAGTTTGCGAGAATCAGCGAGTGCGCCTGTCACGAAGTTTTCGCGTTGAACTTTATGAAGTCTGTTCAGTCGTGTTGAAAGAAATTTGAAACCCGTGGTTACATGCACTGCAAAATTTGGATTCCATTGCAGGTATAGCATGGGCAAGACTGAGAGGAACCACTACTCACTCACGTGGACCTTCCAGTTCCCGAAAGACGGGGACACGTGCTACTTCGCCCACTGCTATCCATACACATACACCGACCTGCAGGTCACTGCACTTGTCCTTGTCTCACAATTTACGAATTTCTGTCGGGGGAGACCAAAGTACGGACGGTTCGGCGCAACAGTGTGGCTGTCCAACAAGCTGTTGTGAATTTGCAGGACTACTTGAATGACATTGCTCAGGATCCGATCAAGTCGAAGCTGTGCAAACAGCGGGTGCTGTGTCGCTCTCTGGCGGGGAACCTCGTTTACAACCTGACCATCACGTCACCGTACAAGCAGCCCAGCGAAACTAAGGTGGGCACGCGTTGTTTGATCCTCAGTCCAGTTTCACAGATCTTTTTGTCTCTTGTGCTGTCCAGATGCTGTCATGCTGAAGATCGAAATTACTCGGCAGTGTTTTGAACCTTGTAGAACCGGAAGGCGGTGGTGATCACGTCTCGAGTGCACCCTGGCGAGAGCAACGCGAGTCTCATGATGAAGGGTTACCTTGACTACCTCCTGAGCAACACCCCCAGTGCCAAGGTACCAATAGCGATGGTGGTTCACGATGGCATCAAGCGGAGACTTTCGATCAGCGCTGGCGATTCGTTCACATTTCGATGTGTTTCTCTCGGCAGCGACTTCGCGACGCGTTTATCTTCAAGATCGTCCCGATGCTGAACCCGGACGGAGTGATCGTGGGCAACTACCGCTGCTCGCTCGCCGGCCGAGACCTCAACAGGAACTACAAGACTCTGCTCAAAGACTCCTTTCCCTCCGTCTGGCACACCAAGAACATGATCAAGAGGTAAACGACGGCATTTCTCGCAACACAAGCGTGTTTTTGTGCGAATTCTTTTCACAGACCAGCAGGTTCAAATGTGAAGGAAATTTGCTTGGTCCACTGATCGCAAAGAGCTAAAACTGCAACAAAGGAAACAAGAACCAGTGGCTTTTGTTTTTGAAGGCTGGTGGAGGAGAAGGAAATCGTGATGTACTGCGATTTACACGGCCACAGTCGGAAGCAGAACATGTTCATCTACGGCTGTGAGAACAAGGGCAACCCGCTCAAACGACTCCGCGAACGAATCTTCCCCGTCATGCTGAGCAAGAATGCCCCTGACAAGGTGAACGAAACCACGATTATATTTGCTTCTTTTCTTGGAGAAATGGATACTGTGCAAGTCTGGGGCCACCAAGCCGTCTGTTGGTCACGTTCAGCTTTGAAGTCCTCACCTGTTTCTTGGCCTGAGACACGAAAGCTGACGGCACTGGCTTCTTCTGGAGTCTTCGCGTTCTCGGACAAACGACCAATGTTTGTTTTCAGTTCGCTTACGACAGCTGCAAGTTCAAGATCCAGAAGAGCAAAGAGGGAACGGGTCGCGTCGTCATGTGGAACCTGGGCATTTCCAACAGCTACACGCTCGAGGTGACGGCTTCGCGCGCCTTACCGCCTCCACATCAGTGTTCCTGCAGCAGAAGCACTGTCCCGATTAGCATCGACAAGAACAGTGAGGCTGAGGAGAAAAGTGTAAAAGCTGGCTGTCTCGATCAGTCTTGTCGCTGTTGTGTTGGCAGGCGACGTTCTGCGGGTCTTCGCTGGGCAGTATGCGCGGCCACCACTTCTGTCAGCAGGACTTCGAGAAGATCGGCTACCACTTCCTCGACACGCTGCTCGACTACTGCGACGCGGAGCCGGCCAAGGTGAGTCAGGGCGTTTGGATTTCACGGCAGTGCAACATGAGTGTGAACGACCCATCTCACCGTAGCGAACAGAGAAATGATGATGACTTGTGCTGAATGACTTCGAATTGTTCCAAGGAATTTAATGTCACGTTTGATTGATTGATGCTTCCAAAGAAAATGTTCGCATTGTCATCTGGAAACCAGAGCAAGAGAGCCGTAAATTCAAGTGGATATGTCGTTTTCTCTTTCCATGCTATCACTGTACACTTGACCCTGACCCTGGCGCTACGTGTGTCATTGCTGTGGTAATTGGCTTTACATTTCCCGAGCTTGCGCGTTACGTTTTGAAGCTTGCTTCCAAGTCTTTGGCCCACAGGGATAAGTTTTGATTTCTCGCAAGAAAGAATGGATGTTGGGCACTGTACATGCTTTCAAAGACAGGACTGCATTGTATGTGATGCTTGTCGCGATTCTGGGATGAGATGATTGCTGCGAATTAGCAACATTCCATTGCATGTTGTGCGCCGCATGAACAGCAAAACGCTTTGCCTGCCGTCAGTAAGTCGCATCAGTCACCGGACTGTGGCATCTGCAACGAGCCGCGTTTCATTTCTCGGTGGAATTGTTGCAGCACCTGGAAATCGTGTCCACCCTGGAGGAGCGGCTGCGCGCCGAGGTGCTGCACCGGCTGCAGCAGCGCGAGGGCGCCGAGGCGGCGCAGCGCCGCGCCGCCGCCGTCAACCTCGACGAGCTCGACTCGGACCTCGAGTCCAGGTGGGTACTGTCGTGCGCAACACACACACACACACACACACAAACACAAACACAAACAAACACACTTACATACACACGAACAAACACGCATGTGCGCGCGCACCACACTAAACAAAGCTGATTTCACATCTGCCTTCCCTGACTTGGTCATGGTGCCCAGAAATTCAATAAAAGCGCAGGTCACGGTTGGTTGAAGTTGAATCTCCCTCCTGCGTACACACACGCGTGCGCGCTTGCGCATCTTCACACAGAGTAGACGTTCTTACAGTGGACAGCAAATCATACTGCAGTTCCGGTGGCGCATCGCGATGAAAACTGCCACGCTTGGCATGATCAGTGCAGAGTGTATTTTGTTTCCAGCGATGGTGGTTCGGACAGTTCAGTGTCGGACGGTCTTCCAGTTCATCTGCAGTACATGGCCAACAAGGTTCGTGCGCAAACACTCTTTGTGATCAGCAAAAATGACGGTTCTGCTGTGTCGAAATAACCAAATTTGTCACACAGATGCCGAAACGGAAGAAGCGATTGAAATCGCGGAAGGATCGCAACAAAAGCAAATCTCATCAAGCAGCCGCAGAGTCCAAAAAGACCACCACCCCTCCGTCTTCGGTGCGTATGACAGCGAGATTTTACCCATTGATCATTTGCGCGTGTTTCATCGTTTTGCTTTGTTCTCGGCACATTGGCTGGTTGACAGTGCAGGTCTTTGGTTCTTACGCCTTGTCTTGTGACGCGCCCTGTTCACCCTGACCCGATTCTGTCCAGGTTGATGTGCACAAACGGACCGCTGTCTCGAAGGACAGAAAGCGGAAGGTGACATGTCCCGTCAAATCAGACCCTGCATTGCTTTGCATTGATCCTCCGGGATTTGAATGCAGATAACCTGCGTTGGTGCTCAGAATATCTCACGAAACTCTGCGCGCTCTTTCTTTGTGCGTCTAACACAAACTCTTCACTTGATTTCAAGTGAGCCAACTTTGTTTTGTGCTTCCTGTCCTCACATCAAAGTTTCACGGAACTCGCAAATTTAAATCTCACTTGGACTTTATCTCAGTCAAAACGTTTGACTTGTGTGCAAGGCTTGTCAAGCTGAATGGCGACTTTCTCCCCCAGCAGAAGCCGAGCAAAGAGAGAAGCGCCCTCACGGTTGATCGTGACGCAGCGACCGGCAAACGAGCCAAGTCCCGAGGTGCGGCCAACAACGGTATTCCTGTGTTTTCCGAGGAGCGACTGCAGGAACGAGCCGTGAAAAAGGTTTGTCAGTCTCCAAAACAGCAAAATTTGCGCGCCATATTTGAGTCAGCGTTATGTGCTTACAGACAGAAGATGCGTCTGCTTGTTGGTTGTTTGGAAATCAACATCGTGCGGTGGCGCACAATGTTGACGTTGATTGCAACGCGTCGGGTGTACGACCGCTGGCTTTGTGTTGCAGACTGACGACTACCTCGAAGCCATCACGAATGCTTACCTCAAGAACGGCATGTTGACCAGAGAGGAGCAGCTCAACACAGGTACATCAGTACTGGCGGTTTTTTGTGCTTCTTAGTTTAAATTTACTGAATTTCTGAAACTGTTCTTCCTGCAAGAAACGTGTACAAATTAGTTTTTAAGATTCCGCACTGGTTGCTGGGTTTTCTGCACTTTCCTCGTTGATGTTGAACTTGAAGCCAGTTGACGCTGTACAGACACAGGAACGTTTCCTTGCACCAACTCTCTCCCGTCATGCATGCACAGCGCGGCCCCACCTGCGCTACACAGGTCAGGCGAGGGACGCGCGCGCTCCCAACTTCAGCCTCGATCTCCACCTGGGCTCCGACTCTGATCGCACCTTCCTTCTTCCTTCCACACTCAGTCAGCTGCGCAACCTCAAGGAAGGTAGTCCCTGCTTCAGTTTGTATTGTGATCTGGTGGGAAAAGACAGACGTTTCAGAATCGAGTTCAAAAGATCAGTCTTTCGGAAAGCCGACAAGTAACTGATACGAGAATTATATTTGACCACGAACAGCACCTCCGGGGATGGGAAAATAGAATTTTTGTGTTCTGCTCACCTTGATGCCTGTTCATATCTCAGTTGTCGTGCTTCTGAGATCAGAGTACTCGTGCAGAGCAATAACCGATCAAATGGCTCAGTCCTATAAGCCAGATTCACAACAACATAATTCTATTCTGTTTTGCTTGAATTCGCGGTTCTTGCCTGCTTTGTCATTTTCTTCACACTTTTGTCAGAATTTCGCTCAGATTTGCTCGCGAAGAAAGTACCTTTTTTTTGTGGAGCAGCGATTCACGTTATCATTTTCACTTGTCCCATGCGGGAACGAGGGGTTCTGTGTGAAGAAGGAATCTGTATTCTATTCTGGTGCAGCCGCAATTCGCAGAAGGACAAAGGCCAAACCCAAGAGTTGTTTCCGATCTGCGACGTTGGCCAGGCGGTCTTGGAACAGCTCTGGCTTGAAAGTGTCGTGGTCAGAGAGCAAGTCAGTTCAGGCATTCAGAAACTCGACTTCGGTGAAAAGACATGACCCAAAGTTTGGTGCGTTGAAATGAATGTTGTAATTTGGCCCACATGTGGGTGCCAAGGTGTGTTGTGACGAGGATTTTGGGTGTTTGTAGTATTTTGGATACACTTCTAGCAGATCAACAGTTTTGGTGTGTTGTGCCACAACTGCTCGTGGTGATTTTGACGTTTTTGCTGTTGAGAACAGCCTTTGAAAGAGGAGTCATTTTCTTGGAAGTTAAATCTGTTGTGTTGTCGTCGCCCCACTGTTGCCTTTGACCCTTTGGAATTGGTCGTTTGTGTTGGGAAGTTTTGCGTGTGGTGGGTCAATATGTTGTCTTTATTTGGTGTTTGCATCTCTCCGTTGGACATTTCGACACGGATCACAACAAGCGCAAAGCTTCAATGCAAGTTCATTTCGTGGCTCTGATGATGACGGGAAAACCACTGTGTCGTTTACCTCCCAATTCACATTGTGTTGAATGTTTCCGCACAGCTCACCCCGCACAGGTGGCGTCCCGCCGCGGGCCCCGCTCCGCCGAGTCCGTTTCCGGCGCCACTTCCGGTGCGCAGCGGCAGCAGCGCCCCCTCGCGCTGCGCCACGCGGTGGCGGCCGAGCTGCTGCCCGTGTTGCAGCTGCAGCTCACGACGACGGCGGAGCGCGCGCAGTGGTTCCGCGCTCTGCAGGCCGCGCTCAGACAGGCGCAGGGCCACGTGAGAGGTACCGAGTGATGTCTATAGGCTTAAGAATCCCTCCTCGTCTGCGTGCAATAAGGTTGTAGTCTTTAGGACTCTGTGTGGTGCTGCTGATCTCAGTGTTAAGGGTGTCAAAAATAATCTGTCGCAGTTGCCCTTTGCGTGTCTGTGTTTCTTGGTGTTGAGGGGAATGATTCAACGACAAAATCGTACAAGGAGATCCGAAATCGAGATGACACCAGACTCAGCCCAGATTCTTCAACGTGATTACAAGTGTTTTCAACCAAGTGCATGTAACTGGCACAAAATGGTTTTCAAGTTTCTGTGAAAAGGACAGTGGTGTCGGGCAATGACTTGAAACAAATGGTGATTGTGTGTGTTCTGCTTTGTCAGTGTCGCAAAGGTTTCTCTGGGAATCAGGTTCAGCAGCTCAGATGTGATAGATTTTGTGATTACTTGTGGATCCAAGTGCGGTGAATCCTGAAGGTGACAAGTTTCCATGATTTCAAATGGCATGCACCTTTTTTGTCTGATGTATATGGAGATGCATTGTGCTCAAATAATTTTCATTTGCTTGTTTTCACTTTGCTGTCTATTCTGTTTGATTCACTTTTCACTGAACCAGATGATTTTTATCCCACGATAACTGCACAGTTCTTCGAAGTGAAATGTGATGTCGCTCACGCAGGTGACGACCTGGAAGACGCGAGATTCCGGCTGTCGGAGCCTCCGCCGCCCGACACCAGAGTCGAGCGGCGTTATAGCTACTCCAGGGTAAGAGACGCTCTGTTCTGAAGAATCTCCGCTCGATGTGCAGTATTTCAGGAATATTCTTGTTTGTTGTCGAGTTCTGAAACTTCCTGCCTTTGGCCTGGATGTGTTGTTCACTCAAGAAAACAATTTGTTTCACAGCTGGGTGACACCCCCCAAGGGGAGGTTGGAGTGCAGTCGTCACAGAAGAACTTGAAACTGAAAGGTTCGTTTCCAAAAAAAGAGTTGGCTTTTCTGATGAGTTGTGGCAACCAAATCCATCAAGGTAGTGAGCATCCATCAGTGCTTCTGAGTGAGTGCGTGATTCCATTCCAAGTGAGACTGGCCGTACTTTTGCGTGAGTTGGGACCGAAGGACACGCAGCCACATTCGAAGGACGTGTGTGTGTTGCAGGCTTCACACTGTCGGACTCGGTCGCCCCCCGGGAGGAGGCGCGGTCGCTCCCCCCGCTGCGGCAGCGCGGCCTCCCGGCGATCACCGAGTCGCTGCTGCCGGTGTCGACTCCGCCCCCCGCAGCCCCGAGGCGCGGGCTCCACCGACACCCCACCTACCCCAGTGGCCGATTCCCCTGGAGTCAGCCCCCACACTCCACCCGCTGGTAGCCTGTGTGGGAGGCTGCCTGCCAGCTGAGGTCTGTCGTGGTTGGTGGCAGTTTGCACTTGCATGTTGGTGACCGGCGCTGCTGGTTGAGGCTGCACGGGTCACTATTCTTTGTCCTTTTCTTTGTCCATGCAGTACGCTGTTTGTGTGCTGTCCGAAGATTCAACGCACCAGCAACTTCGAATTGTGTTTCAGCAGACCACTGTGGAAGTTTGCACGACATCCTTACTTTTTCGCAGTTTCAGTGCTTTTTCTTACTTTTCCAAAAGTTTTGCCGTGTCTACCAACGTTTCAGACTGAACATTTTGACACAAAATTTGTATGAAAAGAAGGGGTGCATCTTCAAGGGTATGAGTTAGCCTCGATTTCAGTCGGACCCAAGTGAAGAAAATTTGGCCTCTTTTGTAATGCGACTTGTACGTGGGTTGACACGGTAGATCTACATGTGGCAGTCGTACAGTATCGAGATAGCGGTTTGCACCACACCGTTGTCAACCACCGGACAGAGGACTTCGGTTGTCCACTTCGGTTGTGCACGTGTTTTTTGTCGCAAAAGAGGTCGTGGCGTTTTCATGCTGTCCAGTTTTGTTCCCTGAATGGAGCACGTCACTTGGCACGAAATCACTTTTCAGGTTTTGTTCTTCGGACTGAATATATTCTTTGAAACTTTCACTTTGCACTTTTTGAACAGTTTTACATTTTGAAAAAAGAAGACGGAGTGACAAGAACAAACCAAATTTTGACACACTCTGTGCACAAGTTTTTGTGTATGCAGCGAACAAGTGTCAGCAACGGGTCACTTCGCAAGATCATTTCAGGCCAGTGCTCTCTGTCTGCAGGTTCGTCGGCGCCGGCAGCGCGCGCGGGTCGGAGCGGCCGGCGGTCCCACGACGCGCATCTCGCGGGGAGAACCGTCCGCTACTCCCGTCGCGCCGACCGCGCGCGTCAGTTTTGTCTTCAAGGCAACCAAGAGATCTGTTGCCAAACGAATATCAGACCACCCTTTCGGAAAAATCACCCGATCATCCAGTGTTGTGAATAGAGAAAGGCAATTGTATTTCCTGAATTTTCCTGTCGTTGACGTGAAGGAAAAGTGCAACTCAAAGGGAAGTTTTCATTGCAGAAACAACTCCTACGCAGCAGAGCAAGTCAGTTCCAGATTGTGTGCCAAAGAAGAAAATTGTGCCAAAGTCAACAGCAGAACTTCTCTCCGACCCAGGTGACTTTCTGTGCGTTGGGCAATAAATCCCCAAATGTATTTGAGCAGTTCTTTGAGAGAGGCCGTCTGCATTGTGCGAGAATCTTTTGACAATTTCCCAGTTGTGCTGTGGGATAATGTGAAAACAGAACACATTGCAATTTTCTTTGGATCAACCTGCTCTCATTTATCCGCATTCAGATTCTGTGGTTCAACGCGCGTCCAGTGCAACAACCAGATACTTTCCTGCGAGGTCAACGAGCGCTGAGATCAGCGACACCATCCAAAGCATCAACGAGATCCGACATTCACTGCTGAACCCGGCGCAACGAGCCAACATCAGCCCCACCACTGGGTGAGCGTTGGTTGCTACGTGGCTGATGACTGACTTCATTCGCTGATGCAAAGGAGATCCAGATGTTGTGAATATGAAAAGGCAACCGAACATCAAAGAAGTAACGAATCGCCGCATGGAAACTTGCGCCTTACCTTTGTGCGCGCTTTTTGTGTTTTGTAGTGATTTCATTGATCACTTTGTGAGGAAAACGGACGAGGAAATCTCCGCGATAACGGCGGATTTACCGAGCAGTGTCCAGGTAGAGTTCAGAGTTCTTCGTTCTTTCTGCAGTCGAAGTTAGTTTGTTCCGGTCTGCGATTTGTACTGATTTCTGCGCGCGCGTGTGTGCGTGTGTGTGCGTGTGCGTGTGTTGGGGGGGGGCTTCATGATAAAAATGGGTGTTGGATGGGCTCTTGCGTTCTCCACGAGCCTGTGTTCAAAGCTGCGCTTTCTTGTTTCTCCCAGAATGTCGGGGCTTCGCGCGGGCAGCAGAGTGACGAATCAAGGAAGAAAGTGACTGGGCACGCTGTCCGCGCAGCGAACAGCATGCCCAACTTGGGTCGCGCACAAAACCGAGACACCATTTCACCTGCAAGAAATCAGAAGCAGTCGTCGCTGGCTGGTCGTCTGCCACATCCAAGCAGCAGCAGCACCTTCCCAAACCACCAGTCACCCTCGAACCGGGTGACGCTGCCTGCATTCACTCCGCTCGAGTTGCCTTCTTTGACCCAGCACGTGAACGCAGTTTCGCCTGAATTTTTGGGAAACTACCGAACGAACAAGAACCTCGCCACTCTGAGAACATCGCAACTGACCCAACCTCGAGATTTACAATCTTCAAATGAAGACGCACCTCACGGACGTTACCTTGCAAGGGATGTGCAATTCACTGCGCAGGATGGAAGAGCTGCCTCAAACACTTCCACATTTGATCAAAAACAGGAAGAGCGAAGAGACGGACGATTTGTGCAGGTTTGTTGACCTCTTTCATACGAACAACTTCTGGGAAAGGGTCGAAAATTTAAGGGTTTTCCTGGTGTCGTTCAAGGCAACCAATGACAATCAAATCTATTTTCTACTTCTGCTATTGCAAAGAACATTCAGACTGTGTACTTTAAACCTTCAGGAACTGTCCGGGAAGATTGAGAGACAACGTAAGTGTTATTTGCTGCTGCTTTTCTTTGGAAAAGACAGTCGAGCTCATGGAACAAGACACAATGTGCATCGCGTCTTCAAAAGTGAAAAAAACACAAACGCCATTCTTTGAACATCAAAGGGGTCGTTTATGCTTCCCACACACAGAAACGCACTTCTTGTCACGACTTGGATCTGTTGCAGGTGCACTCCCGACCAAAGTGTCGCTGGTCATCAGCAGCGCTGGCGCGGCCGCAGCCCAGCCCCCCGCAACGCGCTCCCAGCTGCCCAGAGCCTGATCAATACCAACTCCTTTCTGACGCTGACTCGTGTGCGCACGTCTGTCGGAAAATGCAACGGCAAGCGCAGCGACGAGCAGTCACAGATGGACCCAGGCAGCGACAGCGAGCGCCCAAATGCCCCTTTCCAGGACGGAAACCGTGCCTCGTTCTCAGCGTGGTGCGAACTCGTCAGTGACTTGGGAAACCTTAGAGACCGTGGTTCTGACAATGGATTTCAGTATTGGTTCACAAGTTGTGCATAATGTCAACTTCAGGACGTTTCAGTTGTCTGCAGAACCACCCCTCATTTGTACCAAAGATTCAGGTGTCCAGTGTGATATGTCAAACTGCTGAGAACGATCGCTTCGAGCGAAACGAACAAGAACGTTCATGACAATCCGTCCATAATGTGATGAGAATTTCATTCATTCTATTTTCATACAGAACAACGCGCGATATTTTTGCTCATAAAGTTGTTGAAAAACTGTTCAAGTGTTTTTATGCGAGTGTCTTTTTGGCTCCATGGTTCACGAAGAAGCGACCTTTGTATCACAGGCTGCTTGTTGGCGGGTGAGGAATTTCCACGACGACTTTGCCCACGTTCTTCTTGCTGTACAGATACTGAAAACAGCAAGATTATCACTAAGCAACGCACCAGTTTGAGCTGTTTCGATGTTGAAGCCAGACGAGATACTGAGCACTCACATCGATGGCCTCGTATATCCCGTCCAGCCCTCGGAAGGGTCCACCAGGAGACTGGGCGCCGTTGTCAACCGTACTTTGAATCCTTCCCCTTGCCATTTCTGCGATCAGCTTTTGCAAATACTCAGCTGAGTGCGAAGCATAGTCAGGCAGGAAAAATCCTCGGACACTCGCAGATTTGGTCAGAATCTGCAAATGAAACATTTTTTTCAGCAGAACTCCGCGTAGTGCGTACCACGTACACGTAGCTTTCTGTGTTGGCTTGTGTGGTTTCCCACAAATTGACTTCACTGAGAAACACTCACCCTGGCAGGCAGAGTGGCCACAGCTTTTGATGGAGTGTAGCCCGTCTGCGTTTGATACCCAGTAATAAAGCCAATCAGAACCAGACGACCGTGTTTCGCCAAACTGGAGGAGTGAGGAAGAAAACAAACGCGCATTGCTGGAGACAGTCACTGTGAAACTCAGAGCCATGCGCAGTCCAACACCTTCCCAAATATGTTTGTACAGCAAAGTGCAACTCGTCCTGCCAAAACAGATCACTTGCCACGTACTTCACGAGACACGCGTCAAACACATTGCCTCCGACGCTTTCGTACACGACGTCCAGCTGGTTCTGAAAAAGGACAGCTTCTTGTGACATGTTGTTCATTCCACGGTAACACTGGTAATTTGGATTGCCGTTGATGCTGACTCACTTTGTATTCTTTGTTCAAAACATCCCTGACATTTTCCTTTGTGTAATTTATTGGTCGATCACAACCGATACTCTGAAAATGAAATTATTTTGCAGTGAGAGAGAGCGAATCGATTGCAAAAGGACCTTTAACAACCCGTTTGTTTGATCGCACACCTTCAGGAATTCCACCTTCTCATCTGTGGAACAGGTTCCGATTACGTGACATCCAGCGTTCTTCGCCAGTTGTACCTGTAGTGAATGTTAGACAGTGAAGGTACGACACAGGGGGGGGGGGACGCTTCCATTGTGGGTCTGAGCCATAGGCCTCCAACCAACATTCAAAAGAAAAACAGCCAATAGAACTGACCGCAAACTGTCCAGTGCCTCCAGCGGCAGCTGAAAGGAAACTTCCTGTAAGAAATTCCTGGCTCTTTCATTTGGCAAGAATAAATTTTCGTTGACAACAAAAATTTGTGTCTCTACCTGTGACCATCACTGTCTCTCCCGCTTTCATTTCACCAACCTGAAGAACAAAGAACATTTTTGTCGCGCCTCTTGAGTGAATTGTGGTGGAATTGTCTGCATGACGCGTCAGTTTGTGCCCAGAACGAGCGACACGAGGCGTCATTTACCTTGTCCAGAGATATGGCGGCTGTTAATCCACTGATCAACAGTGGGATGTACTCGGCCTTCACACCTGGGACCGGCAGAATAACCCTTTCGGGAACAACCTGTGCACGAACAGATCCGTCAGTTGTTTGCATCTACTTCAGGTATCACACGCGCAACTGACTCACCAATCAAACGGTTTGTGACTTACTGTATATTCGGAGAAAGCAGCCTCATAGTAATACATTACAGACTGTCCAATTTTCGCTCTCTTGCACTCGGAACCAACTTGAACCACCTCTCCAATACCCTGCAATTGGACACAAAACGTTCGAAAACAGCACCCTGAGTTTTGCCAAGCGTCATCAGCCAAGTCGCTCCAGCGTTGCAGTGCTGTCCACTGTCCTACTTCACACGAAGCAGTGACACAGAAAGGACGCAAGTGGAAGTAACTCGGGCCTGCCTTCTCCGTTTGAGCGCGTGACGCAACATATGGACCATTCACCTTCTGAGGATTGTCCATTGTTCTCAGCATGATATGTCTTTCGAGAATTACCGCACATCCAAAAACCATTTGCTTGGGTTTCACTAACGGCTTACCTCGAACCCACAATTGAACGGTGGTTTGACATCCGGAGCGTATTTTCCAGCAGAATAGTTGATGTCAGAAGCATTGATCCCAACGAACCTGCAGTGACAATCTTCATCTTGTCAAGGGGTGATGTGGAACAAATCAAAAGCTCTTTGCCGGAATCTGGCGTTTTCTTCGCACGAAGGCACAAACCTGTTTTTGACAAGCACGTCTTTGGGTCCCGGCTGGGCCATCGGAGCAGACACGATTTCTGTGGCTTCACGGAATTTATGAGTGACCTTATTCACAAGAATTTTCTTCAGCGTATTGGGGAGTTGTCGGGCCATGTTGGTGAAGCTTGTCAAGCAAATCGTTTGTGTCCTGACGAGATTTCCAAACAAAGTCAAAAGTCCAGCAAGAACCTGTCAAAATCTGTGCGCACAGTTCCTGCGCATGCTCCCTACAACAATATCAAATTTTAAATTTCCTGTTGTGCTGGGGGGCTTCAGTATAAACAGTGCTTTGTTGAGCATCGAGAGTGCAATATGAGTGCTTTGAAGAGTTTAGTTTTCTCTGTTGTTTCGTTGCTGACCTTCTTTAGTGTCTGTTTCACAAGTCTGCAGCTTGCAGAACTTTTGTCTTCGCAAACACCGTGGCAAATCTTACGCCCAGGTAATGTTATGTATTATCGCTCACTGTGCGCCCTGTTGAGTCTGAATTTCGACTTGAATGCAATGTTTTGTATCGATTGCAGTGGTCGTAAAGATCCCTGCTGAGATTTTCACGTACACTCCAATGGCATGTTGTATTACACCAGGGTGTTGTGATGGTTGATAACGTGTGCACAAAAAGACACGCTCACAACCAATGCAACCCACGAAAAGGATACAAACAGTGCAGGGTAGCTTCTCATTTTGACGGATCTTTTCGTGTGTCGACCAGGACCTGGTCAAGAAACCTGCCCCCTCTGGGGCAAAAGCGTGTATTTCATTTGCACCCAAATTATAGTGGTTTCAACTGGCAGCACTGTGAACATTCCAAAAATCATGACCGGTGTGATGGATGGTCGCGACAGCCGGCCACCCCCACCCCACCCACCTCGGCCATTGTCCGTCATTCCCACCACCAAGGCCAGCATCTCTGGTCCGTTTTCAGAAATCGGAAAGAGAGCAAACTTGAATGGTTTTTTGTTTTGTTTGGGGGGGGGGCGAGATTGCTCTCTGCGGAACCCAAAAAATACAATGCCGGTCATTTCTTTGCAGCAGCTGTGACCGAAAGGTTTTGTTGCGGTGTCATTTCAGAGGTCTTGGAGAAGAATGCTTTTCTCGGCCCCCTGTTGTTCGACATGTTTCTGGTGCTGGTGTTCGTCGCGCAACACAGCCTCATGGCGACAGAGACCTGGAAAGATATCGTTAATGACTTCGGTTTGCAACACCTCTCCAGGACCCTCTACTGTCTCGCCACGTCGTTTGCTCTGCAGGTGGACAATTCCACATGGAAGGATGCGCAGATACCTCAGAACAAAGACAATATTCGATTAACTTTTGAAAAACTGAACCACAAAAATTAATCGGCGCGTGTTAGAAAATCGGGCTTTTTTCTGGTACGAACGACAACGAAAAATCAGCTGACGACTCGCGGGTCGAACACAGGATCCCCCTTCCCCGGGAACATCGGAAAACGTCCGATTTTGTGCTTTGTTGTACTGCCAGCGAAAAACTCGAGGGCGAAACAGAAGCCTGGTGTTGCGCTCAGTCCTACTTGTCCTCAAATGTGAAATCAACATGACATACCTGGTTGGCATGAAACGCTTCTCAGTTGTACCCTCGACCGACTCTACGAAACTTTGTGTGTCCAGATTCCAGATAGAAAGCAAAACCCGGCCCCAGTTTTGGATTCGTACCAGCAGCTCATGAACGTCACAAATGTGCGAGGGCAAATTGGTTGGGCTTGAGTGAAGTGACCAAATGACTTGTCCCATTTCATCCCTGCTGTTTCAGTGGTTGATGACGAGCTGGCAGCCGCTGCCGGCGACGCCTCTGTGGTGGGTGGACACGCGTGAGCGCCCCGCGCTCTGGCTGTTCTTCGTGCTCGTGCACGTCGTCGCGTGGCTCCTCATCTACACAGCTGCACTCACCATGGACATCGCGGAGCTCACCGGACTCAAGCAGGTGAGATTCGAGAGAATGTCAGAGAATTTCGGAGATTCGAGGTAATTTCAACGTTGCAGTCGAAGGAACAGTAATTCTGTCGAGCTCTTTCACACGAAGAAGTGCTTGTGCCACGCGTAGACTAGTTGCGAACTGCATTCTGGGGTCTGCCAAGCTGAACTTTTCGTCATCTTACCTGTGCACACTGACCAATTCATCAAATGCTTACACACAGAATGAACCAAACCAAAGTCCTGTGGGAAACTGAATGGCTGTGACCGTTGATTCCACGTCACTCAGAAAGACTTATCCTTTTTCCCTTTGTGCAGGTGTACTACTACGTGCACGGCTGGAAGGAGCCGATGAGCTACAAGTCGCGGGAGGCGCAGCGGCTCTACGCGCACATGCGGCACCCGGGCGCCTGGTGCTTCCTCGTCATCCTGTGGCTGCACCCGCTCATGACCCTGGGCCGATTCGTGCTCGCGCTCATGTGGACCTTGTACCTGCTGTTTGGACACTCGGTGGACGTGGAGGATTACGAGTACGTGGAGATGCAGGTTGTGAGAAAAAGGTTCGAAGTCGACAGGCGACTTGAGATACTGGAGTAAGGAGGACGATTGAATTCGTGAGAACATCAAAGAATCTCAGAAAAACTGTTTCTTGGCACGCAACAAACTGATGTTGGTCCGACTGGTTTTGGTGCAACCGACGAACATATTCAAGATCAAGAAACGTTCATCTGCTTTCTCTCAACAACGTGTGAAGAGCAGAACAGTGTTCAAGAAAACTTTTACCCTATGATGCACAACACGAGGTGAGTTGCGAACACTTCTTTCCGCTCGGAAGACAGAAGATGTCCACCACAGACGAAAAGTAATCTCAATGCGTAGCTATTGTTCTGTCCGAGTCGCTGCTCGCAGCAATTCGCTTACTTGCTCGGTTAGCTCAGATTTTGTGGTCTGTTTCACTGCCTCTGACTGTGGTGCTTAGAACTAGTTTACAGGTAAAGAATAAAGTTTACAAAGTGGCTGATTCCAGTTCCTTTTTCATGTGTCTGCCAAAATTGAACGATCGAAAATGCAGTTTCGCGGACCGCTACTCATCCAGATTTATTGTTTGTGTCTGGAGCCAAGAACTCGGCGTTTTACCATTTTGGATCCGACGGGGACACTTCAGTTCACAGCATGTGCAGTTTGAACGGAGGAAGAAAATCAATCCTCGCGCTGTCTGTCGACGAAAGTAGTTGCCCAGAAATTATCAGCAGGACTTGAATTACGATTCCTGTCGTTTGCATGATTGTAGACATTTATGGCTTCCAGAAGTGCAATGCAAATTCAGCAGTGAGCTGTTGGTTGCGCAGGGACAGACATTTTGACATTTCCAAAACAGCTTTGCAAACAAGGTGGGAAAAGGAAAATGCGTGTTTGTTTCGGCACCAAGGCTGAAAAGGGAGCATGATTTCATTGTTTGTGCCAAAAACGTGACTGTGGGAAAGAAAGTCTGGAAGGCCGGGGGGGAGGGAGAGGTACCCGCTTCTGCCTTCTGCTCGTAAAACTTTGTCTGACGATAATGACTCTGGGATTTTCTCACCTCCTCGAGTAATCGCAGCGCGAGTGGAATTTCTCCATTTGTCTTCATCGTTTTATCTGCAGAAAAAAATATCTCAGAGCGTAGATCACTTGAGGAGCCAGTGGAAGATTGGCCCGTGTTGCGCGCTCTTTGCGCATAAATCGCTTGTGTGGGTCGAGTTCACCTGGCGTCTGCGGAGTCGCGCAGTCGCTCCCGGGGCAGCGGTAGAATCGCCTGGCACTGCGGGTGAAATTGTGAATAAAATTCTTGACCTTTTGCGCGTGCACTGAAAACGTCAACGTGTCATCGCGTTTGAGGTGACTGGTCGGATTGCGCGCGAGTGCACAGGGATACTGTACCGCCAAGAGGACATTGCTGGGAATGTTGATGCAGGAAATTGTCACAACAGCTTGCAGTTGTGAATTGTGATAAGGAGATGAGCGCATGTTGCGCGAAAGATTTGTCAACACAAAATGACCCATTCGGAAACATGAAGCTGTCATTAGTCTATTTAGCTCGCCCGTATTTTGTTTTGTCCAGATGAAGAACGGCAAAACACAACAGTAGGAAGTGCAATCTTGTGCGGAGCAGATGTTCAGTTTCAAAGGACAAAGTAGAGGACTTTGACGTCAGTGCTGCAACAAAAGGAAATGGAAAACGTTACTGCTGGATTCTGGAAGTCACCAACAAGTGACAATCTGACTTCGACTGTGAAGCCAACACCAATATCGTGCAACACTCAGAACGCTTTCGGAGAGGAGTATCAACTGTTTGAATATGTAATCAATGTGTGTATAACTACGGTGCTGATCATCTTTGGACTGCTTGGCAATCTCATCAGCTTTGTGACGTTGAAGTACATGAAACAGGCCTCTGTGATGTTGCTTCTGAGGGCTCTGGCTGTGGCAGACTCGGTATTCTTGTTGACTTGCCTCGTTTTTCAGAGTTTCAGGACTCTCTTCGTCTACAGTAGTGGATTCAGTCAGGTGTTCTGGGTTTTCCCGTATGTCTATCTGGTGACATGGCCCTTAGCAGCCATGTCACAAACCGCATCTGTTTGGCTGGTTGTCTTGGTAACATTTGACCGTTACCAAGCTATTTGCCATGCCCTGGCAATGGACAAACAATTGTTCAAAAGACGGGCAAAAGTTTTCGTTTTGGTGGTTGTTGTCGGGTCCATTTGTTTCAATATACCAACCATGTTTGACTTGCGAGTTGTGGACAGACGTCCATTTTGCTCCAACATTGACAAAATTGACACCTTTGCAACAGAACTTTACCAGAACCCGATTTATGGTTTGGTCTACAAAACCATCCTGACGATCACTTTCAGAGCGGCGCTGCCTGTGGCGTTGGTCATTGTGTTGAACACGTGGATCATGTGCCAGATCAGGAGGTCGGAAGAGTACAGAGCCGAGGTATCCCGAAGACAAACGAGTGGGATCACCAGTATCAACGTCATGATTGCGTTGATTGTCTGCGTCTATGTGATTTGTGCGGTTCCTGACTTGACCTACAGAATCTTGAGGGTCGTCAAGATTTACTATCCCGAGTTCGCGATGACCTGGGATCAGTTTGCGTATTTTGCGCAGTTCTCGAATCTGTTCCTGACCATCAACTCGTCCACCAACTTCATCTGGTACTGCGTGGCTGGAAGCAAATTCCGAGAAACGTTGGTGTGGAGAATGTGTGGATCCGGAGGTGCGAGTTCTTTCTCCAGCCTGAGCAGCAAGAAGACAACATCAACCACGTTGAGCGCTCCTGGAACACCTCTTCTCGTCAACCAGGAAAGACCCTTGTCCATCCCTAGGACCCCACAAATCCGTGCCGCTGGAAAAACGTTGTCCTTCCCCATCCACGGAACTCCCCAGCAGCCAGAGAAGAGCCAGTGTTTGTTGGTCCCAGAGCAACATTTCGCAGGAGCATCGAACAGCAGAAGCTGCGCTAAAGACGTTCCGACAGAGAGATTGAGCACCCTCACTCCGAGACTGGCGCGCTCACTGTCGAATTCTCCGGCCATTTCCACCTCTTCAATCGAGAAGATGTGACGCACGAGCTCCTCATGCAGAGAAGAGCAGGTCCACGGATCGGGAAACAATCTGTCGCTTTTCCGTTGTCGAAAGAAGTTTCTTGCCGGTGTTGTCTTCAATGTGTGAAGAGAAGGTTGAGCATGGGCTGGAAACACCGTCACCATGCACCGACAACCTCAGATTTGTTATTTTTGCCTGATAACGCTTCTGTACGTTGTTGTCGTTTCTTACTGGAGCCAGGTTCTTGGATGTTACGTTTCAAAAATCATTGCGCGGTCGATTCAAAAACTGGTTGATGGAGCCCCAAGACCAGTTTGCGGGGGGAAGGGGGAGGGGTCCGGGGGCGGGGCGATCCCACGGAAAAAGCGAAACAACACAGATGTCTTTAGCGCCTGATATACCCAGCATCCACAGACGTCTCTTGTTGTTCGGGTGATCAAGGGATCTTGCTCTCCGAGAAAATGCTCCTCTGCATGCATGCATGTGGGAATAAATTCACAATTTACAGATGATGCCTTTGTCAATTGTCGCGGATCTTTTTCATGTGCGCCAGAGTGCCGTGCGTGGAGAGAGCTTGGGAGGGGGGTTCACACATGTTTACACGTTCGAGTGTCGAGCACCAGTCACAGAACCGGAGCGCTTCTTCGAAAATAAATTCTGAAGGATTTGAAAAGTTTACTTTGATTCGTGAAAAAAGAAAAGCTGCTTGCATGTCTGTGTTCCAAGTTAAGCTTTGTGCTGTGTTTAAATTGCACCTGGCAGCAGAGGAACCACGGCTTCTTTGACGGATGTGCTCATCTCCAGGTTAAAATCTGAATGTTGCAGCTTGCGAGGGCCTTGCGCAGATGGGATGAGAGTGGAAGATCCCGTCCAACTGTTATCGTTGTCGGACACACACAGAAAAGGAGCATCGCTCGCAGAGACCTCGCGAAGATGCAGCGCCACGGACACAGACACATGCTGGTTACACGCAATTTGGTTTGTGCATCTCACAAAAATGAAGTTGCCCCCACCTACTCCTGGAACTGTTTGAGGCACCCAGGCTGATAACAACACTCTCACACTAGCAATATGAAAAGGTTGGAATTTGTCACAGTCAGTTTGGCCTCACAAAATCACCACAGCTCTGTGGAGGTGATCATTTCGGTGTTCAGACATTGTAAATTGGTGATTGCAATATACTTTGTCAGTTTGAGGCAAAATAAGCCATAAAACATTCTAAACAAGTGCAAATAGGTCCATTTGCAAACCGCATTTTCAGCAAAATTTTTGAGTGACTTTGATCCCCACCCTTCCCTGAATAAGCAACACAAAATTTCTTTCAATATCTCAGGTACTATCTTCAAAACAATTCCTTCCGTGTGATGTTTTTTTCTTCTTAACCAATTATTTAAGCACCACTCACAAGCACACTTTTTCCACCAACCCCTCCAAAATGAATTCAACAACCCAAATGCCACAAAAATTGTAGGAATCACACCCACTTCATCTGAAAGCTCCCCCCCCCAAGAAATTATCAGCAAGTAAATTTCTTGTTTGCTCTTGTCCCAAAACGACATCACAAAATGGGATTTGAAAAAAAACGTACATGTCAAAATACCTGCAACAAAAAAGGCCCCTGCTTATTCAGGTAGCTCATTTGGCTTGCTTTCAAGAAAATATGAAATTGACTCCCCAGTCCCAAACATAAACAACAACTTCCAAATCCTTCTGATCCATCAAGTCCACTAACAAACCTCTCACACCAGCAATATGAACAAAAATTTTGATTTTTTTTTGCAATGAGTTAGGTCACTGACAAAATTTTTGAATACTTTTGCCAAAATTTTAAACCCTCACACAAATGACCAAAGGTCCACCTTGCCTTGACTTCTTACAGGAAAGAAATACCAAAATGTTGTTCTCCTTGGGTGTTTGTTGTTTTGATGCAGAAAAAGCCAAAAACACTCGAAACAAGTGCAAAAATGTCTGTTCCAAACATATTTTTTCAACACAATTTCAAACTTTGAATTTGACCATCTACCCTCCCCAAACAAGAAATATCCTTTTAAAAACGATGGGCATTACACACAACCAATTCCATTTACAAAGTGTACAATGTTTCTTCTCTGCATAAAATATTTGACCAAATATTTGTGCTCAACACAGCAGCTGTGCTTTCAATTTCAGCCACCCAATACCAGTGAAAATAGTCGATTTGTACACCCCAGACCAAATTGTTGTCACCTTCAAGTACAAAACAGAACCCCATCTCTCTGAACATTGTGCCTGCCATTTCTCTCTGATCCCAAGAGCAAGCACCAGATGTCTGAACTGAATGCCAACAGGGGATTTGTTCAGCTTGCCCATTCAAATTGCTCTCAAGAACAGCCCGAGCACATACATGTGTGTGCAGTTCAAATCACCCAAAATAATGTGTGGGTGAAGACCTGTGTTTTGGCTTGGCAAATATCTTGATGTTGGTGAAGAAGTCTGGCAAAGTTGGTGCAGAACTTGACAGACAGCAGGGGGATGTTTCTCAAAAGATTCCCAAGTTAGGACTTTTCCTGAATTGTATGAGCTGTTTTTGGAAAGGGTGGTTTTTTCCTAACAAGGACTTGGAATTTTCCTTTGGCCTTATTCAGGATAGGAATTTGTCTTGAATGCCAAGTTAGGAAAGGATTTTGTCCCAACTGCCAACTTTTTTACCTGAATCCCAGACAAAAGCACAAAAAGTTGGGATACCTCTGGGAGGTGTCCAAACTTTTTGTCCTGAGTCTGGGATTTAGGAAAATCCCGAGTCAGGATTTTTTCGAGAAACACCCCCTGCTGGTGTGTGTGTGTGTGTGTGTGTGTGTGTGTGTGTGTGCGTGCGTGCGCGCACATGTGTGCATGTGGAATGAAGTCTTGAATGACTCTTTCATCAAATTTTGTTTTTGTTGCAATTCTCAGTGTATTGTGGCAAACAAACAAAAATGAAATCACTTGCAAGTTTTTGTCCAACTGAGCAAGAAGTCCTGGTGATGGGGACCCAATGGTCATGCACTATCTAGTTGTCCATGCTGCATGTTGTAAGGGGAAGTAATAATTGACCCAGAGAGTAATGGCCAATGTTGAGGGTTTGATTGAGGTTGGGGAGTAATGGCCTAGGTGGGGGTGTAATAACCAATGGAGGGGACAATGGCTGAGATGGGGGTCATGGCCAAGGTGGAGGTTGTCTCATGAAGATGAGCTTGGATTTAAAGGAAGAACGATGTCGTACGTTTGAACGTTTATTCCAAAGCTAAGAGAGTGCATTATGGAACATCCTCCTTTCATAGAAATT
>JAAUXT010004753.1_pt1 | contig 24035 bp, 23 predicted proteins | sample 7278171 | NCBI WGS metagenome assembly JAAUXT01 (sample SAMN14350112, study PRJNA611818) | marine sediment metagenome | isolation source: surface marine sediment (1.8m) | place: French Polynesia: Moorea | collected 2018-08
AACACAGGTGTCTGATGTCTTTTTGAACCACAAACTGTTCTATTGGCATTTTGTAAGAACCATTTTTGACAAGGTATCATTTGTTGCTGTTTTTGTTTTGGTCAGCATTGATATGTTGACATGTCACCTATTGTGTCCTCCAAGGACAAAAAGGATTTCAGGTTAACTGCTGTCCGGTGCATTTCTAGCCAGGAGTGAAAGCCCCCTCGTAGAGACTCTACCTGCAGAAACAAGAATTTTTTGAAGCCATCGTTTCGACTGAATATCCAGCATGTCCTCCGTTGGTTATTCCACTTGTCATTTACTTTGATCTCATGATCGTTGACTTACCTTTTAAGTACAGTCCTCTTGCTGATTAAGCGCGAAAACAGGCACGATAAAATGCACTCAGTACTCATCAGGTAAAATGATAACTTCGTGTGACTCACTTTCTCCACAACACCATGCATCATGTGACACGGACCAAATCTACCGCAAGATGGCAGCTCCACCTTCCCGCCAACCTTGGATCCTATGTGCCATTGTGTTATAAAGCATTTAGGGACACAATCAAACGACCCACATCGGATCCAGGGATTGGAGCAGCGGGGTCCTTGGTCTCAGCCCTCAAAGGCTCAAAATCAGGGGCAAGTAAATTTGTTTCCGGGGAGGGGTCAGGGGGACCAACTTCGATTCAGAAGCATGTTGAAAGGTGAGGGCGTTGCGCTTTGGTGCACAAATGGAGAGCTGAATCGATTTTTCGAGGTTGGGATCTGCAAGAGAGTTATGGCCATGGAGGGTTATTTTCCTACACCAATCGTACATTCCAACGAACCAGGGACAATAGAGGACAACAGAACATGATCGTCAAGGAACAAATTCCAACAACTTTGAAACCAAAATGTAATGAGCTATGCATTTCTCTTTGCACTCAAGCAGTGTCTGAATGTCTCGAACATCTGAGGTTCTTGCCTGAGGGCCCTCACTTGCAGAACGGTGACAAACCATGGTGTGCGATGAAAACCTCCATAGAAAACTAGGGAACGAACAAACCGCACAGGCGTTGCCAACGGAACCCAGAGAGTCTACAAGGACCTGTCGCACGATGACAACAGCAGAAGATTAGTTCGATTCGCATGTTTGACGACCATCACGACGAAGATGATCATAGTAATCACCGCTCTGAACGAAACGACAACAAAACCCCCACATCCATCACAATCGTCGATTTTGATCCATCCTCAATCTCATGACTGCTTCTTTCAGCTGAGGTGGTTGGCAAAAAAGTGGAGAAACAACGATGCAGAAAAGAAAGGAATTGTTTCTTCAATAAAATGACACAACACCAAGCTGCCACGGCAGAGCTTTGTATCATTTCACTGTGTTTTGAAATTTTTGACAAAGGAATTTCCTTGCAACGACCTGGACGGATTTCCGCGAGCGCTTTCCTACCACACCCATGCAATAACAGACGCTTTCGTGAATGTGAACGTGAAGATCGACAGGGAGTGGTCATTTGGACGTGACTTTCTTGACAATGTTCGATGAAACAAGCACCTCGTCACACCGCAACACACGTCCAAAAGACTGCCACAGATTTCTGTCGACGATCCACGAACTGACATTTTGGATTTGTGCGTGTTTGTACCGTGCCAAACAAGTCTGGTGGATTGACATTTTTTGTGAGAAAGACGAAAAGAACATTTTTGTTCAAATTGCAATAATTTGACAGAAGTTACAACTCGCACAGCCGCAGTAATTGAGGGACTTGTGCACCCAAGCTTTTGTGTTGCAATCACAGCTGCCTGTCAACATTACCACTTTTTCGAGTTTCTAATCACCTGGTGATCCTCGCCCTGTTGACTTTCATAATCTGTGGAAAATAATAACGCACCGTGTCTGTTCCTCCGGGCAACATTCCTGAGTTGTGTTAATTCTGAATTAGAAGAGGGAACAGTTTTGACAGTTGGATTGAAGTCTGAATGGTACACAAGAAAAAACCAACAAAAAGTCATTCTGAAGATGGCTGGTTCCTTTTTGCTGTCATGGAAAACATGGGTTCTGAATGTTTGGCGGTGATGAACACGTCCCACGTCCACAATGACTGAGGCACAGAGAACGCAAAACTTTTTGACAACTGCCTGTCTGATTGAAAGAAGTGAATTGAGTCACAGTGGCGGATTTTCAAATTCGGACGTGACGCATTTCTTCGTCCTCCGTATGCGTTATTGCAAAAGACAGAACAAGATTCTGTCGATCTTCAAACGAAGGATGACAGATCAAATTGCTGTTCACCTTTGATGCCACACTTTGGTGCATTTTTCCTGAGAACAAGGCTTGGAGATCAGACCATCCAAATGTTTGACAATTTGTGCTTCTGAGTTGTTGTCCCGAAGTCATCGGTGAAATCTCTCACATATATTTTGCTCTCATATCACAAAATCAGAGACACCTGTCTGTGTGTTGCTGCGCAATATTTTCGGCTTTTCTTGAGAAAATTCTGCCCCCACCTGCCTCCCCAAATCCTGTACCCGCCTTCTGACAGTCTGTGTGGGTGAAAAGTTCTTCTCAAATAAAGACGATGGGGATGTCTGTTTGCATGTTGAATTTCTCCAGTTGGTTTTTGGGGGCCCCTGACCCCAAATGTATATTAACTCCCTGGTTTTGATCCCCTGTGAATTGTACACCCGTTCAGACTGGGCTCGGCCCCATCACCCAAAGGACCAAGACCCTTCCTGGGTTCACCCCACTCGAACGCACACAAACCTGAAAGGGACATGATGTCCCGGCAAAACAAAACAATCAGTTGGGTGTGTTGAGTCCACACCCTGAGCTCGAGACATATCGCACTGACGGAAGGCGCTGCAGGGTCACAGCGCCGTGGAGTCACCGCGGAGGTGACGGAATGCGCTGCCCCGGGACCGGCGCGGGAACCAGAGTCCACTAGATGCAGAGCTCCAGTGGTGGTGTTCCTTTTCCGATCTTTCAACTGTTTGAACTCCTCGACACTCATGGCTTGTCAAATGAATCACCTCTTCTGCCTTTCAACCAGAATTTTGTGAACGTTGACGAGGGTTGCGTTGCATCTTTCAGAAGCGCAGCGTTGTTCTTCGGGTGTTTCCTTCTGCGTCACCACGGAACAAGTCGTCCGATCACACCTTCTTTGGAGAATTGTTGTGCACATTCCTGTTTGAGGCACCCACACACATTGTCAAAAAGCGGGTGCAGGATTGGAGTGGGGCAGGTGGGGAGACTTTTCTCAAGAAAGCCGAAACTGTTGCACTGTTCAACGACAACTTTTGAGGAACATTTTTGTTGGGGAATTGCGGAAGGGAAGTTCGACGAATGAAGCCTTATTTTGTCCGTGACACGCTGATGAGCCTTGTGGAGCGGTGGCCGAAGTTTTCATCAAAATTTGTGAAATCTCAGCTGAGAACGCCACAAATACGCGCTCCTGTCAGACAATGTTCAGCATTCCTTCCTTTGAGAAGCACCTGGTCTTGAGGGAGAATGCACTCAAGACGTGGCCAGGGTGTCAACTAGTGTGGACAAATGTGTTTACGCGTTTCTGTCATGTCAAACTTCTGCTTCTGTGATTGATGTGTTCTGTTGCGTAATCCAACAAAAAAGTCACAAAAAGATTTTTTGCTGTTGAAATAACCAACGCGGCTTGCTGTACACAGGTCGAATACTTTGGATGTTGCTGGGGTGACAGAACAACAGCAATCCTCCGAAAGGTGTGTCTGCTTGAAGCGAATCGTGATGCCTTTCGGTCCTGTCGGAATTGAGGACTCGACTCAAGCAGACACCTGAACACTTGGCTATCGATATTGAAACAGGCAGTGGAACAAACACAGGTTTATGTTTTGCAGTTTCGAAATTGTGCAGGTGTCAATTCTCAGTTGACACAGTTGCAGAGACCAGAAATGAGGGAGAATCGTCTTCAACCGGAGACATCCTCTGTTTCGTGTTTGTCTGGATGTTTCTGTTGGGGCAGACACCCCGTCTAAGTCCCTGGCTTCAGTCCTTTGCGTTCTTTACGTTCCCCTGCTGCTCTGTTGGTTGCAAATCAGAACATTTGGAAGCCAACGAAATTGCAAGTGCATGACGTTGCAAAATCAAGGCCCGCAAGAAGGTGCGCATCATGGTCGAAAATCAATGCAAACGAACAAAGTCAGGGCGTATTGAGAAGGTCTCCGCGCAATCGAAAATGGAAGTCCTGGAGTCAGAACGTTCTTCACACAATGAAATTCAGTTGATTGTGTGTCTGATCATGCACATCCACTTCACTTTTTGTGTCACAACATCCACTGCAACATCCACCGGGTACAAAGGCCCTGCACAAAAACTTTGACACAACAACCAATGTATTTTTCTTCACGGAGGTGTTGGGAACAAGGTCACAAAGACACGCACACACACACACACACACACACACACACACACACACACACACACACACACACACACACCATCCGAACAATCATGGTCCAACACCAACTGAATTGTGCTGCAAGGACGGCACAGCATCTCTGTGCGAAAGGCTTCTTTCAGTGCTGAGTGTGGGTGATGTTCGAGGGTCCCGTGAATCAGAAGCCTCAACTGAAGTGTGACCAGAACTCCTGGCTTGTGCGCCAACAGAGCCTCCGCGTATGCTGCTCTCAGTTTTGAGCTCCAGTGGAGTCAACAATGTTTGCGGAGAGGGACAAAGCGTTTCTTGCAGTGGCCAGTCTGACCAGAAGAATGTGTTTGCCCTCTGAGTTCAGAACATTTCACATGTCAGAAACTCGTGTTTGTGCATGTGGACAAATCACTTTCTCAAGTACAGTATCAGAAGAAGCAGTGTTCGTCCTTTGAACAGTTTTGAAGTTGGTAACTTTGAACACACCTGCACCTGCGCACACATGCACACACATGCACACAAACGTACACACATACACACACTGTTGTTCCATTTTGTAGTGCCGCAAACGAGGACCAGGACTTTCTTTTCTCAATCGTACGTCCATTCGGAACAGGCTTTCGCTGCCCATTCGACGCAGACAGAATTGTGTGTGGAGAGAACACCCCATGTTACCGTTAAAATCACCCTCACGCACCAAGGCGCACATTTTTGTTGGGGTTTGTATTTCTCACCCAAAATGAAGCACCAAACAGAACTTCCAACTGAGGGAAGATGTCACTAGCCTCGCTCCTTATAGTCTTATCAAAGACCTGTGGGATGCGGCTTTGGAAACATTCACTTGTGTGATGGGCTAAACGCGATTTGAAAGCCTTGTGTGTAACCTTCGTAATGATAGAGACTTACACCTTGCGAGAAGGATCAAAGACACATAGAGGTTTGAGACGGGGAGTCTGTGTGAGCCATTTGGCAAAAATGTTTCTTTCTTGACTGTCGATAGAAAAGCACTAGCAAAAGGAAGAAACATTTTTGTGCGGGTGACAAGTGCGTTGTGAGGATTATTTCGAAATTTCACGGACAAACATTTTTGGCGTGTTTGCATGCAGATACAGGATACACTGTTCGTTCTGGACACCGTGACACAACTTGGGTGAGTGTTGCGCTTCTGTCGAGTTTTTGCTCTTCAACTGAAAACTGCTGTCTCCAGGCGCTTTCAACCCATTGTTGTGACGAAGTGGCTCAGGCCTCTGGTTTATTCTCGGACGGTCGCAGTGTGTGATGCGTTCCGTTGATCCGTTCCGTGGACCCAGCTCTCATCCGCCACGACATCATGCAGCTCACTTCACATCTCAGAATCCGATTGTTCGTTTTTGCATTTTCCTGCCGAACAAGTAAACGTGGTGCTTTCACTTGTGTTTCCTCCAAAGTCTCTGATGTTGAGTTCTGAGTCTTTGGAATGAAGTGAAATTCTTTTGACATTTTTCAGCAGAAAAAGTTGTGCCTCCGTTAGTGACGTCACGAGCTTATCGAAATTCCTCGCGTTTTCAAAATCATAACACCTTTACCAGCGCATAAAGCATTTAAAAGTTTAAGAGGGTTCTATTCATGAAATATTTGTGAGAAAAAGCATCAATTTCTCCGCGGTTTGAGAGCCCGTCAAAGCTTTTTCCTGCACTCTGAAAAACAGGCGAAGTCTGTCCATGGTTTGTCAGTTGCAAGGAACTGTTTTTTTCTGTCGAGCAGTTCCATCTGGTGTGTGTGTGTGTGTGTGTGTGTGTGTGTGTGTGTGTGTGTGTGTGTGTGTATGGTGCGTGCTCTGTGTGTACGTTCGTGGCGTGTGCGTGTGTGCGCAGGGAACATGGGCTGCACGTTTTATTTGTGTACAAATTCCTCTTTCTCCCGTGAAACCTCTCAACCCAAATGGCGATTTGAATTTTGCTGAAAAAAGGCAGGGCAGTTCAATCACAAGAGAATGACTAGTTTGAGGTTCCACAAGAACAAGATGCTTGCTTTTCTCTTCGGTTCAATCAAGTTGTCTTATCCCAAGGTTAACCTGGCAGTAAGCAAGTTCCCAAAAGCACACCCCTTTCATGCACTGATACCGAATGCAACTAGGACGATACTGGAACCCGGCGCGTTTGTGGTGTTCGTCGAGCAGGCTCAGTTTTGAGAGTTGCCATCTCTGAGAAGAAACATTGCTCGCATTCCAACACACGGAGAGGGATTGGCGTCCCGCAGTGATTGATTGAAAGCTGCACAAAGCGTCACGGCACGGGGGCCGAATGCGACAAGACTCCACAAAAGGAAACCAAAGCTGTGGTGTGCTGAAGCACTGCCGCCCTGCAAAACAGTTCAGTCCACCTGAAATGGTTTTGTTGGTGCGAACACTGCACGCGTGGCTTGACTCTGGAACACGTCAGTATGGTGACGTCGTTTGAGTCCGTGCACGTTGTTGTCTCCGCAGAGTGACGAGGCCTGTGGAGCGGGCGGGAAGCGAAGCGGTTGCATTGTTCACGGCGGAGATTTCACTTCATCCACGGGAACTGGTGCCTGCAGCCAAGGCTTCAAGCACGGGCAACTGCAGGCTCCAACGCCAGGCAGGAAAAATCCAGATCTGCAGGACCAGGGAAGGACCAAGTTCTGCAGGGTGATGAAGGAACAAATGACGTTTGCAAAGTGAAAAGGCATGTCAGAAAAGTACAAATTGAACCATTGCGCGTAAGAGCCGAGTTTCTGCAGGTTCACCGATACACGAAAAATCCACTGTGGGGTTTTGACCTTCTGTTTTGGGCGACCAAAGCCTCAGACTCAGGCGGAGGCTGGGGAATACACGCGGAGAACAACGGAGAGACACTGCCCGGTCTGGTGAACGAGAGGTAAGTGAAAGTCCGGAGATAGGAAAAACTGCAAGGAAGTCTTCTGTTCTGTACGTGTTCTGAGAAACGTCGTGGTAAACTCCTCGTAACTACTCAGCAGTGTCAGGCTCGAATGTTCCTTCCTCAAGGAGAGCTTTTGTGTGCGCCATTGAACAAAAATGGTTCAGTTTGATGCTTTGTGTGTTTTTCTTGCATGAAGAACTCTGGATGTTCCGCAACCGTGCACGCACACACGTCTGATGATGCTTTCGCGTGCGCTTGCACGCGCGTATGATTGTGTGATTGTTGGTAAATGGCGCGTGGTTCCACTATCTGAACAGGTTGTGTGCCGAGTCAATTGAACTTCAGACCTTCATGCAAATGACGGTGCTCTTCAAAACGCGTGCCACTGTACAAAATGATCAGCTGATCAAACCACTGACGCATGCCAAAGCCAAGTGCTGCACGCTTTAATTGTTCTGGAAATGGAATCACTGGAGTTTTTGTGCATCTGACAAAGACACTCCCCAAATCTTCTCAGTTAGAATTTTGTACCAGTCGACCAGGTCCGGCAAAGTCTCCTCACGTACGGTCCCAGCTCGGTTTATCGGGATCAAGGTAGTGGGCTGCGGGGAATCTCTTTGATTCCGATTCAATCCTCTGAAACAAAGTGGGCAAGTGAACAGTAGCTTGAAGGAGAACCTATTGGATGCCAAAAGCGCAGTAGCACCAGTTCACTTTGGTTTCAACATAACTACATTTGGTTGATTTTTCCCAAATTGAGTCAAAATGGTGAGATTGCTTCCCAAATGAATTTCCTGCCAATGACAAACTGGTTCGGGCACCTGCACCTCAGAGGGAACTCTTGCCAAAAGTGGAAGCTGTTGGCGTCATTACCGAACGTGCTCCTGTTGTGCGAGTTCGATCGTCAACATTCTGTTCATCGGGGCGGGATAAATTCCGAACATGTGGAGTAATCGAGGCTGGGCGAGGTTGCACGGGCAAATGCTGCAGCAATGCCAATCTCAACCCGCTATCGTGACAACAACAGTCCAAACACGGCTATTTTCTGCCTCTTATGTTCTGTAAACACCACGAGAGCAGACTTTTTCATCAATTTTTGGTCATTTTGGATTCATGAGGCGTGGGATCGCATGTCAGCGTGAGAGATTTCTGTGCAGTTTCAAGTTGTTTGGAGCAAGGTTGGGCACATGTGTTCATGACCCAGTCTTTTTTATTGATTTGGAATCTGCGATTTTGTGTAATTTGCGAAGAATGTGCTTTGGTAAAAAAAGGTACCCGAGAACACGTTTCGCGATTATTTTGGGCAAAGTATGCAAGTTGTTCAGAGAAAACAAAATTTTGTGTCCAGATTTGTTTGAGTCATTGCTCAGGCACGGGTTGTGTGGGCTTCCGGCCCGCTTGTGGTTTGTGGGGGCTTTGGCCTCTGCATGAATTTTCGCTGTTTTGGGAGCTTTTGTCCGAACGTCGAGGTTCTTTTTGAGGACAATATATCAAGAAAGAAGATTCCAACACACCACATTGCACAGGACCTTTCCAGAATTGTGGTTCGGTCGTTTGACACTTTTGTTGGACGCGTACTCTGGTCTTGACCTGAGTACTGAACTATTACCTCGCAGAGTCAGAGAAAAAACTCACTTCTGAACTTCGAAGTCTTTGTCAACGGATTACAATTTCACAAGTTGCTGGAATCTCTCAGACGTGACTTTTTGTGCAGACACAACTGATGCGCATCCAATTCCTCAAACACCCCGTGTCTGCGTGCTCATCCCGAGTCCGCCTAATCCGACTCCGCGCCACAATTCACCATGTTCTTGGTTCGCTCCACAGGAAGGCCTCGCTTCTGGGTTCTGTCTTGAGAACGACATGCCAAGAAAACATGGCGCAGATTTCAACACGCACTTTAGTTTGGTTTGGTTGTCCCAGTTTTCTTGGTGTCGGGATGCGCGGACTTGGAGTGTGTACAAGAAGGACCCCCGACGTCAGGGTGCGACGATGTTGCTTTTTATATGAATTCCGTATCTCTCCCTTGAAGGTACTAATTCATTACCAGTACACTGTCAGAGCTTTCACTTTTGACACAACTGTTTTTGAGTTTCGTCAGTGCACCAGAATACGATGAAGTTGATAAGATGCAGGACTTAGAACTTCCATGTTGTCCCTCTTTTGTACGCGGAAATTAATTTTTGTGAGGTCGTGGCTTGTCATGTTGTCTTGCGTGTGACAACTTGTCGTGAAGCCCTGCAGGGTGTAGCCCTGAGAGCGTTGTTGCCTGCGCCTACGAACACATGTACTGAAAGATGTAACTGTCACACTGTCTGTAGGAACACAGGCATCTCGCGCTGAATTGTGGATCCAAGTCCCGTCGTCCACTTGACGTGGGACTGGACGCGCAGTCATGATTTTGCAATGTAGAAATATCACCATACTTCATCGCTGACGCTGCAGTGATGTCGAACTTCTGTTATGTTCTGGGTGTCAGTTTCATCTCTTGTCCATGCTACAAAATGCAAGCTCCCATGGTCTCTCATTGCTGCACAGCAACGTCACTGGATGCACTTGTCTTGCTGAGAAGCACAGTGTGGCTCCAAGTTGGCGTTGGGGCATGGGTCAAGCGGATCAGTTCATCTCCGAGCCTGACACGAACTTTGAGCCAGGATGATGACGCAACCCCAGTCGCCTCATCTTTTTCGTTCAGAAAATTATAGATTCGACAAACAGAAACGCTCCTGAACGTTGATGAAAATTACAGCATACTATGTCACTCAAACACTCAAGTTTCAAACTGGCTTTGTATCTAACATCTCAATCTCAACCCGATGAGAATTTTGGCGTCACGGGAAGGTGCCTGGCAGGATCGAGATAAGGTTTGGGGCTGGAATGACAAGGCTGTGTCTCTGGATGTCATGCCTCCATCTGTTTTGACGTGCCATTTTGCGTGTCGAAGCCTCAAGCCTGATTGACTTTCGGTTGGCATTCTGGTCTCGGGGTCTTGGCATGACTATGAAGCCTTTTTGAAAACGTCGACGTGTTGGGGGAGTGTTGATTTGGACGCAAAAAGTGGACAAAGGAACTTGTTTGGTGGGTGCGAGATTCTTCCCCGTGGAATTCTGGATCCCTCGAGAGGTGCCATCGACCGAATAGACGCCACTTATGTTGCGTCGTGATTCCATTCACTTCTGCGCATAGTTTTTCCAGCCACTCTTCAAGGTGTCCAGAAAAAGTCTGAGAAATATGCTGAAACCTACCATCAGTGCTCATTCACCAATTGATATGATCTCTGGGGAGGTTTTCTGTTATCTTTTGTGATGCAGTCCTCGTGTCTGGAATTTGTGAACTTTTAATTGCTCTTGGGACTCTTGAAAAGCATGCCAATTTGAAATCCTTTGCATCATGTCCGTACAACTCTATCAAAGTTTCTGCACACCGCCGAACATCTTTGAACAAAAGGACAAATCGAGACTCAACGCCAGTGCAAAACTTTGGCATTTTGCAGTTTGGAAGTGGGTTTCCAAGTGATTGGGGAAATTTCAATGATCTTGACAATACACCAAAGGGTTCGTGGTGCTGGGTAGCCTTGTGGTTCATGGATGGACGTTGAAGCCTGAACAATCTTTGAGGGAAGATTGTTGTGTCGCCATCGCAGGGCACTTGAAGCGAAACTGACTCGGACTGTGTACACACCTTGCGCGCGCCAAACGAACTCTCAGAACTCGTCAGTTTCTTGACGGGATCAGTCGGGTTCGAGACTGCTGGGATGAGATCACGAGCACAAGAAGTTCGCCACTTCATGAAAGAAAATGTTTTCTTGAGGTGTCTGGACGGAGCTGGGCAAAAACCACCCTATGGCATGGTGCCTTGCCCATCGAAACATGCTAAATGGCTCACACTGAGGGGTGAGGTCGGTGGGACTGGGCCTCTCGTTCTCCTGCACCCTGATTGGATTTCCGATATTTTTATGCAAAACACCTCTGGGGATTGCTCCTGTTGTCCAAATAAAATATGGACGTTTTGATGTGTGTGTGTGTGTGTGTGTGTGTGTGTGTGTGTGTGTGTGTGTGTGGAGTGGTGGAGTCACAGAGTATTATTTGTGGGGGATGGCCAAGGGAGAATGGACCTCTACCACAGTCTTGAAAAACTGTTTCACCGAAACAAAATATCTTGAAAAAGGAAGAAACCCCAACGCCCACCAGAAATCTTGCAAAACACCTTCAAAACAAGGGAAGGGCCAGATCTGTGGTGTGAAGGACTCCAATGAACTTCATTTTCGGGTGCAGATTTTGGCCAGGAGGACGAAATCTAGTTGGGCAACTTTGAAGACAAACATTCAAGAAAACCAAAACTGGGTCCAAGGGCCTCGCGGTGGTTTGAATAATTCGGTTTTGCATTCGGTTTTGCCATTTGGCTTTGCTGTCCAAAAATGCTGAGTCAGCAAAAACATGAAAATTGCCTCTCCACAACCAAATTTTGCAACTGATACCAAGAATACTCTTTTGACCCAACCAATCTGCTAAAAAAAAACATAACACCAGCAATATGGAAAGTTTTAGAATTTAAAAAAAAGAGTTTTGACACTCACAAAATTTGGTACTTTGTGCTAAAAAACCATCCTCATACAAATGACTATCGGCCTGTCTTTCCTTGACCAGTTTGCAGATCTAAACACCAAAACAAAAGCCTCCACACATACTTTGTCCTGCTGATTCAGAAAAAGTCATAAAATACAAAGAAGGTTGCCTTCAAGACCACATTTTCTTGCCAATTTTTCAAAGTTTGACTTCAATCCCCTGCCCTACCTCACATATACCACATTTGCCACAAATTCCTAACACAACTCACAACTCACAAAAATTGTCTCTTCCTCACCAAACATTTGTTGACACATTTTGATGCAAAGGCCCAAAAACTTATCATTGTAAAAATACAATACCCACTTGATCTGAAAGCCACTCCGATATCATATCTGGGCAAATTCGATCAAATATTGCTTACTTCAAGATACAGCCCAAAGAACATTTGAATTTGCTCTTTTGAACTTTTAGCACTGAAAGTTCAAAAATGTTCCCATTTTCTTCTGTTGAGACCTCAGGCATTATTTGGGACCCAAAACACAACAAATGGACCCTTGGGCCTTGAAAATTTTGTACCAAAAACTTGACTGCCAGAGGAGGTACCAGAAAAAGGAACACGATGCCTGTAGGTGCCTTTTTGGCTTTCAAATTTGGGTTCAAACAAACCCCCAAATTTGAGCCGTTTAAAACATCTTAAAAATTTGTGAGAAAGGGTGCCCTGTGTTTTTTGTTGGGGAGGAGGGGCTGAGGGGCAGGGAGTGAGCCCTAAAGGCTCCCTGTATCCACCCTTACAAGTGTCTTTTCGATCTTGGTACCAAATCTTTCTTGAGATATCCATTGCGAATTTCGTGAACGGTGGGGTACCACAGTTGTTAAAATACACTCCATTCGAACACTGAAGCCAAATTAGCAACCATTTTCAGAAGAAAAAAATGTAGCTGGAAGAAAATTGGCATTGCTCGCAGTTCACGGCTGCCACATGTTGTGGGAGATTTTAACGCAATTGTGGATTTGTCTTCCGCCAAGGGTTGATCTTGTTGACGAAATGTTTTCTCAACATTGTTTTCACCAACACTCGACATCCAAAAGAGGCTCTGGATGAAACTGGTAGTTGTGTGTGTTTTGCAGAATTTAATCAATTGAATGCTCGCTTGTTGGTGTTTTGCAGTTTGTGTCCAAAACACGAACCATGGAAGCAACCCAAAGAGACAAAGCAAACAACAGTTGTGTTTTCATTTTGTTAGAACAAACTTCACGGGGGCATAGTTCGGTGTCTCGGTGGCCCTGGCTCGCATTCCCCATTGGAACTCTCCGAAGCTTTCTCGCCCGTCCGCTGACGGAACCTGGCACGAGGGACCACAATTGGCGAACGGAGTGTGATGTTTGCAACACAAATCCATGGTTTGTCGTGTAAAGCTGTGCCATCAACACTGACACAAAAAGCTTGAAAAAATGACTCTCGGACTGACCAAGAAAGCTAGAATACCCTTTCAAATGTGGTCCAGTTGCGCTGGTCCTGTTACACTGGTTCAATTGTGCTGGCCCAGTTGCATGGGTCTGGTAGTGTTGGTCCTGTTGCATTGGTTTGGTTTTGATCAGACCCAGGCCTGTAGAACGAGACCCAGACCGGTGGGACTGAAATCAGACCCCCAATAAAAACTGGAACTAGACCTGCAGAACTGGACCAGTGGAACCAGACTATCAGAACTGAACCAGTTGGTCTTGTTGCACTGCTCCTGTGTACTGGTCTTGTTATGTTGGTCTGGTTCCGCTGGTGTGGGTCTGGTTCCAGTTCCACAAGTCTGGTCCTGCAAGTACAGTCCAGTTGCAACCAGACCTTCGCTACTATAGACCCACGCAACAGGTTCCAATGGACCAGTGTAACTGAACGAGGTTCAGTTCCAGCAACACGAACAAAGCTCCAACTTGGTACCGTTGACAACCAGCGGAACAATAACTTTCTGATCCTGGACTGAAACTTTCCAACCTTGAGTCTGCACGCTTCCACAATTGCAGAAACATTTCAAAAGGGAAACAGATTTGTTGGGAGAAAATGTTTCCTTCTTTGTGGAGCAAGTCGAAATCCAATGTCCCGAGCTCTTCAGGTCCCTGTTGTCGCACCAATGTACAAGAACACATATTTGAGAGACCATTCCAAATTCATCCATTTACGTCTTGCAACAAGAAGAAAGAGGCGAAAGATAGGAAGACATTCCTGGTCGGAGATAAGTGAGATGTGTTTGTGCTTCCACAGTGTTTAACATTCCACGGTCGGTCCCCCCGCGGGGACTATCTGCACACGACCATACAACACAGCAAAACGCTGGCACTCTCAGAGTCAAGCGTGTTCGAAATACACTTTGTACGGCATCGTCACTCAAAACGGGAGTCAATGTCAAGCCTAAAGCAAGAAAAAAAGAGTTGGCAATTTCGAGACTGAGCATTTCAGCTTGTGGTCTCAAAGACGGAACAGCCAGTCCAGTCTCAAGGAGCAGGACTCTGGCTTCGAGCTGCACATCAGGAAGCCAAAACGGATCAACACGATATGCAGCAATTTAATAATAGTGATTGTTCTCTCTGCTATTCTCCTCAGAGCGCGAAATGGACTTCTCAAAAACCCTTTAGATTTGCTTGACTCCTGCTTGCTGGCTGACAGATCCTTTACCAGCACCGTGTTTCATTGCAGCACGTAAAACTATTGGCGATCCTGGATTCAAAGGTTTCTCAATGTGTGCCTTTGGACTGAAATGCACCAAAAGCACATCCAAAAATCCATTTGGACGTGGTTGTTCCGGTTGTTGTGGACCCCGATTCAACAGTTCAATAGACGCGCGTGAAAAGAGGAGAAACAACTTCCAAAGTCAACATTCACGCCAGACTCTCTGGAGGTTTCTGTTCAAAAACACACCTTTCACACCTGATTTCTCGGTTCCTCTTCTCTTGTGGAAAGACCACACAAAGGAAAAGGCCCGGAGTCTTTTGGCATGAAATTCAAAAACACAAGTTGCAAAATGTGTTGTTTTTGCAGTTTCAGACAGGGCCGTTTTCATCAGAAAATACCCAAGACAATTGCGCTGTTCTTTGTCTTCCAATTGAAGGGAACAATTGATACAAATTTTACGACATGTCGCTGCTGGCTCGGCTTCGTGTGAGCTGGGACAGACAAAGTTGGCTGCATTACCTTCATGGAAGACTTGAATTGCTTGAGCTCTGGTCAAAGAACAGGAACAGCATCGCATCTGCATGTGAATGAGAAGACGAGAAACAAACTGGCATGGTTTTCACCGCAATTTTTTAGAAGATGATGTAAGTGCGCAAAAGGGTTCAACATTCTTCAGGTGAAAACAAAGTGGCCAATGAGAGGGGAAGGTAAACAAAGCCGAGAGGAGGTGTTTGTATGTAACAGTTAGGAAGCGATTAGGGTGCATCCCGCCACGACCCCGAGGAGCGCTACTGTAAATCAACTTCCATCCTCAACTCTTCTTGACTGAAGACTTGTGTCCGTACGTTTCGTTGAGCCTTGTGTGTTCTGTGTACTTGTACGAAAACCAAAAGGACAAACAATGGTGAAGATGCAGAAGTACAAGAACATGAGAGGATGAGTCCAAAGAAAGGAGGATCGTGTGAACATCGAAGACTCGGAACCAGTTGTGCCGACCCGTACGGAAATTGATTCTTGATCAGCGTTCGACCAGGGCCCATTCGCTCAGTTCGAGAAGACCGAATATTGAACATTCGAACATAGAAGAAGTGAAACTACGTGAGAAGCCGAGATTTCGAATTGGGTGAGTTCGAACAAGGCGTGAACTGCTGTGCCGCAACAACCTTTTCCTGAACAAATCATTTGAAAGGCAACAAGACTGAATGTTTTGGTGTCTGTTGTTCTTTGAAATTGAAAGGAGCTGGCCAGTCTGGTCATCCGTTCCACAATTCACGCATCACCTCCACGAACGTACATGTAGTCGTACTCGTGAGCCATGGAAACTTGCCAACAGAATGCTGTTTCGCGAAACGCGAGGTTCCTCAGTCCGAGGCATGGCCGAGGATGAGACAATGTTGGGGCCAGTTGTACTTCATCTCTGGCTCTTTCTAAAATTTTGACCCCGTCTTGTTGACGACCAGCCAATGCAGTGAACTGACCTTCAGGGGTCGTCCTTTCAGTTCTTATGTTTTGCCCGTGGCCTTGGTGTTGTTGATCTTTCAGTGCCCGACCCTCAAAGTCTATTTTCCCCCATCTGTCACATCCACGTGCTGGTTGTGTGAAACCTGAGCGGTGTCAACACACCGGGAGCCTCGCTGGGTCTGAGTGAGAGGACTCACTCACATCCAGGGTCGGTGAGGCGCCCCCACTGGGAAATTACAGGCTGCGCCATCCCACATCATGTTGAATTTCAACTTTTCCAGACAATAAATATCACTGAGCCTTGATCATTTCTAATTTTGTACACGTTGCCAGGAAACGTGTCTATTTCGAAGGCGCTGACCTGCATCATGACAAAAACAACACACGGGTCAAGGGTCCTCACACCAGCGTCGAGTGGACCTCGGGGAGGGGGCGGTCACGGTGTGAACCGCTCATAAGGAGTTGAAATGCTCGTGCTTTTCTCCTCAAGACACCCTGTGCTCTGGTGAATCTTGGAAGGCTTTGACTCCACGCTATTTGTCAGCATAAAACATTTTACCTCTCCAATTTCGGCCCTGAAAGTGACAATTTTCAAACATCTCTTTCAGCACAGAAGTGTTCAGATGATGAACATTCGGATCATCGTGCGAGTGTTTCTGAGCCTGCTCTCGTCAGTCAGTTGGTCGCACCATTGAAAGCTCCACGAATTCTTTCGCTGACTTCACCACAGCATTGAGGAGCGCCCTTGCACATGAAAACACAAATGTGACATGCAACATTCTGAAAAGGTACCTGTGCATGAATATCATAGCACCAAACCAATCCATCTATGTTGTCAAACGAAAGTCCCATCCACTGACTGTGAAAAGTTTTTTCAGACGTTTTGGTTCAATGCAGTGTGAAGGCACTTGAGCTAAAAACGTGTAAAATAGGGCGACAAATTGCTAAGATAGCTTTACTCCAGCTCAGGTCAGATTTCATTAAGATCACCGTCTTCTGCATGGTTCTCCCCACTCGGGCTCTGCCATGCATGGTAGAGTGGCCTGATCAAAAGGCTTTGCTAGAAAATACATAGCCTAGGATATTCTGCTCTATTTTGGTGCACAAAAGTTGCAAAGAATGCAAAGAAATATGGGTGTGGAGGGTAAAGTTGAAGTACTTTCGGGTTTGCACCCTTGACAAGCCAGAATACTGTTGATCCCAAATGGTGTCGCAAAGAAATTTCCTTGCCTTGCTTTGAGTGAGACCAAAAGGACAGGCATGCCAGGCAACTGAGAATTCTCATTTAGAAAAGGGTGAGGTGATTGTGTGCTCGGCGAGAACAAGGTCTTTTCCAGTGTTGGGGCTGACTTTTTGAGCGCGCGTGTGTGCGTGTGCCAGCATGCATGCGTGCATGTGAGTCACCCCAAGCTACCTCAGTGCAGTCCCATCATTAGACGCACAATGTCAGTAGATCAGCGTGTCACGGGGACAACCACAGGCCCATCTAATCTGCGTGTCGGGTGACTGCTGATCTCCCCACATGACAACGGAAAATCGTTGGGAGCAGCAGGTTCTGCAACGCCATCCTCGCAGCATGAGCCTTATGTGTTTGGCAAACTTCCCTGCAGCTCAGAACGTTTTCGCAGCATGCTCTGTTCACCAAATGACCAACTTATTCAACGGAGGTTGCACACCAGACCAAAAGGACAGCGCTGAGACGAAACACGGAAACGTATCAACAACACATGTGAACTTGGCACAACACCAGACCTCAACCTGCAGGATTCAAATCCTCTTGACTTTGATTTGAATGTAACAGCACCTATAATAGGCAGTAATAGTCTGGTGGATCAAGTTCCCTGGATGTCAATAGGATGGTATGTTGGTGGAATTCCTCACGAACGTGGTCTTCCTTGCAGAGCAAATTCGTATGAGTCTCCACGCTTGAGGTGCTCATCTGTGCCTTATTTCGCAAAATTTCTGTCCTTCTGGATGCAGCCTTCTCGATGCAGATGAACACAACCAGGAGCGTCAGGTTTGAACCCACAGAACCAAAAGAACCTTTTCTGTCAGAGAAAGGACTTCGGACATCGTTCAAGCAAAAACTGTTTGGTGGCACTTTGCTTTCTGAATTGTTGTCCTCGATGTACAACAGCCAACCAAATCATCTTCCGATGTGTGCAAACTGGTGGATCAACAGGTATTTTGGGAGTGTGTAGAAGCTATTTTGTTCCCACGATATTTTCTGTCTTCAGCCTTGTGAAAGAAAAAACATTGGCAAAGGAGGCATTTTGTGTTCAAGCTGTGTTCTCTTCTGGCGTCTTCTGCAGCCATGGGTTCGCTTCATTTGGTTTTTTGCTGGTTTCCGTCACGGGGGCGTATTGAACAAACCACTGAGTGCCATTCACACACACATATTTCCCATATCTGAGAGAGCATACATACCAAAACGAAACGAATAAATAAATTAACATGTTGAGATATGACTTTTATGTGTAATTCAAAGCGACATTGCGTGTCGGCTATCGCTTACCGTATTTGCCATATAAAGGTTTCTCCAGGGCACTTGAGTTTGTTAATGTGCTTAAGAGGGAGGTAATATGACAAGACTGCAAACACAGTACTTATTGAGGTGAGATAAGGAAAAGTACAATGGGAAAATTTTTCTGCATTGTGTTTTGTTGTATGGTTTATTGTGATGCTTTTTGTGGTTCTATTTTGGCAGGTCAGCATGTTTTTCGAGAGATATGGGTCATGCGCTTTGCAGAATCTTGATCAGTTGAGCTTCTCTTGTGTGGGGTTGTAACATCTGGGGATCATGAGAAAAGAAAGGATGTATCATAGGGACAGAAAGGGACTTGTTCGTCAACAAACAACGACGACTGGATGATCGACACTTTACTCTTTCTTTTTGATGAGGCTTTGATCAAACCACAAAATTCTGATGATGCTGGTGTCACTGCACTCTGTGGTTCCACAACACTCTGCGGTACCAGTTGAGAATGCTTCGAGCAAGGATGCTCTGCGCTTTGGTGTGTGTCCATCCAGAAATGCCGGTCACAAAACACCCAAACGCTGTCACCAAGAGTGACAGACATGGGAACTCCCACCGTCCTGTTGAAGACAATGGTGAGGCTCGGATGGATGTTGTTGAAGCTCGTCCCAAGTTGGGTTGAAAATAGCACCAGCAAGAAGATCAATTTCGGAGCCCGACAGGGCCCAGAAAGGCCAGACAAGTCAAAATTCATCACCAAACTTCCCACTCACTGTCCCTGGTCAACATCAGTCTAGGGGTGAGGAGTAGTACATGCCAGTTGTGACTAGGGCGTGGGGAATTTTGTCAAGGCACCAAAATGAGCCACAGCCAATGGTCCTTCCAAGTCAACAGGCAACGCAGATGCAGTGGAGCAGTCGAACTCTTCTATTTGCCAGGTGCTTGCGACTGGGAATGCCAAGGAGAGGGTGTCTCTGGGAGCCCAAACGGGGGTGCCGCGGGGAAGCGTTTTCTCTCAATCTTTTTTGACCACTTGTGGATTCACCTCTGAGAAAGAAACTTGAGCCACAGGAGCCACAAAACAACAACACAATCAGGACATTATCAGCACTTCAGTTCTGCCACTTCTGAGAAGTTTGAGGTGCTAACTTGAAGCGAGCCAGAAAGATGCGTTGTTGATGTCAGCGAACAATTCTCTCTGTTTTACCTACACTTACCCTGAGGAGTTTGGTGACGTCTGACAAATACGTTTGGCTTTGTCCATGTAAAACAAAACTCATATTTAAACGCATGTTGCGTTCCATGTCGGCTGCAGATGTGAAAAGTATTGATCGTTCACAACTCGAGATCAAGACCTGATTAATTTGTCTTCTGAGGTTGAAATCATCAACACTTTGGTTTTTTTCACTGGCACAACCAAGCACCATGTGGTCTCAGTCCCACGTAAAGAGAATAAATCACAGTCAAAATCTGCAGAACGTGAATGGCAAACTTAGAGCGACTCAAACCTTTGTGCTGAGGCAAGTGTGTGTGTGTGTGTGTGTGTGTGTGTGTGTGTGTGTGTGTGTGTGTGTGTTGTGTGTGTGTGCGTGTGTGTGTGTGCGTGTGCGTGTGCGTGCGTTTTTTACTGTCCACAAAACTGACATTTTTCACCAGCCACAATCTGGTCAGACGCCCCCGCAGAAAACATTGCTCCGTTTGGAAATTGACCCTTTTTAGTCGACGATTTAGATTTGGAAAGAAAGCCGTGCAATTTTCATATTCGCCGTGCATTGTCAAGTACCACACCAAACTCTGGCAGCTTGCATGAGTTCAACAAGTTTTTCAGAACTTTGAGCGCCGATATTGTGTTGACTGCAAGTCGCTGTTGCGTGCACGCTGCTGTGAACAGGACATGTGCACAAAACACCCCTCTGGTATGCAGACACTCGGTTACATACAAGGGAGTTTGGCAAAAGCCATCAGTTTCTAATTTTTGAATTATGTCTCGAACATAAAAATATGTGTCGGGAAATGAGACTTCTTCGCCAGAAACAAGACGCCAAGTGAAAGAAGGAAATGCGTTTTGTTTTGTTTGTATCAAACACGAAGCACTCGGTGTGCCCAACAAACGTGAAGTTTCAAAGTCATCTTGCATCACAGCGAAATCTACACAACCTGTGGCAAATCATCAGCAACAAGAGTGAGATTTGTTCAAGAAAGAAACAGGTTTCCAAGAAATTTGACGTTAACGTTGAAGGCCGTACAGGTCCCCTGTGACGTCAATCTTGAACTCGAAGTTGAGGTGCAGCCGAAGTCTCTTCGCCAGAGATTGCGTCTGGAAACCTCTCGCCCAAATCGGATTTCACTCACCCTCAAACATGCACCCACAGTCACCGCGACTGAGAAGGAAATGTGGAGAAGTGAGACTGGCAGAAGATTAATCGCTCCTGAAGTTAAAACGGAGGGAAATGGGACATGAAATACAGATGTGTGAAGGGTATTTGATGCCACAACTGATGACCTTTGTTTCCCTGAAAATACTGTTACTGGATACACTCCCAGAACCGAAGGATTGTGTGGCCTTTTCGTCGAGAATTTGTCGCATCAGAACCAAAGTGTTGTGAAAAAAGCTGCGGAGAAGTCTTGTGTGCATGGTACCAGCATCCTGACAAAATACTTGAAGCAAGCAGTTGCGAAAGCGTGATTTCATTTTGTCAGCTCACGCAAGCAGCCACCCACCTATCACGTCGAATTTCACACCAAAGGCTGTCTTTTTTCTTCATTTGCTGTCCAATTCAGACAGAAAATTGGACAATTTGAATTCCTGGGCAAATATGTCTGGATGTGGGAGCCAGTTCTGTGCTTGGTACGGCATTGCGTCGCAGAAGAACCAGCGGTTCCTTTTGGGCTGCGACTCCAAAAACGTTGTCGGAGAACTCACGGAATTTGATGCAATTTTGCCTTTGAGAGTACTGCTGAATTTCTCAAAATTTCAGCTCTCGTTTGTCATATTAACGACTTTTCAACTAAAGAATGCCATTCAGCAAAGAAGAAGCAAATATACCCTGAAAAAAAACCCATCAGTGAACAGGATAATTTTTGCACAATTCAAGCCAAATGATCTTTTTGAGGTTGATGGCACTTGACAAATTACCAGTGTTGTTCAACTATTTGACACCTTTTTCAGGTCTTCACTCTCGAAAATTTATCGCTTTTGAGACGCGCTTTTGATGACTCAATTTCAGCACACCGGTGAAAGTCTCCGCGAGGATCAAACTGAATCTCTGTATAAAGTAGGAATGTGGACCTGCCGGTCAGTGTCGTTTTTGCACCACAACAGCAACAGCGCGAGAAACGAACACCCTTCAAATTTGCTGTTCGCGGTGACTTGCTGAGCGAGGTTCTCTTTGAAACACAGGTTAGTGCGAGATGCACCTCAACACCTTGTCCAGTTTCACGTTCAGAAAATTACATAGTTCGCCAGCTGTTCACCTTGACTCCCAAACTGCCAGAAACCCTTCGCAAGTGCGCCACGCTGGCGAAACATGTTCTTGCAGAGAACAAGACCAGCAGTGTTCTCTCCCTTTGTCACAGGCAGAGGCCTCTGTTCACAGGTTGGAACCTCAAAACTCAAGTCCAGTTGAGACCATTTTGACGTCAGGCCCTTCAATTGTCCTGCCTCCGATCCTCGTCATGCAGGGAGCGTGAAGCGGCAACTGCTTGTGTACGCCAACGGGAACACTTCCACAGTTTGATGTCCTCCCAACTTTACAAACAAAGTGGTCGAATTTGGCCTGTTTCCTCTGACACTTTTGACAGGGCAGAGAGGAAAAAAATGTTTTGATGCATATTATAGAGACATTCTTCATTCATAATACCCTCTGAGGGCCTTGTCAACCCCACTTTTACCCCGCTATTTCATTCCAAATGACGAATTTTGACACTGACTGAGAGTAATTTCTCAAAAAAAGAGCTCAGAGCTTGAAAGCGAGTTAAAGTCATGACTGCTGAGGTTCTGTGTTCATGAGTCCTTCACTTTGGAGTTCTTTGCCAGTGAATTGATGTATTGAGTTGTGTGGTATTTTTCGGAAGTTGAATCAGACATGTCAATTCAATTTGTTGTGGCCACAAGGGTGTGGAGAATGTTTTCGTGAGATGTCAGGCGTGGGTGTTGAACATGGGTGGAAACGTCCTTCACCAGAACCAGTGGAGACACGCACCCTTTGAGACCGGGGGTGCATCGTTTGCAATCAGAAAAACAGGTTCTTGCTGACACTCAGGCTCTTTTGCCTTTCCGTTTCTTCACCCTCTCCGTCTAACATCAATGCGTTCTGCGTGTTGCAGATTGCACAGATCCGTCATCTGTGTTGGCTCGGTCTGTGCGGTGAATGTCCAGCTGGTCAAGTGAAGGACAGTGGTCTGTCCGCTGAGGTGATGATCACTTCAAGCACGGACGCAAAAGTCAAATTCGTGTGACAAATCCGTCAGTGTTTTGACACAGTGTTACAGGCACGCACTGGTACAGTATTTTCTGCAAGTCAAGTGCCCAGGGGCGGGAACTTCGACACATGTTCACTACAGGATATGTCAGCGTGCCCTGGGCACACTCCCAACCCACACCTCAAACACTAACAAGCTGTGGGTGCTCCAAAGGCAAAATCTACACTCTGAAAGGTCACTGTTGGTTCACACGTTCAGCACTTGCATCGTTTGTGGGGCAAAATGTTCTCTTCCAGAAACGTTTTGAGCCGAGTGCACTGTTTCCTGAACAGAGGGGATTTCACTCTTCTGCCACGGGGGCCAGGTTCTCGAATGAAACTGACCCAACAAGTTGTTGTCACGCGGGACCTTTTTTTGAGAGTGCCGTGAGGTGCAAACTTTCTCCCACTTCCAAGTCAGTAAATTAACCCGTTTTTGGAGCGACTCCATAAACAAATGAGGACCAAGTACCCGGTAACCTGGCGCTGGGGAGAAGGGTCAAGGCTGCACAGTTTGCTGCGCCGGTTCTTGGGCTTTCGCTCGAGGCCTGCCAAAAGGGCAAAAAGGCCAATTTGACTTTCGGGAGCTATACATGGGAGCTTTGGGAGCACTCAATTGGGAAGATAGCATTTTCCTTTGACACAGGGACAACATAGCTCCCAGTTTCCAATTCCCAGGCGGTGACACAGCTCCCAAGACACAGCTCCCAGCTTCTTGAGACAGCTCCCAGGCTTTGATGTAGCTCCAAAGACATAGCCCTCAGTTTTGTTTCTGACACAGCTCGTAGGCCAAGAAAGCACCCAGTTTGTGCTTCCTTGCTATGATATAGCTCCCACGACTGGCTCCCGGTTTCCAATATAGCTCCCAGGCTATGATTAGCTCCCAGTTTCTGAGAGAGCCCTCAGGCCACAATATTGAACAGGAACCTTTTTGTGAGGTGACAACATATTTTACTATATGCGAGAACACACGACAGGCTTCGTGATCGCAATTTTGTAGAATCGTGAATTAAAAACGCTCGTTTGACTTCATTCTGATAGAGAAGAGCCCCCCACTATGGGGCAGAGATAATGAGGGCGGGAAGGCCTCTGATTGGTCTAGAATTCAAAATCCAGCCTTCTGATTGGTCCAGAGGCCAAGTGCCCCA
>JAAUXT010109021.1_pt1 | contig 24034 bp, 20 predicted proteins | sample 7278171 | NCBI WGS metagenome assembly JAAUXT01 (sample SAMN14350112, study PRJNA611818) | marine sediment metagenome | isolation source: surface marine sediment (1.8m) | place: French Polynesia: Moorea | collected 2018-08
ACATCCGGGCATTTACACTCTCTCTTACCACGTGATGCATATGCATAAACCGAGTTATTTATAATCCACAGTCTTTTTCTGTCATACACATTCGACACACGGATGCTCAACGTTATTATGAATGTGTTGTTTCAAATCAGACCCGACAATGCAACTTCCAAGCACAAGTTGATCCTACTGTATATCACAGTCAATGCTTTGAAACATATAATTATTATCGGCAGAACAGACTCTCACTCACACCATACTCGGTTTACGCCTTCCACTACTACCACCGTCCTTGCAGTATGTCCAACAGACACGCTGAACGTTCTGACCCAAACGAAAGATTTCGAGGATTTCATGTGCAGTTTCTTTCACGGTTCCAATGACAACTGCGACTCCCCCGTCCCCGACGTGCTGAAAATTCGTCCGATTCAGAGCTTTGCGACACCAACACTCGCAGTTGTATTCAACGCCGATGAAATCAAATTTGGGATGCTTTCGTGATTTGACGGTCATGCACTCGAACGCTGCTTCGAAGTCAGCGCTTCACATTTGTGGCCCGCGTGGACGCTGGCTCACACGCCTCGACTCCCAGGGGCGTGCCCTGGCTCTGGTGAGGGCCTCAACGGGCCAGACGTCCATGTGAAAATTTTGACAGGCAAAATGTTTATGATTCACACAGACAGCCCAAAGCTTGGGGGCTTTTCCTCGAGATGAACAGGGGAGGACCTGGAAACAAAGACCTTCCCACCTCCGTAGACTCTATCTGAACCACACTTTATCTCACTTTTCCGGCAAAAACACTTTCAAAAACATTCAACTGGTTGCAGGTTTCAGACAGACAATTCAACAGACTCAAGTTGCATGTTGGCAGCACCCAGGTGTCATCCTAAATGGCGGTGGCAATGGCGTTTGCAGGAACTGAACGAATTCTTTTGGACAGCTCCATGTATCGTCGATGCCTTCGCAGCTGGTGCACGTCATCGCAAAATATACACCCTCAGCTGCATGTCACATGCATTTCGGCAATTCGATGTGGGATTTGTCAACGAGAGTTGGATCTTTTCGCTAAAAACACTGCCCATGGGAACATCTGGTTGGACGGCAACGATGAGAACACCATCTGCCATTCACTTTTCAGCTTTTTGATGTTTAGCTACAGATTTTGTCATCAACAGTTGAAACCGCATTGTTGTACAAATTCGTTTATTGAAAATTGTAAAATCGTAAAAATTATTGCGGATAATTTGACATGGGTGCAAGTTCTTTTTTCAGGCTGCAAATTAACTTTCCAGTGGATAATTTTTGTCGTGAAAGCATCGTGATTGCACAATTAAAATTTCTATTGATTGGACTTTTGTGGAACTTGCAACAAAAATCTGTCATGCAAAACAATGTAAGAAAATGACAATTTGATGAGCTTTTTCGCATTTTTGTGTGCGATCCTATTTGTGCATGCTCACATGAGGTGCCGCAAACAACTGTGTGGGCTGAATTTTTTGTTGATTCCCGTGCAATACGCAAGCATTCGAATTTGTACATCCATCAAAAGTAGCACAAACAAACATCATATCTGAAAAATAACTCATGCAAATTTCGACAGGGTAAAAATATCACACCTCCTTTCACCACATTTGTACACGCATGCATGGAGCTACAGATTTAACAAACTCAAAGCTTTGATCAACTCATCACATGGGTACACAAATGACTCAAAAATTTGGGACTTTGTGATGCAACATAAATTAGAGAAATCACAATGTACACTGAGATACTTTCACAAAGAATCTATTTACACATTTGTAACCATCCATACTCTTCAACAATTACATTTCCCACAACACCTGGTGCAGGGGCTGCTCACTGTGCGTTAAATTGTGTTGCGAGATTCGCGAATGCAGTCATGTGACGCTGAGGAAAGACAATTGTGCTGTCATTTGCAGATACAAAAATCACTAGTTTTTCTGCCAATGGTGCCTGGTCTTCCACGCGGAGAGAGAAAGAGCACGCAATTGGAGCGGGACATGTGTACACGAAGATGCCTAATGAATGCAATGATAATTGTGACACCTTAATGCTGGGACTCCATCCAGTTTCACTTGCAACTCCACAAACACGCTCACCACAGGTTGATTGACATAACAAGATAACATTTCAGCTAACGTGACGCCGCGCCACGTGCGTTATGACGATACTGTTGATATGGTGCCGGTTGACGTGGAGACGGTGTCGTCCAGATCGTCAAGACCGTCGAAGGCGGCGTTGTCGGCGGCGGCGGCGGCAGCGGCGGCGTCCTGGGCCGCCTTGTAGGGCCCGATCTTGGAGCGCACGGACTGGAAGCCGGAGCCCAGCTCGCCCCACGGGTGCGAGTTCCAGCGCTGCTGCTGCGACGTCTGCTCGTGCCGCCGACGCACCTGCGCGACAAACCGGAAGTGACATGTACACACGACGTTTTCAACACTCATGTTCGTGAGGTGTTTTTTGTGGGTCCAAAGAGGACCATGAGGCTTCACTCTCTTACCCTCCAGACCCAAAAAGAGACAAGGATCCCAAGTTTCACGTCATAATGTAAATACGCATCGGCAAAAACTGTGAAACAGTGGGTCAGAGCATGACCTTGCTGCCCTTCCTTCTGTCCTCCATGCGTTGCGAGGATGGATTATTTTGAAGTCAAGCAGCATTCCAACTTGCTCAAGAAAATTCAAACGCGTTGCACGCCAAACTCACAAACTGGCATTGCTTGGCTAGCATCAAGTCACACGCGGCTCCAACTCACGTGTCTCACGGTGAGGACGACGACGACCGCGAGCAGCCCCGCGATGATAGCAGATAGCACGACGCCGAGCACCAGCGTGGACACCGACACCGAGCTGCCGGCGCTTCCCCCGGCGGCGACGGCAGCGCCTCCCTGCGCCAGCGCTGCGCTCACGCCGCCACTCGACGCGACTGTGCAAGAAGAGGAAGTTCGGCATCACTTTTGTGAGACCAAAACAAAAGATACAGCTTTGCAAAATTCACAGGACGTTCCCTGTCCCTCTTGAAATCACACTTGACCAACAACAACCCCGTGTCTTTCGTTCGTTGAGCAAGATGCATTCCAACATTTGGCCCTGTTTTCTGGCACAAACGCCCTCCTGCCCTCTTGATATTCAATTTTGGACAAACAGGTGCTTCAGATCTTCTGAACTTTTCCAGCACTCCAAGGGTCAATGTCTTTGGATGTGATACCTTCCCACTCCGCCACATGCCTAGATACTCACACTGCGAGCTGATGCAGTAGTAGTTCCCGTACGTATTGAGGCAGAGGCGGCCGGCGGGGCACGGGAACGCGTTGTTGCACTCGTCGACGTCGTCGCAGGTCAGACCGTCGGTGGAGAGCGTGTAACCGGAGCGGCAGCGGCAGTAGAACGACCCGTCCGTGTTGACGCACTCGTGCTGACAGCCGCCGTTACTCTGCGCGCACTCGTTCACGTCTGCAAGCGTCAACGGTATTGTGGTGCAAACGCAAGTACTTGGCTCTTTCAGACTGGTCCACCACGAGCGTGACAACAAGACACCCCCATTTGGGCCTGCTATGTTCTGCTTGACGAAACTCGTGAACGATCCATGTCAGCTCAGTTTTCGTCACACTGCAAGCAAGCGGGCGAATTGCACCCAAACTGGTCGGTGAACAAAAATCAACACAGTCCAGCAAACATTCTCAGAATATTTCTGTTGGTCTTGCACAATTGAGTCGATGGGAACAGAACTGTACATGTACCGCAGACGAAACTCACCTGTGCACTGGGTCCCGTTCATCGTCCTGTAGTAGCACTGCTCCTCCCTGCAGAAACACTGGTACCCGTAGCGCGTGTTTTTGCAGTAGAGGTCCCCGAGGCTGGAGTGGAGGCAGAGCTGCGAGCTCACGTCCGATCGCACGTTGCGCAGCTGCTCGCCGAACGGCGTGTAGAAGTAGTTGGTATTGAGGATCTGCGGGACGCTCGAGAAGCTGCGAACCTCGTTCTGATCCGCGTTCAGAGTCCCGACCGACAGGATGTGGATCCCGGCGACGCGAGCGCGGATCGCCTCGCGACGAGCAGACACCTGTGGGTGGCGAGGCACGTGCGGAAGTTTTGCTTTTCTGTGCGGTGCGACATTTTTCGTATCAGACCCGAGGCAGCTCAGCAGCATAGCAAACTTGGTTGATCCCTTGAAATGACATTTTTTGCAAATGAAAAAAGTAAGGACCCGAATTTTGCCCCCCCCCCCCGCCGCCACCCTCTGCGACCAATTTACACAGGCGAAAAGTTCATTCCCTTTTTGCCCTTCAAAACAAAAAGTGCTTTCTGTGTGAAAATTCTGGAACGAGCAAGCAGCTTACGAAGTTATCGGCGCGGTTGCCGAGCAACAGGATGGCGATGTTGTTGACGATGGCGCGATCCCCACGACCCGCCACGTACTGGTCGGTGTAGAGGGCGCGCAGACCCGCGGCCACGTTCGTCTGGAAGCTGTTGGACACCTGCAGCCCGAAGATGGCGTTGCGAACCTGAACAAAGTCAAAGCGTCAATATTAGCATCGGATGACGAAACATTTCTCATTTTGTCAGACGATCGTGGAGTCTACTGAACAACAAAAGCGTTAAGACACGCAGCCATTGCTGCTGCGTCTTATCTGCGACACATGGATTTGGACTGGAACGCCCCGAGTGACGATCCCTCCCGGAGCAAAACGCGGCTCCGCTGGGCGCCGCACCTGGTCACGCGTCGTGTAAGTGTTGAGGTAGAATCTGTTGATGGCGGAGTCGGCGATCGTGACGAGTCCGACGCGCGTCGTGTCGAACTGCGCAGGGAGGTTGTTGACGATGTCGACGAGGAACTGCCGCATCTGCTGGAAGGTCTGCGACCCTTGTCCGAGAGCGCTGGACGTGTCGACCACGAAGGTGAGGTCCACCTGCGCCTCGCTGCATTGCGCGCCTGCACGAAAGTCACATCTGTTAACCTGTGGCCACTCCATCGGGTCCTTGACATTCTGGTCAGCAAAAATACTTTTGCGCTCCCCCCCGCAACATTTGGCAAAATTCTGTTTGACTCTTTTCCTTCAAAACCAGGCCCCCCTTTTGAACCTGGGTCTCGTTTGTCATGGTTGGGTCAGCAGGTTCCTGTACATTCTCACAGTGCCATTCCGTGTTGTACTTTCTTTCATTGCTTGTGAGTTCCTGATTTGCACATGATCGATGATGCTTTCCGGGCACGCACCTCAAAATCTATAAAGCGACCTTCATAGGGTCAAGCACGACGCATCTTTCTTTTTTTTTTGGGGGGGGGGGAACTCCCCACTCACCGACATCCACGACGCCGCACGTCTCCCGGGTGACGGAGTCGACGAGTCCCACCAGGTCCTCGAAGTCCGGCGCCAGGAAGTAGGTCTGTCCGAGCAGCTGCGGCGACGACGACATCTGGCGGAGCTCGTCTTCGTCCACGTCGTTGGTGATGCCGATGACGTACATGCGGATGCCCTGCGCCTGCGCACGCACGGCGTTGGGGACGGTGTTGTCCGGCATCACGTTGGAGCGGCCGTCCGTGACGACAATGCAGATGTCCTGCACGTCCGGACGCTCGTCCCGCGGTGACGCGAACTGCTGGTCGCTCATGAAGGCCAAAGCCTCCTGGGTGTTGGTCGTGCCTCCGATGTACCTGGTGTGTGAGAGATGTTTATGTTGCACACAATTCCTTTCAAGTCCCGGCTCGCATTGACGTGTGCTGGCAAAGTCTTGTCTTGACCTAAACTCCGTGTCAACTTTTCAATCGGACAAAGCAGGCGCCCGACGGGCGTCCCAGCCCCCAACATGAACAGCCGCAACTTTGTACGTCCACTGCTGCGTGAAAACACGCTTGGAGTGTGCTTTAGATCAAGCCCTTAATACCCTTGATCCGCAAGAGAGTGCAAAATCGCAACATGGCCCCGCGCGCTGCGAGCCGAGAACCGACCTGGCGTTGGTGATGCGGTTGATGATGCTGTTCTGATTGAAGTCCGTGTCGAGGAAGAACTCGTTGCGGGCGTCGTTGGAGTAGACGACCATGCCGATGCGAACGGCGTCCCTCCCGATGGGCAGCGCAGCCACGATGTCCGCCACGAAGTTGAGCATGATGTCCCAGTTCTCGAAGCCCTTGTCGCGGATGGAGCCGGACGAGTCGACGACGAACACGATGTCGGCGGCGGCGGCGCTGCAGCGAGGTGCTCCTGCGGACACCAACACCGCCGTGAACGTGGAGCGAACGCGAAGGGTTCGACAAACGCGAAACAATGTCGAATAGACATCCCTTGGTGAAGATACTCTTCGTCACAGAACACATGCGCAAACACACACAGACACACACGCATACACACAAATGCACAGCACATGAACATTGACAGATGCACCGAGAAACAGCGAGGAGCTGGACACTCAAACGAAATAGTTCAGGGGGCTATTTTCAAGAAGTCATCAGAACAAAATGGTCTTCACTCACCACTGCACTGGTACTCGATCTGCACGCTTCTGTAGCCCTGGCGACACGCGCAGTAGTAGGAGTCGTACGTGTCGATGCAGTCCTGCTCACAGTCTCCGTTGTTGAAGTAGCACTCGTTGACGGTGCCGCAGCCCGCGGCGACAGCGGCGCCGCTCGCACCGGGAGGACCCGGGGGGCCCGGCGAGCCGGGGATCCCGCTCGACCCGGGCAGTCCCGGCGGACCCTGGAAGCCTGGAAGGCAACGGGACAGCTTGAGCAGTCAGAAATGAGAGGATGTGAGCTCTGAACCAAGGTCCACCCCTTGCAACATTAAAACCCTAGGCTCTTGTTTGAGGGAAAATATGCAGTGTGATGGCACGCCACATTGAGCCCCACAGAAACGTTTCAAGCATCCTTCTCCCACGCGACGTGATGATGATCTTGAACAATCTTCTGGAAATGAAGTTTTGCTCCGAAAATTTGTCGAAGCAACATCAGTTGGCTGTTGTTTCTCACCTTGGCTGCCAGACGGTCCTGGAGGTCCGATTGGTCCTGGGGGTCCTCGGGATGCGGGTCCACCACTGCCTGGTGGTCCAGGAAGACCCTGAGATCCTGGTGGCCCCTGGAAGCCCCGGGGACCTGGAGGACCAGCCGGACCCTGCTCTCCGTTGTTCCCAGGGAATCCTGCGGACCCTGGAACTCCAGTCATACCCGGCGGACCTTGGGGCCCTGAAACAAGTGATGGTCAAACTGAGCTTGGTTTGACTGATCTTCACCGTGTACAATTGGTACCATCTGCGCACAATAAACATTCTTTCAAACAACCAAAAAAGGGTTGGTTCTTTCTTTTTTGCACAAAAAAGGGCATCCAATACTGAAGTGCAAAGAAAGTACAAAGAAAACCAACCTGGAAGTCCGATCCCAGGAGGACCTGGGATACCCTGACGTCCTGGAGGTCCAATGTTGCCCGGCTGACCAGCTGCACCCGACCGACCATCAGCACCAGGGAAGCCCTGCTGGCCGTTGGGACCCGGAGGTCCTGGGCGTCCCGTCGCTCCAGACAACCCATTGAACCCTCGGGCTCCCGTGGCACCTGTGGGTCCAGTGGGTCCTGGTAGACCCGTGGACCCGGTCCTCCCAGGGATGCCCTGGAACCCTGTGGCTCCCGTCTGTCCGCGCCCTCCGAGACCTCCGGGGAAGCCCTGGATACCCTGTGATCCAGGTTGACCTCTGGGTCCTGGTGGACCAGACAGTCCTGGTGGGCCCTGGAAACCGCGTTCACCCCGAATGCCAGTTGCACCTGGATATGACAAGGAAGTGATGGGGGTGAGACTGAAGTTTCTTTCACAGAGCTCTGTGTTCGCAATGCTGATCAGTGCAAGAGTTGCAATGCATACACACCCGAGCGACCCACCGGTCCTGCGAATCCTCGTGGGCCCGGGGCTCCGGTTGCACCCGGAAGTCCTTGGTTTCCAGGTCTTCCGTCCAGGCCGCGGGATCCGGGTGGCCCGCTCGGGCCTGGGAACCCCTGGATTCCCGTTGAGCCGGGCGGTCCGGGAAGTCCCGACCTTCCTGTGGCGCCTGGTGAAAAACCACAAGCCCCATTGTACCCTCTATTGTGTGAGAACCCGCGATCGTTCAACTGAAATTTGAAATTCCTACGCAAAACAATTTTCCCGAAAAAAGGCAACGACATGCAACAACATACCTGATCTGCCGTTCGGACCAGGAGGACCCTGGAATCCTGGAGGTCCTGAAGGACCACGCTCTCCGGAGACACCGGTGGCTCCAGTGTTCCCGTTTCTTCCTGGGAAGCCTTGTCGTCCAGCCTCTCCGGGCGGACCGGGCGGACCGTCGAATCCCCGCTGACCCTGCTGGCCCGGCTGCCCAGTGAAGCCCGGTGGGCCCGGGAGCCCGTTGGAGCCGGGCGCCCCGCTCTGCCCCAGTCTACCGGGAAGACCCTGCACTCCCTGCGGACCAGCCGGACCGGGCGGTCCAAGTGGACCCGGGCCTCCTGGCAAACCTTGAAAACCTGCCAAAAGCACAACGCTTTCCATTCAACTTTGCAAGTGTTTTGTGCTTCATGATCAGTTGTGTTCTGGATTGAAACCAGGATCTTACCTGTAGCACCACTGTTGCCGCGTTGACCAGGCGCGCCTGGTGGACCCTGGAATCCCTGTGGACCTCGTGGACCCGGCTGCCCGGGGTTTCCAGGGGCGCCTGTGAAGCCGGGCGGGCCGAACGGACCCTGCTGTCCAGTGGCACCAGGGGATCCGTCGCGACCGGGGAAGCCCTGCGTACCTGGCGACAGACATTTTTGTCAAGAATGTGTTCGATGCTGCATTCCATTTTCCATTCGACAGAGCAAAAGTGGCGGAAACGAAATAAATTTCTTCTGACAGAGGTGCTCATTGCCAAAACGTAAACATCTACCTTGTGGACCTGTGCTTCCTGGCGGACCTTGGAAACCAGTGTTGCCTTGTGGTCCGGGCCTGCCTTGAGGTCCAGGAAGACCAGGAGATCCCTGAGGTCCGAAAGGTCCGGTGAACCCAGTGTCTCCACGCGGGCCCGGATTTCCAGGCGGACCCTGGAAACCTGGAGCCCCGGTGAACCCTGGGGAACCCCTCGGCCCCGGAGGTCCGAAGGGCCCGGGGATTCCCGTGGCACCACTTCTTCCGGTGGATCCGGTGAAGCCACGAGATCCTGGGAGTCCTGAGGGACCTGGCGGGCCTTGGAAGCCTTGCTGACCTTGCGGACCTGAAAAGGGAGACATCGTATGTGTGTCTGTCAACCCGTGTTTTGTTGAAGGGCAACGACAAAACTGCCAACAATTGAGCATTCTTACCAGCAGGTCCTGGGAACCCGGTGGAACCTGGTGGTCCAGGGAACCCTCGTGGACCGGCGGATCCCGTGTTTCCTTGGCGTCCGGGTGGTCCACTTTCACCGGGAGCACCGGTGCGTCCAAAGCCAGGGGCTCCCGGCAGCCCGATGGGCCCCTGAGGTCCCGGACGACCAATCTGTCCTGGAATACCGTTCAGACCTGTCGCTCCCAGAGGCCCAGGTGGACCTCGCAGTCCAGGTTGTCCAGGAAATCCTGAAACACAAGTAATAATGCCAAATTAAGGGCGAATTCGTGCTGCTCAAGCTCAACAAGAAGCAGTGCTCAAGGCAACTGCAGTGCGAAGTCCCTTGCTGGTAATGTCGTTGATTCTTCCTGGTCCTCCTTGTCTTTGGTTACATGGGGGGTTGGCAGGGGGGTTGGCAGGGGGAGTGGGTCCAGGGGGTCCGGGGGGTAGGGGACATTTCGTCTACCTTGCATATACTGTACTACCACATGGTGCTTCGCCCTAAAGGGACTTCACACAATTACCCAGTGTTTCTTGGACGTGTGACACTTTGGTCTCACCTTGGATACCCGTTCCACCGGTTTGTCCGCTTGGTCCAGGTAGACCCTGAGGACCCACGCGACCAGGCAGCCCGGTGGATCCAGTCGGACCCAATCGACCTCGAGCTCCAGTGGCTCCCGTCAAGCCGGTAGGTCCTGTCCCTCCGGTTGATCCAGACCTTCCAGGCAGTCCTTGGAATCCAGTCGCTCCAGTGTTTCCATTCGGCCCAGGCCGACCTTGCAGACCATCTGGACCCTGCGGGCCGAATGGTCCAGGGAGACCCTGAATACCCTGAGGACCTGTGGCACCAGGTCGACCAGTCTCTCCGGGAGGGCCTGGAAACCCCTGAACTCCCTGCGAGCCCGGAAGGCCGCTTTGGCCTGTGCCTCCTGGTAGTCCAGGCGAACCTGGCAAACCAGGTTGACCTTGATTGCCGTCTCTGCCGGGCTGTCCTGAGGACCCCACAGGGCCAGGTGGACCCTGAAGACCTCGACTTCCAGGCGGCCCTTGGATTCCAGTGGAACCTATCAACAAAGGAAACTCCGTAGTCACGTAGATAGTAAAACGAGACCAGGTGGACCACGTGCAAGAGATCCTCCTTGAAACAAGTTGTTCCTGACAACTCACCAGTATCTCCTCTGGGTCCGGTGAATCCAGGGGCTCCGTTGGGTCCAGTTGGACCTTGGAATCCTCGAGGCCCAGTTGGACCAGGGTTGCCTTGAGTGCCTCTTTGACCAGGGGAACCAGTTTGACCTTGCTGACCTCGGAGCCCAGGTTGACCCTGGAGTCCAGTGGCACCAGGAAGGCCCTGGAAGCCTCGCTGCCCGGGCTGTCCATCTCGCCCAGGTGATCCGGGGGGACCCACAGGTCCCAATCCGCCAGTGGAGCCTCTTTGACCTGGAGGACCTGGCGGTCCCGGAAAACCTTGACCAGGGTCACCCCGATCCCCTGGAAATTAGAAAACACCCGATTTCATTCAAACTGCTGAACCAACGAAAGATCAGAACGCGCGAGATTGATGGCCAAACCTTTACAGTTGCTAGTCATACTCATCCATGAAATTTGCGCTTACACCCTCCGCCAGGGAGTGAACCAATAAATTTGACGGGTTGTCAGAAAGCGATCAGGAATTACTTCTGAGCGTTTTTCAAAGTTTGCTTGGCTGACACCACATGGACACCACTGAGCGTGTCATCGATGGAATCGTGCGTTTGGAAGACACTGGGACACACCTTTCAAACCAGGAGACCCTTGAAGACCGGGAGGACCGGAGTTGCCCGGGGCACCTCTGGATCCAGGAATTCCTGAAGGCCCGGGTAGTCCCTGAGGTCCGGTGAATCCTCGGTCTCCTGGCAACCCGGGTTGTCCGTTGAGCCCCGGTGGACCTGGAGGTCCGGTGGATCCCTGTCGTCCCTGGTTTCCGGGTTGTCCAGGATTGCCCGGAGGTCCGGGTAGACCTGGTGCTCCTTGGGGTCCAGGTACGGCTGTAAAAACGTGACACGTTTTGTATGAAACAGGATCAGTGAGTGGAAGTTTCTGTCCAACGTGGTACCAGCAGCATTGTTGTTTTTTTCTCTCGCTTGGTGTTGTGTGGCTCACACAAGGCGAACAAAATCAAACCATGGACACAATGCACGGGACCAGCGTTGTCAAACGCACAAAAAGACTTTCTTACATGGTGTCGGGGCGACGTAGGAGCAGACGCCGGAGCCGAAGACGTCGACGGCGTTTGCGAGCTCCCCGTACGACTGGAAGAGCCAGTAGTTGGTGTTGCGGCGTCCAGGCGGCGACGTGTAGGACTGCAGCTCCGACTCGAACACCTGCGCATTGTGCGTGCGTGTAAACATGTGGTGTATGCGTGCGGAACGTTCTGAGTCATCACTCAGAAAATTTGGAACTCATCTCACCGGAGTGCGCCGGAAAACAATTGGTGTGTTTGCTTGGAGAATAAGAAGAGAAACAATGTCTCTGATGCTTGGCTTGTAGAAGTGGTTTGCACGTCAAGTTTGTGCTCACGGAGCAGGACGGACACATTTTTGTTGAGTTCGCACCTGGTTGGTGGTTCCGACGGCGAACACGTAGGCGTTCCTCTCCTGGCGCAGCAGCTCCGCCTCGCGGCGCGCCGCCGACGTGTCGCTCGCCGAGCCGTCCGTCACCAGGACAACCACGTTCTGCACGTTGCGCCGGTCGCCTCGCTGCGAACAAGGACGTGAGACGGGCGTGGTCACGCTGGCCGAGTAACGCGCTTTTGATTTGATTGTAGTAGTCAAGGCTGGGCTGACTCATACAGCAACGCAGGGACACAATTCATGACAAAACTTTTCTTTGAGAGTGAGCTTTCTCTGCGAAACGGAAAACGAGCAACGTCGACGATATGATCGCTTCAATGAACGTTGTTCTCTCAATCTAGAAGGGCGTCTGCTCGTCTGCATTGTGCGAAACAAAATCTGGTGGGTACTTTGATTCAACAGCAACGCATGGATACGGTTTTCAATTCAAACTTACGAAGTCGGTGAGCTGGTCAGTCCGGGCCTGTCTGAACGCCTCTGCGATGTTGGAGCTGCCGCCGAGGTAGCGCACGTTGTTGATCCCGTTCCGCAGGTCATTCACGTTGCCATAGCGATTGAGGTAGAAGGCGCTCTCCACGTTGCTCCCGAACGTGACGACGCCGACGCGGTTCGCGTTCGTTCCGATGTTGATGCGACCGACGAAGCGCGACACGAAGTCCTTGATGAGCTCAAAGTTGCCGGGTCCGACGCTCGTGGAGCCGTCGAGCAGGAAGACGTAGTCGTAGATGGAGTTGCGACACGCTGGGGGAGACACGAACACAAGGGTAACAACGTCCAAAGCAAAGAACATGGCAAGAACATCAAGCGGAAGAAAAGGATACGACTGTGCCATGGTTCCGATTGACAGGTAAAATTGCCGAGCAGATTGTGATGAAAAAAGTTCAAATGAAAAAAGTTCAAATGACATGCATGAGATTCACGCAACTTGTCGCTGAGGTCCTCATGTTGTCAACATGAGTGATTTCATCGCCGTGCAAGGCACCGACTGGGAACATGGTACGCCACGTTCAATTTTGTTTTCGGGGAATTTTGAACCTCAATCATGCGTGGGCTTGGTGCCAGCGTGCGATCCAGGGGCTCAGAGGTACCGTACCCCTCGTGCATTTGAATGATTGGTTATACCACTGGAATATTGACGGCCCATCCCCCGTGATTCAAGTTTTGACGCCGCGTTCACTTTTCCATCGTGGAGATTCGTACCTTCCAGGAGTGGATCGAAACTGCAGATGGAGGTTGCGATGGAGAAGACGCGGCCGCGCAGCGACTCGTAGGCGCCGATCTGCCAGTAGTTGGCGTTCCTGACGGCGGGGCTGAACACGACCTGAGACAGGAAGTTGTCGGACACGGTCCCGCCGAGCCCCACGGCGTACATCCGGATCCCGTTACCCGCCGCCGTCTGCGCCTCCTGCAACACGAGAAATGCGCCGTTTTCAAACAGTTGCTATTCGGTGAAAAATCAGCCTTGGTGGATCCAGAGAACGTGGCAAACCAGCGTCCTCGGACAAAAACAGACTGCCGGGTTGAAATGTCTTCAGGCTCCCGGGATCATGAGAACGGCAAATATACCTCCTTGCAACACACACATCACACACACACACACACACACACACACACACACACACACACATCGACGTTCTCACAAATGTCTGTTGTCGGCGCCTGCGAGACTCACTGTGATGGCGGCGCTGTCCTGCTGACCTCCGTCCGTCATCAGGATCGCGATGTTGTCGCTTCTCGTCCGGTCGCCGTTGCTGCCCTGGAACTGCCTGCAAAAACGACTCTCGTTGCATCCAATCGCATATTTCTCGCGTACTGATAGAATAGGACCCCAAGATCAGAAGCTCTGGACTTTTGGCTTTTGTACTGCAACTCTTTGAACGTGCTGCACCAGAAAAACACACCTCTGACACTCGACTCTGTACATGTATGTTGTGCACAATCAAGGGTGCACAAGGTGTCGGGAAAGGTGCCCACCGACCCCGAGGGCTCAGCACCCCGCGGACACTGACGCGCTTGACAACGTTGTGTGAGCCGGAAGAGTGACCCACGCTTCAAGCGACACAACTGGAGTGCCAGGGGTCAGACCAGAATGTGACCCAGTCAATGTGGTTCGGAGAGAGGACGTCAAATATTTGGAAGCGAATTGTGCGGTGTCTCGTGACACATGATTTTTGTGGCGTCAGGCGGCGCTCCAGCGCCCATGGTTCCCCGGATTCGCTGCAGAACGCGCATGCGCATACCTGGTCCTCATTTCTCTGAGGGCGGACGCCGTGTTGGTGCCGAAGCGACCCTGGTACTGGACGGAGAGCAGGCGGTTGCGCAGGTCCGCCTGGTTGAATGCCGTGTTGAGGAAGAGCGAGTTCTCCACGAAATCAGAGTACGCGATCGCGCCCACTCTCGTGCTGAAACAAGCGCGTGTGACAGTTTGAATACGCCCGCTGACACAATCAAGGGACTTCGAGTGAACAATGCTGCTCGAAATCGAGCACAATCTAACATCAAGGTGGAGCGATCGTGAGCGCGCGCGCCTCAAGTCAGGAACCGGAAGTATGATTCTTGACACGCGCGATCACGTGAGAAGCTGGACTGCTGGTTCAAGTACTGTTTCAGCTCAAATGCCTTGTCCTGGGGTTTCTGAGCAAAGCAGGGAGTTACACAGACTGTGAATATAGGTGTCAGAATCTCAGGCCACGGTCGCGTTCACTTGCGCAAACCTCATCGCTCAGAACACAGGTCTCACGAAGAAAGGTTCTTCCTGAGCAGAGCGAAGTGTCAATTGCACGTGGCTGAAATCAATGCATCATCGTCCATTGACTTCGCACACCAACGCCAGAAACGACGTATCCTGTGTGAACTCGGTGCACGCTTGTTCAGCAGGAACTCGTACCTGATTCCGCCGTCGAGACTGGCGGCGAGGTCGGCAGCGAACTGCCGCACGAGCTGCCAGTTGCCGGACCCGATGGAGGAGGAGGAGTCGAGCAGCAGCACCACGTCGTAGCTCCGCCCCTGGCACGCTGCAGGAGAAACATCGGACACATGAAACTGAACTCTCTGCAGAAGGAGGAGAACCAGGTTCCAGAGCACATGGGGAGTGGTAAAGAGTTTGACCTGGTTGGGATCTGACTCACAGCCCACATTCAACTTTGAATTGGCAAGGGTAAAGTGTTCTTTTGCATCATATGCAGAGCAAATTACAAGGGTGCAATTTCTGAACGATCTCGTTTGAGTCCAGGGAAAGGGACCAAAGGGTCTTGCAAGGTCCGCTTGTGTTCTCGCCGACAATCACGTTCCTGTCACGTTCCTGTCAGGTTTCCAGGCTGAGCTGTTGGTGTCAAATTGACACGACCTGTAACACTGGGTGAATTTTCCACGGAATTCGTGCGAAGAGACAAACATTGCGTCGTCGAGCAAACAAAGTTTGTCTTGGCAGTTTTGTGGAAAAACTGACCCTTGGATTGGGGCATTTCTGTCGAGCATCGGTGTGCTTGGTGCTTTTGCACAAACCTGTTCCTGCTTAAACACAGAGCCCGATAAGACACAAACTGTGGTTTTTTAAACGTGTGGAAGGCATGTTCAAGGAATTGACAAATTTGTTTGCCTGCTCCGAGACGTTGTCATTTTTCAAACCTGAGAGATTTTCTCAAGGTGCAAATGCAGCCAAGCGGCTGCCTTGGCACCAGATCAACTGCTCTGGTACCGGTTTGGTGAATCGCCCTTTTCAAAATTGACTTGATAAAAGAACAACTTCTTTGCAATGTCTAATTTGGCTCAGCAAAACCTGGTGATAACCTAGAGTTGTCAAACACCTCCTTCAAGCCACGAAGGCACATCTTCATTCATCTTTTGCTCAGACACGAGGAGACTGAGAAATTCATTCGTCAGTCTGGCGTGAAGGGCTTGAACTGAGTTTCTGTGTCTGAGTCTTCTGAGGCCACAACAAATCATTGTGAGACTGGCATGATGGGTGTAACTCCACAGCAAAACCAAACAAAGTGATGGTGTAGAAAGTGATACTGAAGACTGGTGGAACAGAATGTCAGTACTTTTGCTTCTCTTCAACAACCGAGATTTATTTCGCAGATTTAGCTGGTCAACTGGCCACCTTCCAAGGCAAAGTTGGATTCTGTAGAAATGTAGATGCTTGAAAACACTTTTATTTTTCCCTCAGTACTTCCTGGCATGCAACACACCAGGAGAAAACACGCAGCATATCGTTTTGGCATGGAACTTTGTTCCAAGTTTGCAATCATTTTCTTCTTTCAAAAACAAAATCTTCTCAACCTCCTCACTGTTTCAGAAAAGCTACCACCTTCACTGTACCGCGGAACTCATTGTGTGGCCTTCAATCAAGGAAAAGGGCAGACCCAAGTGCAGGTCAGAGACCGATTTCCTGCAGGATTCAGATTCAAACTGCCTGCAGCAGAAAATGTGGCAGGGGGGGGCAGTGAAACAATTTTGCAGGGTTGGGTTTGGGTGTCCGGGTTTCGTGGATCCTCTGAAGTGGAAAAATTAAAAACATCAGCGACATATTTTTCTTGCCCATGCACGATGTGCTCATTCAAGGAGCTTCTGAAAGCCGCGAGCAAAAGCTGTGTTGCAAATGGTTCTTGTCTTGTGCACCTCGCCCCTTCTTCACACAGTGCTCGTCGCACAAACTGCTGAGTACATCTGCCGTTACCTGCAGCAAAATGGACGTGGACACTGTGTGAAGGGGTCAAAGCGAGCGAGCCAAAAATCCATTTGCTCGCTAAGTCTATATTTTCTTGCGAGTAAACGGTGCAGATGGTGCAGCTTACGCTACGTTATAGAAGACACAGACATGCGCACGCGCACGCGTATCCCTTGGCGTACCTACCCGGCACGGTACCGATGGGCGGTGGCGTGACCGGCGGCAGCGTTGGCGGAGGCGGCGTCGGAACGATGACGTCACGGCAGATGGTGGTGGACAGCGACGTGACGAGCTGTTCGTCGAAGGTGAAGGTCGGGCTCAGGAAGAAGTGTTGGTTGAGGACGCCGCGCGTAGCAGTGCCCCGCAGCCCCGACATCCGCTCCACTTCGTCCCGGTCGATGTTCCGAGTGATGCCGACCGTGTACACGCTGATGTCGTTGTCGACGCGCAGACTCTGAGCCACCTCCACCGTGTCGCCTGCCTCCGACGTCGATTCCCCGTCCGTCAAAATCAAAATGGCGTTCGCCACTTGGGGCCGGTCGCCCCGCCGTGGGGTGAAAATAGTTCTGGCCAAGTTGAGCGCAGCAGACGTGTCCGTCTTGAAGCCGAGATACGGCACATTGGTGACGGCATTTTGCACCTGGGCTTTCCTGCTGAAATTCCGGAAGTCAAACTCGGCGACGGGGAAGTCGCTGAAGTAGACCAAGGCCACTCGAGTCATGCCATTGTCTATGTCGAACTGAGGGTAGTCCAGAAACTGGTTGATGAAGTCCTTCATCCGTCCGTAGTTCTGGTCATTCAACCAGTTGATACTCCCTGAACTGTCCATTATTATAAGCAAGTCAAGTTCGCAGACTGAAAGACAAACGGTTTTCAAGTTTAGACACTCGCACACATCACATGTTCTCAATGAAATCTGTTTTGTGCACACACTTGTCCACGGATGGACAATGGAAGTAAGAGCCTTGTTTTCGGTCGGATCTCTGGTGGCTCTTTATCTGTCTTTTAGAATTGATTTGAAGGTTCAGGAGGAAATGGTTGCATTTTCGTGTCCATCATGAAAGTGTCAACCTCGAGTGCACAACAGAATGCCTGCACAACACAGATTTCTCAGTCGATGGAAACTAACTGACCCTAAATTTGTGAGGCGTATTTCATGCATACAATGAACCCTAAATTCAATGACCATCAGAATGTTTGCTCTGATACAGGCAACAAATATCTTCTCTTTGGTCTTCGGTGTGCCCACCGACTCACGATGCAACCACACACCATGCGGCGTGAGCAATTTGCAGGTAGGTGCATTCCTTGACTTTCCTAACGTCATGCGATGTGCTGGGCTGAATGATTCTTTTTATTCCCGAAGCACTTTGAGGCGACTTCATCCGACAGTTGTTTCACCCGACTTTATCCCCTCCCTCCCAGCGCAACTCTTTCAGCGAATCCAGAGAACCTCGAAGTGCCCAAAGGTGTGAGATTTTGACGTTGTTCCCTGATCCCTGGATCCGCTGAAGATACTTTGCGGATGAAGCGGCGTCAAAGAGGCCAGAGAACACACGTTTATCCTGCGACCTCGACAAGATGAGAGGTGCAGAATATCAATGAATGCATGCACGAGCGCTACAGGGATTCACTTGTACTTCGCGTGTTGTTGGAGAGTGTAGGGAACAAGGAAGTGCTTTCACCTTGCTGTCGTTGAGCCGACACCCCACCCAGGAAGGCTCCGCAGAGGCCTAGCACCAGCAACCACTCCATTCTCAGTTCTGAAAGAAAAAAACAAAACATGCACATACGTGTTTGAGAAATGTCAAAAAGTGTCCAATTGTTGACGAGGCTGTTCTGCTGTTTGTATTCGGAGTGAGAATCAGCTGACATGCATCCACTGTCGGAACCAACGTTCCAGACGGACTCACGGTGCATTGATTTTGATTTTGGACACAACGGTTTATCAAGAAAGGAAGCTCCAGTGCACCGTTCTCTCTCCAACAAAATGTGGGAAAGAGTTTCCTCATTCAATTGGAACCAACTGCACGTATATTTTCCATTTACACACCATATTTCGACCACGCTAATGAAACCCTTTGGCCAATTTGGCAAGGGTCAAACACCAAAGGGTCAGGGGCCCTTTGTGCCCAGTTACCGTCCCAAGATGCGAGCCACTTCAGCACATGGTGCCAAAAGATTCTCGACACCTGTCCGCGGCTTTTGGGCGGTTGAAAATCACAATGATGTTTGTTTGTGTTTCAGACCACATGGCGTGCGGTTGACCTAGGTGCCGCGGGTGGTCCCTTCCATGAACAGGAGGGGATCAGAGGCAAGATCCAGAGGCGTGGACCACCACGCTCGTGTCACGTTTACAATCATTTCCAGTCTTGCAGGGAAATTTTTCTGACTGATCTAGTTTTGATTTGTTGCAGAAAAACCTGTCAAGACACCAAACAAGAGCAAAACCAAGAGGAGAGCACTACGCAGCGCGAGAAAGGTTGCGCGAAAAGTTCAGTCATTTAAATTCAGCAGCGCAACGTTTTGTCTACAAAGTCTGCGCTTCAGGAAAATGAAAAACTTTGCATCAAAGCTGCAGCGGCTGCCGTTTCGGAGGCGGTCATGAGCGGTGTGCTTCCGCGAAAGTTGGCGGCGTCGCTCAGGCGTGCGGTGCGGAGTGGCGCGGGGTCCGCCCCGCCGCCGCAGCGCCGTCCTCGCCGTGAGGACAGGGCGCAGCGTGCTGGGTCAGCACTCAGTGAGCCAGACTACGAGCCTGATGCGCGGTGAAATGAACAAATTCACCGCAGAAAGGGTTGCAGCTCCGTGCAACTCAATCCCAAAGACGTGACGTCCTGCAGCGCAGGGATGGCGCGGAAACTGTACTGGGGAAAAGGCAAAACCTGCGCAGTCGCGCTGCGGATCGTTTAATCAAGCTGCACGCTCCGCGAATAATGACATGTATGGTCTTGTTGACATTCCTGTCAGGCCCCTGTGTTTTGGTTCGGAGGCAGTGTACACAAGAGTTTCTATGGCAGCCAAAGCTGCTGCACGCAAAGCAACACAAAGTTTGTCGACTGCAGCGGCATCGCTTTGTTTTGGTGAAGACAAGGAATTGTCTACTTTGGGTTCCTTAATGGATTGTCCAAGAAGAGCATTCTTTCATGTTGTTGTTGCTCAAATTTTTGCCCATTAGTTGCACAGGGCTTTGGATCTTTTCTTTTTGCACATTGATTCACGGCACCGTACTTGGTGCTCAGTTTTCCCAGGCAAGCTTCACCCATTCAAACGTACACGAAATAATTGCGCTTGGTTTTTGTGCAAAAAGTATTTTCATGGACCTTGCTGTTCAATTGAAATCTCCTGATTCTCACTGTCTCTACTGCGTTAAATTTATGAAGCAGAGCGTGCAAGAATACACAAGGACTTTTTCGTCGCTCTGTGTGAATTTTTTCTCGTCTCATTCGAGTGTAACTTCAATTCCACAATGTTCGCAAAATGAATTATACGTGGCGTTAAAGTCGCCCATACACAACATGTAATCATTTACTTACGTGATAGTTTTGCTCCAATACTCGTAAATTGCTGCTTGTACCTGACAACGGTACTTTATTTCCAAATGTACTGAACCACCGGCAGACTTCAATTTTTCCCACGCGGGATATTGTAGGGTTTCCTTGACAACATCACAAGAGTTGCAATGCGAGCGTTCCAGTTTTCAAAACGGTGGATAAACATCCTAGAAAATGCCTTATTGCAGGTGGAATTGATTGTCTCGCGTCCCGTCACAGATCCTGACGCTGCAGCTGCAACTCCTGTGGATCCTGCAGGATTTCGCTCATCCAGGCGCCAGTCGCATTGTTCTCAACACATCCTCTTCAGGAACTCACTGCTCGCCATTGAAGTTCCGGCTAAAATGTCTGCGCCGCATCCCAGGCCTGTCTACTTTTGTCCCTTTCAGTGAAGATGTTTTCCTCAGTACTGCATGTACCTCTCTTCACTCCCACGTGGGTTTCCCCGATTTGGCATGGCTCGTGCGCTCCCCACGCTCAGCTGACCAGCGGTGCCCCAATCTACCAGGCACCCGTTTTTCATTCATGATGCTCCTGTGACAATTTCATCTTGTCGTAGGTGGGCAAACCAAACCGAACGACACCATCACCGGGCAATAGCAGACAAGTACCAGCTGTTGTGGGCTGCCAGTCACGACTGAGTGTGGTTTCATGCTCTATTGAATGTTTATCACATGTGAGGAGCGAAAACCCGCAACGTGTCGCAAGTGTGTACAGGTTGATTTGTGGACCAAGAGGGGATGACATCAAATAAGAACTGTCACAGAAAGCTCAAAACATATTTATTCTTGGTTTGACATCGACTCAATGCAATTTGGAAAATGTCTCAGGGCAGGTCAAAGTTCCCATCGTTGCTGGTCGTGAGTCTGTCTCAATTGCTCGGAACAGCCGGAGTTGCCACATTGGATTGTTGAGGTGGGTGCAATCAGTGTTGTCTGTTGGGGGTTGATCCACTGTGAGCAAAACACGGGCCACTGAGATGAAAAGACGATTGCCACGTCCAGGTGTGGGTGAGGGGAAAAGGTTTTCACACAGACTGCTTGAAAAATCAGATGCCAGAAGTCTCAGATCAATAAACGTGAACTCAGAATGTGCACAACTCAAAGTTCTCCACTGGACTCGTCAGCTAAACGCTGCAAATGAAGACAAGACCACATAGAAAGTCTTCCCTTGTGAATTTGTCGGGTTGACTTGTCGCTCAGTTGGGAGTCTACTCCTGCGGAGACAAGTCAAGCCGGTGAAATAAACCACACAAATCTGGGTCTGGTACACGGAGAAATTAACACGATATTGGTTTCTAAATGATGAAGGAAATTGGTCTCTTTCTTTGTGCGCCCTCACTGAGTTGAGCATATCAGTGAATCTTCCTCTCACCTACACAGACATTCTCTTCAAAAGGGGGATGGTCTTTTGAGAGATGCGATTTAACTGGAACACACATCCTGGTCTTGTCAGGCAGGCCCTCACGCTTTCAACAGAGATCACGACTTTGATGATTCTATCGCTACAAAAGCAAAAGAGCCATTAATTAATGAGTCATCATCGCCAAAAATTCAGACACGAACACAATGGAATCCAAAGAATGTTGGCCGAATACTGCCTTCGACTGCTCGTGCGATGAACCTGTGACACGACGTTCCTTTCCAGCAGCAGCGTCCTTTCTGAACTCCAGTCTCTGCTTGTCGCATCAGTCGTGTACGACGAGTCGTTCTATTGTCCTGCAGCTCCAACACAGCTTTGACGAAACCACGGCGTTTTATTGAAAAGGGATTCCCCAAAGACTAAATTCACACTTTATCTCGAGTAAATGGGCTGGTCCCTTCCTTTCTGCGTGCATTTACTGCAGTCAAAAATTGAATCGTCGCTCTCGCAAACAGTCTGCAGAGAGCCACATGCATTGAACGATCATGTTCTTCCAGGAAGAAAGAAAAGAGCGGTTCCTGCCCGACTGAAACTCAAGCACGAAATCAAGCGTTCAAACTGTTGCCTTTCTTTGCTCGACCCCACGAGCGGAACAGTCGCGTGAGTGCCAGACTCCCTCAATCAACACACACACTGGTGGAAGAGCAAAACTGCAGTCAAAAGCGAGCTGCCCTGTACAGCGTGCATGCATGCAATCTTGAGAGGCATTTGAATGAACTCACTGTCAACTTCCAAAATTATGAAGACTCTGCTGAGATCTTGGCAAGGCACAAAATGCCTGGAAATGACAAGGCGACATAATGTTGAGATCTCATGTTGCACCGCAGTATGGTTCCACAGGGTTCCCACAAGGTTCTCGAAAGGTGTCCTGGGAGAGTGAGTGAACTGACACAACAACCGGTCCAAAAAGAACAAACAAAAACACTCAAAATTCTTGTCTGGCAGTGCACATCCTTGATTTTTAGAGAACGGTCTCAAACACCTTTGTTTTGTGACATGAAACAAAGCAAAGAAACTTTGGTTCTACCAGAGACTCGTGTACTCATACTGGAGCCCATGTGGAACTTCTGACACAGCCCTTCATTAATACTACTGAAACAAATTTCGTGAAGAGAATGGCTTGAGACCAGTGAACTCGTGAGAGATGTTTCAAAGTTCACGCAGCGATACAGCCCATTGACCGGTATCCGAACGTTCACACAAGAACGTTTTTGGCAGAACATTGGAAAATGCACAAAATTTTAGGAAACAACTCAAAATGGCGATAAGCTGCGCAAAGGTGGAATGTGTCTCCAGCCCAGAGGTCGTACATCTGTGGCGCTGCGCCAGTTTGACCTGCACTTTGGCAGCGTCTGACGTCCAAGTCAATTTCAAGAACATGGACTTTTATATTCTCTTGCACAGAGACACTTGTCTTCCAGACGACTTATGGAGCTATTTGCAACGTAACAGTAATGCTACAAAGGACTTTCTTGTCCAACAAGGGGTTACATATTTGTTTTTCGAAGAACTCGTCAGTTTCTATTTATTTTACGTGTTGGTTCTCTACGTGTGTGTCTACAACGCGGAAAATGAACTTTCCTGCACTGAAGAATAGCAGCGCGTTCTTGTCTCTGCGTGCCATCAATCCACAACCGAATCACACTTTTGCCGCTGGACAAATTGATCTCATTTTGGGTAACTCCCGCATTGGAACTCTGAACAGACGTAATGTTCTCCAACCTCAAAAACGAACTCTCAAATAATTTTTACAACAACCGCGAAATTCAACTCAGCAAATGTGAGTCTTGCGTACTGCCAGACACACCAATGTTGTTCCTGCCGCCCTTTTCTTCTGAATCCCTTTCGCACAGTCTCCAGGATGAGACTAGCTCCTGGGGCTGACCAGGGTCCTCCCGCCCCAGGTGGGAGCCAAAACTTTAGATGTGGTCAATCAAATTTACCAAATAGAAACATTTTCCACCGATATGAGTTTGGTTCCCAAAGCCCCAAAAGGTCCACTGGAGCCAACATACGAGTGGTCCGTCCACCCACTCACAATTCTTGCAATCGCAGAAAGAGACACAGTGCTTCACAATCTGATCTGTCTGCGTCCTCATGTCTTCATTTTTGTGAATGGGCTCACCTCGTGGCTCTGTGAGGCAACATGACTTGAGCTTGTCAACGAATCCCACCCATCAGTATTCATGAGCTCCTCGTGCCTCTTACCCTCAGAAAAACAATTTAGGTCCACTTCTACCCCACATTTACATACTTTCTTGTTGATTTTCCCTCTTTCATGTACCAACAGCACGACTTCGGGTGTATTCTTCAAATACCTGTGACAACCACACAAAAGCTTGCAGCCCAAAATATCTTTACCGTTGTGTGTGTGTGTCTGCAAAGACATTTCCGGGTTCGAATTTTGGTGAGTGTTTTCATTTCTATCTGGTTCATTGTGAGCAAATAATGCAGTATCAGTCTGTGAATACGTGGAGGGCTCTC
>JAAUXT010002403.1_pt1 | contig 24024 bp, 26 predicted proteins | sample 7278171 | NCBI WGS metagenome assembly JAAUXT01 (sample SAMN14350112, study PRJNA611818) | marine sediment metagenome | isolation source: surface marine sediment (1.8m) | place: French Polynesia: Moorea | collected 2018-08
TGCAGTACCAAAACCAAATAAATAAAATGGGGAGGAGTGTAAGGCGTGACGTCAGCGTCATAATATTTAGGACGTTGTTGATTGGCAGAATGTATACACAAACCAAAAGGAAGTATTACTCTGATTTACTTCACACAACCGGTGATCCCAACATACGGAAACACCTTGTCAGTATTCACACCTCTTTCACAGGCCTCAAGTCCCGAGTGAATTGTAGTGATGTCACAAACACACTGGTTGGTATCTCAGGAGACACTGTTCCAATCACGCCATCTGGTGAGTGGTGGTTCTAACTTTTTACTGCTGGTGTGTCACACCACACTCGTCCCCTGGTAGGGGGTGTTGGCAGCACCTAACAATTTTTAACATTCTGAATTTTTTACAATAATTAATTGGATAGAAAATAGACACATAATAGCACAATATCACTGTTTTGCTGGCTTTAGCCTGCATTCCTCCCCCATGGGGGTACCACATGATTATGTGACCAAGGTTTTTCCCTCTCTTGCACAACCATGGATGTGGTGGAAGTCGAAGCCTACTCATTTTTGTGGCAAGAAATTACATGGAGGATTATCATTGAAGCCAGATCACAAAATTGATCACCATTAGCTCAGTCAGTCATTGATCGAGTGGTCAATCATTTTTCTGTGTATGCTCCAGTGCAAAACCAGTGTTTCCAGATGCTCATTATTCAACTCTTGTTGACTGTCTATCTCAGTGAACTTTAAGGTGAGTTCCATGGTTCTTAGCTCATGTCACCCCACACATACTCCTCAGGCATAAAAAACTCCAGTCCTCGGTTTTCATCCAACTCCTGGAGAAAAAGCCCATATCAAGGAGTGTCAGCGGTGCAAGTGTTCATGAACACGAATGTCGGCGATGAGCACAGTTCTGAGAGTTGACAGCACTGCAGTCGGTGGTTGTGATGGTGGTGGCCATGGCGGCACTGCTCAGGAATGCGGATGGCAGTGATGCTCGGCGGTGGCGGTGGCTGTGGTGGCACTGCCAGGAACATGGATGGCAGCAGCGCTTGGTGGTGGCCATGGCGGTGTTGCACAGGAACACGGATGGCAGCCTCGCTCGGCAGTGGTCGTGGCAGTGTTGCGCAGGTGCTGATGGTTTTTGTTCTGGAATGTTAATGATTCGGCAGGGGACTGATGCCCCCCTGCATTTCAGTACTTTGCGATTGATTGAAGGGTTGTTGCCCTGTTCTGTAGCGATATCACAAACACACAGGTTGGTATCTCAGGAGAGACTGTTCCAATCGCGCCATCTGGTGAGTGGTGGTTCTAACTTTTACAGCTGGTGTGTCACACCACAAATGGGTGACAGGTCTTGTACCTGCTGTCCTTTTGAGTGTGGATTCTGCGATCTTCATTTCTGGGGAGGGTGATGGTCTGGTGAAACCTTGCTGAAGGGCAGGCGCCCCTTGGAGCCTGGGGCATCAGAGGGTCTGAGGGGTGAGGGTGGGACCACCATGGGGGAGGGTGAAGAGGTCCAATGACCAAGGACACCGTCCGGGAAAAGTGAGGGATCACAACGCGGTTCAGAAAACCCTGGCACTCGGCTTCAGAGCAAACGATCGCCATGGGCTTCTCCAGACTCATTGTTTTCGCAGAACAAACAACATTCTTTTCACGTGCATACTTCCAACTCATCACTGGGAAAATTTAATCGTTGCAGTTTCGTTCTGAAACAAAGTTACGTTCATTCACAACGAGCTGAGAAACAAAAGTGTACCCAGGTCCTCACTTTTCAGATGTCGTACACACACACATCCCACGCGTTGTCGTGCATTGTGTCAGGCGACGGGGTGGCAGAGCTCGGAACTTGTTGAGTTTGGGCTCCAGTCGGAGTCCCCCACTGACCAAACCCTGGAACCGCACCGAATGCCCCAATCAATGGAAGATGCACCGATCCTGCGATGCACGGACTACGTGACGCATTCAGTGTGAACATTTTACGATGGAGAAACAAAAGCACCCCCACAATGAATATTTCCTGTCTCACCGGATCGAATCACAAGTATGAAGGTCTCAAGGTCTTGTAACAATGTGGATCGTTCATGCGAATGATTTGTCTTTGTTTTTCTCCGATTGGACTTCGTGCGGCCGAGAGACGGGGTGGGCGCGTATGGTCTGAATTGAAAAAAATCAGAAAGGGGGAAATCAGGGAGAGGTTGATCTCCGATTCTGCATGGACCCGCTGAACTTGGACGAATAAATCTGACTGAAACAGTGCAGAACTTTTCAGACTTTTTGGTGTGAACCTGAGTCATTACTTTCTATCTTTACGGATTTCTATGTGCAAAATTGCAAATACCAACTTTCAACTCGCTTCTTTCTCGAGAACAGACCCCAAAACTGACAAGTATTTCCCAAAACTCCGAGTTTTCGAACACATGTTCTGTCATTATGAACAGAGAATTGATTAACACAAATGAGAAAACACTTGGAGATTCTCAACAGGTGACACTGAGAACTCGGAACACACAAAAAAGAGATGTGACACTCTCAGTTGCACGACAGGCATCCATAGTCGAAACAAACCAAAACCGATTGCACTCAGTGATGTTGAAAATTTGTGATGTGATCAAAAGTGTTTTGACTGTCAAACAGACAGAGAATGAGGATTACAAATACTCAAGAAACAAAGTCCTGCAGTTCCCAAATTTCCTACAGCGTACGCACATTCACGCAAACATCTACTTTTGACATTTTGGAGGTTGAGATTTTTGCAGTTTGGAAGCAAGTTCAGCACCGTTGCTGGCTATACACTGATATTCTATCAGACCAGAAAGTCGTTTCAACATCATGCACATCTTCAGAATGTGTAAATTTTGTGGAAGAAATAGCTCATCTTGTACAAAGAGAAGAAAGTTTCTTACAAAACTATATTGTACTGTTTGTGAGATGTAACCAGGGGTGGATTCAGGGAATCAATCGGGTACAGGGTTTTTCGTCATTTCATGCCAAATTTAATTTTCGCCCCCCTGGGTGGCGGGAGGCACCCTGACCAAATCCTCGATCCACCCCTGGTCACCAACTGCAGATCGCGACGTAAGTACTTCATCAACGACGGAACAAGCTGCACGAAATGTTCTCGAGTACACTCTGAGTACTTGTTTCTCTCTTTTGAGAACATTTAAAAAGGCCATTTCGAAAAAGAGAAAATTTCCTATCAAAATCTAAAAAGTGATTCTCATTTCACACATTTCACGGTACAAATTCCACTTGAGGTCGACAGCGCTGTTTTGAAATGTCGTATTCACCTGCGTATAAATCGCACACGAGCAAAATATGCACGCGAACATTTGCTTTCACAGTCTGGCGGGGTTGTTTTCCGCACACGCCGACTTTTGACATCCGCTGAATTTTGGGGCAAAAAGAGTGCGTCCAACACGGGTGAATACGGCACAAATCCAGGTGTCGAACACGCTCACCTCTTGAGTACATAAAACACTGAAGACGAAGATGCTACACGGATGATTATGATGTTGCGGAGGGTTGCAGACCACGCGCACTACCCACTTTTGTCTTGAGTGTATGAATCTTTGTTTTTGTATCCACTCACATATCCAGCCGCTGCGTTTTTGTCAACGTCTTTCCTCCCCTCGATGCCTTTGCCTTTCCCGTCTTTGTCGAATCTTTCCTTGTGCGACCCGGTGTATTTGGACGCGTCCGTGAGTCGGTCCACCGCTCCACTTTTCACGGTTTTCTGCAAAACAATGCAACACGCTTCATATTTGATGGTGCTGCTTCACACAACCTCCGGTTCGGAAAAGGAAATAACTCAGCAATGTTTTCTTGTTTGTGAGACATTTGTCACGTTCGATCTGTTCAAACAGAAGTTCCAACCGTATTCACCCGTGTATAAGTCGCACCGGAGTGCAAGACGCACCCCAACTTTTGCCTTAATTTTCCAGTATGGGATTTCATTGAAGTGGCATAAGGTGCAGCCGAATTTTGGTGCTGAATTTTAAGACAGAAAGGTGCGCCTAAAACACGGGTGGAAACGGTACGTTTCGCACCGTGACGCCCGACGCAACTGGTCCCTTCGCTTCCGTGATGATTTTCTCCAGCTTCGACAACGCCTCTTCGTCTCCAGGAAACTTCTTCTCCGCCAACATCTTCAACGCCTCCCTGAACTGCTTGTAGGTGATTTTTCTCCTGTCAACAGACAAAAAGACTTGGTGAGTTTCTGCGTGCTGTCATGAAGGCGACCGAAGATGCGCGCTTGAAGTGTTGGACGTTGTCAAACAAATGTTTGTGAGTGAAAAACAAACAAGAAAGTTGCCAGCTGACCTGTTTTCATTTTCTTCGAATTGCATTCACCTTGTTTGGAGGAAATTTATCAAACACGTGCACCCTTGAGAAGTTTGAACCACTGGGCAGGCTCCTCGTGTTTTACTCACTCGGTTTTTGCTTTCACTTTGGAAAATATGATGTCGACGTCGGTCGAGGTGACTTTTTTGTCGAGCACTTTGCAGTCTCTGCACAGCTTCGCAAACTTGGAACCGTCCATCAGAGGAGCTGCATCCTTCTGACCGAACATGCAGAACGACTTGAAAATCTCATCCATGGTGGCAGCAGCTTTGCACGTCTCTCTGTTCCTGAAAAGTGCAGTATGACACAATCACTCACATTTCACACCGTCTGCTCAAATCACCAACGGTCATTTTGACACAATTCATTTCCTTTGTACGGTTGACTGAGAGGTATTGTTTTCAATCTTCTCAATTCATTGGAGTTGCCATGGAAACTGAGGGACTTTTTCTCGATCAATATTCCGTGATCTCCACTGAATAATTGCCGGGATCGGAGCGCTTGCACCTGCATTTTGTTGGGCAAAACAAGAATTGCCTGGTGCAACCTTCTTCGGGCAGCTTCCATTGCTTGTTCAGACGATCTGCACGTTTCTGTTTCGATTGCACCCAACGCCAAGATGTCAGCACATCCAATATTTTCGCCAATGGGGAAACATGTGTGGCAGGAAGGGGAGTTCCACGTCTAAAAACCGACGAGTTTCTCTGCTTGTGGACAATCTTATCTGTTTTAATTTGTTTCGCTTTACCAGTGGGGAGTCCACTCAACTTGGAAGCTGAAGCTGTCTCTCCCACGCTGCCATGTTTACACACAAATCCTCATTTGGACACAGTACGCATGCCTGCCTGCATGCATATTTTGCAGATGTTTTGCAAAAATTAAATGTGTTTTTGGAGCCTTGTTTGTCAAGGACCCATTGTCACGCAAGGATCACCTTGTTGGTTGGACTCACAACGTGCTCTTTGACCAACCTTCAGACAACGTCAAACAAAGAAAATCAAAAGCAGAAAAAGGCCAGGAATTGTTCCAGTAATTTTAATATTATTATTCCCAAAACAACAATCGCACAAAGATGTCATCTGCAGTGCCATCAAATTCAGTGTGAAACATATTTCTGCGTCTGCCCTGGCAACATTGCAATCACCAGCAAACAGCTTAATTTTGAAGCAATGGCGTGTCATCATCTGCAGAGGCAAGTTTTATCGATATGCGAGGATCAGATGTTGCTCTCACTGGCATGGCTGCCGCGCCCGCTGCTGCAGCTGCTTCTGCAGATGGTCATCTGTTGAGCAACTGCCAAACGCCCTTCTTCAGTGAGGTAACAGCACCTACCTTTGAGACAACAAATGCTCTGGACCAAGGCGGTTTTCCCCCTGTTTCAAAATTTGAGGCGCGAGCGTTTGTGGCTGACAAACCCTGCGTCAACAGCTACATTTGGAGATGATGCCTGCAGAACCAATGTGATGAATATGTAAATGTTTCTCCCGTGATGTCACAGCAGCGTGAGCTGTGTGGCGCCTGTTCTGATCAGCGCTTCCATCTCTCACTGTTGTTTTGGTTTCACTTTTACTCCACAGAATCATGCATGGAGGAGCGATGGTGACTTACGGCATTCTACCGCACAGTATTTTGAGGAGTCAACACACGAAACGACAGGGTTCTCACACTGTACAACAATGGTTCTTGTGAAATCACACAATGACTTTTTGAGTCTGCGAGTGCAAACTTCGACAATCAAATGGAACTAGTTTATTTTCCCAATATCACCAAGCTGCTCTTTTCACACACTAAAATTTTCAAAGATAGAGGCTCTTTCGGCAAAATCTGGTTCCACCGTTGGTAGCTGCCCCACCTCGTATTCTCCGGTGGGTCCAGGGTCCTACTCAACGACATTCACCGGAATTGGGGTGGGGTGGGGACTAGGTCACACATAGTTCGCACTGACAGGTCAAACTCCCAACTTCACAAATTTTGTTGGCAGAAATTAGTCAGATGTTGCACCTGGGATACAAAATTGGGAGAGGAATACTGGCATTGACATGGGATGGGGGGGTCGAGAGGTGGTCAAGCAGGGTTCGTCCCCAAAAACAATGCCCGACATCTCGAATAGAAGGGGAAACGCAGAAGTTGCTCAAGACAGAGAGAGAGAGAGAGAGAGAGAGAGAGAGAGAGAGAGAGAGAGAGAGAGAGAGAGAGAGAGAGAGAGAGAACCCCCGAAACAAATCCGAAACCAGTGGTTGATCCAGGGGTAAAGGAAGAGGGCGGGGCAACTCCAAAGACCTTGACTATTGACATTGAATACTTGCAAGACCAGCATGCCCAGCATGTTTTCCCTCATCAAAACATTTCTTGTCCGACAAACGTATCCTAGATTTTTGTTTCATGAAGTTGGAATGACATTTTTGATTGCAAGTATGAAGCACGCACGCGTCCAAAATTCATACACGCTGTTCAAAATGTGCACTTTGTATGGTTCCAACCTTTGCCGCCATCACGTGACCCGCGGTTTGGTCGAGGGAACCAGAGCAGTGACAACTTTTGCCATTTTCACTTGTGTTTGCATATTATCGCTCACATGAGTTGCTGGTGATATTTTCTTGTTCTTTTGCTGAGATCATGCTTTCGTCAGACGAAAACATCGTTTCTATGACAGTAAGTGAAGTTTAGATATGCGTTGGGTTTGCGGGTTTTGATTGTCAGCTGGATTTTACAGATGCAACAGTTGTTTCTCTTGACACATGTTTCGAGTCGCCCAGAGAAACGTTTCCTTGGCAGAGTTTTCTTTGGAGGCCAGTCTTGGGTCTTTAGACCCACATGTGCGGGTCTTTAAACCCACAGTGCGTGTGCGTGTGTGTGTGCGTGCGTGTGCGTGCTCGCGTGTGTGTGCGCGCGCAAATCTGGTCCGTGGTCCCTGAGTGCTTCACCGTTGCAACGGTTCAAGACTGGGTTGACCCTGTGATGCCAAATCAACTCAGCCGTCCTAAGGAGTAAATTCCTGCGTGGGACATGCAGGATGAGAGGGAACACAGATCCTGCAAAATCGCAGAGTCAGACGAGCTGCTGAAAGGGTGGGCACTTAATCAGGCCTTGCTCGGATGTACGACAGTGTTGGTCGTGAAGTACAGACGTTGGGTGACACTTCCGTTGGACGAAGTTTTTTCTCGCCTCACAGAAGTTGCAACAGCGTCAGCTTGTGTGTTGCATGGTGGTTCTGTGGAGCCCCCCACCCCGCTGGGTAGGATTGAAAATGAAAAGCTTCGGAACCGCCCCTCCCCCTCGGTTGAACTAAATTGAGGGGGGGGGGGAGGGGATTCCGACAAACGGCAATCTTGGCACCCAATGAAAAATTGCGAAGGCTCTTCTGACCCAGGGCCACAGTGTGTAGCAGTTGGACAATTTGAGGAGCCTTAGAATTTATTTTATTTTAGAATTTTATTTTCTTCTTTGCAGTTTGCGCAGCGAAAGAAGTTGAAAGCAGAAAGTGAGTTTGTCGACTTCTTTCATTTCACAGGACAATTGACACCTCCGACCTGAAATTCAGAGATTTGAAAATCAAAAAAAACTTTTTGCAGAGAAAGCACAAAAGAGGAAATGGAAAGAGGAAAAGCTGATTCAGAAACTCGAAAAAGAAAAGAAAACCAAAGAGGAGCAGGAGGCAAAAAAATTGAAACTGGAGGAGGCCGAAGCAGACAAACTGAGCAAAGGTAAAACAACAAATTAACATTTCTGACACATTTTGTAGACTCTTGAAACAAGCTGACTCAGTTGACCGCGTCCTGTTGGTCTTTCAGGCAGGCACTACACAGTGAGTATCGCCCTGCCGGGGTCAATACTGGACAACGCTCAGAGCCCTGAGCTCAGAACCTACCTGGCCGGACAGGTAAGCCCCATAAGTGGCGTCCAGGTGGGGTAAAATGAAAACTTCTGTCGTATGTGAATCTTGTTGTGAACCTCACTTCACTCGTTCTGTGTGGTCAAGAGATTGTGCCTGTTTGCAAAACTAACAGTGTGAAGAATCAGATTTGTCGTGGTCACAATGCTTCTGCGTTCTGTTGCAACGAAGCCCTCCTGGCTCACTTTTGAACAATGATTTGTCGGTTTGGAATGTCTTTGTTGAGTACATGCTCCAGGTTTCTACGTTTGCGTCGCCGAAATTCCCTGTCTGGCCGAGTGGTTGTGGTGTGCGCTATGAGAGGGTGTGTGCGCACGGACATGACATCTGCTGCACTTGCTTTGTGTTCAACGAAATACATTTCGATCTGTTCTTTGCTTGCAGATTGCCAGGGCTCTTGTTGTGTTCAACGTCGATGAGATTGTCATCTTCGACGAGACCGGATTGACTTCCAAGTAAGTTCTCTTGCAGCAACACTGAAGATGCGCGGTCCTTCAATTTTCTCAAATTTCTGAAGCTTTGCCCATCATGTTGTGATTCAATGTAATTGTGTTGGTTCCGTGTGTGTAAGTGACCCGAGTACCGTACTGTTACGTGTTTGAGACGCCCTCATGTATGAGACGAACTTCAACATTTGGCTCATTTTTCTGGTGTGCCCGTAGCAAGGCCTGATGAAAGCAATGAAAACTCCTTCTCGTACCCTTCTTTTGATGTCTGATTTTGGGGCAAAAAAGTGCGTTTGGTACACGAGGCGGTACGGTACAGACACGAAAACACTGAAAACGAGTGTGAAAATTGTGCAACTTTGATACACAATACACAGCTCTACATTTGAATTTCAGAACAACCGAAGGATCCTACGATGGTGTCGGCAAGAAAGGCGATTGCAATGTGCAACTTGCCCGAATACTGCAGTACCTGGAGTGCCCCCAGTACCTGCGGAAATCTTTTTTTCCGAAGCACAAAGATCTCCAATACGCAGGTGAAAATCAGTGTTGATTTTGCGCTCCAAGTGTTTGTCGTCCTCTACATGTTCTGAGGAACATCTGTGGTGTCTTCACAGCGATTGGTTGAGAGCCAGTTGTCCAGGAACAGGTCTGTAATTTGTACAGTTGCAGGGAGAAAACGAAGCGGTCAATTTCCACTGAACCACAACTGCCCGGAAACAGAAACTTTGACCTTTGTTTCCAGGGTTACTGAATCCCCTGGATTGCACGCACCACACAAAATCCGATGAGGAAAGCCAATATAGAGAGGGAGTCGTGCTGGACAAACCCTCGAAGGAGAAGAAAGGATCCTTCGTGCACGTGGGCTTGCTGAAAGAAGTTCAAATTGACAAGAAACTCAGTCCCGGGCTGCGAGTTACAGTGGAGATGCTGCTGACTCCAAGTGGTGAGTATCTTGTGTGCTCCCGACGTCTCCAGTATTGCCTTGGAAAAATTGACGCGTTTAGATGTGAATTCGTGTGCGCGTGAGTGCCCGCGCGCGTGTGTGCCCCCCCCCCCTCCGCGCGTGTGTGCGTGTGTGTGCCCGCGCGCACATGTGTGCGTGTGTGTGTGTGTGTGTGTGTGTGTCTGCGCTTGTGTGTGTGCGTCTGTGCCCGCGCGCGTATGTGTGTGCGTGTGTGTGCCCCCGCGCGAGCGTTTGTGTTCATGTGGAGTGGCAATCAATCAGGAAAGATCTCAAGATTGTTGTCGTGAAGTTTGTGTTGGTCGTGCACAACCTTGGACACAAAACTTTTTTTGTGTGGTTTCGTAGATTTCTCGATGTTCCAAACAGGTGTGTGTGTGTGTGTGTGTGTGTGTGTGTGTGTGTGTGTGTGTGTGTGTGTGTGGTTGTTCCCTTCAAGCAAAAGTGTTTCTTCAGAGTCGAAGAAGCTGCGGGGACGAGTCGTGTCTCCGGCGACGCCGCGGACCGACAGCGCCCTCTACTGGGGCTACAGCGTGCGTCTCGCGTCGTCCCTCAGCAGGGTGTTCACCGAGTGTCCGCACAAGGGAGGCTACGACTGTCTGATTGGAACCTCGGAGCGAGGGGCATCTGTGGACGAATTCACACTCCCTCCGTTCAGGTGTGTGTCCGTCTCAAGAGAAGTGATTTGATGTTGTTTCCCCGAGTGACACTTTTTTGTGTGGCAATGTGATGTTCTGTGTGTGCGTGTTTGGACTGGTCCCAACATTTAAGGGCTGGAACCCCAACCGTCTTTTTTGGGATCAATTTGAAATTGGTCCCGCCGTATCACTTTCAGCTTGTCCTCCCGAACTTTTGGGACCCCCTCCCTTGTCCTGAAATGTTCCCTTCGCGTGGATTTTGTTGCTGATCATTCTCCATTCGTTCTAAAATTTTGAGACTGAGACCACCACCTGCAAACTGAAATTTATTTCCGGTTTCTGTTCTGCACAAATCCCGTAAATACTGCTCAACCCGGTCAGCATGAATAAACTCAATGAGCTCGCACAAAGTGGTTGTGTGACTGAACACTTGTGAATAATGTTGATTACAGGCAATCTGGTCTGGTGTGTTGCAGACACTGTCTGGTGGTGTTTGGAGGGGTGAAAGGTTTGGAGGCGAGTTTGGATGCAGACCCCGACCTGCGGGTGGAAGATCCGAGTTTGCTGTTTCACCACTACCTCAACACGTGCCCCGGTCAAGGCTCGCACACCATCAGGACTGAGGTGAGTCGCTGTGGTCTACAATCACGTTTCCTGTCAGGCTCAGAGTTGGAGGGCTATTTTGTCGTGAATTGCGATTCAGCGTGTGTCTGCACTGGCAACTGTTCTTGTTGGTTGGGTTCATCGCGCGACTGCAAGAGGAAAGCTCGACATACACTTGCGCATGCGCGCCCAGATGTGTCAGCTTTGTGTCTGGTGTCTCGTAAGGCACGTCGTTAAGGGCAACTTTTGTTCTTAATAGAAGATTCGGAACAAGTAATCTACACTTGTCACTTGAATGGTTTGACAGTTTTGCACTTTTGATTGCCTTGACTTGTGCCTTGCAACAGGTAATCAAGTGATGCATGGATATCATTCAAATCCTCACCTTCAGGTCAGATTGAATTATCTCCTCGCCTCCCTTGATCACCTGTACCGTATTCGGGTATCACATCCCAAACTCCACTCAATCTCAAGTAGCCCCTTCCTTCCGTGAGGAACAAGTTGAAAACTTTCCTCCGGCCACAAGTGAGTTGAGTGATTCTCTCCTGACCTAGGTTAGAGGTAAACAATGGGTGCGCGGAGGATATCACCTCCGAGCTTTAGCTTTAGCTTTAGCATAAGGCCCCAGCTGTGTTATTGTCTGAGTTCCTGATCTAACAGTAGATTATCAAGTAATCTACTATTTTGCAAATGTAGTTATGTCAAAGTATTTTAGTCTTTTGTGTTAAATGGTTTGACATGACTGCATTGGGCTAATGGTAGAATTACTGAAAAGGAATCTGATGTAAAGAACAAAGAGAATGGCACAGACGGGGCCTTATAAAGCTTTCCTGCTGAATTCCATTTTCCCCTCCTGGTCGGAACAACCTTTTACCGTTCTTCACCGTCGTCGTTGTTCTACAAAAAGGAAATTACCCAGATAACCCTGGCATTTTCAGTCAAAAGTTCTCGCTGTGTGCATTTCAAATCTTTTTGTCCAGCCCTGAACTGTAGAGAAAACCACTGCTCCATTTGACTCATTGAAAAGCAAACTTGTTCAGCAAGATCGGATTCGTGAGAGGACATGCGTTTCTGCGCTTCTGGCCCTAATGAAGGCAAATCCTAACTTTTCGTTACGTGTGAAAATTTTGTCGGCGATTGTGGTGTTTATGCCACAAATGAAGGCGTTAGATGAGGCTTGATAGTTTGGTTGTCCGGAAAAATGCTGAGTCACAGTCTTTGTATATTTTTCACACAGGAGGCGATTCTGATCACGATGTCTTCGCTGCGACCTAAAATACAAAACAGTAAACAAAATTTCAGTTGAATTTAATCAATTTAATTCAATCGAAAAGTAATAAATTGTAGCAAACTACAATGTTGCAACCAAACTTTTGTTTGTGACCGTCATGTGAAATTGCGGAGCACGATGTCCGTCGTTTTGGTGGTCAGGAGGATGAAAGTTTTTGGTTTCCTCAAGCTGGCAAAATGATGTACATCACATCGGTGGAAAGCAAAATGTCAGTTGGATGGCAATGTTGATGATGTTGCCAGCTGAGTGAAAAGCGGCGTCGCTTCAATTCGAGATGTCAGCATTGATCCACGGGCTGCATGTCCTTGTCGGAAACTTTGGGAAATAACCACCAGGTGTCGGTAGTGCTGCGCGCAGCCTTTTGTCCATGTTTGTGACAGAATGCCCCAAGTAAAGTTTGCGTGCATGGGTGCCCGCAGGAACAGGAACACCGAATGTGAAATGGCAGTGGAAGGACCCAACGTTCGGTGGCTGGGTTTGTCCTGAATTTCCGCTTTTTGAATGCAGCTCGTGTGTTTCCTGTGTGAGAACCTGGAGTCTTCTTGTCTCGTGTGGAACCAATTCGTACAACACAAAGAGTTTTGAGGAAACGTGCTGGGCCAGTAACGGTGGATAAAGTTATTCGACGTTGGTCTGCTGCAGTTGGTCTGAGAGCTTGAGCTTGTGGGGCCCACCCAAGACAGCGAGTCTGCACATGCACGAGACGACCACTCTGGTCCTCCGTGCCCTGCATGCGTGGTGGTCCCGTCCTGAACTACCACGATTCGCTTCTCCGGGGCCTGTAATTTGTTCCCGCACGGCACGCGTATGCACGCTCTGTCTCACCGCTCTGGACAAGTGCCTCATGTTTTCCAGAGATATTCAAAGTAATCTGTTGAAAGTGAACGAAACGACGCGACGGACCCTGCGGTGAATTTTTGAGGCGGGACGCGCGGGTCCCCGAGCTCCTTTAGTCAGCAAGAGTGATTTTAGTCTCCAGCTTGCAGTTCGTTTGCCGACCATAAAGATGAGTCCAAATGGATGGTCTTAAAACTCAGTGACTTGGTGATGGCTTTTAGATGCAGTGTAATTCCTTTTGAGACCAGCAAGAAAAGCAGATTATTTGATCAGAAGACAAGGTTTAGTGGTGAAAGTGCGCAGGGTTGGGCGTTAAAAGTGGATGGCGGTGGATGACACGTGAGTCATCGTGAAGAGCAGAAACCAAAACTGTCCGCTTGAAACCCGATGTACCATTCAGCAATGGCAAAAAAAGTCGTCGACATTTCAGAAATGTGTGTCAGTCACAAAATGGCAAAGATTGCTTTATTTTTCTGCACTTGAAAACTTTGGCCATTAAAGCGCGATGTGATTTTCCGCCATGGCTTATCATATCACAGAGCGATTAATAAAACATTAGTTTATGCAATTATGTGCAATCGTCGGCAGTGACTAGTACACTTTGACATTTTAGCGTTGCAAAAACATCCCATTTCCTGCCAGAGATATACACTTGTGGGGTGTATTGGAGAGAATATTTGGATAACGTTGGGATAATTATGAATCCGATGTCGGTTTTCGCAGGATATGACCAATTGAGCCGCACTCAAATAATGGTGCAATAAAAATATGGGGTCAAGATTGACATCACCCAAATGCAGTTCCATCCACGACCAGTTTTATTGAAGTGAGCGTTTTGATATCCTTCTGTGAAATATCCTAGCTTTGTAGCAAGCCAGGGTCGCGCGGGGGGGGGGGGTCACCAAGGTAGCGGTGAAAACCTTCCTGATTACAAACCACCACCACCCTCCTGCCGGTCACAACCATGCAGCCAGATTTACCCCAGTGGTGTTTTGGTTTTTAAGGGGGGGGGTGATGATCACTGAATATAGAGGGAAATGGTCACCTCCCCTGTTCACTGGTTGAACTTGTCAGCGAAGACCAAAGAGTGATGCCTTCCCCACAATGTTGGGTTGCCAGCAGTGACCGCTGAACAAGTGGAAAGCATACCTGTCCATGGCACACCAGCACAACTCTCGAAGGAGGTTGTACTTGAAGTCCGCTTGAAACTGAAAACGTGTTGATCTGGTTTGTCTTGCTCTCCGCGTGCTGCAGTTGGGGGTGAGAGGCTCCTGCATGTGTGTTGCTGTTGCCTTGAAACTGCCGTCCTCTGTGCCGTAGGGATTCCTTGACAGATTTGACACCCTTCAGAAGATTGCCCGGACAACAAGAGAGACACACGCATGCAAGCAGCAAGCACACGTTGAGGCCCGCACAATGGAAAGAAACGGGCTTTGCACCTTTCCTCCTTTTGGAAGAATTGCACGCGCGGAAAGCACGTGCTTGTTCCTTGCGAGCCAACACACGTGCATTCTGTCCTTTTCTGAGGAAAATAGTCGGCTTGAGTCACTCCACCGGGTGTGTTGATCGTGCTTACAAGAAAACAGGAAATCTTGTCAGATTTATCAGACACAAACTTATCTGTTGACAGCATGCAGCGTTGCTGCGATGAATCTGACTCAAAGTCCACACCCATTTTGATTTGAGCAACATGTTGCGAATTCTGTTGCGGGGAAATGAACCAGACACTCCACAAATGTGTCGCGCAGTTCGCACCCCCATTGACGCGGGTATTTACCCTCATCATGGGCCACAGCGGTTAATTGTGATTAAATGTCATGACACACTTCCAATCAAATTCTAATAAAGTGACTGCATTAGACACAACTCGCTCTCGTGCGAGGGTGACCTGGCTGAAGTTTTTGGTAACGCCACAAGGATGTGCTGATGAACTTCTGTCGCACACGATCGTCGAAGGCAAGCCTTCTACGTGCTTCGTGCAATCAGCATTGGTGTGTGTGTGTGTGTGTGTGTGTGTGTGTGTGTGTGTGTGTGTGTGTGTGTGTGTGTGTGTGCACTCCTGCCCATGGGGGTCCTGCGGTTGTGACCAGGTCAGGTCTCAGGGCAGGACCTGTGTTTTGCCCTTGGGGTCCAGGGGGGGGGGTCTGGCATGCAGCAAGTAGTACCCATGCTGGGACCCTCTTCCCTGTGGACAGGTGCACGGTTGTTCCAGGGTGAGACATATAAATGTTGTCTGAAGGGTGCAGAAGTACCACAATGCCAAGTGCGTGCACAGCGGCGCACTTTTTTGGTGTGGCCTTCTTGTTTCCTTTGAGCACTTTGCAGGCTCTGGCCTCAATCCTACTGCACTCCACTGGGCAGGACAAATGGCTCCAATGGGTATTGTGTCACTGCACAAGTCAATGGGTGCTGCATCCCTGGTTTTGAGCGGGTTCTGTTCAGGGGCAGCGTTGTCTCCTGTGAAACCAGCTCAACAAGTTTGCGCGATGACTGCTCCTCAAACCGACACCTTGACAGAGTTGACGGTTCTCGAAGCTACGTTTGGTCCGTATTTTTCTTTCCTTTTAAACGAAGTCCTTTCGCTTCTCTGGGGTGTTTGGTGGGAAAACCAACCAGCTTTGTCCAGCTTGTGGGTTTGTTCCCATGATTCTCACGCAGTACGTGAGAACGCTGGTCGCGCTCCTATTTGTGCACGTCCGTTATAATGGAACTGTGGGCTGTGTTTGTGGTCCGAACTTCAAATGTTTCAGTGCCGAGCGAATTATTGTTTATCACAGGAACCTAATTGCCTGGATGTTTTTATCAGGGGAAAGTACTGTGGATTTATGATTGTGATTGTGGCTGTAATTACATGGATATCAAAGAGTACTCAGACCAGGATTGAAATATGTGACGTCGTCATTGCCAGCTTCCAGTTTGGACAACCCAAATGAGCTGAATTCTCCTGATATTTTACAGTTCGGCAAATATCTCATCATTCGTATCCACTGGCACCATGATTGTCATTTACTTAGTGATTTTCTCCTAATTTTGGCCACCGCGGCGTCAGCTAAATGGGTTTGTCTTTTCCTGTGGAGCAGAACAAATGCTATTCTTTGTGTTTGTCCAGGATCAAACCATGATTTCAAACGGATGAAGCGGTGATGGTACAATTTGTCAAATTGGCCAGTTATAGTATCATATTTCTGCGCTGAACAGCTTTGCAATGGAAGAGTCTGAGTGCGCCATGTTGATTCTCTCTGCGTGATTCTGGCTGCACCGGACCCAAGCGCGAGTCTGTGATTCCGCGACGTTGTCCTTGGTCAACCATTTTGAGGATTTCAATAAAACATGTCAGGTTTAATTTTGGCTCAGCGAATACGTTTGCAGGCAACCGATAAAATTGAAGTCAAAGTGTTGAAAAATAGTCCAGGGTTGGCTTCAGATCTCCGCCTGGTGGGACACAAAGGAACTGATCTTGTGCACAACGACTGCGACAGGGGGGGGGGTTGTAAAACGTTGCGTTCGAGCCTGGTTGGGTCGGTTAAAGTGGCCACTGGATCGAATCGGGACGTTTTCTTTTGGATGTTTGGCAGTGTCTCGCTGCCCATCTTGGGTGGAAGGGCAGATCACACCCAGTCGCAACCAGATCAAGAAAGTTTGTTGAGTGTTTCCCAGTTGTGCTCCTTTGTTTGAGAAACCAGAAGGACGGTCTTGCCGAGTTCAATGGCGCCCAGTGTCCTGTGCGGACGAAAAGTCTGAACAAAGTCTGATTTTCCAAAACTCTGACCTCGGGGCGAAAACAAAAAGCAATGTGGCATCAGAAGTGGGTGGCGCGTGTCCACGCCACAAGGTGTTCTTGTTCATCTCCACTCATGCCATAAAGTTCCACTTGTAAAGACTCACCTTTTACCGAAAAACAGAGCATCGAAGGAAGGGGTGCAGGTATCTTGTGCACGGGCGTAATTTCAATGGAGCCTTGTTGCCAGAAAACAGAGGCAAACGTTGGTGTCTGTCTCGCAAGTGCGTCTAAAACACGTCACTATTTGAAAGCTTCTGAGATCTCAACATTTTTCCCGAGACTTTGCTTTCAAACGTGCAACTTACCCCCACGGTGGAGCAACTCAAGTGGATAGACTTGACAAGAAACACCCAAAATTGAAACAGACTCGACAAAAGGGCAAAAATAGGATCGCAATGAGCCTGCCGTTGTTGCTTTGAACAACCTTTTGGCTGAACCTGTAAAAGGTCATTTCTCCCCCGTCGTGGTCGAGAACCATTCTGAGAAGAAAAGGCTTGAGATTAGAAGAAACCCGATACGCGCGCGGCTGCCCAGCTGTGACCTGTGTCGGCACCTGTTGGACCCGTGTCGTTCTCGCACCAAACGTGTGCGGCTCCCTCACTGCGCGTTTTTATTGCTACATATATCAGATTTGTATCAAACATCTTGATAATATGAGTGCAGTGGAATATTTCATGCTGTGATGATGTTGAGAGAAACTCAGCAAAGTTTGACGGCGGCGGCGGCGGCGGTGGACGCTGCTTTGTTGAAGGCCTGATTCATTTATGGCGCCATTTGGTTCATCATCGGATTGACAGCGCCTCGGTGACTGCATGCTTGAGTGGCTGGTTGCAGCAGTTGGTGCGCTGCACGCATCTCGTCTGCCGCCGCTATCAGCACCACGCAACAAGCAACACCATAACGAGAGAGGGAGGAGAGCGGCCCGTCCAACATCGCATCCGTCTCAGCTGCATTCGATCTGTCGTCGCGGACACAGGCGGCAGAGCATCATCGCGCCTCCTCACACACTCATCATCTGTTACACCAGCGGCTCAAGAGACAGAAAAAATAACAAGGGTGGCAGAGTCGAGCGGCCATGCCTCGTTCGTTTCTGCTCAAGTCGCGGAAGTCGTCGCGGAGGTACCGAGACTACGCGTGTCGTCCGATTTGCGTCGAGACGATGGTGACGTCGAACGCGCTTGACGCCCGCCACACACTTGTTGATTCCTCACGGCGCTACGGCTGGCCCAGCTGGACCGAAGACGACAGAATCCTGACGAACAACAAAAACACCGCGTCACCCGGTTTCCCCGGGTTCCAAAAGACGACAGAATGGCCGCAGTCGTGCCGAGGTAGGTCAACTTCACTCAAATCTAATTTGCTCAATTCTTGATTGCTTTTCACTGCTTTGTTGATTGGCATGACTGGGGCTGATTGAAACACTGGGGAGTTTTGAACCTGCAGGTTTAATGTGATTAGGCTAGAGATTCCGTGTCCCTTGATGACAGCGTCCAATGCTGTCAGTCCACAGCGATCGTGCACTGTAATGAAAACGACAACACAAATCGTGAAAGGTGATCGCGGTGTAATTGTGATTCGCTACATTCACAAACTATTTCTGATGCAGTGTCCGTAACGAATTATGAGACTGAAACAATAATGGCGCTTTGTACTACGAAATTGAGTCAGAAAGGTCACCCCACTTTGATGTCATTGTGCGACTGAGTGATTGTGTGAATCTTAATGATGAAGCGGTGCACGCGATATCCAAAGAACACGTTTCAAGTGAAGCTGTTTGTCCTCGCCCATTGTGTGCCCGAGACAGACGCTGGGGACCTGCGCGCGTCAGGACGCAGATCATGACGTCACTGTCAGCAAGTACTCGTCGTCTTCATCTGTTTCCCTTTCGAGGGGACGGGGTGCATCTGATTGAAGACTCTTTTGCTCCAGTGAAGCTTTCACTGAAGCACTATCTATTCACTTGTGTCCATATGTTGCCAGGCTCGCGAGACATGCGTGACACGTCTGCCGTCAGAGACATTTCAAATTTGTGTGGAAACCTGTTTTGTTATCGGAATATCAAGAACAGCTCACCAAGCACTCTTTTCAGTGTTTGGTCGAAGAGAATGCACCTTCATGTGAACACACTCTCATCAAGATTTCAGGCGAGATTGTCGGAAACTGAAATGGAGTGATTTCTTTCATGTGGACCTGTGGCGACGGCAACAGGTTTTACAGATTTCTTTGAAGAACCTGAAAAGGAAATTGAGCCCAACTAATTGTTGGAGCCAAAGCTTTGCAGGTTATTTTTTGAGCAAATCACGAGCCCAGCTGTTACGTAGGGGTGAAAATGTTGTGGGGGGGGGGTCGTGAACAAAAACCGAAAGAGCTTGTGACGCGAACAAAACAGGCTTTCTGGCGACTTTACTGTTTTTACCTGAAGGCAAAAGCTGCGTGACATGTGGAAAAGCCGTTAATCTACCGGTTTTACACCGGTCATGTACAGTTACAACCCTCACACAGGTGATGAAACACAAGATGTTGCCACGTTTTATTGCCCGTTCTTTGATTTCGCTTGTTGAAATCTGAAGTGCGTGGCTCCAGGAAAATGTTGATCTGCGCAAAATTCAACTTGCGCAGCAAGTTTCGCACGAGGTCCCTCTGTTCATCTTGATTCACGCTGCGAGTCACTCAGAAGAAGAAGCATTTTCGTATTCGTCACGTATTGTCATAACAGATGCAAGTTCACAAAAAAAATCTGAACAACACACAACTTTTGACGGAAGAAAAGACCAGTTTGAAAAGAAAGATGATAAATTGCCCCAAGAAACATCTATAAATCAAACGAAACGTAAAAATTGTGACAGTTGTCAAGTTCTTTTTGAAAGGGTAATGGTCACCTTTGCTGAACCGCAAGGAACGCTTTGGACGTTGTTGTGTTTCTTTTTTGTGTGCAATTTGACTTCAACATATGGTCCAGAACGAAAAAATAGAGAAACTTCAGTGTCAGCATTTTGTGAACTCAAAGAAACGTTTTTGCAGAGTGCGAGCGCGTGTGTGTGCGTGCGTGTGTGGGTACGCGTGTGTGCGTGCGATGAGAAGAGTCCAACATGTTGAGGCGATTATCAACACGCGCCTGGGAAAATGAACAGATTTTGCGCACAGCAAGAATTTCGGCACTTGAGTTATTGCCAGATAAATTCTGATCTCAACAGTACAATCGTGTACTTTGCGTGCGTACTTGAATGGTTGAACTTGAGATAAACATGTGTTAAAAATCACAGTACAACTGACATCATTTATATTTCATGGCTTCGTAATTTCCTTTGTGGTCCAGATTTCCTTTGGCAGCTCGATTCCTTTCACAGCGGCCTTTATTCAATAAACCGTGATGAGAAGTGTAACTCTATCTCGTCTGACTTGTGGAGGTGAAGCAAGTCGCTGTCCACGCTCACAGGTTTTCAATGGCCGCGGTATTAAAAACGCGACACCGAACCCGGGGGAGAAGCTCAGACATTGACCCTTCTTGCTTCTTGTCAAAAACGGCTGTGATCAATCAAAGGTCTGGCAACTCTTTGTCAATGGTCACCAAGGAACAGCCAACGTTTCAACCACTGCTGAGTTTTTCTTTTGTGCAACAAGAAAAGAAAGGGCTACATGAAAACGCAATCTTTTGTTGTGTGTTTTGCAGGAGATGGGACGGGACTATTTGATGGCGACCACCTCAGTGGAGACGAGTTCGATACGGAACAGAAAAGTCAAAACTCGGATCCAAATCGCACCTTTGCAGACGGTAAGTTCTTGTGGTGTGGAAGAAGGTGAAACACACCAGAGTGATGGCGGCTGAGTCAACCAGCAAATCAGCACCAACTTGTTTGGAGCTTGGAACAAAATGTTTTATTTTTTTGTCAACGCGAGTAGGTTTCGTGTTTGCGGGTGGTAACTTTGTCGTGCACGCTGGTCACGGTCGTCTCAGCTTGAAGTTTCCTTTTGTCGCGAGATATGGTGAAGTGTCATGGTCTGCTGAGCCGCATTCACAGTGGCAACAGCTTGTTCAGCACCAGATGCCTCGAGTCTCTGCCTCCCGAGAGGAAGGCATCACAGGTCAGAGCTCGATAACGGTCACTTACTCCACACAAATCTGCGGTGGCTTCTGGAACAAGCTCCAAACAGGAGGATCCACCACTTGAAAGCGGCACTGCGCGGCGGGGGGTGGGGGTGGCGGGGGGGGGGGGGCTTTTAGCAGACCCTGCGAATCCGCTTCACAACTTGACCCTTTTTGTGAGCCCGAAAGATCTAGCAAGAAGTTGTTGTTGGGTGTGTTGCCTTTACTTCGCAACAGTGCAGTTCCTGTGAGGTTGTCGGGACCACACGTGTGGCTGTCCTTGGCGCAGTGGTGTGTGAAGGCAGAAGGGGATGTGACAATTGATGATGATGTCAATTGCCCGGTTGACCGGCGTCGTGTACATCAGTATGAGGCCGTACCCAAACAATGTCTTCGCGTAGATAAGTCCAATTAAAAGCCACAAATTGACGCAGATGGTGCCAGGAATGTGACAGTTGAAATCCATTAGAAAACTACTGAGTCCTGCACTGTGTTTGAAGGAACACACCCATTGGCTTTCAGGTTGAAGAAAGTGTGTGTGTGCGTGCGTGCACGCGTGTGCGTGTGCGTATGTGTGCGTGTTGGTCAGTATTTGTCGTCAAACTGAAACGTTCATCGTGAGGGCCCACAATATCCGTGAAGAAGCAAAATAGAATCGTCCTCTTGCTTTCATCAAATTTCACTCAGCTTCACGAAAGGAGCAAAACTCAGACGATGAAGCTCTGACGACAGCAACGTTTGAGTTGACGCCTCACGGTCAACAAAACTCGGTTCTTCATTCAAACAAGTTCGGTCCTTGATATGCGCAAAGCAACTGGTGAAAATAGAGTATCTCCATGGGTGGACTGTCGCACATGTCACCCCGTTGAGCAGCCTGCTATATTTCGGTGGGGAGTCCATAAACTTGAGCACAAAATGAAGATGACTCAGAGATAGGGGCGCGCTCATTCACTTCTTTAGTGCCGTGTTTAAATTTTGATTATTACACATAATTCGTGGGGCTTGTATGAAAATCACTTGGGCTTAATAGGGGTGCTTTCTGCAATGCTACCCGCAGGGCGAACACACTATCTGTGCAATCTTGTGGCGCGCACCGTCTCCTTTCGCACTTTTCGTCATTTGATCCCCATTTCATTATGAGGTGCTTTGCTGTGTTGAAACTGCTGCTCTGCCACATGTGTCAATTGTGAAATTGAAGTTTTTGTTATTTTGCAGATTTGGGGAGCCGGCTGAAGGAACTTGTGGATTTCTGGGATGGGAGGCTGAGTTGCACGGACGTGTACCGGGTCCTCATGCTGCAGACTAGACAGAGCCTTCTTCCAATGGCAACTGTGGTCGAGATGGAGGACAATTTTCACAAAACTGACCTGGAACCAAGACCCCCGATAAAACTGATGAAGAAATCCTCAGGTCAAAGTGTTTTCAGGTGTGCTCAATGCGACAAACCCTTCACAACCCCCCACGGGCTCGAGGTGCATGTGAGACGCTCCCATAACGGAGATCGGCCCTACGCCTGTGACATTTGCTCCAAGACTTTTGGCCATGCTGTCAGCCTCAGTCAACACAGAGCTGTCCACAACCAGGAGAAAAGCTTCACCTGCAAACAGTGTGGGAAGAGCTTCAAGAGGTCTTCTACTCTGTCTACTCATCTCCTGATCCATAGTGATACCAGACCCTTTCCCTGTCAGTACTGTGGGAAGAGGTTCCACCAGAAATCTGACATGAAGAAGCACACCTACATCCACACAGGTCAGTATTCAACCCTTTGGCCATTCTTCTGATGTGAGATATGGCAGGTCTTGCCGCTGCCCTGGTCTCTGACAGTTGAAGATACTTGTTGGAACCTGCATAAGCAGTCTCACCTTGAACCTGACGACTGGAGAATCGGACACTCGGGGTGATAAGTACCCTGATAACGTCTATTTCCTGCCAACTTAGCGAACACAACAACTCCAAAATGAGGCTTCCTCTTCCTCCTTATTGTATCATCCAATAAAATGACAGTGATTTGTGATTTTTAGCTTGGTCATTAGGCCGGAGATTGGGAGAACCTGCATCTCTCGCGTGGCACCTGATTCTCGAGTGCGATGGGGGCTGATTGCCACCACGAGCATTTATTTTGCTTGAAAGGCGCGGATAGAATGTCAATGACTCGCCACAGCTCGGCGCTTTGTCTCGCAGGATTCTGCATGTGCCTCTCCATGTGGTGTTTTTAATCACATAGGGGTCACCACTTGTGTTCCACGTGACCTCAATGAGTGACGCTGATTGTGATGTCACAATCTGATAACCAAGATCAACACAACCAGGCGACATGGCCAGAGGCAAAAATCTTGTTCGCTGTTTGCAAGACTGTCATGACACTTGAAATGTCTCAACGTCTCCAGGTCTTTCTTTAACTTTCAGGTGAAAAGCCGTATGTATGCAGGGAGTGTGGCAAGGCTTTCTCTCAGTCCTCCAACCTCATCACCCACAGCCGCAAGCACTCGGGCTTCAAACCCTTCGCCTGCGAGCAGTGCGGTAGATCCTTCCAGAGAAAGGTGGACCTGAGACGCCACGCAGAAACGCAACACGGCATCATTCTCCAAGAACACAATATCACCAAAAACACCGCTTCCCAAAACGCCGGTACGTCGGACGTGGGTTCGGGCTCCACGTCTCCCAGGACGTCGCTCTCGTCTTCCTGCCCCTCGCCCGCCTCGCCCAGCTCTGGAGAGGACGCCGCCCATCCCGCCCAGTTTCCCGCCCACCCCGCCCAGTTTCCCGCGCTCCCCGCGGTGGCGCCCTCTCTCCAGCGGCGCACCGCTACAGACTCTGAAACGCAGCTGAAGAGCGAGGCGCGCGCTTCCCTGGCGCCCCATTCACCATCACTCAATCACCGGGGACAATAGGAACTCTCACCGCGCGCACTCACCGATTCTTCGTGCGTGTAATTCAGTTTTTTGAACTGATTTTACGTGACCAGCGTGTTAAGGATGCGAACATGTTGCTTTTGTCTGCATTGTCTGAAACAGAAAATGGTGCCGTTTTTCTCAACTTGTCTGCCTTGTCTCATGTTGTATATATGAGTGAAGCCCCAGTAGTGATGTTGTAGTATAGTTTATTGTAGAGTATGAGTTGGAGCTCAGTGGTTTAGGCTACCTTCCTCTATGGTGTCACA
>JAAUXT010141502.1_pt1 | contig 24012 bp, 17 predicted proteins | sample 7278171 | NCBI WGS metagenome assembly JAAUXT01 (sample SAMN14350112, study PRJNA611818) | marine sediment metagenome | isolation source: surface marine sediment (1.8m) | place: French Polynesia: Moorea | collected 2018-08
AGCCAAATCAGAGTGAGCCAAATCAGAGCAGGCCAAATCAGAGCAAGCCAAATCAGAGCAAGCCAAATCAGAGCAAGCCAAATCAGAGCAACTGAAATTTCCTCAAATCACTGCGAGCTCCATGGAGCTATTTTTTTCTCTCTGTTGGATGTGCGGTTTTAACAAGGGTGTTTTTGACCATTTGATTCCACAACGACTGCGTCTCTGCGACATCTCGTCGTTGTCCCCGTATGTCCAATACACTCACACAATGAAATTCGTGCAGAAAAACTGTGTTGATTGGTAAAAATAGGAGCCGACGTTCAGTCCTTTTCGGCTTGAGATGGTGAACAAAGGGGTGGCAAATAAGTCGAGCAGCTCCACCTCGGGAAGTTTCATGTGAAGAATAATAGATAGTGGTAATCTGCCCAGCTGTGGGCGTGTCACAGCTGCAAACTTGTTTTGGGACAAGTGTCACAAACGTCTGACTTACGAAGCAATTAAATCCAGAATCATTGTCACGAGCAGAGTGTGTATTTGTACAGAATGCCCGCAGGAATGCACTTACGAAAAAATAACATTTGACTTGTGCGCAATTGCACTGGATGGCGTTTGTTGCACGGAAACAAAACAACAGCCAACGCTCAACGACAACAATGAACTTTGTTCTTTCCCTGGACTCACTGACATTCAATAGTTCCCAGAATTCGGTTTCATTGAGTACACTGCTCGCACCTGAATGTGTCTTGTTTCGATTTATGTTTTTCGTGTTGACATGCTCGAACTACCTACATTCTCTTTGGGCTCCTGCTGCCCCAGACACCATCATTTTGCGTTGAAGACAAAACGATCATGATGTTAACCAATGTGAATGCTGACAAAAATTGTTCTTGATCAAATTACTCAATACGACTGCGGCATTACATCTCGGTGCACATTGCTCCACGTAATTGCCGGGTTAATTGCACTAATGAAACTTTCTCGGCAGGCCTGCTCTCGTCGCGCTTCTGTGAAGTCTTTTTCTCACAGTGGTAAATGTTCTTCAGATGCCAAAACGCTCACAGTGCAGACGTAATTGTGTGTCGAGTTCGCTCTTCCGTGGTGCCGGGACAGAGGGAAAAATAGTGTCTTCGTGCTGTTCCTTGACCACAGAAAAGGGAATGCCCAAAACAAAAACCTGTTTCTTCTCACAATAGCCAATCATTCACCCACAGAGAGGATCCTAAGGAGGGGGGCAGACGCTCTCTCTCACCCCCCCCCTCTCCCATTCTCTCTCTCTCTCTCAAACCCTGTCTCTCTCCCTCTCACCTCTCTCTCTCTCTCACCCTCTCTCCCACCCTCTCCCCTCTGTCTCTCTTTCTCTCTCGCCCCTCTGTCTCACACACACACTCTCTTTCCCTCTCACCTTCCTCTCTCTCACCCCTCTCCCCTTCTCTCTATCTCTCTCTTCCTCTCTCTCTCCAGCCATTTTCCTTTTCCCCTGCTAGCTTTCAGTTCTCTTCCATCCCTGTTTTTCTTTCCTCCTTTCTCATCCAAGGACACGGGCTGTTCGGCACTGACAGGTGTTCTTGTTGCCACACATCTCCAGTGACAGGTCGTTACTGTTTCGTCAGTTACATTTTCAGTTTGTTCCGATTGGGGAGTGTTCTGGAATGTGGACCTGATTTTTTTAAATTAAAGATTTATCACTGAAAGATGAAGGTGATAATGCGCGATGACAGGCGTCTTGTGTAATACCGCAAAATTTTCCATTATTCAGTGGAAAATTGACGGAAAGAGGCAAAATAATTACACATTCATGTAATTTGGGATTTTGAGCTCTTTTTGTTTCTTTGCTGAATTAAAGTTCTCAAAAGACCAGGTTTTGAAATTTAATCCAGACATTTCTGAAAAAAAGGATCAACAAGACTGTGACAAAGGGGCGTCGTTTTGCCCAAATGATCGCCTTGTCACAGAACACGAAACATTGCAAGCTCTCACACCTGGTAAGTTGTGTTGCTTTGGTGCCTGAGAATGTATTTCAATAGCCCTTTGGTGCGTATTTTCCAGAGTCTGCTGCCCTCAGCGGACGTCTTGGTATCCACTTGGTTATACTGTTACTCGTACACACAGAGAGAAAGAGGAAAATCAAACACAGTAATCTACAAAATCAACAGAACACATTTCTGCGGAAAAGATCAAGCTGTGCCATTTTCCCTTTGCCTTGCATGCGAAGAAATTGTACCGGTAGTAATTTCAGACCACTTTACTTCGGCCTGGTCTGCCTGCGGCAACTGGAGTGCCTTGGTGGAGTCCACGGATATGTTCTCCGCCATTTGCAGACAGCCACTCAAAGTGTCTACATGCAAAGGTCTTGCAGTGGCAATCCCCGATGTTAACACACAGTGAGAACAACATTCTGCTTCAAGGAAAGTTGGGCTCCTTTTCGTCGAGTGAAGCAAGCATGGCTACTGGGCGGCTGTCTACCAGAGCAATGACATTCCCACCAAAAGTTACAAAACTGCGCACGTGCGTTATGTCCTCGCCTGTTTTCACACCCTTGATCCCTGACTTGTGAGATAGCCCCCATGCAGTGTAGGCAACACGACCCCGGGTTGCCCCCCACTCATGGTCAGTGAGCCCCCGTGGTCAGGAAGCCCTCTTTGGGGAGAGCCCACCAGCCAGCTTAATGACCCCCCCTCCTCCCTACCTTGTCAGTGATCCTCCCTCTGACCCCTCGCCCCAATTCTTGTGTTAGTGCCTGGAGAAAAGGTCAGAGTTTTCTCCCCTCTCTGCTACCTCTCTCTCTCTCTCTCTCTCTCTCTCTCTCTCTCTCTCTCTCTCTCTCTCTCTCTCTCTCTCTCTCTCTCTCTGGTTTCGCTCGTCCTGATTTCGTCAGTTCAAGTATGACAATGTTTTGTTTGTTTTGTTTCAAATCGGAACGGAAACTGCAAAGGATCGTGAACTGAAAGTCTAAACGCAACCAAAGGACACAACAGCTCCATTCAAGTGAACACCGTTTTTTGCTGACTTGTCTCTGGTTTCCCGTGTTCGTGATACGCTATCATTCAAACCCAGCTCTCTCGGCTCTCTCCTTGCTCATCAAAGGATTTCAAGAAATTTTATAACTTTTCACGTCATTGTGTGGCCGTTTTGCAAAGGTCCCTCCAATTTGATTACATCAAGACCAAAAAAAGGAAAGAAAAATGCGTTACCAAGGCTTGATAACATTACAAAATTATTTTCAATGTTTCCTCAAACTTGAAGGATTCTTCTTGCTCCCACCTCCTGCATTCAGTTATTTTCGGTGATGGAGTTGGACTGATTTGAACGTGTCACAAGTTTGAACCCCCTGCTAAGGCTGTATTTGCAAAGAGTATCCCCACAAGGAGATGCTGTGAAAATGCCACCCTCTTTTCCACGTTTTGCATCAGACTGCATTCAAATTCCGGGCACAGAGAGCAAGTTCGATGCGATCCATTCAAACACGAGAATTCCTAATTGCGTTCATTTGGAAGCAACGACAAAACCAAATACGAAGGTCTCAAGCAAAACAACTTTCGTCACCATCGAGGAGTCAACTAAAGCTGTTTTTCGTGATCTGTCTGAAAATCACACATTTTGTTGGTTCCAGTTTCTGAGTTTCGGAGGCTCACGAACTATTGACAGGACTTGGCGTACAATGGTGTTCGCACTCCCTCCCTGACCTCAGTGAACAGTCTCACTGTGACCACCTTCATTCAACTGGCCTCTGTCCGGACTTTGCGTGAAACTTTTGAAGATGAAGTTCTTCTCCTCCTAGTGAAGCCCCTGGCAAAGTACGTACTTCGGCAGAGAACGGCTGAAAAGCTGCCTGCAAAAATTATTGTTTTGAGTAATGTCCCAATAACATGCTTCTGTGAACACGAGGTGCTGGTTGTCGACAGCAATCCTACGAGCGAAAGAGAAACAGAATGAAAAAACTTGCACAGTACGACTTGGTAGATGGGATAACCCCACGCACCACATACACTTATGCGCACAGACACAGACACAGACACAGACACAGACACAGACACACACACACACACACACACACACACACACACATACACACACACACACACACACACACACAGAGGTCAAAAATTCAACCTGATTCCCACTGAATTCTCTGAATTCAGAGCTGGTTGGAGAGAAGCCGGACCTTCTCGAATTGCAAGGATGCCTTCTTGATAAACTGAAGGCTGAAAGGAACGTTTGAATTGCGGCGGTGTTACCGATCTCCATCCTGGATGCGTATTCCTGATTGAGCTCCTCAAGTGCAGGATTTCGGCACCGCGTTTTATCCTAATGCACAGTGACAATAACACGCCAAGATAAAAAAGCTTTCATGCTTTGTACTCTGGGCCTAAAATAGAAATAAATTCGGTTATGTACTGTTTATGAACCACAAAGTAGGGTGTGTCCGCCGATATTGTTTGCGGACCACTTGCCAATCACATCACGGCGAGCTACTGACTTTCACACCCACCTTGTGCCAGATGTCATTAGATTCCTCAGATGCATGAAGTCTGCGCGCGTCATTTTGGCCGCTTTTGCGGACCGCGAGCAATTGTCACGCACGATCCAAACTTCACCTTCTGCCGGGTGGCAGGTCAGTGTGAGAACAGATTTCTTGCCTCACGGGGTACACCTGTACCACTGCAACCACACCCTGTGGAGCCACCAGAACCACAATGGAACCACTCTTCCAAATTAAGATCGTGTGCTTCGAGAAGCATCACAGTACAAGATAGCTAGAATTCGCCAAACACACAGAATGCTGGCTGGGATCTTCAGCTTGACAAATTCAAACATGTTTTTCTTTCACCCCACCTTCAGAAAAATTGTGCTGGTTTTGGTTTCTGGGCAAGCATCTGCAGACGTCAGTTGAAGTCCACTGGATGTGTTGATAATTTAATCTCAGCTCAATGCAAAAATTGATCACCAGGAATGTTGTAACCTCCATGAAGTTCCCTGTTGTCTCAATGAAATCACTCGAAGGTTGGGGATGTGGAGGAGGTGGGGTAGAGTTGGGTTGGACGGACGCACACGCGAATGTTACACCGAGTTGGCCTCGCTGCCAAAGACCATCAAAATGAGGAAAAAGAAGTTTTTTGACTTCATTTCCTGAAAAAGAAGACAAGGTAAGCGAACAAAATGACAAACAACAAAAGGGTGAAGAGTATTTTGTCAAATGCTGGGTTTTGTCCGAGTCTCACAGGATTGCCACAAAAAGAGAAGGCCTTTCCGAATGGAGGCGTCACATGAGATGTCAAGACAAACGCATTTTCGCTTCAGTGATGTCCACATTTCAATTGGAAACAAGACAACGTTTTGAACCAGGCACTGAAGGAATTCCTTCTTTTGTTGGTCTTGTTGACCCATGGGATGTTCATGATTCCGAACACGCCGAAAACTTCCGAACAGTTTCTGGAGCGACGCTCGGTGCAGCTCCTTTTCAGACGAGCTGCTCCTGTCAATTACGCACAATGAATCGAGATGAACTCGGTTCACCCTCGAAGCATTTCTTCATTCGGATGTTGCCCATTGTTTCTGCACAAAAACAGTGCATAGTTTGGTTCTCTCGAGGCATGATCGTTGGATCTGAACGCAAGGGAACGCACTGGTCTTCTTTCTATCCATTGGACCAGTCTGGAAAATGCACCCGAAGAGCAAGAGTCCACCGTACGATACATGCGGCCATGTCATCATTCATGGGGTCTTGGCTTCACTCACATTATCACAAGGCGCACAGAGACGATAACTTTTCACACGCGTTGTCGAGCTATCGTGGTGTTTACTCCTGGACTCTCTCGTACTTGTATCGCGAAGGCACTTCGTTGGTCAAAATGTGTTGCTCAAAGGCAATCGTTGTCTTCATGCAGAAATCCGATCTTCTGTCAGCACTCACAGCTGCAAGGTTCCAAGTTTCTGAGACAGTCTGGATTGTGGCTCGAGAATCCGACAACAACGATGACACTCTTGTAAACTGTATGTCCACCATCCTTGGTTGACACGAAGATTATTGAATATGACCACAAGTTTTGAGGCCCTGCAATCGGTGATCGACCCACATCAAGACGAACTCAACTCGGATTCCCGGAAAATCTGAAGTTTCAAGGGGTGCAGCCAAATTGCGTCCCCAATTCTGATATCGTGGCCTGACATGACAAAAACGGCATCGAGAGGAACAGATCTAATGACACGCATGTGCAGTTGACATCTGCAAAAACCAAAAGCTACATTCCTCGAAGCCTCGCGCAGTTGCGGTTGACACATAGACCACCAGAAAAACAAGTAAATTCAATACCTAGACAAATATTACGCGTCAAGAAACAGAAGAAATGTGATCCTCATCAAGGTTTCTCACAAAGAAGCCGTATTGATCCGTCGCGCTACAATCTGTATGCGGATGAGGGATGTCTCAGCTTGACAAAACACACCATTTCAAAGAATTATCCAGGTGGTTCGTGCAGGTATCGATTGCAAAAACACAAATCACGTGTCCTTCTCACACAGGCAAATTGACAGGTCAAAGTTTGCTTTCCCTTGCACAGGGACTTGTCAGTAGTGTGTCAGGAAAACATTGACCACAAGCGAGCGAGGAAGCGTCAGGGTGAGTCCCCGAGAAGAGCAGAAGCCTGAACACGTGTTTGCAAGGTGTTTTTGACAGGGACACAAAACAACATGTGTGGCAGTGCCAGGTTGTCACAGATGAGGACATGTGTTTGCCCGCAAAAACATACCGTTCTGAGGACAAGACAGTCTTCAAGATGCCGAAAACCCAAACACGTAAGAAGCAAGTTCACCACACTTTTCACTGCTTGTTTCTGTGTGAGGCAACTGCTTCTCGGGACACAGATCTTCCCCCATGCATGCGTGCACCTTGTTACATTCTGCTCGCTCACAGCCCGAACCATGTCCTCATCCTGTCCTGCGAACATTCAGACTCTGGACACACGTTGAAGAGTCATTTAGCTTCGATCACTGTGTTTTACTTGCAGCCCTATCATCAAAGCCAATCCGACAGAATGTGGCATTTATGAACAAACACCATTAATGTGTCAGTATTCGCACCAGTGAGAGCACTTAGCTCCCCCGACTCCCGCCCACTTGGGAGTGACCTGCTTCCCTGCACTAAGTGCGCGGGTCACGATGTGTGAGCACTTTCCGCCAGGAATAGAACCGAAATAGGATGTGCACTAAATCAAGGGTCCACTGTTCTGACTGCGCGCGTTCATCAGGAAAACAAAGAAGTTGACCACTCGCGTGAACTACTTCGTGATTGATGAATTTTGAAACTGTGTTTTGGCAGCAGGGGCAAGTTTGGCGTTTCGTTGTTGAAAGGATCAGACATAGTGATTTTCACCGATATCCGGCCCGACAAAGCTGGGAGGAACTGCTGGGTGACGTGTTTTCCTCGTACTGCAGACGACTCTCAGGCCCAACATGAAAGCAACCTGACCTTGCTGCCAGACAATCTATCGGTGGGTGTGGTCCAAGTCCCTTCCGACTGACTGCAATTTCTATCGCCACGATTCTACTATCGGGAGCAAACAAATCACACACGACATCGTCTGTGATTTGAGTTCGAAGCTACTTTGCAAGCTTATCGACCAGACCTGGAACAACTAACTGAGGAGAAACTTGTCACAGACTCGCTCAGAGGGTGCAAAGTGTCTTTGTGCAAAGTTCCGAAGAACAGGCAGGGGTCATATGTCGTCGCTTTCTGGGCTTGTTTTTCACATCTAATTCCAACCTTTCGTCACCTGGAGTGTACGGCTCGTACGATGGAAAAATTGGAAAGGAAACTTTGTCCCTGAGGCACAGATCGGGGAATTAAAACTGAATTGAATCAAGGGAAATCAAGCGAATTGGTGCCAAGGTGGATGAAAAACACCGGTGATTTCTCAACGCCAGCGCCGTTCCCTCCTCATTTCCGGTTATACATGCGCACAATCATCATCGATCTTCGCTCGCTACAGGGCACTGTTGTCCCGATGTAAATTCTAAACGAACCCAATATTGTCATGTTCCCGTTCACATTTGATTTTCCACAACATTACACAGTAATTACAAGCTGCAGTTTCCTTATTGTCCTCGCACGGCTGGGCCCCTTCCCTGCGTTAGCTCTGCCTCAACAATATCTCCAATTTGGTCACATTGCCTTGAGCCTTGAGATGTGCTCAAAGGATATGTCAAAGCCACATGAATCCTGGGATGCGCCGTCTGCAAGCGGGCCGGTCCCAAGGTTCTGCAGCATGTTGAAAGGAAAGAGAGTCTCGGCTTGTACTTTTCAACAAATGCACATGGTGTTGGGTCCTTTTCACAAGTGAAACTTTGGCGCAAGGGGAACAGTGCTCACAAGGCGTGGTGGTGAGCTTTGTCACCAAGCGACGGGGGAAATTTTCTCCTTGTGTATCAGTCTATTCCACCTGAATACGTGGCCTGCACAATGGAGAACACTAAATGTGCGCAGGTTTGTTTTGCAATGACTGAAACTTGCTGAAGGCACTCGCCAGGCAGAAGAACGAAACAAAACTGGCCTACCAAATTCAAGACTCCCACACAAGGTGAGATTGATAACACCAACTATTGTGTCACTGAGGGAAAAACAAGGCTTGAAAGTGCCAGAAAAGCCAGAGAGAGTCCAATTAGGCAGTGCCAGGTGAATCAAATTCAGAACAGAGCCAGAACGGCAAGGCGAAAAATTCTCTGAAAGCGTTCGTGCTCCTTTCCACCCTGGACTACAAAACACAACCAGACTTGTCGTGGATTTTCTATAAGTGAAATCAATGTACCAGACAAATTGCAGTTGGGATCAAACGGAAAACGTTCATGTTGATTGCAATTCAATGGAAGTGAACTTTGTTGTTTCACCGGGTTCTTGGAGATGTTAACTTTATAGCTGCCCGTCAAAAGTCGACACTGCTGTTTTTGGAAAACAATTCTTGCACCTTGTGTTCTTTTTCAAGCTGTGCACATGCCCACTCTCAGCATTGTTTGTGTTCGTAGTCACGTCACCACAAGAACGACGAGCAGCCAAGTCTTGCAAAGTGTGAATCTGCATGTTTTTGCTGCCATTGTGTCTTCACCAAATCCAAGGCAAAACTACTCGGGCAGTTACAGGTGAGCACCCCCTGTGCAACAATGAGTGAAACTCAAATCAGCTCCAGAGAAATTGTGTGTAGTACGTAGATCGTGCTGGTTCACCCTTCGTACGAAGCAAAAAGACCACGGTGTCATTTTTTCAGCGTTTGCATGCAGCCTTACCCCCGACGTGACAAAACTTTGCAGTTCAGGTGAAGCAAACTAACTTCTCGCGGTCAGCAACAGAACACGAGATACACATTAAGTTGGGTTCTGTCTCAGTTGTTCCGTGTTTTTTGCTGAAATCCTCAACAATTTATTTTCTACGGTTCAGGACATTGGCCTCCACAACAACGCAACTGCATTTGCTGACAATTAATTTGAGTCGGTCCCTTCTGTGGACGTGCAAACAACACTGAGGCCCACGAGACTGCTTCTTGAACCCATTCACGCACATTCACCTTCGTGTTGGGATGTAACTAATTGGAAATGGGGCTTTCTGTGAGTTTGAAGCAGACGATAGGATTGTGCACCGCAATGAAAGCGGGATGACACTCATTAACCACTCAGGAGAACAATGCTTCTCTCCCAAACGGCTTCCATGCAGCACCACGAACCTTTCCAAGAATAGACAGACCGTTTCCCAATTCATTCCTCATTTGATTCGTGCAACTCTGAATCAGCACACAACACAAAGTTCAACAACAATGCGTACAACCGAGACAACATTGTTCTTTCAATCTGATGACACGCCACATTTTTGGCAGCCTGCCATGCCCCTTTGAGATGAAAGAGGCTGCAGGAAATCAAGATTCACTTCATTGACAACGGAGTTCTTTCAAGAGAGAGGTAGGAACCCCCTACTTTTGGCTCAGGATCTGTGTGCCCCCCTTGATTTCGTTGGCATGAAATCGGCTGTGTGACCACAGAAATGTCAGTGTTCAACGGCGTCTTTGGGACCAGATCTACACCCGGTCCAACACCTGGGAACAAGAATTCAGCTCATGTGACAAATACACCAGCTTCCCTGCACCAAGGACTGCGTCTCGTGACCAAAGCAAGCTCTCGTGGCTTTGCGAACAATCTTGCATAATTATGCCGCCAATTTAGTGGGCGTGAATCTGCCGTGCTGTGGATGAGCTTCGCCGCTCGGAAGCCCATTCGCGCAGTCTTGACAGTTCCGTTTCATCAGAAATATGCAAATTTGTTTTGCTCTCTTTGGACGCAAATACAATTTTTTTGTGGGTGACATGCCTGGTGAAGGTCTGTTGTTTGAACATTTGTCCCTGACACTGCTAAAAAGATTGCAAAATTCTCCAGGACCAGGACGAGGGCTCACATGGACTCCTGTTCCCCGAACCCGTCCGGTCCAAGCCACCCACCTCAACTCGTCTCACAGGACGCTAACCGGATGTTGCTCGCAAGAGACGGCTCATTTCACATCTTTCCAACAACAGCACGAACAAAGCGGTGCAATACAGGTCCAGAACAGTGTTCTGGCCAGGTGCTCTTCATGGTTGCACATTTCCATGGGAAATTTCGTTTGCTGCATTTCACAAGGGACATTGTTTTCCAGAAGGCTTTTGCGAAAATTGGTTTACCTTTGCCATTTCTGCACAAATATCACTCGCAGTGTGTGATATTTCTTGACAGATCAAATTATGCGTGACAAAGGTTCTCCTTTTCTCCGCTGAAAGTGAGAAAAACGGCCAAAGCCGTCCACGGTCTGAGCCTCACCTTTGATCCATCAACGCAGATTAAGTGAGTCTTATTCCCAGCAGAAATGGCAATCAGCTTACAAATCTGACTGACAATGCCCTCACACAGCTCACACCAGTACAGTGAAGTAATTTCCTTTCCCTGGCGTTGGACCTTTTTGTGTCTCTTGCTGTGCTTTGTTGTGGAGTTCCATTTCTTCCGTTTCTCTAATGAAGGAAAATGCTCAGAATGGGGAAAATTTGTGCGGCTGGGCTTGCTTTGTGATGTCGCGTTCAGCGAGGGCGACGTGCGCAAAGCGATCACCAAGTACCCTGAAACAAACTCCAAATCCTCAAGGTTCGTTGCCTCAGGGTGGGTGAGGTCAAAGATAGATCCCAACATCCCTTGATCCCTGAGGCACTGAGCTTTTGGTGTGACACACTTGAGTGCTTTGGCACCTCTGCAGACGATCATAGAAGGTTTCCAGGTTGGTACGTATCACCCAAGATGGGTGTGTTCAACATGTTTCATTTTGGCTGTTTAGCATGTGATCTTCCTATTTAAACTGCACGGCCAGAGCACGCGCACCAAGGACCCCCTTTCTGCAGGGATGCCACCACTGGCAGAGGTTGTGAAGCTGAGTACGTCACATCGAAATTCTTTGAGGAGAAGCTGTAGTCGCTGGGTGGTGCAGTGGACTTGCGTTGAGCCTTGTGTTTTTCCTGGCCACTGACTAGACACAACAGCATCGGACTCCAGATCTCCTTGAAAACCAACAAATAAAAATGTTGACACACACTACAATTTATTTTACACAATTGGCTCAGCTATTGGTTCAAATCTACTTTTCTTTGTTTTTTTCATCCAAACTAAATTTTCAATTGGACACAATACGTCTCACAAGAAGTACGAGGGATATCCAGGATCTCGGGTTCAATGTCCAATAAATATGGAACTGAAAATGTGATTGCGATGGAACCAAGATGTATTTGAAGAACAATGACTAAACTTCATACAGACAATAAAATCATACAGGAATTCAACAGTAAAGACTTCATAAAATGAATTTCATGCAGGGAAACAAAGTGGCTTCTGCGATGACAGGCAATTCATGCTTCATCTTCAGAACTGTCACAAATGAACTCCAGATCATGGTCTCCCAGCAGATCTATGGGAAGATGAAGGCCCTCGAAATATCCTCCCCCAGCCATCACACACTTCATCCACCTCACAGGCAATGAATTGATGGAATCCTGGAATGCAGACTGGTCAATGTCACAAAGTGCATGCAGAGTTGCGGTGTGCAAGTCTTGCAGAGACTGATGTCTGTGTCCTCTGAGCGCACTTTTGAGGTGGGGGAAAAGGAAAATATCACAAGGGGTGAGGTTGGGGGAGTAAGAGGGTGGGGCACCATGTCCATGGATGAAATTCTGATCATGGCAAGAGACAAGGCAGCAACATGTGGTGGGGCATTGTCTTGGTGAAGTCTCAGAGCTCTCCAACCACTGGCCTCACTGGCCCAAAGGTGGGGCCTCTTCCTGCGCACATCTTCTTTCAACTTCCTGAGTACAGAGCAATAATAATCTGCATCCACTGTAAAAAGTCAGTGGTAGCCACACCTTCCTGGTCATAAAAGACAGTCAGCATGACCTTTTTGTATGACCTGTTTCTGATGGCTTTCAGTGGGCAGTCAGCATGAGTACCGCGCAGATGCCATTCACGTGAATCTTTCTTCAGTTCCATCTCAAAGATGCTAATCCAAGTCCCATCTCCACCAGTGATGATACAGGAGAGAAAGGTGCCATCCTCCTTCAGAGACTGCAGGTTCATGTCACAGAGTCTTTTGCAAAAATCCTTTTGTTCTTGTGTGAGAAGGCATGGCACAAACTTTGGGGCAAGCTTGGAGAAATTCAAGTCTTTCTTCACAATATTGTGCACTGAACTTCTTGACAGAGATGTTGTCTGTGCTAGAGTGTCCATGGTGGCTCGCCTGTCAGTGAGTACTGCTGCCTGCACCTTCTGGATGTTCCACTCAGTGTGCACATTGCACGGTCTTCCTGGTCTGGGCAAGTCCTTGACACTTTCCACACCCCTGTCAAACTTGTGGTACCATGCATGAACAGTCTTCAGGGTGACAGTCTTGTCTTGGAAAACTTCATGCAGAGCAGTCCAACATTGCATGGGTGTTTTGCCCATTTTGCACATGAATTTGATCACAGATCTCTGTTGAATCAACTCCTCAGACATTGCCGGAACAGTGGAACAAAAGCAGTAAAAAACTAACAACATGCAGATCTTCAAACAACAAGGAAAAACACAATTGCCCATACTCGCCTGTCACATGTAAAATCACAACTGACACTGCAATTGGGAGAGTAATTGGGTCAGGAGATCAGGTGTTTGTGATCGCTGATCTTCAAAACATGGTGCAGATGAAGGCAAGGAAGGTTCCTCACCTTGTGCCCAAAGTGTGAAATTTTAGCGCAAAAGTGAACAGGAATTCCTGGACATTGAACCCGAGATCCTGGATATCCCTCGTAGATGGTTGTCTTGTGGGTCTGCAACTCTGACATTGAACTCAAGATCGTCAGATCGTCATTGAAGACTTCGTTGCACCGAAGATAATGTCTTCGCGAGTCAGTGTCACGCCACAACCTGCCTCGATTGACTGATAGAAGTTTCCAAGAAAGTGGAATTAACTTGGATCGTTTGTAGCTGGTTTGCTGGGCATCTAACTATCCGTTTTTATCGAGTTTGGTGAGACATATTATGTTTTGGCACGAAATGTTGTGTGAATAGTGGATCAGCCAGTGATTGATGAGCGCATTCAAATGGACAGTGCGGCGCGCGGGACGCCCGCCCCATCAGAGCTGCGTCTCTCATACTTTCAGCCGCTTTTACCAGTCCATGCAGTGTTCCCGCTTGCGATGTCCAAGGAAACGAGGACTCAAGGGGCGTGTTAAGTATTGCAACCCGAGACTGCGTGTTGCTTGCAAGACTGTTCAGGGCCTTAGTCATTGCATTGCAACTTCTAGGAAACCACACACGTGTTCTTTTGTCCCTGGACACTGGTCGCTGTGGCGTTAAAACGTCAGAACTTGTAGATCGGAGAAGCGGTTGAGTTCCCCAACATATATATTTATCGAGACAACAGGATTTGACAAACGAGACGGCGAGCTCGCCTCAGAAAGCACTTTGTCGCAAATTGATGGCACGATAAATCCAACGTTATGGCGACAAGTATGTCATAATAATGATAAGCCGAGAGCAAATTAAAGATTGCTATTTCTTTTTGAGTTCCCAGTGTCCACAATTTGGATGTGCTATGAAAGCTGCCGATTTCGTGGCTCATCGTTTCTGCAATAATTTATGTGCAAATAACCTGAACATTTGGGGGGGTACGGAGGCATTTGCCAGCTGCTTTATGGCATAAATATTGTGCCTTCTGAGTGAAATATGTGTGGCGATCTAACCTTTGCAGGTGTGGACTGCAGAGGCCACTGGTTCATGACAAGAATCGAAACGTTTTTCAACATTACATGGGAGACTTCGTTGCATCACTCGAGCACACGCCACATGATTCACACAACATGCAATCTGCAAATTTCGCTCTGAATGATTTTAATGTGTCTGTGTCTTGGCATCTGTTCATGGATGCTGCAACCTTGAGACTGGTTCATCTAAACAAAGGAACTGCTACAAAAATTTTGTTGTACAACACTCAAGCCAGGCTGTCAATTCTGAGGAACGAAGGTCCCACCGAGGGTGTGGTCAAGCCAGACCTGAGGGGCAAGGGCCAACCAGACCACAATGCCCACAGGGTGGGGCAGTTTGGTCAAGCCAATGCTTGACCTCATCATCAGGCAGAGCACTTTGTTCCCTTCCAGGATGTTGTCGGGTTGGGCTCGATGGAGTGAGAAAGACGGGAATGGAAAATATTTGAACCCGACCTCAACCCGATTGAACCCAACCCAATGCTCATTCTTGTGGGATATTTTGTTCGTTCATCCCTTTGGGTGTTGGCAAGTATCACCGAATCGAAAAAGAAACTTGCACAACTTTTCAAGGACAACTTGTTTATTTCTGTACTGAAATGGCTCAAGCTTAATCCGCATTGATGAGTCAAAGGTGGTGCTGAGCCTGTAAATGGCTCAGGCCGCTTTCTCACTCTTCATCAGGTTAGAAGCGGCTGCGGCCGCTAAAACTTTGATCTCATCTATGATTCACGTGACCTCGACCGAGTGCGGACTTTGACTGGCTGGGAAAGAGCAGCTCGCTCAAAGGGCGAGGGTCTTCGAGACATGTGTCCGTGAAAACAGCGTCGCTCCTTCGCGCTCAAGAAGTGTTTGAGTGTGTTTCTGAATGAGAGTGTGTTACTTTGAACATTAAAGCAGGAGTACATGGTCTTGTGGCACAACTCTTGGAGTTTGTCCACGCGGTCCGAAGAAGCTGCTTTGCTATTTTGGCTCGATTTTCTTCCGACGTGAGGTGTTTTTGAAACAACCATTCATAGACAACCGTTTGACAACGGAAGGCTCACTTCAGACAATATCTGCTGCATTATGCCAACGATATTCTCTCTCTTGACGACAAACATATCCAAATCTGTTTCACTTGTCACACAAGTGTTTGTGTTGCCAAGGCCACAAAAAGCAGCTCCTCCGTGTTTGTGCAATTCAACCCAAAGAACAATTCGCTGCTCCTTTTTGTGTCGCGTCGCCTGGCTGTTATGGACACCTCGCAGCAATTAATGACAGAACAAGCGACTTTGTTGTTCTTAAATAAAAGATTTTTCAGGACAAAAATAGCTTGAGACTGCAGCAAAGGGGCCAGTAATCTCGTTTATCAATGTTATCTGTCTTGATAAGTCAATTCAAGTGGATGAGAGCTCAGTCAAATGGAAACCGCCTCTGACTTTTTGGGATTTACATGAAAAAGGGAAGGCAATGAAGGCACTGCCATGAAATTTCGTGATGAGTTTGTGAGGATGATTGCACTCGTTTGTGTACGAGAATGTACCAATGAGCGATAGTTGCACGGAATTCCATTTCATGCTGACACTTGTCCCACGACTTGACTTTCAGGTTCGAGCTATCGCTGTAGTTGACCTGGTCGAGCTTTTATTGTAAAACATGTCTTTGAATCAGGGATGGAGGTGACCAGTTGTCTTAGAGAACGACCATGTTGTCCAAATATGTATGACCTGTGAACATGGCTGAAGGTCTACTGTTGGACTGCTGGTGGGGTGATTCCCAGCTGCAGACAAAGTGAGCGCTGAGTCTTCTCAGCTTTGTCTGCTTGAGAAGTAGATGCAAAATGCACGGTCAAAGTATACGTATTGTCACAATTCTTGTTCAAACTAATTCGGCAAGATAAAGCAGTTATATTTCTCTGTCGTGTGCAGATTCTTGAAGTTGACTGAATCAATACCCCATGCATTACTCAGACTCATTCTTCTTGATTAATTTCGAATAAAAAGATGTGGAGCCTTGGTACAAAAATTAAAGCTTCGCACTCTCCCCGCGCATGATATCAGTATTCATATCTGTGACGAGAGGGAATTTATCACCAGAAAACCTGCAGCTTAATTGATGTGAAATGCTGTGGAAAATGAAGTTGTGACAGGAACAAGAGAATATTGAATCCATTTGTCATCCAAATAAGAAAGAACCTGGAGTATTTTCAAGCAACAAAGAAGGTTTCCACGCCATTAGGTTTCTTGGAACACGGGACCGAGTACACCAATTGATCAAGTCGATATTGACCTGCTGCTGCACATGCATTTGCAAATCGCTTTTGGAGCGTGGGTGTTTTTCAGGCCTGTCCGCCATAGGCAAGCGGCACGCGTGCAATGAACAACTCGATGACTTGTTCTCTGGTTGACAAATGACGCACAACGTGTGAAATGGACTTCAGGAGGTTTCAGTGTCTTTTTGTTCGTGCTCTCGGTACAAAAAAAGCCTGGGATATCATGTTCTTCAAACCATTTTGTCCACGTACTCATGTGCATGACCAAAGAAGGCATTTTTCCTCTTAATGCCACGTCTTCGACGCCTCCGGAAGAAACTCCGTCTCTTGATCGAAAAATGTGAAATTAGCTCCAATATATTACGGCTGGTAAATGGTTCCGCACAAAAGTGCCCACACAACGCAAAACTACGAGGCAACTTGGAGCAATCTACTAACAAATTTAGACATGCCTAGTTCAGCAAGCCAATGTAATCAGGCATGGGATAACTCAGTTAAGAAGGCAATGGAAAATCAGAGGCTGCATAATGAATCCTGAGTCTTGGCAACACAAAACTAAGCGCTGGCTTAAAGGGGTATCCTGACAGGTTCCCCGTGAAGGATAAGTGTCGCATTCATGAAAGTGTATTCTTTTCAGATGAGATTTTGAACAGATTTTTTTGAAACCAGTCTACTCTCTGAGCTTGTGGCATGTCAAGAGCGTCAAATACCAAGACTAATCTTTTGCTGGCAGCTTGATGCTTAAAATCTCGCAACGTGAAGCTTGCATGGGGATATGTTTGCCTGTAAAACGTTCCGAACCCAAGCGAAAAGTGTTTCCAACATATCTCACTGGACTTTGAACGACAACAGAATCGGAACATGTGCGAGTGTTCGAGTTGTGGGAGGGTCTGTTCGATGGGCATCAAAGTTTCATGGGCGTAAACTCTGCCCACGGAACTGACCACCTGGCACAACTGTCTTGGTTCTGTCTCTCGGTATATTATTTATATAACTGACCGTTCAAAGTTGGTCAACACATTTCTCAGCAGTGAAAGACACTGCCGTAAGAACTGACGTCGAACCTAAGTCAAAAGCCTTTCGCGGACAACGGTAATCTGCAGGAAATGCGGAATCCTTGTCTCCAATCCACGTCCCGTCCGGACTGCAGGGGAAAGTTTCCGTCTGATTACGCGTTCCGTGCCGGCACGGAGGAGCGCACAATTCCTTGAGTTACCTCCTGCACTGCCTTTCAAGCCAAAGGAGGCTTTGTGTTTCGAGAATTGCTGCGAGGTTGAAGGAGATCACGATTTTTATTCAGGTGTCTGCTACTACTTTTCCGAACGTTTCGCAAAAACTGTCGTGCAACCACGGTCCGTGTTGTCTCACGCAACTCCGGTGAAGCTGGTTTCACGACGTTTTGTTCATCTCAACACTCCTCACAATGCAGCTGCTTCCGCACTCTCGATGGGTTAGAGACTCCAACAACTAAGTTGATGACTGGCAAGGCACAATGACAGTTAACGATGAAGGTTCGATGTTCTTGTGTGTCGATTACGTGAGACAAATTTGGTCTGCAGAAGTGTCTTCACGCGCGCAACACACATTCGATGTCAATTGGAGGGAACAACGCGTTAGGTGTCCCCAGTACGTGTTTTCCCTGCTTGATTTGCTGAAACGACTCTTCGACACCAGCTCCCAATCTTTCACAACCACACTTTTCATCCAGAAATTTTGAGTCCACAAATCTTCTTGTTTGTAGTCACTTTTATTTCGTAAAGGTTTGCATCACAAGCTTCAGAGCAGATATGTGTCACGACGAAAACAAACGCGTACTTCTGCAGCACGAGCCTTCAAGACCGTCCGTTCAAGGACGTAGGACGATGTCAACAATTTTGAAATTCACCAGGGTGACGAAGCAAACGCCAGGACAGAGACAAACCATTTGGATCACACCCTGGATGATGAGAAAACGTAAAACACCCTGTGCCGAACGCCTGACCTGCAGAACAACGCTCCTTGGACAGTCAACCACAGACATTCATTCATCACATCGTGCAAAAGCGGACTGAATTATTGAGATTCAGAAGAGAGCTGTATAAATTTCAATCCAGGGTGAAACCCACGCAAAAAGCGATTCAAAGCTGATTACCGGTAAAAGAGCGAAAACGACAAATTAAAGACAGCGGAAGCTCTTTTGTAGAGGTTGAACTGCAAAAAATGAAATCCCCAAAGAACAAAGGCACTCTCTTCAAAATGAACAACGAGCAGCAAACCAAGGGAACACTTGAACAAAAGCTTTTCTAAATGCGATTCTGCTCGTCCGACTTCTTCTCAGCTTCAAGCGCACGTTTCTCGTCTTCTGCCTTGGCGTTTTTCCTCGAGAAGACGTCGTGCTCGCTGAGCGTCTTGCGCACGTCCGCGCCGACGAACCCTGCGGCGACGCCGACGATGGTGCCGAGTGCGCTGCCGAGAAGCCCTCCGACCGCCGCGCCGACCGGCCCCGCCACAGCCGCGCCGCCCATCACACCTGCAAACAACACGTGTCGATCGATTGTCACTTCACTCTTGTTTTGCAATTTGCCCACTGCAATGTTTTTCAAAGGTTAGTCCCTGACCAACTCAACTAACTTCCTCACGTTACGAAATGCACCTTTGGTGCAGCCACATCTCGTGCAACCTGAAGATCAAAAAGGAAGTTGGTGCAATGCAGACTGCACCCGAGCAGCGCGTACCCGCCGTGGACAGCGACACTTCTCCGACGGCGACGGCGACGCGCTTCCCGACCACGTCCTCGTACTCGCGCTCCGTCAGGCGGCCGTCCTCGCGCGCGCGTCGCGCTTTCTTCAAGTCGTACGCGACGCACCCGGCTTCGATCGCCGCGCCGACCAGCAGCGTCGCGCGGCCGCCAGCTCGACCTGCAGAGTCCGAGACCGAGCTCTCATTCTCATTTTGTTACCATGACGCGTTGTGTGAGCGAACAGAGCATGGAAGGAAACCTGTGATGTCGTCAGGTCCAGACTTAGCGCTGACAAGAATTCTTTCAGCCTGGTACGATTTCGCTCACCAAGTGCCTTGGCCAGTGATGGTGTCTGAGTGACCAGTCGTTTGGCAGTCTGGTTTGTGACTAGCTTGCCGCAGTTCCCCAGTGCAGTTCGGGTCACAGTCTTGTTTAGAGTCTTTCTCTGTTCAAACAAAGGAGAGAACAATTTTGAATGTTGGCTGAGAAGAGCAAATATGGTTTTTACCACTGGTATTGCGCACGACACTGAATGTGGCTTCGTGTGTCTCACCTGGAAAGACTTCATTTTGCCAGTCTTGCACCACACAGCGAAATGTTCACAGTTGTTCTCAAAGATGTTGTAGTCCATGTCGTCTACTTTGGACACGGCCCTCAAAATAGTTTCAGGTTCTGAAAAGAAAGATTCCTTGTTCGTTGAATGACGCATCAACTGTAACTTGGGATGGCATGGACAGATTAGCTTGCGGGACTGATTGATCACCCCACAAGATAGCATGAACTTTTCGCAGCACTCACCAGCCAAGCATTCCTCATGTTTGTACTGAACTTTGAAAACTTCTTCTTGTGAGAATGTGATCAGGTTGCGCAATATTTTTCCTTTCCTGCAAAAGAAACAAACATTCTGTTTTAATGCCACGGCCCTGGAACAACGAGAACATTTCGCATGATCATGATCCAGGGTGCAATGTTCAACATCGACGCTCACACCACCTGATGAAACATCCCAAACGGACCTGTGTTCTGCGTTGAAGAGCTCCAGCTGGTTACCATCGCCGCGCTGCTGCTCGGCGAAGCCCGAGTCGAAGACGGGTTGGAAGTGGATGAGTCGGATGAGTTCCGACTCGTAGTCGATGTCCTCGATGATGGCGTGGTGCCAGTAGAGCTTGAACCAGTCCGCCTCGGGCGCGAGGTAGCGCGGGAACGCGATGTGGTCCGCAGGGTGCAGCTCGAGCACGTGCGAGATCTGAGGAGAACAGGAGGCTGTGAGGATGTGCTGGACCTGGATGGAGCTGATAATTTGCTCAAAAGGTTGACTTGGGTTTGGGTGGTTCTCTGCTTGGGAAGAGCCTGGGTGACTTTCTTCCAGCTGTGTGGAGCTTTTGAAAGAGTCAGGGCAAGCAAACGCCCACCCCTGTAACAGTAGGAGACGAACTTACCCTCCGGTGCGGGTGATCGAGCACGAACCCGAGCGCGTTGTGCGTCACCAGCTCCGCGTCTCGCTTCAGCGCGTCCCCCATCCCGACCTCTCCGCCAACGTCACTCCATCCCTGCCGAAAGTTTTATTTTGCCCAAATCATTTGCACATCCACACAAGCAAAACCAACACAGGCGAAAGCCAACTTTGTTCCGCAACACCAGTTCTGGAATATTTTTGAACCTTGACAAAGCTGCAAGCCCGGCTGAATTTACCGTGCTCTCGCACGTGTTGTTATGCTTCCTCGACGTGAGTGAACCCTGACGTCCACCACCACACCCAACTGTACCACGACACAGAATACGCTGACAGCCAATTTACTGTTGCACTCGTTGTTTTGGTGCCACAAAACAAGAACCCAAGTTGACTTCAGAAACAAGAACAAGCGTTGCAAATGCACCTTCAGCAGCATTGCAAGCGTGACTACCATCGCAACCGTGACAAGCAATTTGTGCTCTGGACGAAAGTTGTCCACTTGAGTGGGAAAGGGATACCAGGATTATTTTCTCCCCCAAATCCACCTTTTCGCATCCGAAATTCATCCACTACAAACATGAGACACCAGGACACACCTGGACACAATTTCGACCATTCTTGGGTCCGTTGGGAATTTCGAACTCCTTGACCCGTCCGCGCGATCTTGATCAAGTTCGATCTCATCACACATCAGTGAAGAAAACGTTCAAGTGAAGTGGACAACTTCAAGTGGAGAATTCTCAGGTAAAAAGTGGGTTGCGTGTCCCAGATATTGTTCCAATTTTAACACAAACTGAGTCCTTGGCAAGCCTTTTTGACAATTCGGAAGTTCTTGTCACTGGACATCCAAACAGGTGAGATTTCTGCACTTCAATTTTCAGAACCATTCAGATTTTGGCACGTGTTGATGCAAAGTCATGCAGAGCACCAAAAATCGGCCTACAAGACGGACACAGGGGCGCGTTTTGGATTGGTGAATGAGCCGCTGGAGCCCGAGAAGGGCCGATGACGTACGTATTGTGGCGTGGTTAGACAGGGACAAGGTGAAGAGCCAGGTGGGTGGCTCTCACTGATTTTGTCAAGTTTCACTTCCAGGTGGGCTATCTCCCTCCTGTTTGATTTCTGCAAAGTTACACTGGCTGGGAGGGGTCCCTCCCCAGATTTCTGCTTGGTTTCATTCCCACCCGGAGGATGTGGGACGGGTCCGGTAGATCTACATCAGGGGAGTAGGGGATCTGTGACTTTTTCTCTGGGCTCACGCACACGAAGCTGTGTGTTTAGCTCGAGGTCAATGGTTACCAGGGGGCACGCAAGGTATGGTCTCAACACATGCACTGTACCGCAACTTGTTCCCTCCTCAAAATGACCCAGGTTGAACGGACGACACCGCTTTGTGATGGTGCAAGATCTGTAGATCCAGATCTGGACATCTAGATCTGCTCAATAGATTCTAGTTAGATCCAGATCTGGATCAAATCTTTTCTTGGTGAAGAAAAACATTTCCAGTTTGCCCAAAGAAATCTGAAAAAGATTCGATCGAGACCCAGGGCACCGCGTTTTTGTCAGCTCACCTGAGCGATGTTCAGTTTCACTGGCCTCTAACGGTCGCTCGTCCCGTTCAGCGTCACTACATTGTCCGTCGGGATCAATGAACAACAAACTTTTCTCAATACTCAATAAAAATACGACTCAAACTCTTACCGGAAGTTACACTCTCAACTATTTTGGGCAAAACACGAGCAGCTGAAAGACAATAGAAGGAAAGCCGTTGCGTCGGGTTTGTTTCCCGCGTTTGTTGAGAGCCCCAAAACGCTGCCGAGTTGGTGTTGCAACTGTTTTGCTCACTGCATGTCAAATCGGCGGTGTCCCAAAGCTTGATATGTGTCATTTTAACACAGTGAGCAACACAGAAGTTTGTGACATCAACACTGACGCAGCGTTTAGGGATCCTCCATTCGTTTCCGCCAGGGAGCACCTGCCACCGGGGAGTCCTCGACCCCTTTGGGGGTGGGATAATCAACATTGATCATCAAATGGAAACGACAGAAAACATGTTCCTGTGGCGCAAAATAGAGGGATAAACTGAATGAGGGCGGTATGTGAGTGCCTGTGGGAGGGGGACGCAGTGGAACCGGGGGGGGGGGAGGGCCTGAAGGCCCAGGTCTTCGCCCTTTCTCACCTCGGTTGAGCTCACTGATCGACAGCAGAACCTGTGTCAATCTTCTAACAAGGGTGACAATCTCCGAGAGCAGTCATTGGCATCAAGGTCTTGACGAAGTGTCTCGTCAGTACTGCACGTTCGCTCCCACCCAGGAGGGAGACAAAGGCGCCGTTCGATTTGAGTGATCCGGCAACCTGGGTTGCAATGGGTTGGTGCAAGTAAAACGGATTTTGGCCAATCTGGATTGATCCACAGCAACCCACCAGTGAGACAGGTTGCTGTTTGGGTATGTTTGGGTTGCTCGGGATCGATCGCTGCAACGGGTTGGCAATTCGAACAGGGCCTAATCCTCAAACTTGTGACATGCAAGCACACATACACAACATACAGAGAGGATAAAATTATTGGAAGAAATCAATTGGGAGACTTTTTCAAAAAGAAGCTTTTGTTTAGGTATTACAATGTTTGCAAAAATATAATTTACACAAATACCAAAAATAATTTGTGAAGAATTCCCATTTTCTACTACTTTAAGGCATAGTGACAGATATAAAAATAATTTATCACAATTAATAAGCAAAAGAAATTACTTCCATAACTCTTATTCTGTTAAAATGTCAGGGAATGGAATAAATTATCACCTGATATAAAGAATACTAAGAATTATGAAGATTTCAAAAGTTTATTATTATTAAATAATTTTAAAAACTATAATAACTACACATATGATTCCTACATAGATACAATTTATTTATCATTTAGAATGAAAAACAGTAAATTGCAAAGTGATAAATATAAAATGAGAATGACAGAGACAAATTTTTGTATAAATTGGCCTTCAAAACAGCAGAAAACCTTATTTCATTATGTATTTAAATGCCCAAAATATATTTATTTCAGAAATAAATTTTTAAAACAAATCAAAACATTGCTAAGTTGAAATATATATTTCAGACAGGAATTTATTAAATTTATTACTTGACAATAATAAAAATAATTATTTACAACAGTAAGAATATACTTACATTATCAACAAGTTTAAAATATACACAGTGTTATATATATTTACCATGACCACCCCCTAAGTACTGCCACAGCCACAGCATAGCCACAGCCAATCATAGCATTACCCTAGATGGAGCCACTATCCTTAGCTGGGCA
>JAAUXT010125357.1_pt1 | contig 24010 bp, 22 predicted proteins | sample 7278171 | NCBI WGS metagenome assembly JAAUXT01 (sample SAMN14350112, study PRJNA611818) | marine sediment metagenome | isolation source: surface marine sediment (1.8m) | place: French Polynesia: Moorea | collected 2018-08
CAACTCATTCTTTGTCAGACAAAGTTGTGAAATGCAAAGGATTGTTTCTCTGGAAGCATCCATTCGGAAGATACGAGGCAAAAAACGGTTACTTATGAAATTCCCCTCGTACATCTGACTTCAGTGGAATTTCCACACAAACGACAGTAACTCTCAAGCGCTTTGATTTGACTCCAACATCCAGGAATGAGTTGTTGCTTCACGAATACATCGCGCAAGTCTTTGTCAACCGACGTGTGACCGGGCTTGCACAACCAGAATGGCAACTTTAGCGCCACTTGTCACAGAAACAAACCGCAATTCGTCAACGTTCCACAACACAACGCTATTGCTCTATGGCCATTTTCAATCTGTAATGTGAATATCAAAGGGAAACGTGAAGCAGTCGCGGTTATTAATGGGAATCATACATCTTGTGTATTGTGCGCCCTTCAGTCGCGCGGCTTTCGCGCACATAAAAGCGTCGCCATAACGCACGTCACGTGCGCGTGCGCGCGCAGCGAGACACGCAGAGCGCACGCGCCGCAGGAGACTCGGACCCAGATCTACCTTCCCTTCCTCCTGTGCAACACGATCAAGTTTCGAAAATTTGCAGTATCGGGTTTCGCGCTCAATGCAGAGTGCAAACTGAGTCATTCTCCCCCTTTAGAAGATCGTATTCAAACGCGCACGATCGCCAAAGATTGGATGCAGCAGACACACCCATTGCTCCAGAAAATACCTTTTTACACCAAAGAAGTTGACTGGTTGGGGAAACCTTAACATGTTGCACGGGAACACAAGTTGGGGGATTTCATCTCCAACTCCAGCCTCTTCACACCACGCGGTCTCTGAGGGATTTTCGTGACATCGATGGTTGATTCTGCGCGTCGATCTGCCTGACACACGATGCAGCCCTGATCACACCCCGAGGAGTCCACCCCGCGCACAGACTCCCCTCCCAGAGTCTGGAGGCTCAGCCATGTGCTCTGACCTATTTCCTCCCAAACTGCTGACCTAAATCAGCCTCACGATGCCGAATCTGTTGCAGGAGACGTCAAGTGATGTTTCTCAATTCGTAGGATATTTTTTTCCACGGAAAGGATCGCAATCGCTTCAAGGGCTATCTCGATGCTTTGGAGCCAACGGATTTGAAACTTCTCTTTGTTTCAATCGCTTCAATCCAACAATTTATTCACATAAAACACGGAACCAAAATGCAGATTGGTCAAACGGGAGCCATTGCACCGGTCACTCAGGGGTCTCCCCGCCCCCCCCCCGCTGCGGGACGGGGATCCCCTGCAGGGCGGTTACCCGGGAGACAGATGGACCGAGGCGTTGACAGGCGACACGTTTTATCCGCGTCCAACGACGCAGTAAACGTCCACTTAACGCGCTCCATAAACGTGTCACTCGCCACGCAAACATCCCGCAAAATCTCCGCTCCCTGAATCTCAGTCTTGTCCCAGAAGGGATCGAAGCACTAAAACCAGTGCAGAATGCCCCTGTGGAGATCACTTTCTTTGTTTCAGTGCGTGGTAAAGACCCTCAATTTATTTTCAAACATCTTCGCTGGCATCCAAAGTCGGCAGAATGCACTGAGTACCAACCGCGACCAGATTGGCACGAGACGTGTTGATCTCCGCACCAAGAACCACAAATTCACCGATTCCGTGCAGATGCGGAGCCCATATTTCCAAGCTGTACGGGTACATTTCTTAGAAAGCGAACAATGGGTCAAATTACCATAATTAATACAATCAGCGCTGAAAGCGGCAGCTGCTCGCAACTCTGTATCGTAAATGCCCGAGTTGCGTCGGTAAATCTCACAAGTCATTCACCAAATTAATTACAATGCGCGTTCCGAGGGATGGGAGCGGCACCGGAGGAGGAAGAAAACGAGATCCAGATGGTCTTGTGTTCTCTTCAGTGTGTGTGTGTGTGTGTGTGTGTTTGTGTGTGTGTGCACACGCCGTGCGTGGGTGCGCATGCGTGGACACGCTGCGTGAATGCACCCCCCCCCCGACAAACAGATTCATCGGTCACCGTCAGACCGTCAGATCATCAATCAGATGCGGCCATTTCTCTCTTCCATCCATAACACGCACGGGGAATTTCCAACTTCCACAACGCTGTGTTGTCTCGAACGTGATGTTCAGCGAGGAAAACATCCCGTTCGCCAAGACTCCCGACCCAGGCGTGCTTTGAGTCATGCGGCGATGGTGGGAGTTCCCTCCTGGGGAATACTGTCCATACCCGGTATGTAAAACGCATCTGTATCCATTAATGATGCTTCCCCGCGACCGCTGGATCTTTAATGCGATGGAAGTAACATTCCAACAGGGAAATTCACTCTCCACTATCTTGCGAATTTACATCAACTAAATGCGCACGCACTCGGCAGAGTTGAATCTATAGCAAGAAACATACGTAGGATTTTTTTCAGCAAATCCCTTCCTTCCCGTCTCAGAAAGAAATTAAATCAGTACAAATCTTGCGCTTTCCTTTACAAACAGCGTCTGCAAACTTTACTTCAAAACTTTTCTTGGCATTTCGTAGCAGGTGAGTTTGCAGGTGCATCTTCCACAGCACAATGGGTTTGGTATTTCATTGAACAAAGCGCGGGCGTCGCACGGAACCACACCCACATTAAAATCTGCGCAGAAACACACCACAAAGAGAGTGAAAGTGGTGCCCAACACTCTGCAAAATGATGTTGAGACCTTGTGTACCATATTCACTCGTGTAAGTTGCACCCAGATACACAAAGACGCACCCTAACTTGACATGTATCAGTCATTAAAGCCCTACTGATCTCTGCGCTCGGTGCACCCCATTCTTTTGACACACAATTTGTTGGCCAAAAGGTGTGTGTACTCACGTCTGAATACGGTACTCCCATTGGTAAGAACGCAACGCATGACGCATCTCAAGTGAACCCGGGCTGGACGAGCGTCACATCTGCCGCAGCACCCGTCGACCCGCGCCTCGTAACACGGAATGCCTCTCGGTGGGGTCAGTGCTCCTGTCCGGTCAACCCGTCGCAGCTCGGGACGCGTCCCGTCAGGCCCGCCGACGCTCCTCATGTTCCGGCCGCAGCTTTGGTTCGCAGAGCGTGAAACTAAACATGGGCTCCGGAATGGACCCTTCATGTCCGGCAGCAGCGGATATGGGCACAACATGCAGCCAAAGCAACCCGTGTGCACATCATACACAACACGGTCTGATGGCGAATCTGCTCGTCTGATGTACGATGGGTTCAAAATGGCAATGCTGCCTTCGATGTTTTCGGTATTTTATGCGGTAACGAGGTCTCAAGAGAACCCGCATCAGAATCTGGACATGGAACAGGCATTTCCTGGCGCTGGCCTGCGCGATATGGAGGATCAATGTTCAAGCTGCAGAAACCACGGGAGAGCCACTGAGAGCCCATGAGAAACTGTGGATTTTTTCAGCTTGCAATGTTCCCTTTGTGACACCAGCACCAAGCATAAAGGGAAAACTGGCTTGCCTGTGTGCGGCTCACCCATGACTACAGACGCTAAGCTGTTGCACGTTTCTCCCCGAGTCGTCAGACCGGGAGGTGCTGCCTCCCTCCACGAGGCGAGGTCCATGAAGCTGCCGCTCAAAACCGCAGCTCCGGCCAGATCCAGGCACAACCACCCGCACCAGGCGAGAGGGAAGACTGCTCCTCTGACAGGCCTCCACACAAACTGAGCCTTCAGTGCACAAGCCTTTGTCACTTGAATCTCTGTTGCCAGTGTCCCAAACAAAGCACCAACAGGTCACACAACACCAAGAGTAAAAGTTCTCAAACACAGTGGTGACCTGTTGCCATCGTGGGAATGAAAATTGAAACTGCATCCGCAGTCCCTTTCACTGATGGAGCGACGTCTGCCCTGCTTCCTGAGAGCCGACGTCAGGCCGGGTTCACCCAGGATGCGTCATGCGTTGCGCCCCAACGCAGGCCAATGGGCGCTACATCGCAAGCGACGATGCGGAAACCGCTGGCGCGCGAAGGGAAGGCACGAAGGACGCATGCCATGTGAACCCGGCCCCAACGCGGGCGGGGGTCAGTGGACAGCCGAGTGGATCGTGCGCTTAGTGCGCATTAACGGGAATTAAGAGGCTCGGCACTCACGGTCCTGTTCACGCAATCCTCCGGGGAGACCCACCCTGTGTCGCCCTGCGGCTCGGCAGCTCGTCCCCGGGGCGCCCCGCCCCGCGTCCCCGGCAGTATTCACGCAATCCTCCGGGAAGACCCACCCCGTGTCGCCCCGCGGCTCGGCAGCTCGTCCCCGGGGTGCCCCGCCCCGCGTCCCCGGCCCTGTTCACGCGATCCCCGGGGAGACCCCCCCGTGTCACCCCGCGGCTCGGCAGCTCGTCCCCGGGGCGCCCCGCCCAGCGTCCCCGGCCCTGTTCACGCAATCCTCCAGGGAGACCCACCCCGTGTGGCCCCACGGCTCAGCAGCTCGTCCCCGGGGCGCCCCGCCCCGCGTCCCCGGCCCTGTTCACGCGATCCCCGGGGAGACCCACCCCGCCCCGCCCGTTCCCCCCGTGTCCCGGCAGGTCACTCCGCCACTTGTCAGCCGCGCAATTACTTAAGCACTCACTGAAAAGCTTTTACGCTCAGGCTTCTGCGAGGTCACCGTGGTCAAGGCTTTGCACGGAACCGAGGCCCACCCAGGTCCCAGGGTCCACCACCGCTTCCTGCCAATGTTCTCCATTTTGCGCCATTCGTTTAGGATTCATGGGACACTGATTTTGGCTTCAAACGCAAAACACACAATGGCTAAAGGATATGAAACGCACAAACAAAGACGACACCACAACCTTTGGCGGAAAATCACCACAACAGCTTCAAAGGTGTAACCCTTCCTCAGTCTGAAAAACGCACGACAAAACGGAAGGAACAACCACCACTGCACAACACGGAAATGAAAGGGAGGAAACGAGTGACCGAAACTTGTCTACTTACATTTACCGACATCTGTGCGTTGCGTGGTGAAAAACAAAACGAGACTGGTGTTAACGTTTGGTTTGGTTTGGAACCAAGGCATCAATCATCACTACGCAGACATCAAAATTCACAAACGTGAACATGTATGGGAAACATGGGAAACCGCGATGCAAAAGAATCGCACAAAACGGACGAAATCAGACAGGACCCACTCTGTGCTCAAACGACCTGTGCTTTACGTTCCTTTACTGATTGAAACTCAACTCTGAACTCAAAGACAGATAATGTGCACACAAATGCAGGAACACAGCACCAAACCACTGACCAGTCTCCCTCAGCAAACAAGGTCATGCTGAACCAGACTTGATCGAATCTCTCCATTGTTTGCCATCACCTAATGTTTCTCCCTTGTGCAAGCCCGAGTTGCCCTCAACCCAAAACTAATGCACAGGGCGGATGCAGCGCAGCGAATTCAAACAGGCCTCCATTTCCTGGTCGCTTCGTGCGTCGCTGCGGCTCCGCCGTCTCGTGTGGCAGGCGCCGCCGCGGTTCCCCCCGGATCCCCCGGGGACCCGACCGCGTCCGCGCCCGGAGCAGCCTGCCGTGTGTCGGCGGGTCCCCACGGGGTGATACACACCACTCGTTTCCTCCCGGCCCGTCTCTTAACAAACACAGCACAAGCTGCCTGTTTCCTGAAGCACTCCTCTGTTCTCAGTGATCGACCGTGAACCCCCGCTACATCAGGCAGTGCATCAAATAAGCAGCGAAGAGTCTGTGAAGGCTGCACCCGAGATGGCAAGGTGGAGTCTCTTGAAAGTGCGTTTGGTTCACGTGAATGTTTTCTGACAGCTCGCTGCTTCATATCAATCTCGACCCAAGACCAGGTACAAGACACGAGCACCAGCAGAAAGTGCGTGTGGACACACACGCACACACTTGCCTTTACTGCCGTTTGCTTTTTCAAGCCAAATCTTTGTTTCAACCACAAATGGGACAAAAAACGTTTCACCGCGCAGTGAAACTGGAGGTCACCTAGTGTTGCCAGCTTCAACTTCCAGCTCCAAACAAACACAGAGGCAACCGCAATGAGCCTCACGTCTGACTTTGTCTTACGCTGCAGGGATGGTGCTGCAGTCCTTGCGTGAAAATGTCTCGCACAGAAATGGGTTTGTTCTGTCGGTTGTTGCAGAGGCCTCGGCCTCCGAACACAAACACGTTTCTCCGGTGGATCAACGCAGCGCAATCCAAATATGGCAACAGAGACATCAAAGGCCAAAAGCACAAATGGGAAAGAGATATCAGATTGCACAAGGAAGCCAAGTCCCCAGTACATATATTGGGCCTCTTTGACAACACAGACCAAGTAACAGCACTGGAACAGATTGTCACGTCAGCACTGGCTGCCTTTCTTTCCAATGCGCCCGCCCTGTACAAGAACGCATCGGGAAATAAGATTCACACCTGAAGACTTTGAACTGTTGTCCGCTGAGGTGGAATTTTGCCCAACGTTATCATCAAGGCAAATTGGTTTGGCACACGCACGGGGAGTGTCTTCAGTCTTCAACGCAATTTCGTTTCCGGCAGCGCGCATGCGTGAGACCCGCGCAGCCGCAGCTGCAGCGCGCCCCACATTCCCAGGCAAAAGTTTCACCTCAGAAACGCCGCTTTGATGCCTCGCAGGCAAAAGAAATCGCAGCGGAGATATTTTTATGAAGAGAGGCAGATTAATAATGGAGCATCAACTCGCATTCCCTCACAACTTCCACTCGAAGGCACGTAACACGACGAGACCTGACATTCAAACACGGATTCCATCGGAAAGGGAACCACAAAAGGCTCAAAGCGATCAGACTTTTGTCTTGGCGTGCCACTATGGTTCCTGCTTTTGCCTGACACCAGCAAAGGCACAGCATAAAACTCGGCATGCACAAAGCTACAACCAGAACAGCGTTTTAGAGACGCAATACTGCAAGACCGATCTGTCACTGTTCGCTTTTTTCCTTTGACAATCTGTCCGTATGTTTCCTCTTTGAATGAGGTGCCGCAACAAAGAAGCAATCTGTTCATTAAGTTTCACTCGGTTTGGTGGAGATTCGTTACTGAGTCTGATTCTCTATTATTCCGTTGGCGGACGGTTCTGATGTTGTTTTGAATGATGGTAAAATAACCAATGGGGCTCCCTCCCCCCAAACCCGTTCCTTTTCCGAGTTTTCTTTGAGTGTGAGAGGAATAATGCCACAAACCTTGAAAGCTGACCCTGTTCAGCAAATCGCTTCGCAAATCAGTTAAAAGCAACACATTTCACGGCACATTTCACAAGCGGTTTGCTTCAATTCTTGGTCAGTTGGTCAGAAAGGATTTCTGATTGAAAGTGACCAGTGAATCGAGAAAAATGCCAATTTGGGGAAAAGAGGTTGTGGAGACAAACAAACCCCCCATGTCTCGTTTGTGTCGAATTCAAGAAACCCGACTTTCAGGCGCAATGGTTTTGAGATCTTTGCGCAAAATTCTGGGTCACACACAAAGTACGCAAGGCACTCATTCACTCATTTCACTTTGTCCGAGTCTTCTTTAGACCGAAACTGCGGTCCTCAAACAGTGAATTCTGACGCGCGCACACCAAGCCCCCTCCCTCTGTGAATGCTTCGCGCTCGACCAGATAACTTCACTGAGATCGCCCTTCAGCACCATGACTCAACCGCCATTGTTCTGCCTTGTCCATTTCATCACCTAAAACCAATCATTTCTGTTTATCCGAAACGACAAATTACGCCTCCAATTCAGTTTTGGTGATTTATTTTTTCCTGATTGTATTTCTTGTTTCAGATCCCGGCGGGAGGGACGGCGCACTTCAACTCTGACCCTCCCCCAAGGGCCACCCACAACTTCAATCTTGTTGGGATCAAAAAGTGGTTCTCACGAAATCCGGCCCAGCCTGTGTTATGCAGATTCGTATCATTGTAAAAGACTCGGACCTCGAGGCTTCGCTTCTGTCGTGTGGTCAATTTCACCGCAATTCTTGACCTTTGGTCAAGTGACACGCGCACGATGCGCAGGTCAATTTGCAAGCTGCGCACAATCTGCACGATGAATTTGCACAAGATTTCACCCGTTTTTCCTCTTCTTGCGGAAAACAATAAAGCGAATCATTCCAAGCGAGCACCCTCCTGATCAAATCTCCCTCCTTTCAATGCAGTGATCGCTTGACTAATTTCAACAGCACGCCACTTCCTCCTGGTCAATTGGATCATTCGTACGGCGTCTTGACCGGAACTTGGGCGCAGCGAAGTGCGATGGCGCTCCTGGCGGAGCGATACAGCAGCCGGCGACTCCGCACCCCGCTCCATAACGCAGTGAGTATGGTCCCCGCGGGACCAACTCCAGAACGATATGGCGTGATGATCTCGTAAACGAGACGCAGATTGGGCGCGGGTCCCGTTGTCTCATCCACGTGAGAAGATTGAGAACGAGGCGGAGGGAGCGGAACGAGCCTCTCAGCGACGCTGATGGCACCCAGGGCGAAAATGGCCTCAACCGACGCTGGACGCCAGATTCTCTTCGTGTCCAATCAAACAATAAGTCTTTCCGACCTCACACGGAAACTCCGCAAGTCAAAAGTTCGTGACTAAATGCAGTCTGCAGCTTTTGTTGGAGTGTGATTCGAGTCATTTCCAATCTACGCCGTGTTCTGAATACGAAGACCTTTTGGAGCTCCGTGATCTGTGCACACAAAATGGAAACCCTGTCGCAGATCACGACACTGAATGAAGCCTGTGCAGGTTCGAATGAGTCGGAACGTCACTCGCACCGCATTGAGACTCCGGGTGGGGCTTTGTCTCGCCGCGCGCCGCGCCCTTGGTGCCACCGACCTCATTCATTAGTGCGCCGAGCGAGAGTGCGCGACAAGGACACAACTGTTACAACTGTCTCACAATGGCACCGGATTCATGTCACATGTGCCATCATATTGCAGGGACTTGTGATCCTCAGATTTCTGCACACAAAGAACACACACGCGTACATCCACGTACGCACGTGCGTGGGCGCACCACTCGCACACACACACACGCCGCGACCACACACGCATATTTCTAACATGACAGGGGAGATTTACGATTTTGGCACACACACACACACACAAACACACACACACACACACACACACACACACACACACACACACCAGCATAAGGCTGCTAAACGCAGATGCAGAGAGCTCTTCTCAAACCGCTGGCCGTAATGGCCTTGAGTTGCTAACACGTGCGTTAACCGAGGCAATTCACTCGCATTTGGACGAAACCTCTGCGGGCTGCAAAGTGCAAACGCGCGTGACGAATTCAGCAAGCGATAATGGAGATTTTAATTAAGTCTGGTGTGATTTATGTCGCACGTGCCCCGCCCTTCCCGCGCCCCGGGGCACACCCCGGGAATCCTGCCGGGATCCCCCCGTCAACAGCGGCATCTGTCCCACAACCCCCGAGGGCGCCGTGTAAAACGTCTGCCGCACCCGCAATATTTCTTGCTTAATTCCTCATTTTATGACAGCAGCAAAATTTAATTCAATCTGAAATTTCATTTGCAAGTTTTTATCGTGCAGCGATTTGTGGTGCCTCAGCACGATCCAGAAATATGTTTCTTTCAGAAGCATCAATCAAAAGCGCGCAATCCTTTCAGGGCTTCATTTCTTGATTTTCAATCAAGACCAAGCTGCAACCACCCTTGGAATAAAAGTGAAAGGCTTCCAAAGTTGTTGGTAACTGCCTTTTCCACTTGGCAAGAGAAACATGCAGAGCTGACCAGAATACGCGGAAAACAGGCAATCAGGGGTGTTCCCTGCATATCGATCTCTGCAGCTTTGGATCCGCACGGGTGATGCGCCCCCCAGAGGCATCAACAAGAGCAACATCCGCGCTTTCAACAGCCGCGCGCATCCCCCATTCATTACCGTCACCCCGCCTTTTCTTCGTCCGTCACCCGGCCCTTTCCGCGTCTCGACTCGCGCGCTCGGGGGATCATTATTCAAATCCAGGCTGTTGATGCGCGGAGTTGCAATTATGACGCATCAGGAGCGACGGAGGAGGAAGGAGACAGAGACAGGGCTGTCACATGTCATCAAAACACTCAACCCACATGAGAAAACAAAAAAAAGTTTCAGTGAATTAACAATGGAAGAACAATGGGATGACAAAATAACAATTTCATTTGCATAAAGGCGTTTAAAATCAGCCTCAACACTGAAATTCTCAAAATTGGATTCTCTCTCTGAGTCCGCAGCTGAAGATACAAATCTCGTTCTGAAAGTCTCATAATTGCAACTTGCAGCGCGCGTTATGGCGTTGACGCCTGACCCCTGTGACCGTGTCAGGGGGAGGGAGGGGGAGGGAGGGTGAGGGGGGCTCGCAGCGGGATCAGTGGAATCCTATCAACTCTCCCCTTGAAGTGACGCGCGGATTTCTTTCACACAGACATCTGATCCACTCATCGCGTCGCAGCTCATTTGCTGTCACCGTCTTTGAGATCGTGAACAGATCCCAACAGGGGCGTCTTAAGGACACAAAGAAACTGAAAATCAAGAAATCATTGTCGTGCGATGTGTCAAAATATGTGACAAGTGCTTTGCAACACTTTCACGCAAAGCCGAAAGAAAACTTCAACTTTGCGCGCAAAACAACACCCTCCCAAATTTGCTTTCTTCCCACAAAGTTTTACCAGTCAACCGGAATCGTGTGTCTGTCATTGCAGAACTTCCGGAAAGGCACAGCGAAGCAAACTGCAACTGCCAAACGACCGTATTTCTTTCCTGTCGTTTTCATTTTTGACTTCCGGTCCGAGTCGGGCGGCTCTGCGCTACGCTACAGACCAACGACGGTGACGACTGATCCTCGCGACCAGGTCGGACGCGTTTCCGCTTCCGCCGCCGTCGCCGCTCGCAGCGACGTGTTGCGCACTTTGTTCCTCCGCCCCTAATTTCCTCTTTCGCACTCAACGAACGAGTAGCAGGAGGAGGTCAGTGTGGCGACGCCACACGGTCTGGAAGATTGACAACTCCACGGAAGGGAGCCAACGTCAGGAATGCGACGTGAATGAATGTGCGTTTCAAAATAGGATGACGCCAGAAGACACCTTTATGCTCGGTCCCCTCCCACAAAATCCTGCGATCTGATTCAAGTTTCGAGAATCAAAAGTCCTCCGGCTCCGTTGGCACAACGGAAGGGACGGACGGACGCCGTGGTCGGTCCGTCGCCCCCGTACCCTGCCGTGAGTAAGTTAAGACTCGCTTTATGAACTGCTGATGAACTTGTCGCATTGAATATGAAAAGCCGCAGATTGCATTATGGAAATCAGGTCGGGGCCGCGATGATAGGAGAGGCGACCGGTCCGCATACAAATCCAATGCAATCAAACGGACACGAGTAACGTCTTTCCGCTCGCAGGCCCAGAGTCCCGACTCATCGCTTTTCAAGGGCTTCAGCCTCTGACCAGAAAATTGCTGGAATTGGCAGTGGCAGGCAGGGCTGTGTCGCGTGCATCGGCACAGAAGTCACCGGGAAGACGAGCAGGGAAGATCACAGACGCAAGGTGACCTGTCTCCTCCCGTCTTCCGCTCGACAGGATCGAGACGGACAACTTCGTGCAGCGGACCCCGGAGCGGAGACCAGACTTTTCCGTCTGTGGATCATAATGAACAGGGACGCGAAACATTTGGTTCCCGTGCTGCGTACAATTTGCATTCTTCCGCACAAAATGAACTGCGGTGCTCCTTCGCGTGCAAGACAACCAGACGGGGAAGCAACACATCAAGGGCTGTTGTCAACTTCCAAGAAAAGTCCTGTGTTTTGGATGGACTTCACAACAAAATGTCTCGCTCTTCGGTGTAAGAAGACCATGAAACTTGAATGCCAATTCAAGAACATCTGACGCATGAGTTGCAGAGATAAGAATCTGTTGGTGGCTGTTTGATCCTCTGAGGCCCGAGGCCCAGAAGCGCGGGCCGCGCGGGAGCCGTCGTCGTCTTTGCGAACAAAGACAATGACAATGCAATTTTGTCTTTTCCCTTTACTCAATAACCTTTCGCCCAATTGCCTGCAGTGTTGAGGGACATTAACTTAAAATTGCTGCATTTTACGGCTTTGTCTGCTGTTCGTGGAATAAAGAGAAGTGCGACAGCATCTGAGAAACTGACATGGCGCGGGAGGCGCAAATATCGCATTTCCCCGCGCGTTTCCCTTCATGTGTCATAAACTCTGGATCTTCATCAATATTGAAGACAAGACGAACCGTGTCGCTCCTTTCTCTGCGCTCGTGTTGAACGGCTTTATAACCCTATTTGTGCCGTTCGATCTTCATGCGAAAAGCAGAAGGAAACGAAGGGAATTCCGTGGGGAGGGGACGGGGGTGCTTCTCAACGCGAGAACTCGAACATGCTGCTGTGGCTGCGCACGAGTGCTGTTCCCAGACGCAACTTCCTTGCACCAGAAATGTTTTTGAAGAAGTTTGTTGAGAACAAAACACGAGGAGAAAAGCTCATCCAATTTAAATCCAGTCACGCACAGTTTTCAAGATGGAATTGCGAAAAACACGAAAAACCTTTCTCCAAGCTTTGTTTTCCATTGCACAAAAAGTTTTGGAAAAACTTGGAAAGAAGACTAGATTGGTGCAATTATGGAAATTTGAACAAAAGCTCCAGATAAACAAATCTCCATCGCGACACAAATCCGCGCGTGTTGTTTCCTCGCTTCGTCCCCCGCGCGAATTTGATCACGTTCAAATCTGACAATGATGGGCCTCAAATTGCTGCAGCGTTCTGCTTTCAAAAGATCCTTAATGATGTTCCCTGTTCGCACACAACAATATCTTGTCAATTTCACTGAGAGCTTTTAGTCCCAATTACATCCGTAGAAATTCCCTGCAAATTTGCATTCAGCAGCGCGGAGCAGGTTTTTGTGCGTTTCCGCGATGCAGGCACCATCGAATTCGCTGGGTCGCTCTGAGACACTAGTTTTTTTGCCGAGACAAGATATTCACAGCAGATAGGGAGCAAAACCATTTGCTGATGAACACCTTGTCTTGAAAATGGCAAAAATGATAGTTTCAAGTGACGCTGGACTCGGCACTTCGTCTGTTCGCGACAGTCGTTCCTGCATCAAAAACTCAACGTGTCTACTGGCCAAGAAATGTCGCCCAGAAAACGTTTGTTTGTTCCTCTCACCACAAGAATGAAAGGCCACGGAAAACAAAAAACAAAAGGCTAATTTTCAGATTTTTGGCACCGGCACCCCGCGACTCAAAAAGGTTTGCAAGATGCAGACTCGTATGACGTGCGCGTTTCCAAGACGCACCTTTTTGTCCCAAAATTGAGTACCAAAAGTAGAGGTGTGTCTTTGGGTATGAGATTGCTGTATTTTCAATGTAACCTTTTACCAGAAAATCAAGGCAAATGTTGGGGTGAGGCTTATTCTTGGGTGTGACTTATACACGGGTGAATACGGTAACACCCTGGCGTCACACGCACCAGTCGCCGGGGTATCTAACGCTTGTACTCACCTTTGCCGGTCGGGATGGGCGGCAGCAGGTTGTCGTCGGGCGTCTTGCAGGAGACGTGCGTCTCCTCGGGGCCGACGCCGCCGCCCGCGCCGCGGATCTCGGCGCGAGTCGTGCGGATGACGCCGTAGCCGGAGAAGGCGCAGAAGTAGCCGCCGCTCGTAATGCTCGGCAGGTTCGTCACGTGCAGCTCCAGCTGAGGGCGGGAGGAAACGAGGGGTGTGAGCAGCGCACGCATACGCAGACACGCACGCACACACACCAAACCTCGGACGGAACACACGCACGCACACATACCCACGCATAAACACACACACGTCACACGCACACGGACAGAAAATACCACGAACGGAACACATACGCACACACAGCAGAGACGCAGAGACGCAACACACAGACTCACACGCACGCACGTCCGACACCAAACAATGCGTTATTGCAAGCCTTTCAGGACGTAACGCTTCTGGCATCATCGCATTTGACGATTCCTTTCCCATGCGCAAGGGGGCACGGTAAAAGTGGGAGCTCGTCTGGAGGTTGTCGGGAGCCTGTAACCCGGAACATGCCGAACCCGAGACCTGAGTTCGGACCACAGATGGCGCTGGAGCACGTACGTACCTCGGTGGCGCTGTTGTGTTTGCGCTGGACCTGCTCGGGGATGACGCGCGTGATGTTGGTACACTGTGAGTTGCTGTACGGCAGCCACCGCAGGGACGCGTCCGCGTCAGCGCACTCCGACTTGAGACTGCATCTGCAACGGCGAGACCGCGGCGTTCAAGAAACGCAGACCCAGCAACGAAAATCGGTGATGAACCATGTGGCGTAGCTTCTTTCCATGGCCAAGACGGTGGCGACGCAACCCTGTTTGTGTGCCTTGGTCCAGATCAGACGTGTTCGACAAAGATAGGGTTCCCATTGGGAGTGTCTCACACACAGGTGGATGGGGCCGGGATCATGTTCTGTTGCTTGTGGACACGGACGCGCACAAGGCCTGCAGGGCTCTGGCTCGCGCTCTGTCCACACCGATCCTCGGGCCCCATAACGCTGATTTCCCCCGGGGGCCGCGCATCATCTTTTCCGCGAAACGGAACAGAGCGCCGCTCGCGAGGTGAGAAACGGCCTCCGTGCGGATTCAGCACAGCCCGGGCCCAGGCACTCAACACCCACTTCTCCAGAACAAAAGCGACGTAAATCTACGCGCAGGATGATTTTACAAGGAGTTTTAGAGAGAAGAACGTGGACCCAGGGAACAGGTTGAGAAAGACGCTCCTTGCTCGTTCACATCTGCGACGAACTTGCGGTGACCCCGCGAGAGTCGAGGGGGATCTCGAGAACGCATTGCCTGCAATTTACAGACTCGATTGCCGCGTGAAGAGGTGTTTCCGAAGGATTTCATTAGCGAATGCTTTTAGATGGGATTCGGGTGCGAGTGTAAGTTACACAGACCGCTTCTGTACAGCGCGCCGAGACGAGAGAAGCGCATTCAGTTTGCACGGCTCGAGCGGAGAGGAGCCCCCTTCACTCGGAGCGGAGTAATGAAATATTGAAGAGCTGCATCCACAAATCAGACAGCAATCTCAGCTCTCTGTGTTTGCTCCTCTCGTGCAAAGAAACTAGTCTCTTTTCGCTCCTCTCGTTGAGAAGTTGAGAAGCACGTTCCGCAGACGCCTCCGAGACACTCGGGGGACTCGACCAGATCAGTGTTCATTAAATCGCGCACAGAAGAGTGTGCACAAATTTGGAGAGCGCTTGATCCGACTCTGGGGCTTGAGAAATTGTGTCGAGTCGAGTCTTTTGGAGAGGTGGTGCTCAGACGTTTAGACAACAGGGATTCAGAGAAAGACGCCTTGCGCGACGCACATCCGCGTCCAAATCTCGAAGTCTCTGATGTCGGACTGACAGGAGAATCGGAAAGTGACTGACAGACTTCAGCTCTCTAACGCACGCCACTTTTGACTCCCTCCTGCCCTCCTGCGGGACCTGCGATCGCTCTCTCGTTCTCTTGGTCGGACCATCCTCATCATAAATCGTTTCCAGAAAGAAAACTCTCAGTTTGGGACTTGCCTTCCCCTCGACTCATTCCCTCTTCCGTCCCCACGTCTCCCCAAGGCTGACCGCTCGCTGGTTCTCCTGGACGGACCATCCACATCACACTTTTGCGTTTGCGAGCTGTTGACCACGAAAAGGACCCCTTCCTCTCCCACCCACCCATCCCTCCTTCGTGCCCGGATCCGCCGAAGTTGACCCGTGCTGGTCGGTAGGTACTCACTTGCTCTCGAGGACGCACCAGCCGCAGTAGGGGTCCCTGGCTCCCAGGCACTGTCCACACGTCGTGAAGCGACTGCACTCCTGCACCTTCACCATCGACACCTGCAGATACAACAAACGAGCAAACGTCAGATGCGTAGATCCAGCAACTGTGAACGGAAAACCGCACAATGAAGACCATGTTCGGAGTTCTCATCAAAAGTGAACCGAGCTTCTTCCTTTCAGCAATGTTAGATGAGAGACGAAAACTGTATCTCGGTGGCGGCAATCTCGGCGACAGTAATTGTTCAATGGCGACAACCTCCTGTCGAAGCAAAATTACCCCAAATTTGGGCAAAAATTACACAAAAGAAAAACTCCCGCTGGTCCACAAGGAGATCGAACAATGTCTCCGTGAACTGCAAAATGTCAACCAGTTGCACAATTCATCAATTTCGGGCGATTCTCAAGGACCTCAATGAGTTTATTCAGATGTAATTGACAAAAAAGCGCACTGCGGATGTGTGAAAAAGCCCTCGACAGCTGATGACATGTGCGGCCATTAAAATGACACATTCCTTTCACAATTCTTGAGCAACAGCACTCGAGTGCACATTCGATCACATTCGGCTCATTATCAAACAAAGACTCCTCCTGTCGCCGTTTGTCGTTGATGAAGAAATTGATAGCGTTGTGCCTCCCATTAGAATCTGCGGCGAACGACACACTCGCCGATGGCCCTTTGTGCGCGAGGCGTGGAAACCAGGGAAACGGAAAAAAGTTTGGAAAATTTCGCATTCAGGGACTGTTGTTGAGTTACTCGCTTTCTAGGTCAGAATCAGACCTCGTCTTTTGCAACGCATCAGTATCAAAGGGACCTGAACAACCGACGGAGTGCGCGAAATTGAGCTTTCTCCCTGCTCAAACAAGACACTCTGTCATGAATCTCCATTCTTCATTCACACCGCAGGAAAAATACAAGTCCCCTCAGTGATATTGCAAATCACACAATGACTCACTCTGCGGCAACACTCATTTGCGACACATAGCGAGAAGTAGATCTATTTCGCACAGGAATCAAAGGCCTCTTTTTTCATGCTCACTTTATCGAAATGAATGTTGCCACTTTGAAGTCTGCCTTCAAAGCCCTGAGAGAGGTGACTGCCACAAGTTGCAAATATTTGAATGTAAATCTTTTATTATTGTTATGACAGCGTGTGTGGAGGAGCCGTTGCCTCATTTTCCGTCCACAAATGGGCAGAGCCGGGCGAGGGGGGGTCCTCTCCAATCTGTCTCGTGAAATATGGCGATGATCACACACCGCATAAGTTCTGCAGTTTGATCCTGTGATCCTCGCCCTGTCAGTGTCAGCACCATTTCTGAGGCTGACACCTGAAGGACGTTTCGCGCTGCCTGCAGAAAGCGTCTGCTGACAGCAGAGCACAATATCCCTCAAACCCGCAGCCAAAATCAAAGCATCGAGAGAACACGCAAGGACATATGAGGACATCCGAAAGAAAAGTTGAGGGTCATCTTGCTCTGCACCACACGCTATTTGTCTCTCACTTGCCACGCTGACTGACTCGAACAGACACGCAGGCTTCGACCCACCTCGGCTTCCTTCACAAGGACGAACGAAGCCCCATCGCTACTGGAGGAAATGTTTGCAGAAGGGAACAATAGCGTCGGGCGTGGCGCACAGCAGCCCGGGAGCGTTCCACCCCCCCCCCGCAACCACGGTGCAAATCCTGCAGGGATTCACCCAACACGACCAAGAAGCACAAGACTCAGTGTAAATCAAACACCACTCGCATCATCCCATCAACCTCATCCCAGAAAGGCGAGTCATCCAGTTTCCCATTTTTTGGTTTGAAATAAAACATTCTGGTCTTCGACTCGACGGGACCATTTCCGGACTTGGTACTCACACGGCATGAAAAGCTCCGCTGACCTGTAATTTCGCCCCATTCCTGGCACATCAGCAATAAATAAAACATGCTTTTCTAATGGGACTCGCGGTTCTGAGGTCCGCCGCCCCTTAAAGCTGCTCTGATACATTCCTCGTAACAGATAGCCACGGGGCCACTGGGCTAAACAAGATATGTTTTATTCGCCATCTATGAGATTGCGGGGTTTTGCGAGGCTGAGCTTTGTGAAGCCATCGAGGTCTCTCTCCTTCGACCCGCTCCAATGCGACGGCCATCAAACTCACTCCGTCTTCCAGTCCCGCAGCCGCTTTGAGTCCCGACGTCGCAAATAGATTTTTCTGCCACTTCGCCGAAATAAATGCGATCATCCGAGCTGAGACCACTCGCCAGGATTTTTAATCTTTTTCCCCCGCTGAAATATTTCTCGCTGTTGTGATTTTTCTGACCCAAACGCACAACGTCCCGAAGTGTAGGATCACAGTGAGACGTGCGAAGGCCCTGTCCTGGGAAAGGAAACCCAGCGGTCACACAGACGAAAGTTTCAGACAATCGTCCGAGAACTCACACCACCAGCAGGAATGCTAAACGCTGTAGTAACAGCTTTCTTGCCGATTTGAACACATCTTCAGTGAGGTTATTGCCCATTAGACCAGCGGGGCATTTATTGGATACAAAATCAATGGCCATTTGGTGGCAGGACCACGCGAGGAAGAGGGGCCCGGCGTAATTAAAATCCATATTCCATTAGAAACGTTTACTCAATCTGTGTTGCTGCTCATCTCAGTCCTGGCTCAGGACCAATCATGTGTGAGATGATAAAACTTTCACAGAAGAAGAGAAGAAGAGCAGGAAATAGGCTTTTTTGTCTTGAGATGAGAACTTTTTTTTCCTTTTCAACCAGTATTAATTTCAGAAATGCCAGGAATTGCGGCTTCAATCATTGCAGGCGCGAGATGCCAAATCAAAGAGAAATGCTGGAAAAGTCTAATTGGAAATGCACTGCGATTTAATATGAAAGATCATTTCAGTGAAATCCTTTATGCTGTTTCATATTTGTTCTTTCTCTCTGATTTAAAAGCCTTATCAAATGTCAACGCAGCTTCCCTGAGCGAAAGCTCATCTTCGCGCTTGAAAAGAAAAGCTCGACTCCTTCCCAAGTTGCAGAAAGAGATGAACATTTGCCAGACCAGACAGCTTCACTCTGTTTTGCTCTTGATTACTTTTGAAAGCAGAAGCACAGAAATTGATCTGACCCAATATGTAGCCATTTTATCGCTTATTGAAGACAGTTTTCTTTTTGTACAAAAGAGACGACGATGACAGGGGCTTCTGGGGCGGAAGCGACGCAACCATCACGTGACGTGTGACCCAGTTTCGGAAGTCACATCCTGACATGCGCAGTGTCTGCAGTGGCAGAACCTCGTACTGCGTGAAGTGAAGTGTCTGGGACCCTGGAAAAGGCGAACCCTGCAAACTTCTGAAGGTCTGCGTTGCGCCCAAGTAAAATGGGAACCTTTCCTCACCAACAACCCTGCGGTACTTTGTTGAACGTTCCAACCACAAGAGTCTTTTTGTTTGGTCTGTGAATTTTCTCGAGGTTGCACCGCGTCTCGATCCAACCCTGGTACAGGTGAAGTTTTTCCCTTTGAAGCCCCGGATCTCATCACCCGGAGTGGCTGCTGACGTCCGTGGATATTGTGATGACAGAAGCTTTCAAAACCCCCCGCCAGACCCAAGGACGCGCGACAGCTATGAAAGGTCGGCCTCACAACGCAAGACGAGGCCAGACAGCAGAGAGCAGCCTGTCAGTACAGGTCGAGTCTTCCCGAGGCAGGCGCCCAGAAATAGCAAACACAAGCAATCCCTTCCTGCAGTCAAGACATGTATCTCTCGGACCTGTCTTTGCGAAAGAAACAAATATCGTCTGGACAACCGCACAATCAGAAATGCACAGCACAGCATCAAAAGACAAGCCTTTGGTCCCTGAGCAGCATCGGGCATGTCGCGTGTGTCTGTCTGTCCTCTCTGAAGTTGATCAAACCCTTCCGCGGCACAGCCCGCCGCCCGGACATCGCAGACATGTATATTTTATGTGGCTGGGCGCGACGCCGCCGCACAGGGCGTCACGCCGAGCGGTCACGCCGTCCCTATCCTCACCGGTGCGCCCCAGGCTCCGATATGGGTGGATCACGGGCAACGCGGCAGCCCGTGGCTGATACGCGCGGTGGATGGAGTCCACTGTCAGACGGATCTCTACTTGGCTAAATGTAGTGGGATTTGACTCCAATCAGTTCTTTTACCATTTCGGAAAATGCCCGGACCGAAGATCCACTGACCAACCAACAGAACTCTGCGATTTCCAATGACTGAATCGCACAGCGTCAAGCAGCGTCGTGACGACATGAGAACGACGCGGACGGAGATGCAAATTTTCAGACATTTAGAGACCCGAGGCTGATCCCCGGGCTCCGATGTGACCAGCTTGAGTCCGAATGCGATTTGCTCTGCACGGCGTGAATCATCCCCGACCAGAGGCCCTGTGTGCGCGAGAGCAATCATAACAACATTCAACTGTGGGACCTGCAAGTCCCAAAATCATTTTCACACTCACGAAGTGACCTCTATTTCAACCCTGGCTCCCGTTGCGGAAAGTCCCGATCCATCACCCCCCCCCCCCTTGCGACAAAAAAGGCTTGCTCACACAGAACAAAATATTCCGTTTCACAGAGAGCAAAGATCCATTGCGCGTGATCTGGGATGCAAAGGAGCGTTTAGCGAACGCCACACTGGATACGTCTTCAGACGGCATCGTGTCCTCAGCCTTGAACGTCAGGGTCACGTCCGCACACCCGTCTCACAACATCAAAAGGGACGAAGCACAATCTCCCCGCAAGTCTTTGATGAATGTTTCAGCGTGGTTCTCGACAACAATGGGTTCTTATCAGCCCCCACTCCGCTGATCACGTGTCAATACCCGTCACCAGCGCATTGTGTCCCTCCTCCCACTCCTGTCGTCGTTGTAACACGTGGGCCGGAAACTGGGTCGCGGGGTTCTGTCGCGCCCTTTGATCTGAGGCTACTCGGGGCGGAATCTGGGTCACCGTGTCCGCGACTCGCCTCCGTGCCTCGGCGATCGATCCAGACTTCCCTGACGAGCCTGGTTTCCTTCCTTCCTGCCTCCGCGAGCCAATTGATCAAGTGCCGCAGTGTGTTTTTTTCCCCGCGAGCAATCACCACCGCATTGTGTGTGTTGCCAGACGCTGTGCTGTTCTCCCTCAGTCTGGTGAGGACGACGCTTTGGATGCGGAACACAAAGACGTGGATTTTTCTGGGCACTTTTCAATTGTTCTGAACACGCACCTCTCAATCTTGCACAGTTGAAGATGTTCTCTTTGACCCGTAAGTGGTGCGACAAATGCAGTTTTCACGAATCAAGGATGGCACCACAATTTGCAGATCCTGATACGGAATGCGTCATTGCTACAAATGGCCAGAAAACATCGCCTCCACAGAGGCTCGAGACAACAAACCCAACGGGAACTGGTCATCACACCAGGAAGCGTGATGCTGCATCTGACCGAACGAAGAGTCTCAATTTCTCCAGAGCACTTCATGTCACAACGATTGTCACTGAAACAAGGCGCGCAAATAACGACTGTCGCTGGACGCGTGGTCACAACGCAGGTTGCGGCTGAACCCAATTAGACCGAGTCCCCGGCGCTGATTAGTTGTGGGGCCGCCGGTGCTGCAGGACACGTGTCCAGCTGATTGGCCGCATCTCCAGCAGGCCTCTTCCTGCGCATGTCACTATTAGTTGCTGATCACATGACCATTAAAACAAACCCGAGACGCACGCGCTTCATTCTCAATTGCCTTCCATTGCCAAGGAGAGACAGAAGACCCGTCCAAGATGTCCAAGGGATCAAGTTCAGTGTGACCACATTTACAACCAGAACCACGTGTTGCCCCGTCCACATGAGTGTCATTTCTGTAGGATGTGGGTCAAGGTCGCACTGGACACCCGATCCCCGCGACGCTATCCAGTGCGCCTCGTGCGTCCAGCGCAATTTGTATTTGGGGCTGATCCCCCGCTCCGCGAGACCCGATCAATACATCTCAGTCTGTGTCAACCAGTAATTGAGCATTTGTTCAATTTCCCGGAGAAACACCGCGCTCTTTTCACTGCCATTACATGCCAAACAGTCAACATTACTCTAACTTAATGCCCACATTTATTACATTCCACCACAATTCCATTGCTTATTTAGGCAACAGAAATTGACTCGCAGAGTTTATGCCATTCGTAATATTGCTCGGCTTACAACATCGACATTCCTCACTGACCATACTCGGCCATAGCTGCCGCTCTATCAAATACTTGTTCCATACTTGTGCGGCACTGAAGCTCGGGAACCAGTAAATTGGCATCCAGATCCTCCAGACCTGCAGAACAACTGCTCAGTTCTGGCCAGCAATTGATTGACTCGGGATCCTGCAGCCACTGGGCAATTCCTTCCGTTGTGGACGTAAGATTTGAACCGCGTGAGGGGAAAGTGCGTTTCGAGTGCAAAGCAAATGCAACAGACTGAGGTTCGTTGCGCTGTCCAAGCATTACACAGTGCACAAGTCTGGGTCAGAACCGAGACGTCAACAGGTCAACATCGCACCTTTCCGCAGCTTCTTTGATGTAGTTTTTGTAGCTGAATGAAACCACGTGAGTTAATAGCAGACTGAACCCAGAAAACACAGGTGAGGCGGGTGAAGAGGAAAAATAACCAATGTTGAAAGCACACAATCAAGTGTGGAACTCCAGATGCGGACGTGCTGAACCTGGTGCGCAGAACCAGGTGAAGCAGACGAATCGCTCAAGTCCCGAAGTGCAACGTGCATCACCAATCTCCATTTGGTAAGAAACAGCGCCCAAGGAATGGAAAACGAAAATAGCTGCTTTTTCTGCGTTGGAATCGAAGGAAAACGGTGCTCTTATCTGAGATTTCCACCAGTGATTTATCGCTGGATCTGACTGACTGACGTTAAGGCATCTGCATTCAACACCTCGATACAACAACCCGGGCGAGCCGAGGCCCAAAGGTGGAATCGACCAGCAATGGCCAAATCGATTCGGCAAAGAAATCTCCTGGAAGGCGAAGAAAGGCGGACTTGCCCGACCGCGGACGGGGGGAGCCGAGTGAGTGCGGCGGTTTTAATCGTGAGTAATAGCCGCACCACCGCCGAGCGCATTTGGGTGTTTCCTGGCGAGTCCGCGGCCCCCGGGAGAGAGATACTGTTAATACTGATTTGTGGCGACGGTGGCGGCGCTGGAACAGCTGCCCGCAATCTCTTCCCCTCACAGCGCGGGCTCGGCTCCGGTGGCTGCGTGTCTAACCGGAAGTGGAACCACCCGGGATCACCCGGATGTGGACTCGCCTCGTTCCGCTTCACGTCTTCCGGAAGCGCATCGAGAACACTCGATGGCACAGCGTGCCGCGTATCTCCTCCAGATTTCTGTCTGATCTCATTTGATGATGTCACTTTCTGGTCTGGTCTGCATCATAGAGTGATTCAACCTCACTTCCCATGAAAAGAAGCGATTTTGGTTTGGTGCGAGCAGACTGAAGTCGCTTCCTCCAACACGTTCAGCCCAGAGTCCAGACTCCGCATCAACCTGGATCAATGTTCCCCATTCAATTGCACGGGGAGCTTAATTCGAAATGGAAGCTGTGAATTTACAGCACTGGACCCTGTTGACCGCATGCACCTCCGATGTAATGAGACAGATGCTACAGGAGGTGAACCCAGCTCCACGGACTCCGCTGACCACTAAACAAACGGTGTGGCCCTGGTAGCCGCCAGCAGGGCTGATGTCGCCTCAAAACATGGCAAACCTAATTTGGATCAAGCCCACTTAACAAGCCGTCTCATCTGGGTCAAAGGAGCTGTGGGCGAAGGATGCTCCTCTCCATCTCCCAGTCACAGGGGAGAAGACGACGCTGGAAGCAGCGCTGACGTCAAAACGCGCAAAAAGAAAGAGACGAATCTCCGCTGAAAAGACCACGACTTCACTGCCTTGAATGGGAGAAAATTGCCTTGAACAATGGCAAACAAAGTCTGCTGGGGAACCAAAGACCTCATTACAGCGCGCAGCGCTGTTCGTAGGGAGCAACACAATCAGGCCCCTCGGAACTCGATTCCCCGACGACGAGCATCAAGGCGAGTCTCTCTGCTTCCACCCGCGCGGAGCGCCCCCCCCCCCCCCCCCGCCCCCGCCACAGCACTCGGGGGCGGGGGTGGCAGATGCGATTGAGCGGGGCGCAAAAAACACCTGGGGGGGGGGCGGGGGGGGGGGCGCGGGGCG
>JAAUXT010150139.1_pt1 | contig 24007 bp, 20 predicted proteins | sample 7278171 | NCBI WGS metagenome assembly JAAUXT01 (sample SAMN14350112, study PRJNA611818) | marine sediment metagenome | isolation source: surface marine sediment (1.8m) | place: French Polynesia: Moorea | collected 2018-08
AAATGTTTACATAGTTTTTAGGTGGGGCTAAGTTTGGGTTGAAAAGTCATTTTTAATAGAAAATTTAAAAATGGATATTGGACAATTATTTTAGTGTTATATAGATATTGTTGTGAAACAATGTATAAAAGTTCTATTTGGTTGAATTTATTCCATTTGCATGTGTTCTGTTTGCATTCCCAAGTTGTGAATGTTCAGTGAAAAAAGTAAGAATTTTTGATAATCATGACCAAAATCAGAGTGACTGAAATCAGAGTGAGTGAAATCAGAGTGAGTGAAATCAGAGTGACTGAAAAAGAATTTCCTCAAATCACCGCGAGCTCCATGGAGCTATTTTTTGACATTGTCTGTTTTTGTGTTGTGATGCAGAGATGGCAGGGATACGAGTCACTTGTTGAGTTCAGCAGATGACGGAGGACGATTTATTCTGCCAGTCTTTCTTGGGGCCCACATCCGTTCTGTTCGATCATCTGCCCAATCTCTGCTTGGCCAGATGGCTTCTTCTACAACTCTGCGATGTCCAAACATGTCGTACGAGCTTGCATCGTGGCAGAAATGGGTTCTCACCCCACAAAAATGGTTCCTGTGAAATCACACAACTCCTTTCTCGACCAAAGGTCTCGAAAAGTCATTGTGTGATTTCACAGGAACCATTTTTGTGCAGTCTGAGAACCCTGTCTTCTGATACAGTTGGCTGGCCTTTTACGCGAGGTGGACACTGCTGACATTGGGAAGGTTCAGCACGTCTTAAATTTCACATGTGCGGTGCCCCAATTGCCAGATCGGTGACACAGATACCAAACCAGGTCTCCAAACTACTCTGAGAGCCAATGACAAGTGACCAAATGGTATCTGTATCACCGATCTGGCTATTGGGGCACGTCGGAAAAGGAACTGACGTGTTTGCTGAACCTCCGTGTTCATCGAGGCACAATACTCGTTCACTCGTTCATTCTCCTTCACTTTGTTGAGATTGAGGTTTTCTTGTATTTCCTCTGTGTTGCAACCTTGAAAACTGACGTCCCGTGCTCGACATATTTGCACCATGTTGGTTCAAAAGCAATTACAGAAGACTGCAACTTCACCACAAATCAAAGCAAAGATCTTACGTTCAAAATGAAAACAAATGTTTGTTTCAATGCATCGGCCACACTCACATTTGAGTCCGCACAATCCGACGTCCGATTCGCCAGACTTTGCGTCTCGTGGGACGTGATCCGCGAGATCAATTCTGACATCATTTGGAAATTACAGGCGTGGGCAGGTGGATAACGTGACGTGCAGCCTGATCCACCAGGATAATCTGTTGGAAGCTTGCGCTATGAATTTGGCACCTGACCGCTCTTTTTCAGCTTTGTCAAACCGAGTTGGTCTGACTGGAGCTGGATGTGAGGTTTAAAGTTTCGCGTGACGTGGCTCGCTCGATCAACAGACAAACAGAATGCGATTCGTAATGAGGGTGTGGTGAGGCTATCGGGAAAAAGGGAGGATCTGACAACAGTGTCATTCGCACGGTTTTTTCTTGGTCCGGTGATCCAGGTTCTGAATGTGGAGGGGGACGATCCAGTCGAAACTTTCCAGATCACAACAAGTGGTTCACCCGAGGACGGCAGCTGGCGCGCAAAATCGGGTGGGGTGCAGATGCATTTGTGGCGGGGGGGGGGAGGGATCGGAGTTCCCGGAAACAATCCAGAATCTCAACTTCAACTTGAAGCTTGGAAAACGTCTTGGCTGTCTGTCTGCGAGCAAAAATTGGGGTTCTGACATTGATGAAGTGAATGATTGTTTGGTGGGCCTCAAAATAACCAGGAGGCTATTTGTTTTATCCACAATAGGATGAAAGGGAAAACAATAGGCCATTTGTAGGTCGTGGATCTGCGCGCAATTGCAGATGTCGGCTCCAGAGACCCATCGATCATGTGGGAATTGTGCCAATTGCAGCTGACGTGGGGTTCCACGTATCATCCGAAATTTCCAAACTATCTTTCAGCCCCATTGCAGCTGCTCGGATTTGCTGCACCCATCTTCCCGTCAGCGAAAAGCCTCGTAAATGTCGATCACAGAATCTCCTCAACATGAAATACGGGGGAATTCGATCTTTTCTTTTCATCACAGATTCTGAACTTTTGAGACGTGTGACACATTGCATTGCAATTTGTGGCTCTAACTGGAGTGACATTTGTATAAATTTTCCCTGAACAAGTTTTGGAGCTGAAATCCGCGAAATGCCACACTGAGAACTTTACGAACTTTAGGCTGCCCTGATTTCTGATTTCTCAGGAATCCACACATACATATCAGGTCCTCCTATCAATTCACAGTGAAACGCCTGTGTCGCGTGGCACGAAACACGGACACATTTGGCTTGGACCACTCAGACAAATCGTCGGGACCAAAGGTGCCAACTTGTTGATTGTCACCGGATCCTGGATCCTGTCCAGTGAGTAAACTGCGAACTCAAAAAATTTCTCGCAAAAACGTCTCGCGCCATTGTGCTTCTCTTCTACATTTTTGAAGTTTTTCGGCAAAGGTAAAAAGAGAGAAAGAAACCACATCGAAACAGGGTTTTGCCATTTGAATCCACCAACAGAAAACCATTGGGCGTCCGAAAATCAGCAACTTTTCAGAAAGCTCAGCCGTGTTCGTCCTTGCTGGATTTCCTTCATTCACGTGTTTTCCGTGCGAGGCCCCAGCAGCTCATCACCCTCGTCTCATCGCTCAGCCGAGGAAACTAAAGCAACACGGAAAGCGTCGCCTCAAGGTCTGACAGCTTTTCACTGTGAAGATCGTGATTAATTCTGTAAATCAAAGCCTAATCCGTGGTTAATGATCTGCCTCATTTATCTGCGGTAGGGAGGGAGACCGAGGAGGATTCAGGACTTGGTCAAGAGGACGAGCAGAAATGGATTCACTCACCCGTAGACAGCATCAACGACCCATAAACACAAGCTGCCCAAAAGACCACGACAAACTCGGGAAGCCTCGACGTCGACGTGCACCCTTAGGATCACTTCGTTGACCTCAGTCCTTTGACGGCTCCCAGCCGGGCAGGAATGGATTCAGCTGTTCGGTGAACAGATGTTGGCGTGACGTGCCAACGACTCCGGGCGCTGAGCGTCAGAAGCCGAGGAATCGTGGCTCCGTCGACGCGTGTACCTACTGCAGAACAAAAACAACGCGCCCCAGTTCCCACAAGAACAAACATTCCTCTCTGATTCCACGACTATTCGTCGAACAGAATTGTTGTTGCCATAGCCATATGTTGCATTTTTACGAGGGGTGTCGTTTATGTTTCCGCTCGGGTTGTCGTTTATGTCACCGCTCCGAGCGGTTTCTTTGGAGACAAAAAAGTTGTAAAATTGCACAAACTTTAATAAGAATCCAAAAGCTCCCAAAAAATGCAAAAGAGCTCAAAGGAGCCCAACAAACATGGTCCAAGCATGCCACAAAAGTGAAGACAAGTCCAAAACATGGAACAACAACTAAAGTTCGATCTGCAGACGTGATCACTCCTCTTCACTGGATTCCTCGGATGAAGAGACTTCCTCTGGTTCCACCTGTACTTTCCTGCCCTCGAAGTAGTCACCGTTGACAGCACAGCACTTTTTCCATCTTGTGACAAGGTCAGCAATGGCTTGCTCATAAAACTCCAGAGGAAAGGCTTTGAGGATGCATTTTGTCTCTTCCTGAACTTCATCCACATTCCGGAACCTTCTGCCTCGCAGTTGCTCTTTCAATTTGGGGAAGAGATGGAAATCACATGGAGCCAAGTCCGGAGAGTAGGGGGGGTGAGCCAGGAGGTTGATACCCCACTCTCCGAACTTGGCCAGAGTTGGTGCAGAGGTGTGGACTGGGGCGTTATCCTGGTGGAGAAGGAAGCTGCAGTAACCCTCCTCATCTTGCTACCAAAGAAAGGGTCTTTTGCGCCGAATTTGCTCCTTCAATCTTGTCAATGTTGCGATGTAGCAGTCAGAGTCAATGGTCTCATTCTTCTCCAGGAACTCACAATGGATCAGCCCTTGAAAGTCAAAGAACACGGTGCACATGGTCTTGGTTTGAGCGCGCTGACGCACAGCTTTCTGTGGTGGCAGTTCACCCACCTCCACCCATGCAGAAGATTGCCTTTTTGTCTCTGGTTCAAATGTTGCAATCCAAGTTTCATCACCTGTCACGATCTTGCTCAACATCTCTCTGTGATTTTGTCTGATCAGGGCCAAGTTTTCCACACAATGTCCTTTTTCAGTCCTGTTTGGTCGGCCAAGTTGCGCACACTTCTTCTGCCATCCTTTTCTTTTTCATTGCTCAAGCCCATATTTCCGTTTCAAAGACTTTTTAAGTGAACAATGGAAGCATCAAAAAGCAAGCTAGTGTCTGCCGAATGCTATCGGCGTGCAGTTTCAGTTATTGCTGAACAAAGATGAAAACGGCTTGGAATGTGGAAAAAGAGCCGCATGCAATTTGGAGCGTAAAAGGACACCAAGTTATTGAAGTCTCGAGACCAAGGGAACAAAGTATCCTGAGAGTTACCTGGCTCATACTTGTGCCTTTATCTTGTCTTCTTGACTCAAAAGACCTGGTGCTGTGTCGTGTCTGTTGGCCGATGCCTTTCTGCCAAATGATCACAGAAAGAGAAAGAGCCAAAGACAAATCTGGGTCCAAATGAATTTGGACGAAGAACTTTAAATGTCCCAGTGAGACTTCATCTTGGCCGCGGGAGAGGCGACTCATTTGCGTCCGTCCGTCCGTCCCTTCCCCGGGAGGAGTGGGGCCCGATGAGCGGCACGGACACTGATTGCTTCACCCTTCACCACCTTCACCGGGGAACGACGCACGGCTCTTCGCCGCGGGATCCGTGTGTGGATTCCCCACGAGTGTTTGTTCTCATTTTTGCTTCTTTCTAGGGACGTGTATTTGCGATGAGGAATGTTAGGGGGAGAACTCTGCAGGATTCAGAAGACTTTCACGTGTGACTTTGTGCCTTGCGAGGAGACATGTTTCAGACAGGCTACCGGAAACGGCCGGCAACCGTCGTGACAAGAGGCTCCGGTTTCCGTCCACGCGGAGCTCAGTGTCGATCCCCGGGGCTCAAGTCGCAGTCCAAGAACCGCTCAGTTCCACACAACTTTGTGACACGAGGATCGGCCTCAACGCATGCGAACCAACCCATCTGCAGGCCGCCTTGACCTCATACCTCTGCACACAGACTGAAAAAAGGTGCAGTGATGCAGAGAAAGTGCACGATCCATCTTCGCAATCAAGATTGCATAAGCACCGGTCTGTTGATTTACAACCATAATTTCTGCGCCCACACACGGACCTGGAGAGACCCTGGCAGCGCTGTAAAATTTTCACGACCCTTGCCATCAAGACTCCATGACCTGTAATTCTGAGCCGAAGTGCCCGAGTGTTCCGTGACTCTACCTGAGTGAATGAGTTGTTACCTGGGCCAGACTCAGGGCGCAAAAGCTATGCATTGCGTGTCTGCAGAACTGGATGTTCTTTTCGTGTGTTTGTGCAAATGTTGAGTTGAAAGGCGACGACGAGGGGCCCTTGGACTCGGACAGGAATCAGCGCGTGGCGCATCCGCCGTGAACTCGCAGGAGCTCGGGCCGCCGCCGCCGCCGCCGCCGCCGCCGCCGCATACCTACACTCCTCCGGGATGTGGCTCGTTATGACACAGATTAATTGTGGTGAATTTCAGCAATAACTGAAAGCAAATTGCGTCGAGCGCACTTGTCTTGCCTCCGCTCGGATGTGGGGGGATGATTTATTCTCCACAGGGGCTGATCTCATATGCCGTGATCATGTCGAATCGGAACGCCGTCCTTGCAATGCGGGCGCCATTGTTCTTTCCACCTGTGTTGCACCACGATATGGATTTGGCATTCCTTATCATTTCGTCGACATAACGGGAATCTCACTGTTGAGCTGAACCTCAAATCTCTGAAGTGCAATTGTAGCTCCATTTATGGGGTGCCAAGTATCGAGGTCCTGCGCCCCAAGGACGGCGCTGGAGCCTCATCGTGAGACCGACCAGCTTGATGGATCTGATTTGTGGAATGCTGGTCTGGCTATCAACCCGCCATGAAATTAATATGTGTTGTGTCCTGCATTCCAAGTGCAAAAAGTGAGAAAACGCTGCTAAAATCACAGCTGATGCGATGTTTGTACACAAATCTCGAAGGTCCGAATCATTGGGGTTTCACAACACACGAAAATTGACTCAGCTGGGTTGGGTGCCGAGTGCAGCTCATATGTTTTGGAGGAGTTGGTGCAAAGAAGTCAGGTGACAATTAACATCGCGATACATGGTCCACTAATTTTACAGGCGATCCTGGCATCCTTCCGAAAAGGGAACATAAATCGCATCTCAGAAACCAGTGAGTGTTGAGTGAGGCGAACGACGATCTGCGGCCGCACAAACCACAGAGGGAGAGAAAGAAGAAAGTGTTCGTGTGCTCGAGGAGGTGCGTGTGGCTTTCAGCCAAAAGCCGAGTTGATTAGAAGTTTCTTTTTGTGTCTCCGATTGATGTTTCCCTCCAGGGAACAACGGAATTTCAGCTTGTTCTTTTCCGGTGGAGTAAATCCACATCACCAAAAGGAAGTTGCCTACTTTTCAGCGACTTAATTATTTCCCCGAAAAACGACAAAGAAAAACAGATTCGACAGCGAGTTCGGCGGAACAGTTTCGCGGGATCGTAGAAGCGCTTTGTGAGGCAGTTCGTTCCGACGGAAACGAAGAGCGCGGATTCCGGAACGAGGCTCGGGTCCCATCTGGCATCCAGAGCCACATAATGGACGTTTTCTTCCGTCAACTCAGTTATGAAAAGCCTAATAAGGTCTTTACGGAGGACAGAGAAAGGCAAACGGACCCCGCTTAACGCCCATAAATCAGCGTTTGCTTTGGTCCCTTGTGTCCCCATAATTGACTCTCGAAAGGTCGAGCAAGTTTGTGTGGGGTCTATATTTCATTGCTTTGCACGCGCCATCTCAGTGGGTAGGGAAGCGTCCAGACCGAAGGAACAATTTTCTGAGAACTTTTTGAAAAAGTTAGTGAAACTGCAGGTTGGAACTTGAGTGTTGTTCCTTTTGTGGTGCAGATTGTTCAACTCTGGAGCGGAAGTCGCCGGCTTGATGCTGACGTTGACATCCCATCCTGTCCAGAGGGCAGGATGACGGTTCCTTTGTCAGTGTACAGACACACCGGATCTGTTTGGTGGGTTTTTATTCTGACCCGGAGCATCACTTTTCAAAACTGATCCCTTGGTGTATGACACACAGGAACATTTCAGTTTGTCGACATCCTGATCTACCCACACGAAGCCCAACAATTGAACAGTTTGTCAGAGAGAGCACTATTGCACAAATAAGTGGTTCCGTCAATGATGAAATGACGGATAAATTGACCCAATTCACTTGATACACTACGATAAACTGATCGGATAAAACCAATGCACAATCCTTTTGTTCAAAAATGGTGTGTCTCCGCCGATGGGAACCAGGACTTTTCAACGCACTGATTTCCTGGGGAAAGCTTTCGTCCACCGACATGAACACAGAAAGAAAGGAAATGGGACGTTCCTCAACAGAGCTCAGGTTCATCTGTCTTGTGTGATGGGCTCCCTGAGGAATTCTTTCCAAAAATTAATTGTCGGTCGAAGTCGAGGCTTGACATGCGCTGTCTTCAGTGCCAACTCTGCTGCAAAGTTTCTGGTCTTGCCAAATCAAGTAAATATCATGGACTGCGGCTATTTTCAAGATATCACTGGAAAATGAAGAAAATCTGCGAGACACACCAGAAGGGACAGGAGTAGCACCACAAAGAGCACACTCCTTCAAGATCTCCTCAGTTTAGCGTCCTGCATGGTGAGGCGAAATAAAACACAAAATAAGACTGCGAGTTTCGTCCCGGCATCAAAGCCACGCCCGTGAATTATTCATGATCGCTGTTGCTTGTAGAAGTTTGATGAAATCAGGTCGGCATTCCCTGTTCCAAATCAAACAAACATCCGGCGTCTTCGCAGTGTTTGTACGTTCGGTGTGAAGAGCGTGCTCTTTGAACCGTTGTTGAAAGTTCAAGATAATTGGGGTGCTCCCTCCCTCAGGATGAGTCGTATTTCTCCGTCTTCTCCGGAGCAATGCTGTGATATTCAGCACCCAGAACACTTTTGATCTAAGCGCGAGTGGGAGAAACAGTGGCAATTGGACAAAAGATTGCAGGATGGTGCCTCCGAATCTCTGGGGAAGATCCAGGAGAGGCCTACCAGCTGAGGTAAGGCCCCAGGGCCCTCTGATGCTGTACAATGCGCAGGCAAAACACGCACAACAACGAGACATCTGTCTGCACATCACGTTCAGAGGCATCAGGCAACAATACCCTTTGGGCTTCTGCAGCAAGTAACGTCAGCCACAGACAACGCCTCGCAGAAAAAGAGAACCGTATTTCTGGTACAGTGTGTGTGCGTGTGTTTATGTGTGTGTTCAAAAGTGCGAACGAGCCTTCACACACCACTGTTCCCGCCTTTTGTGTGATGTTCCCACAATCTTTGATTTGACCCTTCAACACGAGTAAGTCCTGTTCAGCTGGAGCAAACACTGAAAGCGTGAGGTGGGCCCGCTCCACCTTGAGAGAGGTGGCATTTGTGCTGTGCTGCCGAGTCTTCTGAGAAACGCAACGCTTTCTTTGATGAGCGTGGTTCTCATTCGCAGTTTGTCTTCCTCCGTCGAACCGTTTCGTCCAACAGCTGGTTGTGCGGGTGACAACTCAGGTGTAGAGAGGCAGAGAAGCACACCCACAGGACCCAGAGACTGTCTCCGAAACCACTGCTAATGGGAAGGAGCAGGAACTGCACAACTTCTCTGTTCGTCTCAGAGATTCCTTTCTCAGAGATTCCTTTCCTGCTCATTTTGCTGGCCATGGAAACCATAGAGAATACGAGGGAGTTTTTTTAAGTCGGGTTCGCCCTTCAATAAATGAGGTTCACATTTTGCGGATAAGAAAATGACTTTAATGGTCAACAAAACATATGCCAACAGTCATGCCATTGAAATGCCAACATGCCAACATAAGAACAAATGTCCTAAAAGTGGACTTTGAATAAATAACATGCAAACAGATGTTGAACTCATTCTGGATCACTTTCTTCCTCGCTGTGGCCGAACTCAAATTCCAATTCATGATCACCAAGGGGGTTGATGGCCAAATGCCTCCCCTCAAAGTACTCTCCTTTGGCTTTCAAGCACTTCATCCACCTTACAGGGAGACTGTTGATGGCACCTGCATAATCTTGGACTGGAATGTGCTCAAGGGTCCTGGAAATCGCTGTTCTCAAGTCCACAAGGTTCCTGTGTTTGTGCCCACGCAATTCAGACTTCAGGTGAGGGAAAAGAAAAAAATCGCAAGGCGCAAGGTTGGGGGAGTAGGGGGGGTGTGGCACCATGTCGATTCCACTACTCCCTATCAGTGCAAGTGTGAGGACTGACGTGTGCAGACTGGCATTGTCATGATGGAGGAGGAATTTATGGTCCTCATTCCTCCCCCCCCCCACAGGTGTGGTCATTTGCGCCTGATTCTTTCCTTCAAAGTTCTGAGTATTTCACAATAGTAATCCTCATTCACAGTCTCCCCTGGAGGCAAAAACTCGACCAGAACTGGACCACTCTCGTCAAAAAGAACTGTCACCATGACTTTGCGCAGAGACCTGTTCCGGATTGCCTTCAAAGGGCACTCAGCATGGGTCCCTTTGGGGTGCCATTCCTTAGAGTCTTTCTTGAGTTCCACCTCCAGCAAGCTCACCCAACACTCATCACCTGTCACTATTCTGGAAAGGAAACTTGAGTCCGATTTCAGTGAGTAGATGTTGTCTTGACACAGCTTCATCCGGAAACATTTCTGCTCATCGGTCAGGACCTTAGGCATGAATTTCGGGGCTAACTTGGAGAGATGGAAGTCCTCCTTCAGGATGGTGTAGAGAGAGCTTGGTTTGATGCCGACATTGTCCGAAAGGTCTTGGAGAGATGAGTGCCTGTCCTGCTGAAGTCTGTCCTGCACCTTCTGGATGTTGGCAGGTGTCCGGACCGATTTCGGGCATCCAGGGCATTGTTTGTCCTTGATTGAAGTGACCCCACTGTTGAATTTCTGGAACCACTGATGCACAGTTTTTGCTGTCACTGTCTGGTTTCCAAACCCTTCTTTCAGCTTGTTCCAGCACTCCATGGGCGTGGCCCCTGTTTTGGCAAAAAATTTGATGACTGCCCGCTGCTCCTCCAAATCGGTCAGCGCACACCGGAGAAAATGAAGGACGAACCCGACTTAAAAAAACTCCCTCGTACATATGACCCGTTAGGACAAATATTCACATCCGACAGCCACATCTGATGGCCACGAGTAACACCTCCCGACGATCAGATAGTGCGTGAGGAGGATACGAAGAGTTCGCGTTGTCCCAGTCATGTGAAACTGGAGCCCTGTCAAGGAACTTCAGAAGCATGAAACAAGGCAAAGTTGACAGTGCTGGTTCTGGTGGTTGGCAAAAATTAGATGGGAGGAAATGTTGGCGGAGCCATCCGAGACAAGAACGCTGGAGGATCATAACATGAGAGACAAGACACGCATGAGAAGCTTGCGTGGAACCGCAGATTTGCCAGAGCAAACAGGACCCGAACCAGACCCCTTTTGACCGAAGGGGTTTCGAGAAGATAACAGAACAGACACGTTTTCTCCCACGCAGTCTTCTGCGAAAGAAGACGTTTTGAAACCGTACGTCACAGTTTAGCTGTGACATGTGTCAGATTTTGGAGCTATTTGAAGTCACACACTGTCACCAACCCCTCTCAGCGAAAATGCACTCCAACGTTTGACTGACATCTTCGAAAAACAACCACACACGCGTTGTCTGTTTGAGAACCTGAAGCAAAAATCTCATTGAAAGAAGGATGAGATGACGTTGCACACATCAACCCTCAATGTTCTTCACTCTACAATTATCTTGTGCCTTTGCTCAATGAGATTTCCCGAAGAAAGAAACAAGTCTGGTTGTTTTTCTCGAAAATTGCATTGTTATCCAGCGTTGTGTATTCCGAATGATTTCCTGCGAGGGACTTCCCCGCGGCTGGGGCTGGCACAAAGACCTTCATTAGAGAGCGATACCACCGGGTGAATGAAACCAAATTGTGCAAATTCCCACGCAATATCTGTCAAGATTGTCTTCAACCAAAGACTGTGAACGAAGTTGCGTGAGAATTCACTGGTATTTGATTTGAGATGACAGAACTATTCTCTGCTTATCGAGCGCATGAAACGTCGCACATTCTGTGAAGGTTGTCGTTTTCGTTTTGCAACAGTAGCGGGCGTGAGGTTGACGTTGCTTTGGTCGTCAGCATGCTTGTGTCACAGAAAGTTACATCATTCCAAGAAATCTCATATTTCGGCCTGTTGTTGTTGGGTTCTTGGTCATCAGTTGTCACACCCTGGTTTTGTTGGTTACAGTTGTGGATTGTTTGCATTTCTGGCGCAAGTACCGCGTGTTGTCTTTTCATCCTTTGCCTTTTGGAGCACTCTCCCTGGCACGAGTTCTGGACCTTCCAACGGTCCCCGTTGTCACACATACAACAAATCGCCTTTCGAGCCCACAAGGAGCGATTCATGAGGTGAATAAACGTGGCGGTGCAACCCAATGAGTCGGAGAGATTATGAGCACGGGGGCATGAGTGAAGGAATTCCGTGCAGAACTTCCACAAAGGCGTTATTCTTCACGAGAAGCCTTCCCGCTGCGGCCTCCGACTGAAGCCTGCGAGGACATCTTTTGACAAGCAATCAGCCAGTTTCCCTGTGTGTTTCCTGCCTTTCCCGCTCCCTGGTGCAAGAAGCTGCACAAAGCAAAGGCATTAATCCTGAGACTACAGAACATATGACCCGAAAGTTGTTGGTATTTTCCTCCAAATTAGAGCTGATCTGTTTAAGAGGGAGTTTGACCCACTCTCACTGCTTCCTCCGCACAAACAATCCTTTCCGTCTGATCTACAGCCATGAACTCAAGACTGAACTCACTGGGCCCAGGGTTCTGAGGTGAAGGTGAAGCGACTGACAAAACAACCACACCACATGTGTCAACGACTGGAGCTTCGTGAACTTACTTCTTCAGCCTTAGTTTTTTGTCTGAGTGCAAGTTCACCCTGGATTGCCCCAACGAAGAAGTGAATTTGCTGACAGCGGCTAAATCAACGCGATTTCAGTTTCAGAAGTTAGACAGCTGTGCGCAACTGAACCCGGAGACAAAAGGCCGGTCAATGAACCGCGGTGGATCCCGTTTCATCCCCGACTCACTCGATTTGAGCACAAAAGACGAAGTTTGTCCAGCTTCTGTTTGAATAACTTCAGCCAACAAAGCTGTGTACGGTGACAAAGCGAGCGTTCGGCGTTGCGTCACAGAACCAGGCAACTGCCTTGCAAATGAGTTATTTTCCATTTTTTCCATTCTTGTTTGCTGCGTGTTACGCTGTATTCGAAACACTTTCTGGCTTTGTAAGACTTCAGGAGTCCATTGACCTAGCATTTGTTGAAACGCAAACCTTCGCTGCTGCCAAGAAAGTTCTCCTCTGATTGCGCACCTTCGGGGATTCCTTGTTTGACGTCGTAAATTACAGCAACGGCAGCAAAAATAATTGCGGAGGGTCGGGCCACTAATCACCCGTTCCCTGAGTGGTTGACATTGACGCCTGGAAGGGTCAGAATCCTTCGCAAGTCCTGAAGAGAATCGTCAAGAAAAGCAAAACATTTCCTCAAAGCTTCTTTTTTCTCAATGTGAGGTGTGAACAAGGAAAGAAGAGCCTTCCTGCGAGGTGTGCATAGTGCTCAAAATTCGAGAGCTGACACGGTGAAATACGCTGAAGGCGAGGAAACGAGACCGAGAAGGCAGCCTGGTCGTTTTTCGCAACATCAGAACCGTCAAATGATTCTCATGTGTGAAGGGCTGCGCAAGCCCGCTCTTTCTGGCCGTTCTTCCTGCACGTGGCCAGAGCCCGATGGAGTTTGCTGAGCGCAACCGCAGTGCGAGCAGACAAGAGATTCCTTCCCCACGGTGAGCTGGCCACACGAAATTCGACAGTAATTCGTTTCAGCTGTCTTATTCTCGGTCAAACAGCGGCCAATTCTGCAGACTGTTGGATGGATACGCTGCTCAATCCGACACAACTGTAGGATGCAGGAACAAGATGCTCCCAAGAGGCTACAATGTATTTCCTTTGGTTTCCAGTTTTCATCAGAAACTGAAAATTCCAGAGCCACCGAAACGAGACTTGTTGATTTTGATATATCTATGAACCACACAAACTGTTGCACCTGCTGAAAATTCTTTCAAGGCCATCAATCCACCAGGTCTGATGTCGGTCTGATGTGTAGAAAAAACGGTCAATGTGCGTTGGACGCACAACAGGTGCATGACCTGCCCACAAAGAAACAACGGAACTAGAACTTTGTTGCCGCCTCTCGAAACCGTGTTGTGTCCTGTTTGCAGGCTTTTTTGCAGAGGCAAAAAGAGAGCAGGAACCTTCAGGTTGATAAACCAATCGCTCTGCTCCTTTCTGACCTTGAATTGCTACTTTTTGTTTGCGAGACTGATACTTTTTGCCAGAGAGGCATTCATACAGAGTCCACTTTGACAGACTCTGAGTATTTATTTGTCGCAAATGCCCCGTAATCTTTCACTCAGGACGAATCGACTCCCACTCTGGGGGTCAGCGTCCAGATGAACTGAGACCAAAAATAATTTACGAGTGCTTACCTGACAGCGTGACGTGTGTTATCCTGTTTATTCCATCTGCAGTCCGATCGGTTTGTGGCAGAGTGAGAGAGAGTGGACACTGACTTATTTTCCGTGCTGTCTCTTGAGTGAGACAATTAAGCGAAATGAACGCGGGAGAGGGGGACTTTATCGCACTGTTCCCCGGGGCTGCCGGGAGACAAGCAACCTGACGAAGAAATGATCGGCTCGTTAAGCGAGGTGCGTCTGCGCAACGCACGCAGAACTCGACAATTGAACAAGAAAAAAGTCTCAGGCAACTTCCACACAAATTTTGCCAATAACAATTGGTGGAATTCATACACGAAGCAGCTTCGCCGCGTTGGATCCGATGCGGCTTCTGAGGCGGATCGAGCCGCGGACATTATCGGACGATAGCATTTCACCTGATTGATAAATTGAATTGGTGAGCGCGAAAACAGAAGCGACTGCTGCTGATGGTGAGGCTTACATGCGGGCGGACGGACGCGAAGGGTTTCTGCGAAGGAACGATGCCAAGTTCTGGGCAGATGGACCAGAAGCTGGAGGCAGGGCTGTCCGGGGAAAAGAAGCGGAGCCGCCATGGGACAGGACCGCGGGCATCAGACTTGCGAAAAAGCCGGGGCTGCTGATGGAGGGCCACTCAGGGGTCAGGAGGAGGCATGCAAGGCGTCTGTCCCTGGGTGTGAGCACTGTCTCGGGTCTCAGCCAACAAGCACGCCCGGATGGAGACTTGCGACGCCACCCCAAAATGACGTGCATCCCAGGTCAATTGCGGTCAGACACTCGGAGAGAGTCGAGAACCTGGCGATGATCACAGTTCGCGAAAAGTAGAAGCTTCTCTTCTTGAATTCAGTCCCTCGTGTGTCTCTGTCTGGTATGGGAGAATGAAGAGCAAAATACTGTTGGAGCAATCCAAAGATGAATCAAGCCTTTTGAACCTTGTGAGAAGCAAAGCTCTGGAGGACCATGCATCTTCAAACCTCCAGCAGGCTTTCCATCGCCCCTCCTCAAAAAGATGAAATTTTTATGAACAAAGCACAGCATAGCTCGAATCCAGGCCACCACAATCCCTCAAATATGCATGCGCCTGGTTTATGGACCTTTGCTTTCTGCAGTAAAAGATAAATGTTCACAATCTGCGCCCAAATGAATCAGGTCTCTTCTGGCAAGGGACGGATTCAATTTTCCAAAGGGGTCACCGCAGGCGTGACCTCAATCACTGGCATGTTTGGCAGCAAATTAAGAGCCTCCATGCATTCCTGCGGGCGTCGGCAAGGGCGATCGTTGGCGACTGGGCATCAAATGACAATAACTCTTGATGAAACTTTGCTGTGGGCTTAATCTGCAAAATGAGTGCTTTTATCAGCAATTTATAGAGATAAATGGATCAAGCAACAAGAAAACAGCAACAAAGATTGTGGCGGTTCTGGATTTTTCAGGAGAATCTGGCTCTATCTCTGGAGAACAAGACAGAAAGACAGCACAAGCAGACAGACACGGATAGGTAGATGAGGACACAAGTCGCTGTTAGAGACGGACCAGTCAGACAGACACACAGACTGTTTGTTTGTTTGTTTGTTTGTTCGTTCATTCGTAAGTGAGTGAGTGAGTGAGTAAGTGAGTGAGTGAGTGAGTGAGTGAATGAGTGAATGAGTGAATGAGTGAGTGAGTGAATGAATGAATGAGTGAATGAGTGAGTGACTGAGTGAATGAATGAGTGAATGAGTGAGTGACTGAGTGAATGAATGAGTGAATGAGTGAGTGAGTGCGTGAGTGAATGAGTGAGTGAGTGAGCAGGTGAGTGAGTGAGTGAGTGAGTGAGTGAGTGAGTGAGTGAGTGAGTGAGTGAGTGAGTGAGTGAGTGAGTGAGTGAGTGAGTGAGTGAATGAGTAAAACGACTATGAGGACCAGAATAATTTGGTGTCCTTTTTGCAATCCGTAAAATCCACGGCGTTTCAGGAGTAGTGAACGCTAAAGCGCCAGGTTTGACACGCTTTGTCTACGCACTGTGGTGTCAGGAAGTGCGTCAGGCTCTGTTCTCAGCAGAATCGCGTCACCTTCAGCAGGTCGTTAACAGGGCAGAAATCCGGCACGAGGAGCGATGCCAGGAAGAACCGAGCTGTGTTTCATGCCTGTCACAGGCTCAAAAAAAGAGAATCGTTCGCACATGAGGAGCGCAAGTTCCGACCAAAAAGTGCCGCACAGGAGGAACATCCTTCCTTTCAAAGGGCCGTTCCGACATTTTTCTGGCAAAGATTGGGTTTACAAAAGAAACATGTCGTATGTTTTTCTGTGTCAGGCTGCACCAGACACGTTTCAACACAACAAGCGCACGCACGACAGGTGCATCGCAAGGCATTGCCTGCAGTGTCATCCCAGAGGGGACAGGAATTGCTCACATTTTCAAAGCTGGCGCAAGGGTGAAATTCTCCCTGACAGGGCAGGGACACGACCAACCCAGGGTGGGGCCCACCTCCTAGGTAAGCCCTGGCTCCACAAGGACCCAAAACCCAAAACGACCTCCCCCCCCGCCCTCACCCCTAAGCTTCCCGTCCGTGGACATGTCGATCCGCCCGGAACCTCTGCGCTGCAATCACCTTTCCTTGGGGCCCCTCGCTGAGTTTCTAATGCACATCTCGTGTCGCCTTTGCCTTCGTCGTGTGAACTCGACAACGACCAAAGTTTTCCTTTGCATAAAATGTCTCGGAATTTTCTTTCAAGACACGCTTGCCTGAGAAAACACTTCCGTGTTTTTGTAAAAGCGAAAAAGGAGTCAGACCTGACACACAGTGTCTCACAAGCAGTCCGTCACCTTGAACCTTGTCAGTTTTTGGAGCCTTATGAGCCTGACACCTGCTCCCACCGGACAGGCGATGATCGTTCAGAGAGTGACACAAAGCTCAGCAATCACGTTACGTAATTATGTGAGATTCACATTTCCTGAGCTCTCGCTTCCGAGATGTGTCACAGCAGGACCCAGGAACACTGCACGCGTTTCTTCTTGCACACTTCTTCTGAGTTGTACTCGTACCAAAACCTCATCCACGGACAATCACTCGAACAGACATGACCAACCCGGTGAGCGAAAATCAGGCCAACGTGTCCAATGCTATTGATGAGGAACAACGCCAGATTGCAGGGTGTGCGTCGAAACGAACCTGTTCTCGTGTGCAGCTAAAATGTGGGACAGATTTCTCTGCCAGAAGAGGAAATGACTGAAAACAACAGGTGTGACAACAGGGATCAAGGCAGAAGGGATATTTTTGGCTTCGGATCTGACAAAAGCCACGAAAGCCACGGGACTTATTGGTTGGGTGCCCTTTGTGTCCTCACCTGCCTGTACCGATGGCATCAATGTGCGGGTTGTGCTGCAGGTTCAAGGTGCCTGACATCGACTCAATTTCCGACCAGGATGTCACGGACAAGAAACAACGAATGAAAATTGACCGCTTTGGAGGCGTCGCAAAGTTGACGAGACAAAGGAAGGTGACTCACCTCGAGTCCTTCTCTTGTTCCCAGGTGATTCTGATCCTGCTTGACAAGTCAGCGTAAGTTTGCAATCCGTGTCTCAAATTGAGCCCTGCTCAGACTGAAGTTTTTCACGCCACCATGGCGCGAGGCATGGATGGCTGCTCGGTTGATGAGGAAACGATGCCTTCACTTCACGAGTGACACGAAAGTACGAGGGCTGTCCACGAATTAACCAGTTCGTTTGGCTCAAGTCGACAAAATAGTTGGTGTGGTGTATCTGGCCTCACCATTTGTATGGTGAATCTAGCCCCTACAGTTGGTGTGGTGAATCTGAAAACTGAGAAAACGGGAAATTCGTGGACAAACCACGCACGTCAATCACAGCTGGACTCTACCCATAGTTTGCGAACTTGTTTCTACAGGTGAGGTTCTCGTATGTCACGTCCCGCCACACTTTCTTGCAATTTACTGAGTGTTGCTCCGGTGCTGTGCGTGCCTGTCCCAATGGCCGACCTGACATTTCGTTCGGGGACTACTTGAAAGGATTGGTCGGAAATTAGCTCAACAAAGCCCCAACTGAAAATTATTCTGATCTTTCACTTCTGAAAAGAGCACGGCATTGCAAGACCAAGGTGGAGTAAGGCACACGTTTTCAGTGCCAAAAGTTCCTTGGTTTCCGAGTCACACCCAGCGGCAAAAAGCTGGCACAGTCCTCACTAAGAAGCCTTTTTTGTGCGCTTCGGGTCGCTCTGATCCCAGTTCTTTGGAGCTTCACAGACAGATCTCAGCGATGCCGGTTCAACACTGCCCTGTCCGCAGAGTCGCGAAAGCCCAGAAATGAACTTCCGTCGCAATCAGGAGCGCAGCACCTGCGCGAAGGTGGCCCAGGAAATTAGGGGTTGTTGACATTCAGAGACGCACACAGTCAATTGCGCTGGCAGGTCCCTGAGTCGATGGAGGATTTCAGGACCTGAGGTGGGGGGCGCGTCCCGGAGGAGGGGAGAGGGGGCGACCTCCGAGGGAGGATTGGGGCTGCCTCAGGGGGGAGCGGGGGTGCCTCTCCGGGGAGGGGAGGGCAGAGGGGCTGCTCCCGGGGGATCAAGGTGAACATTCCCGCTGTGAAAGGTCGTTTTGATGCCCCGAGGGGAAACCTTTCGTCCCGAAAGAATCGATTTCGCTGCAGAAAAGTAGATTGTTTTGAGAGCAAGCTGTTCGGGACATAAAAATGTGGAATGTGCTGAAAGTTGTGCGGCCGAGGCAAACACGAGAAGAGTTGTTGTCCGTGGCTTTGGCTGTGTTCTTTCTTCATTCAACCAAGGCAAGTGAAATTTCTGTTTTGTTTGCGAACCAGATTGAGTTTGCTGGGTGTTCTTCTTCCTCGAGCTCAAGCGACTGCGCCTGTGAGGTTTTCAACAGAAATTCCTTGCCCTTTGCCGATTGACCAGAACACCAAGAATGTTTTTGCGTGGGGGGCAGGCTTTTCTTTCACTTTGATTTTGTCCACACACACGCACGCACACGCACACGCACACACGCACACACACACACACACACACACACACACACGCGCGCGCGCGCGCGCGCTCTCGCACACGCACCTCACAGATCTGCACGTGCGACCAGGACCTTTCAGTTGTTCAGTGTTTTTACACAGGAGCCACGGACGAGACCAATCTTTTCTCCTGGATCCGGACGAAGTGGATCTCGAATGTGAAAGTGGTGAGATGGGTGAAAAGACGGATGAACAACTCAGGACAGTCTTGCTCGGTTCAGTTGCGGAAAAGTAGTTTCGGGCAAGTTTCCTCTTTTGGGAAACAAAGCGAAGCACACAACCATTTTCAACCGCCTTTTTCACTTTCCCCCTGAAAACACTGGCGCATACGGGTCTATCAAGTGCTCCTGATTTCCCAGCCGCTTTGCTGATTTGGTGTGTCTTCTGTTTTTGTCAAGGTAAAATCTCTCTGTCACTGGACTTGTGCGGAAGTGTGCTGAACCTCTTTTGCGCGATGTCCTTGTCGTCGATGTCTGTGGCTTCATTGCATCATCAGACTTGTCGCCAAACAAAAATAAAAGACACGTCGAGAAACCTGCTATTCGCATTTGACTGGCAGTTGTCCCCATGTGCGTCATTTTCGTGGCTCACACGGAGGTCATCCTTCATCATCGGACCTCAGATTCTGCAGATCACGGACAGGCGTGGACAATCCCTGTCGCAGAGCAGCGTCTCCCATCGCTCTCACGTCACGTCAGCCTCACGCCACGTCGCGTCACGCTGCCAACGCGTCACCCACAGTCGTCTTCTAACGACCGCAAATTGGACGCTTGAATGTCAGTGCTGCAGGGAGCAGGCGGAATCTGCCCGATGCTCCGGGATTCCCGGAGTAATGAGCAGGAGACTCATCGCTCATCTTTCAAATTGCGATGCCAAAAATGATCACTTTTCTCTCCGAGGCATTGTTCGCTTTTGTTGCTGTAAACTGTGTAAGGTTGGCAAGAGCACGACGCGACACACGACATGAATTGCGGGTGATCAGTTGTTGTTGACACTGAAACCATGTGGACAGAAATGGAAAGCAGTTCGGGTGGATCACCGGTCACTCATACCCAGATGTGGCTCTGCTACAACACCAAATAACGAGTTTGAGCACATCCGTCCGGTTTTGCGCCAACGTGTCCGTCGCGTGGTTGACGTAGAGGGGTAAAAACTTGTGTGATTTGCAGAAAGACAAAGAGTCTTTGCCCGCGGCGTGTGGCGTTGTTTGTTCCCTGGAATTCTTCAAGCCACTCTTGCAAAGAAGCGCTCATCAACGTCGCAGGTGTGTTCTGCTCCTGTTTCTCCGTCCATTTGACGATCTGATACGAGTGGTGTATCCAGTATTCCTCCCACTCACCGCGAGTCCATCTGCAATTTTCTCACAAGGAATTCGGTGACACAGGATATGTTTTTCTGCGCAATTGTGACCGAACTCCAGGCAAAAAGGAGAATCTGCTCCGTGCGTCCATCACGAGAGAACTTGAAACTGTGACAAATTTCCATCGTGAAAACTTTCGTTCTTCGCAGAATTGGGGTCTTGGTCTCGGATTCGTGCAAGGAAACTGACCAACAGTAGCCAAGGACGCAGAAAATTGGAGTCCAGCGTTGAGTGGCCAGAGACGTGACCCGTTGTCCTCCAGCTCAAAGTTCTCCCTCCAGACCCCCAGGACTTCCGTACTGATTCTGCGACAGAGCTGTGGCCGATGCGCGCTGTCCTTGCTCCAGTAACATCCTACAGGAGTCGGTTTGATGGGCTTTGTGGCCTCAAGCAGCTCTGAGCCGGCAACGATAGTTCAGAAGGTCACGGATTATTTATATTCTAAACATTTTTCTGTGTTGGAAATCGTTTGAATCTTTCCTTGAGGTCTCACTTTGCCCTTGACATGACAGCCCTTTGGGAAATGAAATGTTCTGTTCTGACGTTTTGTCGTCATGTCAGATGGATGTCTGTGAGGGAAACCTGACTGATCACTTGTTTCGAATTCTCTCTTCTTGTATTCAGAGGAAGACAAAAGCGATTCCTACGAGTGGAAAACACTGCGTGTCTTCTGAGATGGAACCACGAATGACACGAGGAGCCAAAGTGAACCTGTCTGTGCGAGCCGCGCAGCTGCAGTTTTGTGTTGTCGTCTGATCTCCCTCTATGTTCACCGAGATTGTTCCTTGTTCCGAGAATGACATCCTGGGCAACTTTCCTACACCTGGCTTGTTCAGAATGGAGATTCGAACTTGACAAGGTCACACTTGATTGAACAACAGTTTTTGTTTGCTTTCACGTTTCATTCTGCAAATACCTGATGCTTGCCCTGATTTTCTGTGCGTGGTGATTTCTCATGCAAGTAGAGGTTGCCACAGAACGACAACACTCATTCTGCAGGGGCCGCCCCAGGGATCTGACTCATTTCAAAGCGACTGACGAGGCACTGTGGCTTTGCATCTGCCGACGTCGACAAGCCGCTGGATTGGGCTCGGCTTGATTAGGTGTTCCGCGGCGATAGACTCGACTTTCACATGCAAGTCTGAGTCTCCCGTGCACCTTGATTGATGACAATGGGGGACAGTTATGATGGTTGACGTCTGGCGTAGAATGCCAGAACTGGTTGTGTCCAAAAGGAATTGAGGCTCACGTGCGCGAGGCAGCTGTACACGTGTTTGACAGACACAGACATGGAAAGGTGAGATGACGGTGCTTGCGTCTATTTGACCCCAAGTGAGGACAGATTCACATCACGCAACAACTTGCTCCCAGTCGGAATACAATCCCGTTGTGTTTGACCTTTTTCGTTCGCTTGAATTTCTCCCTGCACTGACACAAAGACGGGTTGGAGTCTTCCAGATCCTCTAGATAGTCCCCTTTCTCAATGTGGAACAATCAAACACACAACTGCTGTTCTCTCAGTTGCCGTGCAGGGTCCAGTTCGTGAAGGCCTTAGCTCGATCGCACGGAGGATTAATTGTTCTTGCTTTGCTTAATTCCACGAGCTGCCACGTGATAAGAGCTTTTCCTGTGAGGCTGATGACCGATTCCGCCTGCGATTCTGGCCATTCTCTGGGTAAATGGCGCATAAATTGCGTTCCTCCAACTGAAAATAGAGCAATGACGTCCATAGTGATGCCTCTCCAACAAAAACCGCTTTTCTCCGGGACAGATGAATTGACCTCGGCCCATCTTGGATCTAAAAATGGCCTGGTCACCTGGCCAGACAAATCCATCACTCGGAAATAAAAACGTTGTTCTTTTGTGACACGAAGGTGCAGAATTCCGACTGCGTAGCAGGAGACAGTTGCACTGAGGGTCTGTTGTGAAGATGTTCTCTTGCAATGGTTTCCGTGTTGTACTGTGCCACGGCCAGGAGCGACGAACTCTGCATGGTGTGGTTGTGAGTCCCAAGTGACGGCACGAAGGCGAACGAACCTGCGGTGTTTCCAGCTGAGCCTCGAACAACGCAGGCTCCGTCGGCGCGAGTTTCGTGCCGTCCTAATTGAACTGCTGAAACTGAGAGTCATTGCAATTTGGCAGGCACTGTCTCCAGAGCTATTTTCTCCTGACGTAAATTGTGTTTGGGAAGTTCACTCGCTTTATACAATTTGAGTCTTCACTCGTCATTCCCTGCTGTGCTTTCAAACACTGGGCTTTCAGCTTCTTCTGCGGAGACAGCGCCTTTTCCAAGAGATGTGCTCGAGTTGTTTTGTTCTCTGTGAACAATGTGAAGCTACAAAAAGCCAAGACCAACTCATTTTGCTCAAGCAAATCGGCGGTCAGTCTCGAAGTCCGGCCAGATGAGGTCTGCTCCATGGGATGGAGAAGGGAGAGAGGGGATCCGACGTTTTTGATTTTGTCCCTTGGTTCACCCAAGTGGTGTTTGCTGACTGACAATCCGTTGTGAGTTTGGTCGGGCAGTGGGGCAGTGGGGCGACCGTGAGTTCGGGCCACGCCGTGGTCAACGAGTCTTTTGCACACGTTTGAAGGCCAGGATGAGTACAAAATTGTGAGTTTGACCTCAAGAGCTCACGATTTTGTACAAATACCGGTTTTCAGTGTGCAAATGACAAGTCAACCGAGGAGTGATCCGGACGACTGGGTCGAACCACCGCCCATGTTGTTGAAGTCATGTCTACCTCACTGGACGGCAGTTGATTCACGTGCACAAATGCATGTTCAGCATGTCTGACCTTTGTTGACATGTTGAGTGTCTTCTTGATGTGCCTGTTTTTACTCTTTTCTTGGAAGTGAGCGAAATGTGGGTCGCAGCGCGTTTAACCATGGTGACGTTTTCGCCCGTATGAGCATTTCGGGCCAGGTTTTTGACTTGATAACATGTCATTTGGTTCAGTTTTCTACAAAATTTCACACTGTTTTGTTCTTGATAATTTTGTTTCTTACTAATTGGTCATGAATCGTAGTCAAAAGTTTGCACATTTGCTTGATCTCGATGAGTCTGGTGAGGAAAATGTTGACATGCTCAGCGGCAGCCATGACAGCACCTTTACGCACATTTCTTTCAACCCCGAGAAAGAGTAAGTATCACTCAATTTCCTTGACATCCACGGTTCCTTTATGTGTAGGAAGGAAGAATTCAGCCTTGTGCAGGTTACTACCACAACATTTTTTCAATTTGTACATGGAACTCAAAATTACGACATTATTTCAGAGCACGGACCATGTCCACGCACACACTGGTTGAGACGCAGGAATCGGTCACCGACTTTCGACTGACATCCTCTTCCCTTTTGGACAACGATGACTCTGAAGCTTCATCGGATGACTGCCAAGTGATTGCTGAAGAGACTGGTGAAAACTCTGACTCGAAGCCGGAATTTAAGGAGTACATCCCCGGTGACTGCAGCAGTGATGACAATGTCGATGGCCTCATCCTGTACGTGGACACCGATGAAGAATCAAGCCAATCTGCCTCTACAAACTCTTCACTTCAAGTTGAAGATCCTCCACAGCAACACAAGCAACCTATCAGTGAGTCTGAATTGCGTGATTTGCAAGGCAAGACCTTTGCCCCGGCAACCAACAAAAAGATCAGTTGGGCCGTCAAGTTGTTTTGTGAATGGCGAAAAGGGCACATTGCGCAAGGTTTGGGTGGCATTCAAATCAAAAGCAGTGATATTTTGGATCCAGAAGCTGATGTTGATCACCTCAAGAACACAATTTGCTTGTTTTTGAGTGAAGTCCGCCGAGCAGACGGTCAGGAGTACCCAGGCCCCTCTC
>JAAUXT010070515.1_pt1:5000-24002 | contig 24002 bp, 28 predicted proteins | sample 7278171 | NCBI WGS metagenome assembly JAAUXT01 (sample SAMN14350112, study PRJNA611818) | marine sediment metagenome | isolation source: surface marine sediment (1.8m) | place: French Polynesia: Moorea | collected 2018-08
CGGCGTCCGAGGTGCGTTGTCACGTGAAGCCTCGTGTTGACATCGAGGTTCCAAATTGTGCGAACGTGACTCGTGCGCTGATATGGTGAAGTGAGACGAATCGTTAGAAGCACGTTGCACGGCTTTGATGCACAGGGGCGCTGAACATTGTACATGCGAAACCGTCATCAAGGTCGGAAGGAATCGGAAAGGGCAATTCCAGTTTCACCTGAAAGCGAAGTTCGGTGACTGGGCGGAAACAAAACGAGGATCAAAGGGTCTCTGGCCTTTTTGTAGTGGAACACCTTGATGATTCTGGTAGCGCATTCGAAGGCACGTGCGCTGGCGAATCATTTTGTCTGACTGGTGTGGAGAGTCCCTTCTTTTCCTTCAGGTGGGCAGCGCGTTCAACTCGCCCGTCTGCTCGACGACGACGTCAGCGCAGAGTTCGCCCAACACGTCGACGCTGCTGACGCGCACGCCGCCCGACCCGCACGTCGGCGTGTTCTACAAACAGCAGCAGCACCTGCTGCAGCAACAGCAACAACCGGCAACCACAGCCAAGACGGAGGTAGCGAGATTTTAGCGTTGCGGATTGGGTCGTTCAGTTTGTGACAAAAACAAACACAAATGAATGGCGCAGGAGCGACAGACACGACCACCATCAGGGAAGAACATATGATTCGCTGAGTTTGCTTTTGACACAGTGATTGCTTCACACAGATTTTGGAATCAACGAGTCGTTTTCGATGTAGAAAGGTGTTGCACTGTGTTTCGGACACGAGAAATTATAAAAGCTCTGTCGTTCTCATCTTCAGGCGGTGTTGCGCGCCGACATGATCAGCAACGAGGAGAAGCTGCGCGAGATCGCGGTGGCGTCGGGGACGCCGGTCCCGCCCTCTGTCGGCGTCGGCGGCGCGCGCGGGGTTCCGGTGTTCGCGCCCGGGGAACAAGTCTCCCCGAACACACAGGCGGCGCGCAGCAAGTTTTCTAGTCAGCAGGGATTCACCCCAAAGGTGAAGGCACAAAAAGATACACTTCGCAATTCATAATTGTTTTCTTGCACAGGAACTTGCAAACAATTTTGAAATCTGGTCACCCCTCTTCCCAAACATTTGAAAAATGTATGGTGTGCCACATGGATCCATTTTCCGGAGCTGGTACTGGGTTCTTAATGGATTCCTTGTTCTCATGTTTGTTGCAGGATTTGTTGGCGTTGCTCAAGAACGTGGAGAGTGAAATCGCGTCGACGGAGCAGAACCTGAAGGACGAGATGGAGAAGAGAAAGAAATACAGGGTGAGTCCCGGTTGCGCAAAGTTGAGTGTGAAGACTTGATAATGGCCGACAGGTTGAGCTGTTTCTGCTGGAATTCGGCCAGCATTTCATTTGACCACGAAGATGGAAAATCCATTGCGAGCATGCAAAAATGGGTTCTTTTCGATCGAGGGTGTTGCAACTATCCCGCCCTTTTGTGCTTGTTTGATTTCCGCTTCCGGTCGACAGGTGGACGACTGCCGCCGGACCCACAACTACGACCAGTTCATCTGCACCTTCCTGTCGATGCTGGCGGAGCAGGGTCTGCTCGCCGGGCTCGTCGAGCACAACAGCCTCATCAAGCGAAAGTCCTCCGCAGGTGCGTGGTCGACCAGGGGAAATGTCATGGAAACGCTCATGCGCGTGTGGTGTGCTGGAAAAGTTAGTCAGAGTCACCACACACACACACACACACACACACACACACACACACACACACACACAGGTCCACATTCACGTTTGAGTGGATCACGAAAAAATATAAACTACGAGGCTGTCTTTTTATCAGAACGCTTTTATTTCCAGCTGCCAGAGTCGGTGGAGGTCTCAAAAGTGCCATCACCAGCAAAATCCGAAAACCCGACAAGCGCAAACCCAAAGCGAAGGCCAAGCGCAAAAAATAGATCTAACTTCTATTGAGAAATTGAGAAATTTGTTGACCAAGTACTGAAGAACAGTTTTATTGTCTGCTGAATCATGTGACCCGAACGAAACTGACGATGTAAATTTTAGCGCGCTGCAGCACATGGCTCGTGGCTCATGGATGAAACGTTTCCACGGAAAATTGTGTTGGTGGAAAATCGTCTTCGACCTTCATGTTTCACTTCTTGTTGTCTGCCAATCATGCGAATCGAATTGTGTTGTGTGTGCTGCAGTGCGCGACTGATCCACGTTTCAGTGGAAAACATGGAACTGATGTTTGTGTTGGAACTTCGTATTCATGAAGACGGTGGAAATGTGTGTTGTCGAGAATAAATTGCAACATGAAGATGGGAAGAATCCTGACTCGTTCCCTCTTTCCTACGGTCAAATCCACTGTCACAGTGGAATTGTGGTTCACTGGACTCGCTGACAACGGGGCTCGCGGATCACCGGCAGCACCGCTGATCTTCTGTCAATTTCTTCAACAGATAAACGTTGTTGCTCCAGGAAAACTGGGCACAAGGATTTTTGCAAAATGCAAGTGCACCAGGGGAAGTGGTTGTTCGATTATCCGCAAATATCCGTCAACCACGCAAAACCTCCAGCAAATCGCGGAGAGACAGTTTTGTTATTCACATTGTTTTGTTCTGCTTTTTCAACAAATTCACTAGAATTTCCCACTCATGAGCTGCGATGGACGAGAATGAGGTTGCGGAGAAGAACGTTGCCAAGTTGCACACACTGGCCAAACAGTACTCGTCTCTGAATCCTCAACTGGGTGCCTTCTACATGTGAGTGTTCATCACTCTTCACACACGTGTCAATACGAGGTGTGGAGTGACATGAACTGAGAACCACCAATGGACTTACCTAGTGAGAAGCCATGATGTCTGTGGCAATTTTCTGGATCAAAATCTGCAGGCTTTGGTTTGGCACCGGGCCCCAGAAATTAAAATGGGCCTCACAGGCCCCCAAGTGCTTCTGCTGGGTGTATTGCTGGCAGTCCTGTTCTTGATTCAAAGTCAAGCAAAAATTGAACTATTGCCTGTCTAATACATGAGAAGGCTTCAATTTCAATACCCCTCTGTGCTGCAGCCATTTTGTTTCACAAGAGAGGGGAAAACCAGTCATGTGATCACCCCATGGGGGGAGGGATGCAGGCTAAAGCTAGCAAAATGGTGATATTGTGCTATTTTCTATCTAATTTGTATCTAATTAATTATTGCAAAAATATACATAAATGTTAAAATTGTTGCTGATACCAGCACCCCCTAGTAGGGGAGGAGTATGGTGTGACACACCTAACCCAAATGTTAGAACCACCACTCACTAGATGGTGTGATTGTACATAATAAATATGGAGGTTTCCGTCCCCAGGGACAGTCTCTCCTGAGATACCAAACCGATCGTTTGTGATATCACAACATGGGTCGCAGAAATGCCTTTGAGACAGAAAAGCGGACCTCACGACTCCATGCACTTGCCAAGTGACTCAGGTTGAGGCCCTCATGGCAATGAAAAGCATGCAGTGAACAGCGTGCCTGACAATCTCAAGATCAAGCGCAACAAAGGCCAAGCAGGCGTGCAATAACTGCAACAAATTTCTTGGCTCTGGCACCCGTCGTCTTGTTGCTCCTGACTTCTTGATTCACGTAACTGTTTTTGTTAAACACGTTTGCTGCAAAGGCACCAACTGTTTGGCTCCACAAAATGGGAGGGGGAGGGTGTGTGGGTCCAAAAAATAAAAATATATTGAATCGAATAGCAGTACGTTGTAAGAGCGTCGGTTTATTCGTCTTCAGGTAGCAAATTGGCGTGGGGGGGACTCAAAAGTTGTGTGGCGTTTCGCTCTCTACCTGAGCTTTCAATTTGCCTTTCATGGTGTTGCTCAGTGTTTGCTTAGAACAGCTGCCTTTGATGTGATCAGGCAGAAGTGAAACCGACACGTCCGCAACGCAACAGGGTGCCACGCTTCAAACGGCACTTTCGTTTCGGAAGTTTTCCTTGAAAACAAAACCTATTTTCTCCAAAGAAATTATTTTGTGTGAATTGATTTTCTTTACGAGTTGGTTTCTCATTCTCACTGAAGCAAAGGGATTTGTATAAATACTTTGCTTGCATGCAAAACAGAAGATTCACACGCTCATTCCAACATCAGCGTTTTGCTGTGGATTGGCATTCTGTTGCTCGGCCTCTGATTGGTCGCTTCATTGTCGAGTGCAACAATCAGAACAAAACCCTGAACATCCACCGTTCAGACATCAGTGCCACCCTCAGCCAGCGACTGTCAGTACGTGTGCAGACCCTGTTCGAAGTGTCTGGAGATTCTGATGCAAAGTCAGTTGGGAAGAATTGCAGCGCTGTAGTGTGTGTTCTAACTCGTGAAAATGACTTTGGGATCCCTCATCTGTTGCAGGAGCCAGGCTGCCTCTACCAGTGAAGTTTTTGGTGAGTACAGTTTCCACAAAACTTTTCAGAGATGATTGTGTTCCGTGTCAAGCTTCCGATTTCAAAATGCTGTTTTGTCAGGCCCATGGCATGCTTATCTTGTCCAACATCTGTCGCACACGTTGATGTGGCTGATATGTGTGGTTCGTTGTTATTCAGCGTTAAATGGGTTCATTAGACTTGGAATGGTGTTTCTGGAATCGTTGAGAATCGCAGATAAAATCTCCCAGGAAGATACCTTCAGATCAGCTTGGTGTAAATTTACGTTCAGCTGACTTTGGAAAACGATCTGATTTTCTTTTTTGGGGAGGGGGGCTGTTTTTTCATCAAATTAGTCTTGCAAAACAGTCTGCTCCGCTCCGATGTGGATTGGAGGGGGAGGAGGAGGTTGGGGGGGGGGGTCATGGGGACCCTCCCGAAACTGGACACTTGGAGCGTGTTTCTTCTTTGAAGGCCATGCACGTCCAGCGGAAAAAAACACTTTCTTGCACACATTTAAGATTCAACGAGAATCTCAGACCTGACAAGAAACGCACGACAAATGTCAGAGACAGTGGTTGTGTTCGTTCTGGTCTCGCATTTACAAGTATCAAGTCGAAAAAATACACAACAAATATTTTTGTTCCGCTTGGTGGGAGAATCCCGCAAATCGTCTGGACGATTCCAAAGTTGTCTTTTTTGATTTCGGTCTGAAAAAGCTTTTGTGTTTCACAGACCTGCCGGCGCCTTCCCCGGATGTCGCGTGTCAGTTCTGCGGGTCCCTCTTCCGGCCCGGAAACCACGTGACTCGACTCGAGCCCAAATCGAGGCTGAGTCCGCGCCTGCGCCGCCTCATGCTGCGCCAACAGGAAGCGGAGGCGCCGCCTCTCGGACGCCTGCAGAGGAAGCTGGTCGACATGTTCGTAAACAGCCAAACCAAAATTGTAAGTGCAATTTTACCTGTATGGTTTTGAAAATTTCGAAACGAAGCGGTCCAACTGGCAGCTCTTTGGAGCGAGAAAACGTCTTCGGAGAATGTTTCGAACAACCCCAAGTTTCGAACTACCCCAAGTTTCGCTGTGGTACTTTTGTTGTTTGGGGTCATCATGCTGTGTTTCGTCGTCTTTCAGTCTCTTTCAAAAGGTGTTTCCCACAGAAAGATGTTGCTCAATGGAAGGGGGTTTGGTCCGAGTTCCAGTAACGTTGCGTAACCTGAACGAACCAGCGTGTGCCAGGGTCGTTATCCCAGGGTCGTTATCCTTCCCTGTTTGGGGACCTCCCGTTGGATGCCTCGTGGCTCCGATTCAGGCAAAGTCACTTCAAACTTGAGTCTCTTGAGCAAATCTCTTCCAGCCTTGCGTCGGGGTTTCAGAAATTGCAAAACAAACTAATGACCATGAGAAAAAATTCGGTGCTTGGACTTCTGTCGTTCAGGAGACCAAACCAGCTGGCTATTTCACACGAATTCGTTGCAAATATTTGCTCAAAGTTTGGCGATTTTGCGAGACATGCCAACGATGCACACTGAAGCAAACTTTCTCAATGAGGTATGCAATCAAGCTGTGGGTGGAGTCAACACATAATCCACCTGTCTGTGTTTGCTTTTAATTGCTGGTGCCTCATTAACGAGTCAGCATTGAGTGCGCGAAATCCAAATTGTTGTTCAACCTCCGTCTGGAGAAAGTCTGCGTGAAAATTGTCAAAGCAAGCAAAAATAGGCAAGGTTTCTGAAACATGAGGTTGGTTTGAATGAGGCAGTGTGACCACGTCACTTCGCAGAACAAAGAGACTCTGAACAAAATTCAGATCACCAGTCAAACTGAGACACAAAATCACGTGTACTCGCACAGCCCTTTTCTTGTCACCCATCCATCATTGAACAGGTGTGCGCTTCTTGCTGCAGGTGCTGATCTGCTTCACGTGTGAGCGCAAGACGCTGCTGCGGGGCCCGAGCCGCGCCGCGCGCTCCCGAACCTCGTCGCCCCGCAGCGCGCGGTCCGCGCCGCCCGCGCTCAACCTCTCCGTATCGTCCATAGCGCCGTCGGGTCACTCCGTGTCGTCCATAGCGTCGTCGGGTCGCGCCGTGCCGTCCAGCGTCCGCCTCTCCGTGTCCTCCTTGCCGCCGGCCGGTAGATACCCGTTTGCGCGCACGCCCGTGCGAAGTTGTCTTTTTGACAGTGTGTGTTGCATGTGCGTGTGCGTGTGTATGTGTGTGTGCTCTACTCGCACTCAGACATGTCCGTGTTCCCTTTTTGCGGGTGTGCATGTCACGTGCGCGCGTGTGTGTGTGTGTGTGTGTGTTGTGTGTGTGTGTGAACGTGTGTGCGTGCGATCAACCTGCACGTGTGCGCGAGTTTTTTTGAGGTGCTGAACTGGTTGTCAGGTTGAGTGGTGTTCTGAGGCCACAAATGGGTCAGCTGCCAGTGCAAACCAGTCCGGGATCTCACGACCTTGTTGTCTCAGATACGACGTCGACGTCGCTTTCAAGATCAGCACGGAAAAGGTTGAAAAAGAAGCAGAACAAGAAAAAGAGGAGACTTCAGGAACGGGAACATTCGACGCTAGCGGAATCTGATGACCACAGCGAACTGGACGACTCTTCAGCCCAGAGCAGGTTGGTGCGTGGCGGGACTCCTTCCGTCGAGATGTGTCGTGAAACGGAAAGGTCGCTGGACCCCACATGGCGCCGCTCAAAAGTTCTTACGTGGCTTGACAAGTTTCTATGCTCTTCGCAAAGAGGGATAGAATCCACACCCGGTGTTTTCCAGACCGGACGAAAGCTTTTGGTCGTGAACAATTGGTTTTCTTTGCAGTGCCAGTCGCGTGTTGTCCGATTCCAGCTCCGCCTCCGAACTCAGGACGTCGGGCGACTCTCTTCCGTCCACCAGTTCCGCCCCCGTCAAATCTAAGGAAGCGCGGCCAATGCGCAGCAGCAGCACTCCGAAACACGAGTGAGTTTCACGGGCCCGCCGGCACAATGCCAGAATTGCCTTGTTCATGTTTTTCATTGTCGTCAATCTCACATTGCCGTTCTTTTCAACTGCCTGACGTCATCGCGCTTTGTGTCCTGGTCAAATCTACTTTCAAGATCAATCGTGATTGTAAGTTTTTGTTGCACGTTACTGTCAGAAATTCAGTCAAAATCTTTTGATTTCAGCCCAAACCTGCTCTTCCCAACGAACGTTCGCTGGAGCGACGGTGGTGTCACCGGACTGAGAAAAGACCTGGTGCCCAAGTTTCGGAAAGAGGAGAAAAAGGGGAAAGGCAGAAAGGAGATTCTGCAGGAAATGCTTGCGAAAGAGAAGAAGAAGATGCCGGGCAGGAGCAACACGTCGGTGTTGTCGGAGTTTCTCAGTTCAGTGTGACGTGGGCTCAGTTGACGGAGATAGCAACGACCCTGAATACTGAACAGACGTTCCGCCAAAACAGGAAATTCACTCCAATGACTGAACGAAGCACTGTTTCGAGGGACGAGACATGGGTGAAGAAGCGTGCCGCCCGTGTTCTCAACACTTACCCTCAACACAAAACGCCATCAAGCGCTCGCACACAACAATGCGAATGTTGTCAAGTGTTGGGTTGTTCTTCTGAAGGATCAGGAAAACGCGATCAGCTTACTCTCAAATAGCTTGAACCAGGCAGCCATTTTCGACTCGAATGGAAAAAGAAAGCGCTGCAGCGAACCTCACTCAAACGGGCAATGAAACAGGGCGGGGGGGGGGCATGAGGGGTACAAAATTGACCTGTCTAGATCTGGCCCGAATTAAAAGATTGAAAATAAAATTGCGTTGAGCACGACAATCCTCTTTTGTGTTGTTTTCCGTGGGAAAAAGGGTCCCTCTCAGCGAAGAACACCCTTCCCGCAAAGAAAGATTCAAGCGAGCGCCAAAGCTCGAATTGCGCAAATGCCTCAAATCCGTAATTGGCAATTTGCGCAAAGCAAACCGCGAAAAATCTGGGAGGAAACGTGCGCGCAACGTGAAAGATCAGTGTGAATTTTAACGTAATTTCTGCAAGAATGGCTCGTTATCTGAAGCCTGCAAACATACGAGCAGCATTTACTTTTCCTCACAAAGAGGCCACACACTACTTCCCCGGACACATGAGTTTAGGTGAGCGTTCTTTGTGAAAGAAAACTTGATGTGACCTCGGATCTTGATTTGTTTGTCGTCTGCCACGTCGTGTTGCGACGTGAGATTTCAATATTCAATGTTCAGTGAATGCGCAGCCTGATGATTTCCAGACCCTGGTATAGATTTCTAACCGTTGATCCGAAGCAACATGTATGGCAATGACAAACGTTGCTGTTCGGTCAGCTGTGGTGTGACATGAACCAAAACCACGAACTCACCTTTACAAATGGCTGATGTAGACGTTCAGAGCCAAGCGGATCACGAGTGTCGTGAAGCATTGGTTCTGCACCAGCCCATAGACTGAGAAGTGATTGACCACCTGATCAATCACTGACTGAGCCAGAGGTGATCAATTCTGCGATGTGGCTTCGATTATTGTTCTTCATACAATTTCCTGGTGCAAGAAAGAATAGGCCTCGACCTCCACCCAATCCATGGTTTTGCAAGAGAGGGAAAACCCTGGTCACATGATCATGTGATACCCCTGTGGGGGGAGGGATACAGGCTAAAGCCAGCAAAATGGTGACATTGTGCTATTTTCCATCTATTTTCTATCTAAATAATTGTTGTAAAATTATTCAGAATATTAAAAATTGTTGGGTGCTGCTAATGCCCCCTGCTGTGGGAGGAGTGTGGTGTGACACACCAGCTGTGAATTTAGAACTACCGCTCACCAGATGGCATGATTGGAAGGTAAAAAAATTAATATGGAGGTTCCCGCCCTCAGGGACAGTCTCTCCTGAGATACCGACTAGTGTGTTTGTGATATCACTACAAGCTTAGGATCGATCGCTGGAACCTGGGTTGGCAAAGCGAGCGGCACCAACATCTACACCAGCACACCTGCGGAAATTCACAGTTTCTTGTGTGTTTCCGCACTGTAAATTCCCCTTTCAGAAGCAAACTTGCAAGTGGAGTCGCTTTCCAAACAAATTTGTTGACGTTTTCAGGAATGAAACAGATGCAGTCAAAACTGCAAAGCGTGGACTGCATTCTCGAGATGCACGATGCCAGGGTGAGTATCGTGTCGCAGTGCAGTCAGTTCCGTCTGAATGCGAAAGTGGAGAGAAAGAAACACAAGGATGTAGAAATTCACTTGTGCAAATTTAGTGAGCAAATGAATCTCCCCTCACACTGTTTGGCCAGTGCGCTGCTTTGGGTGTTGAACCAGGGACAGACCACCTCACACAACTGTGAATGTGAAGGTTCTTGTTTCGTTCGAAGCCTTAAAGAATGTATGCTGTGTGCTTGAGGGAGTCTTTCAGGGAATCAGTGAAGCACTTGACTTAGTTTCACGCTTTCATCGCTCGTTAGATCCCACTGTCCGGGCGGAACCCGAACTTCGGAGACACGCTGCTGATGCGGCCGCACATTCTGCTGCTCAACAAGATGGACATCGCCGACACGACAAGCAAGGACACCGTGCGCGAGCTGTACCGGCGACAGGGCGTCGATAACGTCATGTACGTCAACTGCACGGGAGACTCCTACCACGTCAAGAAAAAGGTGAGGATAAAAAAAAAAAAAGTGCTCTCGTTGGGTAAGGTGGACAGGTTTGATGATGACGAGCGACTTTCGTGGCACTCGTGCGCATGTGCCTTACATACAGTGCACGATACTTTTAAGTCACGATGAAACACGTGTCTTTGGAGTCGCAGCTACTTTCTGGGAGAAGCACACCGGTCGCTCGACTTCTCAGGCTCCACGAATAGTTTCGAGTGCGTCTCTGGCGCTGTCGGATTGAAATGTGCCAAAACAGTTCTCATAATGTTCACGTCAGGTCATCTTGTTCCGGAACCTGTAAACTTGCAGATACGTGGTCAAGTCACGCTGAAAAGCTTGGAATATTTTCTGTTCTGTTGCCAAGTTCATCTCAAAACGTGTTGTGATTGTTTCAGCTTCTGCCAAAAGTGATTGATTTGATTCATTCGGCACCCAGATTCAACAGAACAGATGTGAGTACCCAGAGTGCAAACATCACTGCGTACAAGGCGCGTGTTGAATCCTCTGATCGTCCTCTGATTGCAATGTTTCAGTCGGTTGACTACAACTTACTGGTGATAGGAGTCCCCAACGTCGGAAAATCCTCTCTCATCAACTTGCTGCGACAGTCGAACTTGAAGAAACTGAAGAAGGCGTCGCGGGTCGGACCAGAAGCTGGAGTCACCCGCAGTGTGCTCGAAAGAATCAAGGTCAGAAGAAGCCGCTATGTGGTTTGAAATACGTTTGTGCTTCTTCAACATTCGGTTGTGGAGCAAACTTCGACGCTTATGGTTTCAGATCTCCGAATTCCCTTTAGTTTACGTGTACGACACACCTGGTATTTTGTATCCAAATATAAAAGACATGGAGGCTGCGATGAATCTCGCGCTCTGTGGTGAGGAAACAACTTTGGGATCTCACTCTCCGTCGTTCTGGGTTTGATGATTTCCGCTTTGGGCTCAGTCACTCATCCACCAATCTTGGATGGAGCAACATACTGTTATGAATTGCCATCTCTGGCACGTTTGTATAGGAGTCAATAGACATCCAAATTTGGACAAATCTGATGATCTTGTCGAACGTCCGTGTTGCTTTCAGCGACACTGAAGGACAGTTTGGTGGGAGCCGTCACCATCGTGGACTACATGCTCTTCAAATTCAACAGGACAGACAATTTCCAGTGCGTTTTTTTCTCGCCACTCAATCAAATTTAGCTGCTTTAATTGCACTTTTACGGGTGTGTTTGTGGCTGAGATACCCATACAACAATTTTTTCCCTCTGCTTCTCCCAGGTATGTTGATTTCTACGACCTACCGGAACCAACAGACGATGCGTTACAGTTTCTGGCGCACATTGCAAAACGCACAAAAGCAGTCGTGACGAAAAGAAGTCCTGAAGGTCAGTAACACCCTGCGATCTGTCCGCAGTCTTGACTTGTGCGGCATTCGCCCGAACTTGAAGCGCTTGGGGCGTGGAAAATTATCGTTCTACAGCACAGCACTTGGGGACACTACTGTGGGTGTCGACATGTCTTCTGGCAAGGTGAAAAGGGTTCAAGTGGCTCTTGTGTGAGTGAGGTCCTTCACTCCGGAGTCAGCCTTTCCTGTCGTGCTCACACTAAATCCCCATCTACTTTCAGGAAAACTCACTGTTTATCCGAACTTTGACACCGTTGCTCGAGCTGTCCTGAGGGACTTTCGTGCCGGAAAACTGGGAGCAGTGAACCTTGACGAAGACAAAATCCAGGCTTTCAGATGGTAATGTTGACCGGATGGAGCGTGACGTGTGGTCAGCACAGCTGACCCACTTGTCTTCGTGTGTTCGCTGGCGCTCATGGCGGTTGTGACGATTTTTCTGAGCAGTTTCCGAGGAAGTTTTTCTCCTTTTTGGATTACTTTGCGGACTTTCTGCTGCAAATGGAAGCTGTGTCTGACTCTCTGAAGGTTTTAACGGACGGTCAGTCGACAATTCTTGAACAACTGTCAAATTTGAGTGCCCGAGTGTCTGAGTTGGAAAATGCCAATGATCATGCTGAAGGTCTTCAACCGGTCGATGTGACCAAAAGTGTGATGGACATTTCTCAAGGTGAGCTTGCCAATTTGGTTAGATCAGTTGTGCAAAGCTCAGTGCTGAGTGGCACTCAGTCTTCAGACATCAGTGCATCTGGTTCTTATGGGCACGGCATGCAACACCGGCAGGAAGCAGCTGCGGGCTTATTGAAGATGCAGGACAACGAGCACAAAGGTCGCAAGAGTGAGTTGCACCAAGAATACCCCCCCCCTCCATCCAATGAAACTGGTCGTTTGTGACATTTTTGCGGAATTCTGGCCCCCCCCTCTTTGATGGAACATGTATTTTTCATTGACAGGACAAGCTAAGACAAAGGTGACTGGAGCCACAAAACGTGCCAAATCAGCTGCAAGTGGCAAAAAAGTGCCAGCTCCACACGCAGTAACAGAAGCCGAAGAGGAAGCCATTCGAGCTGAGAGCAGCCTGGAACCTTAAGGTGAGTATACTCCCATGTCAGGAAGAATACATAACAAAGTAAAAATTTTGCAGTCATGAGAATGCCACTCATTTGTAGGCCACAGATGGACTGACAAAGAGACAAAAATTCTCTGGTCATTGGTGGAAGATTTTCAGGACGAGTTGTATCATGGAAAAGGAAATTTCACGTGCCCTCAGATCAACAACAAAATCACAACTATTTTCAGTAAGTTGCATTGGCTGCCCCACCCCACACCCCTCCTTGTCTGCAGTGTTGTGCGCTGGTACAGCGTAAACACATTCACGTACATTTTCAGACACCAAAACATCGAGCTCACTGGACAAGAGGCAAATTAATGACAAAATAAGGCAAATAGAGAGGCGTTTTCGGGGGAGAGAAACCAACAGGGCCAGTGGCACAGCTGACTTACATTTATGGGACTTGGAGACACGGGTTGCACCTGTTTTAGGTTGGTTTCTCTTGTGTCCTTCTGAACACAACAAGCCGAACAACTATGTCATTGACCCCCCCCCCCCAAATGAGAATTGCAATTTGTGCACTCATTTTGTTATCGTGCAGCTGGCAGACCAATGATTCAACCTGACACTATTTCGTCGTTTGGATCCGAGGACAAAGTACCAGAAAACAGCAGTGCTCCTTCATCTCAGCCTTCTTCATCCATTCAAGACGCAGTGGTGCCATCAACATCTGCATCACAGGGCAAAAAGCTGTCTTGCAAGACCAATCAGTCGGACCGTGTACTGGCGTACCTGAAGGCCTCAGTAAGGTTACTCTTTCACATCACACAGGTGTCCTTGGACTCAGTTTTGTGTGCATTTGAACATGATGGCACATCACGTTGCAGGACAAAGCTGCTGCAGATGTGCAAAAAGAAAATAACGTTTACAAGAGGCAACTCATTGGCCTTCTGGTCAAGGTATGCTCCCAAATGATGTTGCAGTGACAGTGCAAATCAGGTGTAGATGACACACACTCACAATTACTGTTCTGTTCACATTCAGATGGTTGGTGCAAGTGCTGATGAGGTAGAAGCTATGGGCAAGGAAAACTGATAATTGGTGACTATTTTGTTGATCTGTGGGCGCATGACTAATTTTTTTCGCAGCATGCGATGACACACAATTAATATGCATGGTACACATTTCCATTTCAGCTGCTGACACTGCCTGATGACATCATCGTGGAAATAGCCCGACACTTGGACCCATGGTCACTGCTTCACTTGTCTCAGGCACATCCGTGTCTTGCACCTTGCCTCTCTGACAGCATCATCTGGGAGAAGGTATCAATGTGTGAGAATTGGGCGTATCACAACGAAATGTTCCTGTTCATGCGCAATTTCTGTGAGAAAATCCAGAGTGTCATGTACAAACATACACAAGTGTGTAACCCATGTCTGCCGACCTTTCCTGAGGCTGCTCTGAAAAACATGCACAACTTGAAACGCCTCCATGTGTGTTCTCCATACTTCAGTAGGCCGTACTTTTTGAGGTACACACCTCTGGTAGAGGTGCTGCAGTTCACGCACTGTCCACTGCTTGACATGGACATTTTCGTTCAACACGTCTCACAAGTGAAACCACAGAAACTCCAAGTTCTTGATTTGACAGGTGTCCCAAGTGTGACAAGTTTGCACATGTGGAGCATCACTTATGTTTGCCCAAATCTGTGCGAATTGTACTCAAGCAACAGGATGAGTGCATTCTTCGGCAAGCAGATTGTGCTGAACTGTCAAAAACTCGAGGTGCTTGATTGTCATCCCTTGCTTGGTAAACTTCAGGAATGGAGAGCCTTTCAGGACAACACTCATGTCAAAATGGGTCCACTCATGACCAATGAATTGCAAAACTGAGATAGCGTTATTATGTTTTATTTCTGGGCCAACGAAGAAACAACGTTGCAAGGATCACATTCCTCTGTCTGTCACAGATGGGTGACAAAAAAAATCTTGTGTTCATGAGTACAACTGTCATCTATTTTTCTGAAGTCTAACCAACAATCCATGGTGAGACACAAATGTCTGTTATCACAATGTCGTGCTGCGAACATGTTGCTAAAAAAACAATGCCTCCATCTGTCACAAGTATCTTGTGTTCACGAGTACAACTGTTATGAACGTTGATCGCACTGGCGTGCACACCACACTTTCTTCAAGTTTGTTGCTAGAATAAAAATTCTGTTTCTGTTCAAATAAGGCTCCGCGTTATCATATGTGCTCCCCCCCTTACGCAAAAACAAAGTTGCGAAACAGGACAGTAAACATTACTTGCATTTCGGAAGATTCCAAAACTGAGATGAGTAAATCTTTGAGTTCACTCTCACAGCTTGCAAAGAGCGAAGCAACGAAGGTGTGTACGAAACAACTCGTGAATGTTCAGTCATGAACTTGTCATGCATTGACTCCAGGTGCAACACTTTGCGCATGACTTCCAAAACATCCTGCATGAGCAGACGTACAGTGACAGTTTGCATGTCAACAGCTGCAGCTGCATCAGTGGTTTTCACTGAAGTTCCACAGCCAGCAAGAGCAATACTGTAACAAACAGATCGCAAACACCTTTCCTCCTTGGAATGCGCCTTGTCCATGGCAATTCTGGCTTCCCTGCTTGCACTGGCACATCGGTTTAACGCAACAGCCATTGTGTCAGAACGTTTCACAGTTGCATTCTTACCCTCACGTGGTTGACCATGAACTTTGACATGTGTAGAGAAATGAACCATACCTGCCTTGTGCCAGTCAAAAGTGGGGTCTATGTTGCGCGACAACCAGCTACTCACAGTGACGGGCAAGTCGGACAGACTGAAAGACTCCCAGTACTCGCATGATTCACTCTCATCGCTGAAGACACTCATGGGGGAATATCCATGCCGAAAGATGACACCATTGTCCAGTGCAATAGTTGGCAACAAATGCCAATCCAGTTTCTGCACAGTCAACACCAATGTTCGTGGTTTGCCAGCATCACGCAGGTAGGTTGAAACCTTTGCAAGAGCACTCCGCACTTCCGATGCATCAACTTTGTGCCTTTCAAGGCAATTTGCTTGACCACGTAGAATGCTCTCGATGTATTGATCGAGGTTTTTGCCTTCCATGGTAGACGCGTTGTAGTGGCACGAGAAGGGCATGAGCCAATTGAAGATAGACAGTTTGGTGGCAGCTGCGGTGGGCAAATCGCATGTCCCCTTGTGCAAATCCTGTGCATACTGCTTCACCGCTTTTGTGACACTATCCCGGTACTTGAGACAACGCGCTTTCACCTCAGCAACAGTCAGATGCAGTGCTGCAGCCATGTCCTCATAACACTTCTTCATGTGTACAAGTGCACCAGTGAAATCAGCAGCAAAGAGCTTGTTACGTGCTTGCTCGTCATACTTTTGCCAAACACGGCTGAACTCCGCCATCTCATTCAAACAGTCATGTTGCTTCTGCGTGGCCATTGTCACTTCTTGTTGGAGTCACTGCATCCACAGTTGTCGCATCTTCCCTTCATACGAAGTACCATCTCCATTTGCTGCGGAATTGGCTGCTTGTGATCTGTCATGGCATGCAGGATGAAGCTGTACTGTGACACGAAGAAACGTGGTGGTTCACACCAGAGGCACTTGACCACTTCCGGGTTGATTCCCAGTCACACTACGCATGGACGCATACGGGGTTGCACTGATGACTTGTCGCTGGATGACATGATCTGCAAAGTGAAATGTAACTGCTTAAAGAATATCGCAACTTTAAAAAGGTTGTGCATCTCATCACTGTCATGAAGTTGTCTCTGCTGTTCTTGTTTTCATCGACATTATACTCAAAACTCATCATTTGTGATGAACTATAATTTCCTTCATGTCCGACATGTCACACCACACACACAAGTACACAACTACTCACATTTCACATACAAAAAAATTGAAACAGACTCACCGAAACTAACGCTTGATGTGGATCACAATGAAACTTGAAACGCACCTCACTGAAGCCTGGAAAGAGATGCAGAACATTTCACTGATGCATGGCAGTCTTGATTTGGGGAGGGGGGGTCCAGATTTTTGCACGAGCACTTGTTTCCTGTCAATTTGTCGTACTTTCAAGGGGGGGTCCAGATTTTTGCATGAGCACTTGTTTCCTGTCAATTTGTCGTACTTTCAAGGGGGGGTCCAGATTTTTGTCACAACTGAACAACCGCAATTAAAGTTCAACATGAACACTGGAATACAACATCTTACTGAGTCAACCTCCTCATTATGGTTTGTCTCTTGTCAATGCCTGCGTCGTCTACACCGTACAACACATCAACATCTGCCAGGTTCTCAACACCCCTCCCGTCGTTGTCATCATTGTCCTCCTCTTCCAAAATGTCTCCATGCTTAAGTGCAAAGTTATGGAGAGCACAGCAAGTAGCTATAATTTTCTTTGCTTTGTTTGGCGAGCGCACATCCAGGAAGTGCAAGCATTGGAAGCAACCTTTCAGGCGCCCTATTCCCCTCTCGACACTGCTGCGACAAGAAGCATGTGCCCTGTTGAATTTCAGCTGCGCCGGTGTCAAACCACCATCATCCCGGAAGGGTTTCAGGAGATAGCTCTTGATAGGATATGCACCATCACCAAGAAGGTGATATTCAGATTTAGCACTGATTCTTTCCACACAGCCTCCACTGGGAATCCACAGGTCTGAGGTTCTGAACACATGCGCGTCATGTGCCTTCGCCGGATGTCCAACATCAATGGAGGAAATAGTCAAATCCTCCAAAACCGTAAGCTGTAATCAGAATGCCACACACAACTATATTTTAGCCACAAGTGGGGGGTGGGGGGGTCCAGAATTTTGCATTACCCGGAACTATTTTGGATTGGGATGGGGGCCAGAATTTTGTTCTCTGACACACCTGTAGCAACATTGTGTAGATTTTTTTCCGCACACTGAAGTAATCCTCAGGGAAGAATGCTCCTGGAGGTTGAGCAATGGTAATGTGTGTGCCATCGGTACTTCTGATCACTCCAGGAAACCCAAATTTGCTATCAAAGTAATCTGATGTTTCTTTCTGCCTGTGCGCATCTGGCCAAGATATGAATTTGTGCAGAGCGTTGTGGACAACAATGTCCAACAAATCGTCGACACATCTGTGATAGCAAGACCTTGTCAAGCCAAATCGGTTGCTCAGTAACCCATACTTTCCTTGATGGGCCACAAAGTGCAACAACATCAGAACCTGCTCTTGCAAATGCACAGCACATCGACCACGTCCTGCAACATGGACACAATTAATTCATTTCAACTCTTGTTCCAAACACAAAATGTGACTACTTTTTATGTGACCTTTTTACCATTGCGTTCACGGAAGAAAGGGCCAATCTCCTGCACTAATTTATGTGCTGTCGCCAGGGTCATTCGGAAGAACTCCAACCACTGAGCACAATTGTAGTTGACCAAATTGTCAACAAAGTTTCTCTGCTTTGGTATGTCCTCATGTGCTCTGTGAAGAATGTACACTCACTGGAACTCGTGTTTGATGCAACAAAGGCGACAAAGTACTGACCCTCGTGGTCTTACACTAGATCTAACTCAACTCGAAAGTTGACTTTTGTTTCACTGTCAAAATCGGTACTTACAATGTTGAAAGCAGAACACCAACTATTCCCCGATGACCCTGAAGACTTGCTTGTTCATCCTCCGTGTCAAAAATCGCTTGTTTCAACAGTAATACAATGGATAAAGTCGATTTTTCGAAATTCGTCAAATTTGCAGTGTTCCCTTGAACCGCCATTTCTCAACTGTGTCACGTGACCTGTTTGTTTACAGTCGGCGCCGCAGCGCCATTCTTTTTGCGTCCACACAGAGCGACACCAAGGAGCACCGAGTCGGTGAACATTTCGACGCAGAACCTAGCAAATAGAACAGGCCCCTGGTTTCACGAATACATGGCAAATAAATTTCTTAGCTCCATCCGTGTCATACATGTATTTTGCAAAAAGAAGCAAATGCTGACGTCGGTTGATTTGTGTTGTGTGCTTGTCCGCCATTTTATTTAGTGTCCCAATTTTTACACCAGATGCCACTCTTGCATAGCAGAGGTGCGAACGCTTCATGAACACTTGCCGAACACTTCAACATCTCCTCTCTTTGAAAGCTTTGAACCTAGAAAGGTAAAATGGAACAAAACGAGGCAAAACGATTGCTTCCAAACTTTGAAAATTTTCTAAAGTTTGTAGTTTTGCTCATCTATCTTCGTAAGGCTTCTTTTCATGAAAGTTTGTAGTTACTCTTCTTGCGAATGGTTCCTTGTTTCTTGTTGTACTACACACTAAAGTTCCACAGTCCTTGTACACCTGTGAGGTTGCCTTCTTCATAGTTTCTTGCACTTAAACACTTTCAATCAAGCATTTTGGCTTGTTGATGTTCCTTTTTGGTCAGCATCCTGCTGCTGATTGTGCGGGTGATGTGTTGGGCACATCACTGTGCTGCTGCTGTTGTGAAGCACGAACAAGATTTTGCTGAGGCATTGAGGTGGTGGGCACCTCGCC
>JAAUXT010108613.1_pt1 | contig 24001 bp, 24 predicted proteins | sample 7278171 | NCBI WGS metagenome assembly JAAUXT01 (sample SAMN14350112, study PRJNA611818) | marine sediment metagenome | isolation source: surface marine sediment (1.8m) | place: French Polynesia: Moorea | collected 2018-08
CTGTTCTGATGAAAATACTCCAACTGTCTGAGCTCCATGAAACAAGACTGTTTTTCTGGTTTTGACACTTTATTGAAGCACAAGCACAAGCACATTTCTGTTCAGAAGTCCAACTAACAATATCCACCAATATGGTCAGACCTCCACCCCATTGCTTGGTTGGATCTTACCAGTCCATGTTGCTGGTGGCGTGACTCCCAAGCTTCTGACCCCGAGAGTCAGGGCTCTCACCATTTTATACTGTTTTACAGGAAGTGGAGGAAGTCATTAACTTTTGCACAGGAAGTCAGAAACCCATTAATTCCCCACTTCCTGTGCCTATCTACCATGGGATGAGGGACAGGAAGTCAACATGGCTTAATGACAGGAAATGGGTAAAAGCCATTTCCTGTGCAGATGCAACCAAGCATGGCCAGATAAGTGGCTGTTCTATTCAAAGACTTGACAGGTATTCCATCACAAAGTAATGGCCATAGAAGGGCAGGGTGTGGAAGGCCAACATCATACTGTAACAATATACACGCAAATACCAATATCATGCATTGTAATGCCTCTGTCCGAGGCATACCAGATTATATAACACTCGCAAGAGGCAGAAATGAGTTCACGACAGGCTGCGGTGACCAATCATCGTGTTCACTTGCAGTGAGGACCAGTACCAGGTGGTGGACCACTGCGCGCGCATCTCCGTCGAGAGTCACGTGATTGAGGACGAGGACGTGACTCGCTGGCTCGGACCGAGTGGGGCGCCGCGCGACTGCAAGAACCTGTTTGTGATGGCGTTGCTCGAGAGTCACCAGCGCGAGAAAGTCGAGTTCATCTTCGCCTGTTCCTCACCGTGAGTGAACGATCCTTTGGTTCACCCAGGGGGATGCCTCCCACCAACTTGACGCACAAAATCCCTGAAACGTTGCACCGTACTGATAAAAGGCATTTTGCCTGTGGAAATTGTAGACATTGTGAAAGAATGAAGTCAGATTCCTCTCTCACCCCGTCTCTCCAATCGTGCACAGTGGTGAACCATTTTCCCGACGGGATCCGCCCTGAATTTCACGTTATGTTTCCGCTTCCGGTTGGCAGGAGCGAGCGGATGCGGTGGATCGAAGCGACGACGCCGTCGCAGCAGGTCACGGACGACGAGCGCATCTACGAGGCCTGGGGTACGCATGCGCAAACATTGGGCGGTCTCTTCTCGACGCTCTTGGAAAGTTGTGGGTCGGGTCCCAATCTGGGGTCCATGGTGTTCTTTTCGTGGGTCCAACAAATTGTGGAGATGACATTTCTGAACTGGAGTCGGTCTAAATGAAAATTTGAACTGGATTCGGTTCAAACAAAAACTTGCCTCTTTTGTTCTCTCTCCTTCACCAACCTGTGGCAACTTTCCTCAGACCGGAGAACAAAGATGAGTACCTTCACTTGCTTCTTCTGTTACATGGATGACACAACCGTGTTTCTCGTGGTCTGCAGACCATCCGCAGGTGCAGGTCATCCACAAGTACGTGGCCACGGAGCCGGACGAGTTGTCGCTCGAAGAGTCCGATGTCATCAACGTCTTCAAGAAAATCACCGACGGTACGTCGTCACGTCGTCCTTGTGCTGTTGTTTCTTGTCACGTGACGAAGTGTCAGAAGAGCCTCCCAGAGGTTGATCTCTCTCTTTGCTTCTCATTGAAGAAAAAGGTTCCTTTGCAATCATTTGCAATCAAGGATAAAACTCACAATGTTACGCGAGAAAGTGTGTTTGTCCAACTGGTGGTCGTCATTGCTTGGGGCTGTCTCCTGCTCAATGGATCTGCCCCTTGGACAGAAAATGCTTTCATCATTTGTTGTTGTTGCTTGTCTTCAGGCTGGTACGAGGGTGAAAGGATACGAGACGGTCAGCGGGGATGGTTTCCGGCCAACCACACACTGGAGATCGAGAGTGCGCATGTGCGCGCCAGAAACCTCAAGCAGCGCTACCGACTCCTCACGTTTGCGCACATGTCCAACAGGCCCGTCTGATTGGCTAGTGGGTGGGCCAATCAGAGAGCTGGCTTATTGGGCCAACCAAAAAAGCACAACGCGAAGGAGAGAGCCTCGCGCATCTGACGGAGAAGAAGGCTTGAGTGTAACAGTCATGCACACAACAAACCGGTCCAGTGCAGTGAGAAATCCGAACTGATCACCCACAGGTTGTGTGAAATGTGTTGTGTCCTGAGCACCCTTTTGCTGTCACACTCTATTTTTTGCCAAGCACTTGTTCGGGCATTTCGTGAACGTTTTGTTGATTTTGATGTGGTTCCCTTCCCATGTCTTGCAGATGTTTTGCACTCGCCGAGCCTTTGGTGCTCAGAACGTGCATTGTGGCCGCTATGGTCCGTCCGGAATGTGTGTGCACACTGCAGGGGGGATTGTGATTTGCAAACGGGATTTGGCAAATAATTCCCCTCCTTCCTCGGCCCAGAGAGCAGTTTTCAAAATCAAATGGTTTCATTTCAATTTCAAGTGTTCTTTCTGAAAGCACATCCAGATGAGTGAAATTTTTTGGGTTGTGCCCCGTTTCGTCAACCAGGGTCATTCGGCCAGGTGCGTCTCTACTCTTGTGTCAACCCTTGTTTGTTGTGCAGAAAGACTCGATTCGCAGTTGGCTTCCAAAATCAGTGCAGATTCTGGTTTGAACTGTGAATCGAGACATGGTTCGCTGAGTTTCAACCCAATGCTTCGTCGTGAATTCCCTAATCAGTCTAGTCAAAGTTATTGCCGTGTGATTGGTGTTGATTTTTGTCCGTCAGAACTCTTCTTCGTGTTTGTTGCTGCATCGAAGGAAGGGGCGCGTCGCCTCGTCGCAGCTTTGAATCGGTGCGCACAATGTTGGCGATCATCACAGAAACCTACCACACCCGAAGACTTTTTTTGCTGGCGGCGAATTGTTGGACAATTTCTTGTCGTTTGTCCAATCACAGAGAGATTCGATGCCGCAGCAAGAGATCTTCCACAGGGTTGTCACCTTGCAGATTATGTTGAACCGTTTTGTTGATGTGAACGAGTCATCCGATCTTTAGCGCGTCCGCGACCAGGGAGCAGGGCCTGACCTGGGGCCGGCCGTCGCAACTCACGCTTCGTGTTCACTCAAGTTGTTTTGGGCGTGTGATGGCAGTTTCTTTTTTCTCAGGGGTCACACTAACTCCCAAGAGAGCCCTGTTGCGACTGCTTACACAAATCAAGCCTTTTCCGTCTGTCTCGGTGGATGGTGGGTGTGGCCCCCAATTAGAGACGGCTCCAGAAGCTGATTGTCTTGAATGTTGCGTGTGAAATTGGTGCTAAAGTTCAATTGTTTGTTCAGGTGCTGGGGAGACTGCAGTTGTGATTTCAGTGAACGTACGTTTGTTTGAATTTGTTTGAATCCAGATCGATTGTTGTGTGGTTCTGTGCATGCTTCCCAGAGCTTCCAGTGAAACGCCGAATTCCTGGTTTGTTCGTTTGTTGAACAATTTCTTGGTGAGAAATAAAGTTTCCGGAACATTCTCTTCACGTTCTGTCTCGTGATCAGTTGACCGTCATTCGCCGATGGCGGAAATGAAGACAAAACGCGCACAACTCTTCAGTGTTTTACAAATAAAATATTCTTTTGGTCAAACAACTTTTTCACAGGTCAATTTTCAACAAAACAACAGAAACCGTCTTTGCGCTTCTACGACAAAAATTCTCTGGGAGAGATCGAGATCCACACATTCAACGGTCGGCGCTGACCAAGCAACTCGGAAACTACACACTTGCATTGAACCAGCGAATCCACTCAGGTTGACCCTGCCACCCGTCGCTCACACTGGGTACGTGACAACACACGCTACGTGTGCAGTTGTGTTGGGTTCATGAGCTATGAACACACACCTGTTGTGAACACACAACTGCGTTGCCGGTGCTTCACCCAAGCCAAATGACACACGCCAATGTCACGCATCACGTACTCGGTGTGTATCGGTAAACCACGGGAGACCAAGTCAAAATGGCACAAACACTTGAAAGCCCGCATTCATTCGTTCACTGTCAATCGTTCAATTTAACACCAAGTGAAATTTATTTCCTGACGTTCAACGTATTTACAGTTCACGTCTGTGCACGAACGCACACAAGCACACCACACTGTAGCTGCCTCGGGTAACAGGAATTTCTTTTGCGCATTGGTTAGTTACGTCCATCTGACGGAACAACTGCAAAAGCAACGACAACGACAATACACTGTCCAAACTGCTGCAATTTGTGATAGTAATTTGACAACGTGTGGGGCACCTCACTCAACACGAAGCTCCATTTTACTGGCCTCACTGTTTGAAAACGTTCAAACTTTATACTGAGTGAAGAAAAAGCGTCCTGTGACGCCACCATTATCAAGTATTTGCTTGAACACAGCACCGGGAGAGAGCAAAACGACATGTTGCTGTCTGCTGGTTGGTTGCTAAGGGCTCGACGTTGTCAAGTCCGTACTGCTGGTCACTTCCGTTTCCGGCTCGTGCTCCGCGTCACGTGTTTCCGTTGTCGAAGTAACGTCTTGTGAGCTGCCATCTTGGTCACATGGCAATTCTGTGGCTTCTACAATACTCGTGGAAGGTTGCTGCGCTTGTTCCGAGCTGTCAGCTTCTGTACTGGAAACAGATCGAGCCCCGCTTGAACTCTCAGGTTCAACGTCTCTGGGAACCCCTCGTTCTTCGCTTTCACCCGTCGAAGAAGTGGCAGGGAACTGGCCTGTGTCCCTGCTCACCGATTCTTCCACTGTCAATGGATCCGCTTCGCTGTCACATGATGCTTGTTGGGCTGCATAGTTTGAAGTTGGCTGGTGTCCTTCCGGAAGACGGGGTGGGTCGGTCTGGCTCGCGTCCTCTGTGTCCACTGACCCGAGCCGTGGGTAGTCGCGCAACTCGCGCTCGGGATTGGAACGGTGGAGTCTCCGTTGTGAGTCGTCGGGGCTTGCCGTTGGTCCAGGGTCATCCGCCGGGTCCGCTCCCTTCACCCGCGGGATGCCGGGGTCCTCCACCCCCGCCCCGCCTGAAACCCGCCCTTCCCCCTCGTCCTGCGAACTCGAACTACAGCAGTGGCAGTCGGAATCGCAACTGTCTGTGGTGCAGTAGGAGGTCTCCAGCAGCCCTGGGGCGGTGCCCACATGCAAAAACTTGTCTCGCTTGAGCCTGAAAGGCGCCGTTTCCAACAGTCCAGGCGCACTTTGCACACGTATCAGTGTGGCCATGTTGCTGCCATGGTCTGGAAGTGGTGACGTCACTTCTGACGTCATCATGACGTCCAAATCAGTTTTGCTTGCCGCAACCGGAAAAGACGTTTGGCGAGAAGCCTGAGCAAAGTTCGTCACAGGCGATGAAGTCAAACTTTCAGACGGGGTACAAAAGCCACTGGACCCGACAGTGAACCTGACCTTTGTTGGGGTTGCACTTGCTGACCTTGCTGCACTCTCTTCCTGACCTGTATCGAACTGCGCAGCCGCGGGACTGTCTATTCCGGAAGTGGTGATGGTATCTGCAGAAGCGACCGTTCCCAATGCCGCCGGTATGTTTCTCCTGTCTCTGTCAGGTCCTGAACTGCTGGGCATATTTTCCTCCATTGTGTCCTCATGCATCTTTTCTGGAGTCAATTCGACACCGCTGGTTGTCAAGGGAGCGACACCAGGACTCGACAGCAGCCCAGGACTCATGTTTGACATGGGCCCGGTGTCAGGGCTCAAAGCCGTTGCTATGGGCGTGTCCACCAGAGGGCTGCCTGCAGGTTGTGATTCCAGTGACTCCCACCAGGGGGTGTTGGGCGCGGAGCGGTTCGGGGTGTTGTTCCACGACCACTGCGGTGTCACCGTCGCTGTTGCTGGTTTCGTGAAAACCTGGATCGGTCGCTGGAAACCTGCAACAAACACCAAGTCGTCAACCAACTGGACAACTGTTGCATTTGCAAGAAATCAACACTGTGCAACCTGTTCGCACATTCAATCTTTAGCCTGACCGCAACAGCTCAATTCACCTGCCCAGGTATCCAAAAACGAAACCCTCCATCATCGGTGCCCTTTGTGTACTCACCCGCGCCCTTTTTGAACGGAAGGCTGAGCGTCTCGCATTTGGAGAAGCCCACGTCACGTGACAACAAGTACTCTGTGAACTGGTCGGGACGAAACCGGATCTTCTGGTAGTTCTCCGCGATCTTGTCCTGAAGGGCAAACAAAGGTCACGTTGGGGTCGGGTAGCAACGCGCGTGTGCAAAGTAATTTTCCGTGGCCGTTTCTGACAGGACTTTTCAAATGTTGGTTTGGGGTGTTGATTGAACAGAAGAGTGGACCAGCGTCTTGCTTTTCAGAAAACTCACGGTCAGGTTCTTCTTGCTCTTGTACGACTTCCAGCCCTGCGGCTCCAGGATGAGTCTCCCCCCGGGACGCAGCGCGCGCATCATGCGTTTGAAGGCGCGTTTCAGCCCCGCATCGCCGTGATGCAGATGAAGCCACTTGGTGACGCTGAGCACCATGATGACGTCATACTCTTCGCGCTGCAGGTCCACCAGCTCGTCCCGCTCAGGCACGTAGTTGCCCTGGCAACGATATATTGACCAAACACAATGAAAAGATGAAATAGTTTGCAGATGCACAACTGCAAACACAGCATTTGTCACTTGAAATGGGTGAGACATGTTGCTCACGTTCAAAGCTGGCAGGGCATTCCGTCGTCTTGACAACCACTCACCGTTACGAAGGACACGTTTTCAGGGAAGACGTTCTTCGAGGGCGTCGCACGTGTCCGACGGGCGTCTTGGCTCTGAACTGTGTCGTCATGACAACCACTCACCGTGACGAAAGACACGTTGTTGGGGAAGACGTTGCTCGCCAGGGGAATGTCTGGCGCTGGAAGCGGTTTGAAGCACTTTTCCATGGAGACCGGAAAGCTGTGCGCCTTGTGCGTCTCTTTGCCGAGGTACTGACGCATATTGCGCCGCGCGCCACCTACAGATAAAAACCAAAATGTAGAAAGTGAGCCAACAAAGTCGTTTCAACCCTGATTTCTATGAAAACGAACACACACTGAGAATACATCTGAATGACTTCGTGTGCTCTCAACACTGGTTCGTGTCAACGACTCGGAGAATGAAACGCCGCTGTGAGGACGAACCAACGACTGCCGAGCTACTGGTGACTCCAAACCCCTGCACTCGGACGCACTCACCGATGAGGGACGGGTCGATATCGATTCCCACGATGCTGCGCGGCGCGAACTTCTGCGCGACCGTCAGGGTCATGTGACCCACGTTGCAGCCCACGTCGAGCACGTCGAGCCCGCGGAACCACTCGTCGCGGAAGAGCGAGATGCGCTCGTCCGCCTCGCGCCGCCCGTAGTAACTCGTATAGTTCCCTGCAACGTGAGGAAACTCGTGGTAAACACGTGCACAGGATCAACTGGTGATATAACTTTTAGATCAGACTGATCCAGCCTTTTCTCAACCTCCTCGCTGTCGTTGGCAACTTTCTCGATGAGAGTGACTCACCGAACATAAATCTGTCTTTTTGCTTGTTCTTTTGTTGCTGCTGTTGTTGCTGCTGCTGCGGCTTGTTGCTGTGGCGACGCTGTTGCTTCCCGGATGCCGACTGGCCCCCGCTGGACTGTTTCCGGTACTTGGGTCTGTGTGGCGACGTCTTGTCCGATTTGACCGAATCTTTGTCGGACCCTTCGCTCGATTTCCGCTTCCGTCTCTTGGATGTTGTTTGCGGAATCACTGGGGACACAATTTTGTCCTGAATTTTCTTCAGCTGGCCTTGCGGCACAACCGGAGACACGATTTTGTCCTGGATCTTTCTCTGCACTGCTGCCCTCACTGCTTCGGTGGAGCGATTCTGGGCGGTCCCGGACTGGTTGCTGCCGGTGGATGTGCTGATGTGGGGGTCAATGCTGATGTGGGTGGGTCGGGTCGCGTCGGAGCGCCCTCTTTTACTCACTGTAGCTGCCGCACTGTTGCCGCTCAGGGCCGTACCCTTGGGAGGGTCGTCCGAATGTACGATGGGGCTTATGGCCAAATGCGCCAACTTTTTCTTCTTGTACTTCCTCTTCTTGGTTTCGGGTATGAGGGGCGATATCAGATGAGGGTCACACTCGGATTCTAGTCCCAGTGGATCTCGGATGTTGGGCGGAATGAGCACTTTGACTTCGCCTTTGTTCGAAGGGATCCCGAGCGGGGAGGACACTGGCGTCTTCTCGTTCAGTGCTTTGTTTATCTCCTCATCCAACAAGCTGTTGAGGTTCAGAGGATCATTGATGTTGCCCCCCAGAAGGAATTTTGTCGGGAGTACGATTTTCTCGTGCCGACCACCGCGTCCGAAGCGGCGTTTGAACGGGTGCCCGTGGCCCTCGGGTGCCCGTTCACTGTGGCGGCGTTTCCTGTTGATGCGACTGGCCGCCGCTTGCTGCCTGGAATGAAGTCACAAGAAGAAGTTAGTCTCCCATGACCTGTGTGTGTGTGTGTGTGTGTGTGTGTGTGTGCGTGCGCGCGCGCTCACCTGTCGTTACTGTGTCTGTGTCCGCCACGGCCCCCGCCGCCCGACCTGTGGTGGTGGTGGTGGTGGTGATGGTGGGTGCCGCCCCCTCGGCCTCCTCCTCCGGCGGCGCCGCCCCGTCCGCCGCCGCCCCCGCTGCTCGAGCCCCGCCGCCCCGAACCCTGGAGAGGGAGAACACCACAATCGTGACAATTTACTCAACAAGACCTTCAAAAGTTGGCGTCATTTCGGGTCTTCCACGGAAAACGATTGCGGTATCGCGCTTGATGAAGGGTCTCGAGAGACTGCAACCAGCAGCACAACCTCCAAAGCAAAACGCGCAGGCAGCGACAACCCTGGTCGTGTACAAAACAAATCGATTGAAACAAGTTTTCTTGCCTTTCTGCCGTGTCCCTGGCCATGATGACCGGCTTTGGGCGGCTGCAGCGCCGGCGCCGCTCTGGCTGGCGGCGTCTTGACCTGCACGCTCATGTCACGCTCTTCGCTCTGGCGCGTCTGTCTTCTTTTTGCTGTCGCTAGGCCGCTACTGCCAACAAAAACTTGACACCTGAAAAAACAAAACAACTTTGGTGCTTGGACTGAGACCCTCGATTCACCACAGAATTGAACGTCGATACAGAACATCTGGATCAGGATTTTTGATGATTGAAGTTTTCAACGCATTAAAGCGGCGTTCTCATGCTCATACCAACACATCAGTTATTGCGAACAGATCTAGTTGTGACAAACTGACATCAGCTGCTGAGTTTGTAAACAAAAGCAAGTTTGTTGACATGATCATGATGATGGTCACTCGCGGGGAAAACATCAATTTCATTGTCTGCAGTGGATCCATTCTCACCTTCAGCCTTCAACTCCATTTTCAAAGAATGTGCAAGCATGACACCTCAATTTGGTAATTCAAAGTGATTCAGCAAGACATGTATTTTGACAAAAGACGACGAAATTTGTTGAGTGACACTTCGCAACGTGCACAACGTGCTTCAAACGCAATTCGCATCCATCAGCTGTTTTGACATGTCAGCCCATCAGATGGCGCCCACGTGCATAATCTATTCAGCTCAAAAACACCCGTCTTCACGCGGTCATTTTACCCTCAACCCCACGTTCTCTAAGTGTTGAATGGTAACGTTCTCATGGCTACACTTCTTATCCATTACCTTGCCGATAATATGCCTTCAGTCGTGGAGTTTACACGCTTAAAACTGACCGTTCGTGAGGCGTGCGGCTCAAAATGGCTTGCCGCAAGGCCACTTCTCGCGAGAGCTTTGATTATTGATCCCAGAATTCAACGCGGCAACGAGAGCTTGTTGGAGTTTCGCGCGGTTGAAAGCTCGCACTTCAAGGCTTTTTTTCTCACAAATATTTCAGTAAACGAGAACCGTAGATCATTCAGAGTTGTACATTGAGCAATGCAGTACCTGTTGAAGTAGTTTTTGTGAGAATAAATGGTAAGGCATTTGAGATCTTTCAAATTGAAACAGACAGCGTTGCAAACCGGCAGCGTTGTAGCAGACGATTTGTGCCACAAGATGCCCGACTCGCGACTGCCATTGAGCACGATAGCTTCCCATTTTTGAGGCCGTAGTGAGGTATTTACAATCAGCTATGAAATAAACTCCAGTTCTCGTTTGTCATAACCACACACAGTACAAACGTACCTCCGAATTAGGAACGTAAAAGCCTAAAATGTTGGCAAATCGCACATTTGTTTATCGCTGTGGCCGAGTCACGGTGTTGACCTAAATTTGAAGCGGCCTTGCTCACAACACTCTGTGTGGTAGGCTCAGTCTTAGTGAGTTCCTTCACCCCCCGACAAGTTCAGTGTTGAGTGTCACATCCAGCAAGTTATTTCAGAAATCGTAGACGTCTCGATTTTGAATCTAATTTTGAAACTGGCGGCAGATTTGTCGTTGCCGACCGTGCCGGGGGCCACGTTTCTCCCTCGGGTCTCGTGCAGCACGGGACACGTGAACAATTTCCCATGTTTTTGGATCAAATCTCAAAAATTGTCAATGAGGATGTTTGCAGATTGCATCTGGACTCTATGTCCACTGATTCAAGTCTCCGGACTTGAAGATACGAGTAGATAGTCGTTTCCCTTTCCTGAAGGGACCAAGTAGACAACTCAGCCTCGGCTTCAGTCACGTGTTCAGAACATTTTGGAGCTCAAAGTCTTGGAAGAGAATGAGTGTGAATGCCACGTGTTTTTATCTGATGACATATGCAAGCATGTGATTGTGTCCCTCGTACGCCCAACTGCACGCCGCCCAAATCCCATCACCCGATCCTGTCACCCCAAGACTTCAGCCTGCACCCTGTCCAACCCTCACCCTGTCGCCCTCAACGCCAAAATTTGTTTCTCCAAGTGTCTGTCCTAAATTCTGATGAAATTCTACCTGTAAATTTCAGACCAAAGCAACAGGAGAGATGGAGACTGAAGACACAGTTGAGCAGGCGGCTCCTGAAGCGACGAGCGCAGAAACCACAAACGTGAGATTGCACTTGAGTTTGGGAGTTCAGGCCACAATTGCTCAATGTTTTGACAAAATGAGCCCAGTGTTTTGGCAATGTACAGGAAAATTGGCTGAGTTTGCGAGTTTCGGGAGTGTGAGAAGTGAAGGATTAATTTCCCTTCAGACCTCGAGTTTCGTGACGTGCTGCGTCTGTCACAATTTTACCCGAAAATTCAAACCAGGGTGCAGACCATTCCACCCCACCAATCCCCACACCCCAGACAGACAAGACAAGACGGAACATTTGAGAAATGGTGTTTTCAGAACGAAAATTCATTGAGGATTCTCAGATGTTTGGTTGTCTGAATGGGGTTGGAGCTTGAAAGTCATTGACATGAGAAAGAACAAATGATGGCAAACCCAACTCCTCCGCCTGGATGAAAACAAATTGAGGATCTGGCCAAAAAAAAGTTTCAGTGAATCACAGGGGGGAAATACCAAATTTGCGGGGGTGGGTCTTTACCTGAAAGATTGTGGTTTTCAGTGGCGAAAATACCGTTCGCAGCCAGGGTGTGTTTGATGTTCAAATTTAAATTTTTGCTGTTGCCCAGGGCAGTGCGTTAGTTCTTGTCCTGGGTGGTGGTTTAATCGGATTTCTTGCCAGAGCTTTTGAGTATGGCTCGAGAAAAAAAACTGGCAGGTGTTGTTTGCTACTTCCGCCTTCCGAGTGTGTGGTAAATGCCTGGGAATTGAGCGTGGCGTAGTTTGAAGAGCAGTTGACACTCGTGATCTCGCTCGTAAGTTTGAATACAGTTGTTGCGCAATGGCAACGTTCATTGCAATTGACGCCGCTGCGTTCAGTGATAACGACGCCAAAGCCTGTTTGTGCGTGGATTTACGCGTTCCTTGATTTGCTGGAAGTGGGAAAGATGTGCATGCTCGCAACCACGTGTTGGACGCAGCAGCGAGACGCTCTCTGATACACAAACGCGGAATGGGGCAATAAATCAAGAAAACAGGTTCAGTCTCACAGTAACAACAAATTCAATGTCAGAACCAGACTTGGAATTCTTCTTCGAAGAAGAAGTCATGGAATCCAAAGGATCTCTCGAGGAAGCTTTCGAGAAAATGTTGGAGAAGTATTCTGATTCCGATGTGCAGGAGCAGGAGACTGGTGAGAGCGCGGCCGCCGCGCCGGAGGGGGAGGCCCCGCTCGACTCCTCCGGGGGCGACAGTCCGATGAGCGACAGTCAGTTCGCCGCCGTCTTCGAAGCTGTGATGGACAAGTACCCGGCCGTGTCGTCCCAGGAGCTGGCCGAGAGCGAGGAGCGCAAGAAGCAAGGTGAGCACAGTCCGTCTCTTTTGTTGCGTTGCAGCTTCGGAAGATGCTTTCCATCCCGAGGTCAGACCTACTCCTGCAGAGTTGGGTTGGTTGTGATTCCGTCAAGAACAGTCTTCCTCTCTGACGAACATTTTTTAGCAAGTTCAGAAAGACATTTTCGCAAGCCACATCACATAAAGTGGACTCGTGTGAACTCTGTTGCGCTGTCGGTTGGGGTGATTCAAACTGCTTGAAAGGTGGATCTCCCATTCAACACTGCATGGGAAGTTGACGATGCGGGCTTCAGATCTTTCAAATGTCAGCAATTCGAGTTTGTTTCAAGTCCTGGACAGTGTTGTGCAAATTTCCAATTTGTCAAGAAACAAACGTTGCAGAGCGGGAGTTTTCAAGGGGGAAAAATGTGCCGATCTTAGATTTCGGGAAATCTGTGCAACTTTTATCTCGGTGTCCTCTGCAGTGGGGGTGGGGTATGGGTGGGTCACAGGAGACATTCGATTGTGTTGTTCCAGGAAGGTGGAGGGGGTTCCCCTTTCATACCCACACCTGGAAAAAAGTCAGAGAACATGACACGTCTGAGAATTTCCAGGAAAAGCCTGAACTTTTTCGCAATTGGGAGAGCTTGAGACGTAACGTTGCTTCGTTCGTAGTTCAGTACAATGTAGATCTATTCAGTTTGGGCATTGGACATGCACACGTTGCAAGCGGAGATACCAAAAAGGTCGTCTTGGCACTTTACTCCAGAGAAGTTGGCGGCCAAAGAGGCAAAGAAAAAGGCGAGACAAGAGGCAAGAGCCAAGTTGAAAGCAGAAAAACAGCAGATGAAAAAGTCGCCTCCAAGCGCAGCAATGAACGGCGTAGCAAACGGCGTAGCGACGCCACCGGAAGTGGCGTCTGTGGCTGCGCCGGAAGCTCGCTCTTCTGAGCAAAAAACAGACAGCACAGCTGCCTATGAGACGCCATGTGTTACCAAAGCGGGTACTTGGATTTGTCCATTGTGTGTTGAGTTCTGAATGTTTCGCGTGATCATTTGTGATTTCTTCCCTTCGTTCGGAAGTTTTTGTGGGTGTTGTGGTTTCTTCCTTTTGGAGGTTTCTTCTGGGTTTCGTTCGTTGTGTTTTTGAGCGGGCAAAGAAAAAGTGTTGGATTTGGTTCTTTGATGAAGTGTTCCGAGTTTGTCCTTTGGTTATTGGTGCCAAGGTACGATCGTAATCGCCCACTTCACACTCTGCAGAATCGAAACCTGTTGCCGAGAAAAAGAAGGTGAAGAAGCCCAAGGGCTTTGTCGTTCCTGCGAGAAAGGGGACTGCGAGTCCCGTGGAAGGACAGTCTAAAGAGTCTGGAGAGAGGAAAGTGAACGGAACCGATCAAGCGAAGCCAGAAACCGTGGTTATTGAGAACGTTCCTCTGGACGTTGTGCAAAGCGAAGCGGACAAACCAAAGGAGACCGAGAAAAGAGTGGAATCGGAGGAAACACTAGAAACTGCGACGCACGAACCGTGCGAGGGCGGGGACAACGTGTCGGAAAACTTCTCTGCTGCTGGCAGTGACAATGGTACTTTCAGTTCGGGCACGTTCACACGTTCGTTGACGAGTTGATTTGGCTGTTTGGATTCTCCGTTGGTCTGGTGTCGGTCTGTTTCTCTTGCAGTTGGTGCACGTGTTGAATCGTGCATGTGGTGAACAGGTTCTGCCTATGTGCTCGCAGTTGGGAACGTGTTGGCACTTCCGCCCTTGAGCCACTGCAGGCAGCACAAAATTAAAACCTTTGACCTTGACTTTCAGAAGGGGACGTGGAGGTGGCGCCAGAGAAGAACGCACAACCGCCCTCTGGTGACGAAGAGGCGCCGCCTGCCGACGAAAATCGCAACGAGCAAGAAGGCGATGCGGAGGACAGGTAGATGTTGCTTCTTTTCTCGCTGTGATGAGTCCTGGTGGATCGAAGAAGAGGCGGCCGGTTGACCTTCAAAAATGCAAATGTAAAAAAGACAAGGCATCAATTCCTTTTTGGGGGTTCTTTCCATCCTCCTGGTCACAAAGTGCAACGGCACTGTTCTGCTGCGACACAGCCAAAAGGTGGTGTGATGACCTGGAGACCTGTATCGCGATGGCCAACACGACATGGTGAAACGTAGCGAAGTTATTCGTCATGAAATCTGGTGCTCACTTTCAGTGCGAGTCAAATCAAAGAGAACAACGAGACGACTCCCTGCGCGAGCGAAGCGGAGACCAGCGCCAAGGAGCCGCCCAAACACGGGCACAAAAGACCGCGCGACAGTGAGGGAGGGAAACACCACGACTCGTCCAGCAAGAAGAAGAAACACAAGGACCGCGAGAGGGACAGGGACCGAGAGCGAGACCGCTCGAGCTCACACTCTGCCAAGCGCATTCCGTTCCCCAGAGAGCACTTGGCCAAGCTCATGAAAGAACGCAAGGAGAGACGGCGCAAGATGGGGCTGCCCCCGGAAAGTAATAACTGGATCTTCATTGGTTAGTTTCGTTTCGTTTTACACTTCCTATTTCCGGTTAGGCCACAGATGCATCTTGTTCTCGAGAACTTGCAGCAGAATGTCAGCAAATCGTCACGTTTTTGGGGAAAAAGTTTTCTGCTGCAAGCGCTGGCAAAACTGCCCGAGATGATCAGTTCTCCTGCAGTGTTGCCTCTTTGACTTGGAATGGAACCTTTGATATTGTGCTCCGAAGTTGCATTGAAAAGCGCAGGTAAAGGAAGCGCTTGAATGGTGTGTCAGCGAATCGTCCACACTTCGTCGTTGCCAATGGTAGGATCCAAAACAGATGCATCTTTTCACGTGTTGCGTTTGGTGTTGTTTGACCAATTGAGGCAGACGCAGTTAGTTCGCTGGTGTTCATTTGGGTCTCGTTTTGAGAGGCGTGGTGTGGAGAAAAAAGTATCACAACACATTTTACTGCTTCTTTCAACTCAGTCCGTGTGTCCCTTTCTGTTTTGTAAAATGTTTTTCTCTGACAATTTTGACGTTTTCCAGTTGAGGAGAAACCGAAGACGGAGACCAAACGGAAGGTGTCGCGTCGGGAGGAGATGCTGCGCCGAGACCTCGAGGCCTCAGGTCAGTCGCTGATTTCTCCGCGCACTGGCGGCAGACTCGTGCCTTGGTAGCGCCCCTGTTGAGCTGACGCGTCACGACCTCCTCACTGAAGCCAATCGAACTGGACACCTCCGAATCGCCCACCTCGCTTGCAACGAAACTGGCAGAGCTGACGTCACCACTTCACTTTGTATTGTACAACAGAACCGTTGCACACGTCAACTACTTTCGCTTGTTTTGCTGATTCCGCTGACGTCACAAAAAGGGAACTCTTTCGTCCGTAAATGCAAAAGTGTATTCTGGCTCTGAAGAAGTGTTGTCGTGTTGAGACGTTTCTTTTTCCTGTGATTTCACCTTGTTTTGCCTGTTTTGTTCATCAATTTCTGTTCCTGCAAATTTATTTGTTTCTGCCAAAAATCAATGTTACTCAAAATCCCATCGTCTGAAATAAAGGATCCCAATTCGCAGTGACGATGTTGTGGTCCCTTGTTCTTCTTCGGCTCAAGTCAGACTGGTCAAAATTACTGTCTGAACCAGCTTCTCAGCCTGTTCTCGATCACACCCCACCCAACCTTGTTCCCGACGCCGATTTGCGCAGCGTCGTTGTACTCCAAGCACAGGACACAGCAGATTTCGGTCCACGGCTCTCCCCAACCAAAGCATTCAGTTGGCGGGGTGGTGGAAAAGGTGCTTCAGAACACCGCCGCCCCCACCGGTGGAAATCATGAAGCCAGAATCTGGTTATTAGTGTGCATGCCGCCGCCGTACGTTTTCCAGACGTCAGCTTCCTGTCTAGATTTGAGATGGACTGGATTTTCGAAGCCGCTTGTCGGAGATGTTTGCCCCTGTAGCTGGGTGATGAACTGTCAGTTCTGGATTGCCCGACCCCTCCAACCCCCATGCATGGAAATTTCCAAAACTGGAAATTTACACTTCCAGATTACCCTCCCCCCTGGTGTACAAAGTTGGAAATTTCTAGTTCTGGAAATTGCCAGTTTTGGATTCTTCCATGTGCAGAGCAGAGGGGGTAATCCAGAAGTGCAAATTTCCAGTTCTGGAAAATTCCACTTCCGGATTATCTCTCCCCCCACCCGTCGCCTACCGTACGAAGTTGGAAATGTCCAGAACTGAAGTGCTGTGCTGTCGATGTACGCGGCGAGCAGCTGATTCTCCACTTGATCAAGTAGAGTCGATTGAATTGACCGGGATCGACTTGCGCGGCGGGCGGTGCAGTTTGCGTGACCGCAGTTTGCTCTCCTGCAGGTGTGTGGGTGCAGTGCAGCAGGTCGAACTGCATGAAGTGGCGCTATCTCACAGACGTGCACGACCCGTCCACGCTGCCGGAAACTTGGTTCTGCGAACAGAACAAAGGTCAGTACCAAATGCGGTTGTCCTGTCGCGTTGCTGCTGGGCGCTGGTGCCCCCGCCCATACCTCCCGTCCCTTGCATTATCGTCACCCACATGCCTCCAACCGTTCTTGTGTCCGATTGAAGAGGGATGATGGTTCGCTTTCGTTGGCTCACGACGAACATGGTGGACTTTGCGGCAGGTTCTTATTGTTCCCCCAAACAAAGCAATCGTGGCCAAATGCTTGAAGACGATCTGGAGAGGAAGATTTGTGTTCAGCTTTGCACCCTGAAGAACGCTTGACCATTTCAGATACGAAACTGAACAGCTGCTCCGCGCCCGAAGAGGACTGGTCCAAAGAGGAGCACAAGAAGTTCTTCTACACGGACTACAGCGAAGGCTCCCTCGTGTGGGCCAAGCTCGAGGGGTTCCCCTGGTGAGTGAACACTGCTGTTTGTGCGAACGCTCGAGGGTTTTCCCTGGCTCGCACAGAGCGTGTTGTGCAAAAAGGCTTGGTGGCTTCAGATTTGTTTCGCGTGTTTTGAACAGAATTTTGAAAAATGACTTGGATGAACACCACATACGAGAAACAGAGCTTGTGGTTGCGAATGTGAGTCTCCACATACAGAGAAGCAGTTCCCGATACAGGGCGAAGCATTTCGGATTCTCGCTGACAAGAACCTGGTTTCGTTGCCGCAGTTTTGAATTCACTTTTTGAAGGCCATGGTACAGTCGAGAAAGCGGTCGTCTTCGAAATTTGTGGTACAACCTTTGTACATGTGGTGTGCATGAAACAAGCTTGTGCAAACAGGAATCTTGCTTCGTTTTTGTCCTTCCTCTCAGATACAGTTGAGTTGTTGAGCTTGGTTTGGTGAAAGACATTCCATTGTGCACGACGATACCAAAATTTCTGTGGTACGATCATTTGCCGTTCTGTCCTGTTGGTTGCGCATGTCGTTTGTTTTGTGCCTGACCGCGTGTGTGGACCCTTCGTGCGAGTTTCGTCGTGTGAGACAAAGAGGACGTTTGTGTGGACTGCGAGTCATGGAGAAACAACCTGGTGAGAGGTTCCACTCGTGTTTTTTGCTTTCAGGTGGCCAGCGATGATCGAGATTGATCCCGATACGAGAGCGTACTACGAGTGCGAGGACGGAAAGGACGCGGTAAGCTGAAGACTTCAGACCGAGTTCACAGTGACCAAGGAATGTGTGAGAGATGGCGGCAGCAGCGGTGATCGTGTGTCTGTGTTTCAGAACCGGTACCACGTGGTCTTCTTCGACGACCCGGTGTCTCGAGCGTGGATCGAGCTGGAGGAAATCAGAACGTTCTTCAAGAAGGACATTGAGCCCATGTTGGTGCGTATTGCTCCCGTGTTGGGACTTGTCATTTTGGTGCTGTGTTTGTGCTCGAAAATTCGTCGATTGCACGTTGCCCGAATCCCGTACCCATACCACATGACGCCACGCAGCGTTGACAAGGCTTCAGCATGCGCGTGTTCACGTGATGGTGATTGTCACTGTTTGCAGCGGAAGGTGAAGAGCACCTTCATGAAGGACATGCAGGTGGCGGTGCGCCAGGTCAAGGAGGCGCTGACCCTGAGCAACAAGGACCGGCTGCACCGCTTCAGCTTCTCCAAGCGATACAAAGGCAGGTGGGCCGAGTGGACCGACGATCAGGTCGAGATCAGCGTATCCGAGGGATCAGGTACGTCCCGTGTAGCAGCCCCGCGACAGCACCCGGTGCAACGCCGGGGTCTCACACACACGAGCTGCGCAGTCACGCCAGACACAAAATACACTACAATAACCAGCCATGTGACCGTGTTTGTGATATTCTTTTCGTGGCTGTTTGTAGAGGAAGAGTCGTCTGAGGAGGAGACTGTGATCCGGAAGAAGAGGCGGAAGGAGAAGAAGCGCGTGCGCAGTGAGGACGAGAGCGACGCCGAGCGCGAGCGCCGCAAGAAGAAAAGGAAGCACGACCGCGAGAGGGAGCGCGACAGAGACGAGAAGGTGGGTTGTTCTGACAAAGCTGCGCGCGCGTGCGTGTGTGTGTGTGTGTGTGTGTGTGTATTTGAGTGAGAATGCGAAAACACAAGCAGAGAATTGTGGTCCTTCATCCAAGAAATTGTGGATTGTGTGAAAACATCAGATCAGTGAATCATCCCAGACGTTGACTTTTGGGAAAGGTGTGATTGGTGTTCTTTTCCGCAGCGAGAGAAAAGGTCGCGAGAAGAGAGGAAGTCACGAGACGAGCGCAAAGAGGAGAAGAAGGTGAAGCAGGAGAAGCGCTCCGACTCAGAGGAAGGGAAGGAGAACGCGAAGGAGGAGGGGGCGGAGGTGAAGAAAGAGAAGGACAGCAGCCCAGACCCAGCCACAGACACGAAACCGGTGAGGAAGATAGCACAACGCACCAGGTTCACTTCACAATGCGTACGCACACATTAATTTGAACTTCTGCACACACACACACACACACACACACACACACACACACACACACACACACTGTGACGTAGAGACTGCGGGTTCACTGTTCGCTGAACAGTGCCTTCTTTACGTGTGCATCTATCTGTACGCTGTCGTCCACAAGACGCACTTGTTTGCCCCAATCGAACATCAAAAGAGGGTGTGCGCCATCAACCTGTGTGTGTTGAACACAAAACTGCGGTTTGTCCCCTCGAAAGTTGGGGTGCTTCTTTTTTGCATGGAAGGGAAGGTGTTCGTGATCCGCTCCGGAAACAGATCACAGACCGGAAGTTGACTGTTGCAGGAGCCGAGCAGTGACGACAAGGCCGTCGATCAGATCATGAGTGAAGCGGAGAACCTCATCGACATCGCGCACAAGGTCGCCAAGAGTAAGTACAACGTCCAGTCGCTCTGACCTGATCACGACTCGTGCTCGTTCTCCAGATGAGGAACAGTTGAGTCGTTCCAGTCCAATTGTGCCAGAACAAAACACTGGCATCAGTGTCGTCACCCCCCCCCCCTCCCCTCGCTCAGCTTGGGACGTTGGACAAGCGGGTTGACGGGTGGATTTGAGGTCTTCCACAATCAGATTGAACGATTTTTGCACAGGTTGTTGCTTGGGGTTAATTTCGTGTGTGTTGTTTAATTCTTTGCTGCATTTTGCGTTTGATCTGGTTCTCTGGTTCGTTGTCACGTTGAATCCAGTTCATTTCACGGATCATTCCCAAGTGACGGAAGGCGGTGTCTTTTCTGTTGAACAGTGCTGTAGCTGACAAACGCCTCTGTCAGAGGATGGACGTTTCATATTTATTGGCGTTGGAACCCCTTTCTCTTGTTGAGCCTTTGGCGTTGAACATTTCCGACAGTTCATTCACACTGTTATTCGTGGGAAAGTTTTGGTGTTGAGAGAGTTTATTTGTTCACCAGATAATGTTGCTCAAAACATGGCACGTTCTGTTCCTTGTTGAGTTCTGTGCAGCGCACGATCTTGGGCGAAAATAAAAAGCGTCGTTCACAATGATGTTCAGGCTGGTCAGGGAATGTGGAACTTGCAGACCACAAGCCTCTCGGAGCGTGTCCTATCTACGACAGAAAGGAACACAAACCAGCTGAAATTGACGACTCAAGCTGGATTTGCACCTGGGATCTTGTGATCAGTTGCCCCACTGGAAGTGTCACAGGAGACGCTTCTCACTGGAAATTCCAAGTTCAACAGCGGACTGTCGGAAACAGTGAGATGTACGGAGAGGTAAAAAGTGTTGGGACAGCGTTGCGGGAAGCAGTCCCTAATGACGGATTTTTGCGGCAGCAAAGGTAGATGAACTCCTTCCTCGCTTTCTCCGTTGCGTCTCCTTTTGAAAGGGATCCTTCTGTTTTCAGTTGCTTCAATTTGAGTGTGTGTTGCTGGTTCGGTTTTATCAGAGTTGGGGATTTTGTGTTGGTTTGTTGTGTTTGTGCAGTTTCTCTGGCGGACCCATGATCGGGACACCGTGCGAGGACCCTGCCCAGTCCTGACCAGGGAGGAAGGGGCTGACAAGTTCAAATATACGCAAAAAAGTGGGGGGGGGGGGCTGTGCGGTGTTTGGGATTTAGCCGGCACCCTGGACCCACTGGAGATGCGAGATCTGCAAAGGTACAGTTCGCTATTTCAACCACTGCGTTCTGGTGTGTTTCAGGCGAGGATGAGAAAGAGATAAAGACCGAAGGTGAAGTAGTCAAGAAGGAGGGTGAGAACGATGTCAAGAAAGAAGACCGAGAACACAAGAAACACGACGAACATCGCAAGGAAGACAAAGATCATCACAAAGACAGAAAAGAGGACAAGCACAGAGAACATCACAAAGAACACAAGAAAGACAGGGAAAGAGAACACAAAGAGCACAGACATAAAGAGCACAAAAAGGACAAAGAAAGGAAAGATCGGGACAGAGATGAAAGAAAAGATCGTGACAAGAAAGAACACCGGGACAAAGAACGTAAAGACAGAGACAAAGACGAGAGAAGAGAAAAGAAAGACCGGGATGATATCAAGAAAGAAAAGAAAGAGGGCTCAGAAGAAAAGGAAGAAAAGGCAGAAATCAAGAAGGAAAGAAGCAAAAGTTCGGACGAGAAAGAAGTGAAGAAAGAGGAAGGTGGTGAAGAAACCAAAGTGAAGAAAGAAGGGAGTGACAAGGACGAAAAGAAACACAAAAGGGAGAAAGAGGGCAGTGAAAGTGACGGTGAGAAAAGGGAGAAGAAAGAAAAAAGTGACAAGGATCGCAAGGATAGAAGTGACAGTGATGAAGAGAGAAGGAGGAAAGAGACGGAGAGGAGAGCGAACGCGAGAGAACGAGAGAGGAAGAAGCACCGGAAGAAGGGCAGCGGAAGTGACGCGGACGGGTCGGATTCAGAGTTCGAACCCGACGACGAGAGGAAGAAAAAGCTCAAGAAGAAAAAACGTCACCAGTCCTCCGACAGTGAGTGTTGTTTGTGTTGAAAATGCTGTTGGTTGTTCCAGGGAGCAGGAAAAAGCTGCTCTGGAAACAGCCGCTCTGTTGCTCTTTTGGAGTGAAAGTAGATTGTCGCTTCTCGATAACGTGTGTGTGTGCCCACGTGTGCACCTCTATGCGTGAGTGTGTACACGTGTGTATGTGCATCTTTGTGCGTGAGTGTTGTGGACAGAGGCTGACAAAGGCTTCGCATCGTGACCGTGTTTCGTTGTTTCGCAGGCTCTGACTCTGACTCCGGCTCCACGTCCGACTCCGGAGTCGACGACTCCGACGACAACAGGAAGAAGAAAAAGACAGGTGAGTCCGCATCTCGAGTGGTATGCGCGGGACAGAACGCGCGCGCGGTTTTCAGTTTCTGAAGCTTGGTTTCAGAAGTTCCTGTCGTGAAAGAGAGCTTTGCGCACAGTTCGCATCAGTTTCCAACGCATGTTGATGCTTGTTGACAGTTTTGCTGAGAAATGGTGCATTTGTGTTGTTTCAGCTGCTCCACGCCTCTACCAGGGTCCGACCACCGGCGGCCCCAAGAAGCGTTCTTTGATCTGGAACTTCTTCGAATTGACGACCACCATCGAGTTCGAGCGAGAAACTGCCAAGTAAGGACTCCGAGCTTCTGTGTCTTCGTTACAACCATTCATACTTGCGCTGAACTGCGACCCTGAAATGCCCCTGAAACTGCGTGCGAAAACCAGAGATCGTCAGCAGGTTTCGAGAACTGAGGGAACAATGTTCCCCCTCTATGAAAAAGAGTCAACGGCAGTATTGCACGGTGTGCTTGACGCAAGACACCCGTCTTCTCAGGTGCACGGTGTGCGGCACGGAGGTGGCGCGGCCGCTCTCCACCACGTCGCGCATGCGTCAACACATGAGCTCCGCGCACAAGGACATCAACAAGGACGAGTGGGCCAACGCGCCTGTCCCCGTCAAGCGCAAGAAGCCCGTCAAAAAAGCAGGTGAGATTCCCGTGTCTGATTCTCCACCCACCTGAATAAATTGCTTTGTACAGAGAAGGCCAAGCGCGCCCCCAACACTGCGCCGGGGAAAGAACCCTCCCACGCAAAACAGCCTAAATTTTGTAAAGCTGGGATCGGTCGTCGTCGACCGGCCGTCCCATAACATTGACCACGTCCTGGATTTACCCCTGGCTTTGTGCCTGTGCTTGTTGACGCAGAATCAATGCTGTCAAGTTCGCTCTTTCTGTGTCACGCTGACTTTCCCCGTCAACTGTGCATATCCACTTGCTCATGCTTCGTTTCGTGTTGTGTGCGCTGGAGTGCTCAAGCGTCGCAAAGGACGGAGGAAGAAAGGTGCAGCTCCACGTCGTTGGTTCATTCGTTCTGCACAATGTTCGGAATTTCATTTCACTGAAAAGGGGGCAGTTTACAGTTTCTTGCCAATCTCACAATTTTGTGAATTGCAATTGAATTACTGAACGGTGCAATGGAGTGACCAGGGAATGCTTTCCGTCAGGAGTGTTTCATTTGTGGTGTTGCCCCTCACAAAAAGAAAAATCTGAAATCTCAGCCTTTCAGGAGTCCCGCTCAAGTCAGTCGGGTGTCTGTACTGACAAGAGTTCTTGTTCAGAAACCTGTGGAAAAACACAGGCAGTTTGTTCACCGCGCTGTTCCAAACGTTTCTCTCTCCTCACCCACACAGCACGTTGCCTTTGCAGATATCTCAGACACGGACAGCTCGGAAGACGAGAAGCCAAAGAAAAAGCGGCCGAAAGCCGACAAGCCGAAGGAGCGCCTCAAGACCTTCCGTGAGTCACATTCAGTAACCAACCAGAAACTACGGAATCTGTAGAAACCTGTACAAAAATGTTTGAACTCAGGTTCAAGTGCTGCATTGCAGACAGTTGATAGTGTTCGTCTGTGAGGTCCGGTTTGGAAAATTGACGCCTCCAGATTGGGGCAAGCCATGATGTTCGTTCTCCACCGCAGACACGAAGTCGCCGCTGAACAAACTGCCGCGCAAACACTCGACGGACGGAGGCGTGCGCGACCTGACGGAGAAGCACCACCACAGGTCAGTGTGGGCGCCGCTCCGAACGTGGTCACGCCTTGGTGTGTGTGTTGGGGGGGGGGAGACCACATCAGCCAATCAGTTCCCAGAATCACCGGGTCTGGGTTGTTTGCGAAAAATCGAGCTGAGTGAGGTGATTGTACCTAAGATCCTGTGGGTGTGATGTGACTCTGTTATTCCCAAATGCACAGTCACAGACCAGTACAGAACTGTACGATGATAAGGCACGACGTTTCCATTGTTTCTGCGGTTCCTTATTCTACCTGAATGAACAGTGTGAACATGGAAACTGCACTTAGAATGGAACACAGC
>JAAUXT010148424.1_pt1 | contig 24001 bp, 33 predicted proteins | sample 7278171 | NCBI WGS metagenome assembly JAAUXT01 (sample SAMN14350112, study PRJNA611818) | marine sediment metagenome | isolation source: surface marine sediment (1.8m) | place: French Polynesia: Moorea | collected 2018-08
AACCAAAAGAGCCCAAAAGGTCCTAAATCAATCCTTATCTTGACTATGAAACTGCTGTAGACATACTTTTGGAAGACACTGCCTATAGGTGATTTGATTTCACTTGCTCCGATTTCGCTCGCTTTTTCCAAAAGCTAACAAATCGGACCAAGCTCCTCAAATCACCTAAAAATTGTTTGTTTTGCATTTTCACTGGACTTCTGGCGTTGATTTGTGGAGGGGCAGTTGTTATTGGCCCTTGTGATGTCTTCACGAAAATTTTTCTCTTATCGTGTCTCCACGAATTGCACGAATCGTACAGTGACGAGGTTTGCGATTGCTGCAGGGAGGCGAAGAAGCTGCACGTCCGCGCGATCCAGACGACAGACGAGCTGCGCGGCCGCTTCACGGCGGCGGCTCCAGGGGGCGCGGCGCTCGGGGACGGCGCCGCCGCCCGCGGACTCGCCGACCTCTTCTTCACTCCCGAGACCGCCGGAGACATGACGGAGAGCTCCCCGATCGAGGTGCAAACCGCTGCGCCTTCTGCCCTGGACAAAAGCATCTTTGAACAAGAACTGTATTGTCTGAAATTTGTGACGTGTACATTTCATACACGCACCCACACAACACTCCCAAACACGGACACATGCATTAGATCTCCTTCACGCGCACGTGCACGCGCACTTCGCTCGTGCCCACTGACCTCGCTCAGTTCACACAAACGCAAAACGCACATCGCGTTCACACATGTGTGTATTCCCAGCTCACACACGGTTTCCATGGGTTTTCAGTTCTGCCGTCTAAAACCTGGTCATCACACCGTTTAGACTCAGTGCCATTCACACACACGTGCACACGTCGTTCACACATCTACGGACCTGTCATTCACAAACGCATGCCTGAGTACTTTGTTGACGCAGTTCTAACTAAAACTGGAAATCTCGCTCTCTCAAACGCACGCATGCTTCTCTGACACATGCCAGTGCACCCACCCACACACGCCTCACTACCCGCGCGTTCATCTCGCAGGACGTGGACGGTCAGATGTGCGAGCTGCTGCGGCTCGCGTCGCGGGGCCTCATGGAGATGGACGCGCTCAAGGACGAGCGGCGTCGCGTCCTCGAGACGCTCGGGCTCGGCGCTCGACGCGACGCCGTCGCCGCCAACGCCCCGATGCACGTCATCGTCAAGAAAGTCGTCGACCATTTGCACAATAAAATAACACAGAGGTTTGTGCAATGCAATTGGGCACGCGGGGCGTGGGCGCACACATGTGTGTGCGGTTTGCACGTGAGCGTGCGTGTGCGTGCGTGCCTGTGGGTGTGTTTGTTTCCGCAGGTCTCGCTTCTGTTCATTGACTGACTCCCGCCACTACACGTCTGGTTGCAGGACGGCGCGGTCGGAGTCCCGGGAGGCGGAGCGCGCCGCCGCGGTGCTGGAGGTGAGCGGCGCGGCGGAGGAGGGCGGGCGGCGCCGCGGGGAGATGGACGCCCAGATCGCGCTGCTCGAGACCAGACTCAAACAGGTATCAGACCGTGTGTGCGTGGGGTAGAGCAGTAGAACTGGTTTCGGAATCACACTGAGTCTGGACTCGGTGCACAGTGTGCAACTCCGACCACACAGTTTCTTTCAAGCACGCAACACGATGTGTTCGTGCATCCAAGACAATGGAGAATCTGCACCACGCCAGACAGAGTCACGGGGGCGTGCGGAGGTTTCGGCAGCTTGGTTCTCCGTGCATTTTTTTTTTGCAAAAGTAACAGTGCTGTGGCATTTTGAGCACTTGATGAATACATACCAGTGAAGAACGAAAGCAACATGAATCTTGCTCATTTTCTCCCTACACAGAAGGCACCTGAAGTCTCGGCGGAGATCGAGAGAATCGAGGATCTGAGGCGGCAGCTGAAGAAAGAGAAAGAGGAGCTGGGGATGTGGAAGAAAATGTGCGAGATGCTGGAGAAGGGGCAGCGGCTGAACCGGCTGTACGAGGGGGCGCTGCAGCGCCTTGTGGCGGAGTCGGACCGGGCGCGGGAGGCGGGCGGGGCGCGGCCCCGAGCTGCGCTCCACAGGTACGACGACCTGCTGAGCGGCTCGAGGGACGTCATGAGCGCAGCGGACAGAGTTCTAGAGAACCGCGACAACGGGGTGGAGGGGCATGACCCGAAACGTGAGGAGTTTGATGAGAGAGAGCAGGAGAGGGAGGGGGATGAGAGAGATGAGATCGCTGAGGTCATGGCTGCGAATTCTGACGAGAGCTGGCTTCATTCTCAGCTGGGGTCTCCTCAGCTGACACCACCAAAGTTGTATTTCCCCAGTTTCATGCACAGCAAAAGTGGCGACTTTGCGAGCACAACTGAACACAGTGGCGTGAAGTCTGCATCTTGGGCTGAGAGGAGAGTTTGGGGTCGATCACTGGACCAAGAATCGGGTGAAAAGTTACCGAGAAAGAGTCAGTTGACAAGGTCCCTGGACAGATCGTTCTCTGGAGGGCTCCGGGGCGAGAGGGATCAGGGTTGGGTGCGGAGAGGTCGGGAGATCTACACGGCGGACCAGCCGTGGGGCGGGGTGATGAGGCGGGAGCGGACGTGGAGCAGCCCGCGGGCGGGGGACGGGGCGGCGCGGCGCACCGCGAGCAGGCAGCACCGGCGGGAGAACAGGGAGCGCCCCTGGGTCCTGTCCGAGGAGAAGCGGGGCATCATCAGGGAGGGCACGTGGCACGGCTTGCCGTCCGCCCGACCAGAGACGGCGGTCAGAGAGAGACCGAGGATGCGAGCCAAATCAGAGATGTCCGTCTCAAAGCGACCCAACACCGGAGCGTCTGCTGTCAGTGACGCAGAGGGATCGCCACAGAGGAGACCTTGGACTCCTGTCCGGAATGAGAGCATCCCCAGGGAGAAACCCAAGTCCAGGGCAGCTGGGAGGGAGGTATCCTTCGTTTTGGATGAAGATGACAAAAAAGTTGTGTTTTATCCAAGATCGGGTGTCCAGTCGCGGTCTTTGGACACATCCCTATCGTATTACAACGTGAAGTTTGACGATGCTGACAGACGTGAGGCCCGAGCCACTACCAGTGTCCGTGTCGACTCGGTGAGCCCGGTCGCACTCGGGGAGAGTATGCGCCTGAGCGACCCCGAATCCCCTGAAACGCCTGTCACTGAAGCGTGGGTCCATTCCCTGAAAACTAAAGAAAACGAGCGCGAAGTCTCTTTTTCCAAAGGTCCCGATTTTGCGGATGCGGCGCCCCGAGATCAGTTTGGCCCTCGGGCCCGCACGGCGCGGAGGCGGCGGAGCAGGTCCCGGTCGACCGGGCGCCGACGAGCGGGGGCGCACACTGCGCGCCTGGGCGGCCGAGCTCCGCTCCACCGCTCCCGAAGGGACGACATGGAGACCCGGGATGACCTGGAGGGCCGGGGAGACCTGGGGGGTCCCGCAGTGTCCCAGCTGAAGCCGCATGAGGCGCGACCGCACACCCGAGGCAACCCGCTGGAGTGCGCTGTCAGGGAGAACTTCCGCCCCGCCAGATACTGAGCGAGTAGAGAGTCAGATTGCTCTGGGTTTCGGACGTCTCCAACTCGAACGTATTTTGGCAAAGATTAACGCTTTTTGTCGGGATCGATTCATTATCGTCATTGAGTCAGCTTTCATCCTGTTTCCAACAGACGTGAGTTAGGTTTTTACGTCAGGCTTTAGCTTTGCGTTTGATATCCTGCAACAAGAACGGCGTCGCTTTTTCTCTGAAAATGACGTGCATTTTGGGTTGTAATCCGGGCAAAGGGCACATTACGCTTGTGACACAAAGAGCGCATTGCTCGATGAGGGGTGCAATCATTTTCTGTTGTTCTGTGTTTGGAATGTGTAATAATGGGAGTAATAGGGCACAATTACAGCGCTGACTCTCCAAAGCCCTTGTCCACCAAAACCTTCCCAAGTCGGACGGGCAGCCAGTGCTGACGAAACACACAGCTTAAATTGGCGTGCAGCTTGCCACGAGCTTGTGCCACAAGACGCGAAGTTTGTCTAAAATTTATTCGCATTGAACGTCCTCGCTTTGCAATAAATTTCTTTCCACAAAGGAGTCGGCTTTGTTCGGTCTTGATTTTGCAGACTCAGACACACACACACGGGACCACCACACACAAACACACAGACGCGCACGTAGACGGACCTCGGGAGAAACACAACCTCATCAATTGTGGTCTGACCAACGATACAAAAGGCCGCAATGGAGTGAAAAGCGCAATTATCTTTGACATCACAGCTTGGGGAACACACGCATACATTTTGACTCAACAATTTATGGGAAGCAAATACGCGCGCAGTTTCAGAACATTTCCGCATAAAAGCTGGCTATGAGCTGAGTCAGAATCGAGTCTGGCCACGTCTGACCTGCACCGAACACAATGAAGGTGAGGCGAAGTTGCTTCTGTTGTTTTCGTACGCTGAATATGGACGCAAATAGGGGAATCAAAAGCAATGAAACCAATCAAGAAACCTGCAAAACACACACACACACACGCACACACTCACACACACACACACACACACACATACACACACACACACACACACACACACACACACACGACGCAGATTCAACACACAACGCAGCTTTTCGGTGCAAAAAGTGCAACCTGTTCGTACACCAACAAATTGTTCACCATTTTATCAATTTTCTGCCTTGCAGGTTGGCTAAAAGGTTGAAAAGTTTCATGTCGATCTTTCATGTCGATCTTTCTTCAGATCCAGTCGTCCCAAACGGCGCTGCTGCTCGTGGTGCTCGACATCGTCTACCTCACAGAGTCCTTCAGGTCAGTGCGTGTCGCTGCAGACGGAAGTTCCCCCTGCATCTGATCTGCGAAGCCTCCAGTGACAAAACCCTGGATCCACTCCCGCGGATCTCAGATGGGCAAACGCAATTGATTCCCACTATCCTCAACCAACTTCCATCAACAGAGGCACATTTATTTGTTGACATTGTCCCAGGCTAATTTCGTGCTTTGATGTGAGCTTTTCATCGCACACTTCACAGACCGGATCCAACATTTGGCGCGTCCGTTTTACACGCCGAACGCCCCGCTGCCGCTTTGCGTCGGTGGTGGGAGCGACCTGCTGTGACGCAGTTCTGGCGCAATAGATCAAGTGCGTCTGGTGCTGCGTTGCAGAAGAGTGCAGGGATTCTGCAGTGGTGTCCCTTGGCGTCCAAAATCGAACGTTTTGTTTTGACTCGCAGTTTCCAGCATGAAAATCACTCTTTTCACATACCTTTCTCGTTTGGTCTGTCCTTAAGTTGCGCTGAACCCAATGCCACTTGTCACTGGCGAGGTTTTGCACGCCCAAATAACTGTCATACGTGCAGTGCCCCAATTGCCAGATTGGTGGCATAGAAAACCAAATTTGTTCCAAGGCCAATGACAAGTGACCAAATGGTGTCTGTGTCACCGATCTGCCAAATGGGGTTCATCGAAAAAGGAGCGGACGTGTTTGCTCCGCGTTGACAAACGTCACTGCGCAGTCAAATGATCCAAGTTGCGTTCAGAGCGTGAATCGAACACCCCCGGTTTGTCCACAGTATCCGGGACTACGACTACGACTGCGACGAGTCGACCAACTCGGAGCTGTACGGCTGCCTTGAGATCATCGACCGCGTCTCCCAGGACATCGACCCGCACTACTTCGACCAGGATGACATCGCCAAGTTCTGCAAGTGAGTCCGTCCTCTTCCAGCGGATCCAGGGGCTACCAGGGCCTAGGGCTCCAGGTTTGGGCCTTCCTCAAGTTGTGTGCCCCCAGACCCTAATTCGCACCTTCTCGAGCTGTTTCTTGAGGCTGTGGTGAATCCAGCGAATCGAGGGGAGACGTCTGACCACCAACCCTTCCCCTCATCTTTCACAGAAATGTTTGAGTTTGTTTTCCTTCAGCAAGGTGTAATTTCCAAACACTCGACCCCAAGTGGCAGACACCCGTCAGGACAGGGTTGTGTCCCCAACCCAGATCCAGGAACCAAGCACTGGGTCCGTGTCGTCTTTGTACGGAGGTTCAGCAAAATCGGTCCGCTGTTCCAACTTGTGTGGCTGGTGAGCGACAGACAAGCGGACGTCTCGAGTGAGCATTGCCCAACGTCGTCATTCCGAAACTGCGTCATATCGCATGCAAAGCGTCGGCCTGACACGCTTTGAATGGTCACAAACAGCATGAATTGGCATCAAATGAATTTTCAAACGCAGTTTTATCCAAGCACCAGTTCGTACACAAAGGCTGAGAAGGGTAGCACAAGTTTCATACAAGTTTCACACAAGTTTCTCCCACAACCCAAAGAGACGAGGCAACCGAACACAGCACGACATGCAGAAGTTGCCTGGTGACATCATTGTCCTGTGCGTGTCACATTTGCGCTCCTGCACCCATGATGTCAAGTGTCTCTTCTGACAGAGCTGTGGAGAAAACGGAAGAGTGTGTTCGCGCCGCCATCGAGGAATGCAGCAACGATATCTACGATGACGACGACTACAAGTTCTTCGACAAGTCTCTGAAGAAAGCGAAGAAGACGTGTTCCGGCTGAGGCTCGGGCGCGCAACAGAAGAACACGTTTATTTCTTCATTGATTGTGTGTGTTGTTTGTTGCTATCAGGATTGTATGTACCTTTGTTCCTGTCTGTGTCAGGAAAAATTGCATCATTTTTCTCTGTGTGGTGTTGAGTTCGTCCGATTAAAGGACTGTTACAAACGAACCATTTTTCTGATGGATTTTTGTGTTGTGAGTGCCTTTGGCCAGAAGCTTCCATTTGCAACCAGCCCCTTGCCACGCTGGTGATGGGTCCCTGTCGTACAGTCTGGGTGCTTCAGGATGATTTGATTCTGTCTCGGTTCTTCTCAACGTCGCCTGTGCGACACAAATTCCAACCACCTGCACACGGGTATGATCCAGGATTGGTCAGGGAGTCCGAACCCCAGGAGGATGCTATTTCAACCTTTTCGTGTGTTGAAAGACATTTCTGTGCCTCCAGCCGATAATTAGGACGTACACATGTACATGTTTGGTCGTGTGAGACTGCATGAGCCCCCAAGCCCCTCCGTAGACCGGCTCCTGCTGTCACGTCCTGCCAACTGGGTTGCTGCTCAAAATGCTCTTCGTGATGTGTGTGGGTGTTGCATCGGTCAACCGAAGAAAGCGGGTCCCATCTGCGCTGCATGAAACAGTCATGAAGATCAATTTCCCGAAGGCGGGTCAGGTGGCGCCGCGCGCGTGTCCAGCGCCGTCGCCGTGCGCCGCACCTCGCACTGAACAACGCCGTCACATGTGGGCGATGGACACGCTCTGCGGCGCGATGGCGTCTCTCCTGCGGCGGGGCGCGGCCGCCGCGGCCGCAGTCGTCTCCAGCGCCGTCGTCGTGTCGCGTACATCGTGCCGCGCGCAGCCAAACAGCTTGTAAAACTCGTTTCTATACGACTTGTTCATGAAAATGTGAATCAAAGGCGTCAGAAAGGAGTTGGCCGCCAGAGCCCAGAAGGCGACGGTGCCGAGGACGAGCGTCGCATTGCTCGGCGGGAAGTAGCCGATCACGAAGGCGGGCACCTCAGTCACTATGGTGACGCACAGTGACGTCACGATCATCTTGAGGATACGCAGACTCTCCCCGGACTTGGCGAGCCGCGCCTCGGTTCCGCTGCAGATGACGGAGACCTTCCTGGAGCCGGTTTTCATGGCAACGAAGAGGCGGATGTTGAGGAGGATGGTCATGAGCAGCAGCAGCGACGTCTGCGCGGCGTACGACCAGTAGTAGAGTCTGCGTGGGATGAACTTCTTCGGGGAAATCCTCTCCCGGAGCAGCTCGATGGGCTGCTGCGCAGAGAAGTACGTCACGCACATGCACATGAAGACGCCGTTCACGACCCAGAAGACGCAGAGCACGACCTTGGCCCTGCGCGCCGTCACCTTGCGCGTGTACGCCGTCGGGTGGCAGATCGCCACGTAGCGATCCAGCGACACGAAGAAGAAGCTGACGAGGGTCATGACGGGGGAGAGCCCCAGCACGAGCACGGACAACACGTAGGCGACGCGCACGAAGTCGTCCTGCTGGAAGAAGCGCAGCGAGATGAAGAGGAGCAGCCCCGGCGCCAGCACGAGGTCCGACGCGGCCATGCTCACGATGAAGGCGTTGGTGGCGGTGCGCAGCGCGCGGCTGCGCACGATGAGCGAGATCAGCAGCGAGTTGGTGACCACCACGAGCACGGCGACGAAGAAGAGCACAAGGTCGCTGACCCGCGACAGCACGCTCGACACCGTCATCGCTCCACGGGCGCCGCGCGGTGTCGGGGGCGGCGGAGGCGTCGGCGGAGAGTCAACAGAACACCAGGTCGCTGACCCGCGATACCATCAGCGTTCTCGCCGAGTCGCGCCGCTTCTTTTCACCGGAAACATGCATCGATCAATTCCGCTTCCGGTTTCTGCACGCAGGAGTGAGTCTTCGTTCACTCCGGAGACAGTTGAGCGGAAGAAGACGCGATGCAGGACCCCATGCCGAAGAATCATTTTCCCACTGCTGATGCCACCAAATTCGATGCCAAATTCCTCCTTCGTCTCACGACGCGCACCAGGCATTCACAAGTGCGCCGCGTGCACCATCCAGAATCCCTTCGGTGGAGAGCATGGTGCACGTCCAAAGTGGCGTGGTGTGGTGAAGAATCACGTACCCGGTGTGAACGAGGGGCCAGTCAGTCATCGGAACACGCCGTTTGTCTCAGGTTTGCAGGACGGTCTTCTGCAGTCAGTGTGCGACACAGCAGGGTCGCAATTCACAGGAGACTGCAAGAAGAAAGGAAGGACAGAGTCTGGAGGTGAGAAGCTGTTGCAGCAAACGAGACGCAGGAACCACAACTGTCCACAAACCACGCGTTCGTGCTAGTATCTTAACTCGAGGGCCCTTGGGACACGAGAAAGGTCGGTGGAAGTGGGTGGAGCAGCCATCAGGCAGCCAGAGCGCTGTAAACCTGAGGGCCGTGAGGACCCGCGGCAAGGGAAAGTGTTTTACAGCCCAGGCTTATCAGCGCCCATTTTCTCAGCTGCATGAGGCCACATCAAGCAGGCCCTTTCATTCGAGATTTTTGCACGCAAGCCTCATGCTGGGAGTCGTGCAGAGTGACATTTCGACGCGGACGTCCCGCGCTGACCGTTTGTCGCCCGGACACGCAGAATCGAGGCCACCGCAGTGAAGTGAGAGTCACAGGGACAGGAACAGATCCCTGAGCGAATTCTTGTGTTTGCAAATAAGTTTGAAATGAGAACAGGATGAACTCGGAAAAAATTGTTTCGTGCCTCAATTGAGAACAACAACCCAAGAAAACTTGAATTTCTGTGAGGAGGTGCCAGAGACTCAGAGAAGAAACGTATCCGAATCGCGAAAGGAGGCCCATGCATGGCAGCAGCGTGCGCCTTTCACATGCACGAAAAACGTGTGTGCCAAGCACCTGTTGGGCATTTCGCGCACGATCTCGTGATTCTCTTGATCAATCGTGTCTCTTGATTTGCTGGTGCTTTGATTGGCTGATAGATTGGTTGACTGATCCCTGGTGAGAACCTGTAGTGGGCTTACTGCATCCATGGCGCACTGCATTGTCGGGTTGTTGCGTGAAAACAAAGACAAACTGGCTTTGATAGTTTTTGTACATTAACATTTTCTTTTGTGGTGGAAGTAAAGACGCTGGCGTTGTTTTGAACAGAAGAACACTCAAACTGGAGGCACACTGCTGACTGAAGAACATGAATTTAACATACAAACTTTCTCAAATTTGTTGAAATCTTTTGAAGCAGGTACAAAATGGACAAGAACTTCAGCTCACAACCAAGACAACACTCCCACTGCAAAACAGGTTCTGTTTGAAGATGTACACAACAATTTGCCACATCATGCTTGTGTCTTTTTTTCAACACAGTGAGTTTCCTTGACTTGTTTTGACTCAGAATCATAGCAGGCGTCTGTTAATGAAGAATTTTGAAGGCAAAAAGACGACAGGAACCAAGAAGTCATTGGCATGGGCTCACCCCAAATGGCTGGAATCAATCTTCTGCTCATGAGAGCAGAGTCCAGGGCCTAGAGCCCCAGAAGCCGAACCTTTCTGTCTCGCGTCTGGTGGTTCCAGTTCCCGAAAGGCGTGTGCGTTTTAATTTTATCAAGCGACCGTGGCTGACTGAGATAATTAAAATGCAAAAACAAAGCTGAATCGAGCACATCTTGGCGGGTCTACAGACACCACTGCATGAAGATCACAGAATTGACCGAACCACAGTCCAGATGACGAGAAGCACATCGTTGCAGCTGTCACAAACATTTCACAACAAAAACATTTGTCATTCGTCGGAGAGCCCAGATTCCTGCTTTGGAGCTTGTCACTGAGATCAAAATGAGAAGGCTGACCAACTCAAAGTGTTGGTCGGCTCGGACAAGATCAGTGATTTCTGTCCGACACAACTCGCAAAACCCTTTCTGTGAACTCCAGGTGCAAACAGACCCACAGGGGATACGTGATACGTGAGTCTGATAGAATAATGCGTCGATCTAAAATCACGACAAAGCAGCTTTTAATTCATCAATCAGGGAGGCTGAGCCACACACGACAACAGACCGATTGGATCTCGACATGTTTTTCTCTTAATGGACGCAGCGTTGTTGCTGCATTAATAAATTCCCCGAAAAGCAGACTTGTATTGAAAGGGATCTGCGTGTTGCAGGCTGATATTTTGTCCCTGCGCGTGAAAGTCAATCTTTCAAATCTGTCTGGTTTGGAATGCTACAAACTAGAGCTTTGCAAATCTCAATTGGTACAAAAAACGAGGACCCGACGTCAAAGATTCAACACACACACGTGCGTGGAAATGGATGACAGCACCGAATCTGCAGGTCAGAAATCGATCACAAGGTTACGAGATCACCAGTCCATGACAGCGGTATGACCCCCTCCCTCTGAGTCGCTGAGAGATCCTTGGTTCCAGTCCCCATCGGATGACGTCAGCGATCGATCACAGGGGGCGTCTTCTCTCTATTCAAGTTGAACGTCGTGTTCGCGAACAGCGTCTCGTAGACCGAGTTCACGTCCGCCTTCTCGGCGGGGACGCCGCCACTGCGCGCGCTGTTGGCCGCGCTACGTCCGTTCGCGACGGGCGGCGGCGGTGGCGGCGCGTCCCCCCGCGGGGCGGCGGGAGTCCCAGCGGCGGAGGCGAGGGGCGGCTCGTACGCCCGTACCTGACTGAGGCCGTGGCGGCGCTGCAGCGAGTGCGCGACGGCGACGGTGGCGCGATAGAAGAACTCGCCGAGCTCAACGAGCGTGACGAACGTGATGCCGATCCACAGGTTGAGGATGCCGCCCATCTGACCGAACAGCGCTGCGAAGAAAGGGAGAGGTGCGTCAAGCTTTCACTGAAAAAGATCTTCTTCCGACCGGAAAAAGGCACTGAATTTCATTGTTCGAGTGATCGGTATCGGTTTGAATATGAAATCTGGTTGAGCATCTCGTTGTTATAGATGTCGGCGTCGTCTGACAGTTCCCATGGTGGTCTGAGTACAAACGCGTACACACACAGACGCACACACACATACATGCACACACATACACACACACACACATACACACACACTGAAGCAGCGCCGCCAGCTCGTCAAGATGTGAGTCTCTGGAGTGCAGATTTGCAGTTGTCAAGGAGACTGCGTGGTGAGGGTACACGTATCTGCGGTTGTCAAGGAAACGTGGTCTGAATGTGGATCACCTGCAGTTGACAGGGTGACGGTGTCTGTGGAGACGGTGACCTTCCTGTGGTCGAAGTGGATGTTGATCTGGAGGAGGTTGCGGGAGATGAGGTCGGTGCCGCGCAGCATGTCGAACGCCTCGGTGCGGAATCCGTCCCGCAGCAGCCGCTCCACGTCCTCGTAGTACGACCCGAACTTGGGTCGGATGTCCGTCCTGTTCCTGATGTAGTCTCTGCAGTCGAAACGAGACACGTCGTGAATACTGCATGAAATCCACTGCGTGAGGTTGTGATGCTGAAATATGAGGCGCAGAAACAAATGTAAAAGCTTTGGCTGGAAAACTGAACAACTCCAAGCGCTTCGGGTCACGCGATTGTGGCATTCGGTGGAGTTGCGCAGTTAGAATGTTCCGCAGACACGTTCTCCAAAAATCGTCCTTTCATGTGACAAAAGCACATTGTCCAACAACACAGTGTCTGCCATTCCATCTTTTGAGGTGCCTCTTGTCCTGTCTTTGGTGTTCAGTGGAACAGGAGCAGTCCTGTCCCAGATTTTTTGCCAGTGGATGTGACGGTGCCTTGTCAGCGGAGACAAAGTTGTGTGAGGATCTCAGATTCTGAGGAACTGACTCAGGAATTGGTTGGTAACACCTTCTCTGCAGCAAGGAACTTCGCGAGCCAAGCAACACCAGCTACGGCAACAACAACATATCCCATCAAGTCTGGGGAAAGGCGAATGACAGAACCAGTCCCTACACGGTCGACTCTCTCTCATCTCGCTCCCCTTTTGTCACATTATCTTTGTCTTTCCTGTTCTCTTTCCCCTTTTCTTTCTCCATTCCTTTGTTCCATTTTCTCGCTCCCTCCCTCGGTCCTTTTCTCCTCTTCTTTCTCTCTTTATTTTTCTCTCACACACCTCCTTCAGATCTCTCTTTGTCCCTCTCTCATTCTCTCTGTCTCTGTATCTGCCTGTTTGTTTCCTTCTCTGTTCCTTTCTTTGTCCCCCCACAGTTAGTTGAGTCTCTGTCCTTTGCCATTTTCAGTGTGTTCCTCGCCAACTCGACTGGTATCGGGTTGAGGGAGCATTCACTTCAAATATTTGACACAGGTCTGAGAAACGCTGTGGGAATAACTTTTATGATCAGCGGCGAGCGGGGCCCGGACCCCTGTCCCTTTGGGTTTGTCAGACATCCCCGTACCTGTAGAGCGACAGATGTCGCGATTCGTGTGGCCAGGCCACGTCCAGCTTCTGATAACCGAACGAGTACTCGGTGCAGAGGGGAAGACAGCTTTCACTACAGGCGTCCTGCAGCTGCTTCAGTTTCTCAGTCCGACAGTTGGTGCGCGCGACGGTGCGCGAGATGTTGGCGCCTCCCTCCTCCAGCGCCCCGCAGAACACTGCGCGCGCGCGGTCCTCGCGCGTGGACGGGACCTCCGGGTCCAGGCACGCGCAGTGCTTCAGTATGAAGCTCTGTCTGCAGCGGTACTCGCACTCTGTCTGCGTGGACGTCCGCTCGTGTTGCTCGGGCGTGTGTCCGTAGATCTGCGAGGTGTAGGACGCATTTGCCGGCGTGCACGCCCCGTATGGACCCGTCTGTCTCTTGGTTAGGTGCGAAGACACACGCAATGTTGCTGCGAGAACGAAAGAAACCACACAGAAAGTCGGACACACAAATTTATGTGAAACGATACATTTACTTTGATGAGCCATGAAGCGAATCACGCACACAACCAAAGCCGAAACTCAAGCCTGCCGGCCGTAACTCTTTTTCCATGCTCACGCCGCCCTTCCGCCCTTATTCACCCGCCTGTCGTCCTCACCCTGCGTGCCCGAGCCGACGGGCGCCCCGAGCAGCACGTCGGGGACGGCGTCGGGCTCAGACAGGAAGACGCGCACGCCGCGCGCCTGCGCGTTCATCAGCGACGTCTCGAGCGACGGCGCGTCCAGCGTCGCGAAGTCGTCCAAGTAGAAGATGCCGGTGAAGCCTGAAACAAGGGACGCAGAGGCTGGATCCCAGAGGAAACCGCAAACTTCAATGCTGCACATGCAGTGGCTTTGGAGAATCGCACAACTAACGTCGCACAATTCAGGTTCATGCGAGTGCTGCGAATGACTGTTTCGTCACAGGAACAACTTTTCTGCACGTGACAATAAAGGCAACTACATTTTTTGGTATGAACGGCAGGATTTCAGGTGCTGCCCGAGTGACTGACCGAGGAGGCCGTCGCGGCTCACGTTGCGCGGCGCGAGCGTGATGCACGTCGGCAGCTCCGGCGTCAGGAACCACGACGTCGCGTTCGCGTCGAAGCGGCAGCTCTGCTGCACCGAGTTCCACGAGATGTACGAGCAGTGAACTGAAACACAATGTGAGGTGTGCGTGGGAAAAAAAGAAGCTGTCTTCGGACACAGTGTGTTACATGACTGTTCTACAGGCTGCGCTGAGGACAGCAACTTAAAAAAGACCAAACCGGCGTCGCTCGAAAGCTCCCGAAAAATGACGAGTTCACGTCCCAGTTGTTCTGATCAGATGACACTTGGTCTCAGTTGAAATCTGAGTCGGCCTCTCACAGATGAAGTCGGAGAGGTTGGAGAGCTGGAGCGAGGCGGGGTCCACGGTCTGGTAGAAGCCGGTGAGGCTGCCCAGCTCCGACACGAGCTGCAGCGTCTCCTCGTCGTAGTCGAGGTCCGGGTCGCGCGCCCTGAGCTGCTCCGCCTTGATCTCCTCCAGGCTCTGCGCGGGAACGAGAGGCGAGGTCAGGACGGACTGAGCTCACTGATGCCTGCCCTCTTCTGGCATTGCAAACTTTCGGGTCAAGTAAATTTCTCTCTGGTGGCTTGGTCTGGTGTGGAAGAGGGCCCGGGAGCCTCAAGGCCTCCATGCACTCGACCAGCCGAGAGCCACACGTGATGCTCATCTGTGAGCTTGTATTTCCCAGTTTGTGGTGTCTCAACCAGCGTCCATGATTTGTGGTAAATGTGGAGTAAAGAGCAAACAGACACAGCAGTCGTCATGAAAGGAAAGTTAGGGCAAGCTTCTGCCCGTACAGGGTCACGGAGTCACGGTGAAACACTTGACAAAGCGCACTGACTGCAGATGTTTCCTTCACACTCGAAGTCTCCCTGTATTTGAGGGTCGGCACACAACTGGATCTACCCCTGCCACGTGCAAATCACAGTGAACAAGGCAGCCCCAATTCCACGGACTTGAACGTGGGAGTCGAGTTTGCAGAAGTGATTTCATTGGCGCAATCAGTGAGGAAGTCCGGGGCATCCGTCGCTGCTGGCAACAATAACCCTCCAGAGAAAACAGATGTTGATGGACAATCTGTCTCCTGTTTCCGGAACAAGGAGCAGTGATGGGCGTTGGTCGCACTTCGACGCAGTGTCCATGCACTGGTTTTTGCAGTGGTTTTTGTGTGACGCTCAGTGTGACACCGACGTCAACGTGACAAATTACTCACCAATGACGAAAGCTCAGAGGATTACGTCATCACCGGTGATGACGATAACTTAACTTCTCACGCAACTGTACGAGCAAAAGGGTCAAGTCACTGCCCGGGGGCGTCCCAGAGATGAGGGACTGGTCGGCACGAGCACAAGTTTGGCCGCTGCAGTCGCTCGGCCCTGCGGCCCCGGCTCCCGGCTCGGAGGCGACCAGCGGAGACGCGTCCGGCGGAGACTGATGAGTTGATGGGGCGTGAGCGACGCGCGGAAATGAGACGAGTCGCGGCTGCGCGGCCTTCAAAACGTCAACCTGCCTCGCACTTCTCACGAGCGGATCCAGCCCATGCACACACACACACACCACACACACACACTCAGACGTACAGACACGCACGTTGCCAAGACGTTCTTACTTCTGTCATCAACGGACGAAACATTCCCAAGTTGGGGTTGGAGTCCCACCCTCATCCCCCAATCCTTCCGACCAAACCCTGGATCCGCTGCTCGCGGAGGATGTGACGTACGGAGTCGACGTTGTCGATGTAGTCCTCCACGACGGACGCTTCAAAGGCCGGCGGCGGGTTCATCTTGCAGACGGTGATGTCCGGGAACGGGGGCGCCTCGAACCGCTCCTGTATGGAAGGACCGACATCATGCACCTACAAACGCGCCCTTTCTTGAACCAAAAATAAGACCATTGAACCCAAAATTGCACCAAAAACCTGACCAACAGAGCAAGTGCCAGATGTTCACTTTCGATGGAAGCAGGTGTATTTTCCTTTTGGCTTGTCCATTTGACTTGCCCAACCAGCTTTCTTATCAAACTGAGCAGCCCCAATGGGCAAGCCGAATTCAAATCACAGACACATCGACCATCAAAGTTGAGGTGCGAATGGTTTTGGCTGTGTTTTGAAATATATTTGTTCTCCCACTACCAGAACCATCCCCTCACAGAAATTTGCCAAGAAAGTTGAGGTGCGCAGTAGATCCACTTGGCTCGTGCACACAGACAGCTGCATTATGATTGTCACTGCCTGCCTGCAAGTCTCTTTCGCTCCCTCTCCCTCCTCCTGAGACTGTGCATGCCTCTTCTCTTCTCCTCTGTCTGTTCACTTTCGTCCATTTTCTCTCCTCGCCATCTCCCTCTCTCATTGCTTGTCTCCCTTTTTTCCCCTCTTCTTCCCGTCTCTGGATCTCCCCCTCCAATCCCATGTACATTCTCTCTCTTCCCTGTCTCCCTCTTCGTTTGTGCATGTGTGCCTCTTCCACTCTTCCGCCAGAGGTATTCTTTTTGTTTCCAAACGTGAAGCTTCTGCTCTTGCAACAGGGCGTTTCCAGGCACTTCTTCTCTCTTTGTAAGTGACGGACGGTGCACATATCTTGATTTGCTGTGTGTCGTACGTCATGAGCCGCCAGCTCTGTGTGTGCCACCTGCTTTGGTTCTCTTTGCCAGAACACAAGGGCTTTGCAACAAACCGTGGGTGACTTTGCTGCAGTTGAAAAGGCAAAGAATCATACAGCAATGCTCAATTCTGTTCTTTTTTTTTACCGGAGAAAAGGCCAAAACCTGCATGTATGACGTCTGGCACGCACAAGTGCGCGTTGCTCAATTGTCTGCAACGCGTAAACGCGACCATTGGGTTCCTGCCTCGCCTTGTTGCTCGAGCACTTCACCATGCACTGCCCATGCTCCTGCACTCGCTTTGTCATTCTGTGAACACACGCATGAACGGTGCTGTGTGAGGCGTGAAGAACAAACACGTCTCAAGATTCACGCACCTCGACGTGGAAGGACGTCTCGTACTGGAGGTACGTTGCTATGACGACGTACAGCTGGTACGCAGCGACAACGGCCCCGACGACAAGCGCGAAGATCCAGATGAACTTCCAGCAGCACGTCTGCGAACGCAGCGTCTTGGGCAGCGTGCGGATGGACGTGGACTCGGCGAAGCGTCGCCACTCCTCCGCCAGCGTCGCGTCCACGTCCGACGTCGGCTCCGAGGACGCCGTCGGCCTGGAGCGCCTCCACAGGCTCATCAATCCTGCTTCGTCCCCGACAGGGAGATTGGCTGATTTCTTACAATGTTGCAATCCAGGGTCCGAGCTCCAGGGACAAACACGACGATAAATCCTGCACGGAATTTTGTGTGTGCAGCGCGGACAAAAGAACCAACTGCGCTGGCGAAGTCACAAGGCGTTTGGCTCGCGCCAGCAGAACGTAATCGTTTGGGAACGCCTCCCGCAGTCAGGGGAACATGAAAGATGTTGTGAAGGCGTGTCCGCAAATTTCTCCTGTGTGCTCTGTGACGGGTGATTTATCCCGACGGGACCTGTCACGGAACTCGCAGATCGATCCTGGAAACAATCCCAATCGTGCAATCCTGGCTCCTTTAATTGAGGTGCGTCCTCTCTCATCCACAGGTGTTTTGTGACAACTTGACGACAGCTTCGCTGCCGTGCAACAGCGCATCTGCGCTCGCTGCGCTGAAGCAGCGTGGATTTTCTATCTCCGTCGCAGCGCACGGCTCCCTGCGGTGTGATCCCAGATTCACACGGGCTGCTTGATACGTACATCCACACTCGTGCATTCTCACGGGTCAATCATGACGGCTCAGGGTGAACGCACAGCTGCTGTGTCCACCAATGTCATTTTTTCAAAGGTGAGTTGAGAGCCTCACGTATCGCGCGTGCCTCACGTGTCACGTCCTGAGCGGCGGGTTCACAGCGCAGCGTCCTGCCCGCCGCGCCGCCTCCACGCCTCGCTGTGTGTCTTGCTGTGGGTCTGCGCTCCTAATGGAACCTGAGTTACGAGGAGCCGGAGCCGCAGAGACCGCCGCGCTGCGCCTCCATCGGGAACCCGAAGGGCTTCCACGTTTTCGCTGCAGATCGTGTTTCACGTGTGTTCTGCAAGAGGCTGCACGAAAACTCAGGCCCACGTCTTGTTGTGCACATGAAAACGAACCACAAACTCGTGCGGCTGCAGATGAAAACAACAGTCTGCAATCCCTCCTGTGGACCGGGTTGGGCTGCATGTGCTCAATGTTTCTACCGCACCGAGCACCAGTGTCCCTGAGATTGAAATGCTGCTGCGTACGCACGAGTCACGGGTCGACGAGCGAAGCGTTTTGTTCCTGCGTGCTCGACGTAAAAACTCCGGCCTCTCAGGTTCCGAGTCGAACGGAAACCCGACTTTTCTCCCTGATCTCCGCTGCTGCAGCAGAGAGCGACTCCCGCCCCGATGAGCGACACGAAATGCGGACAAAACTGCGAGCGGTTTCGCTGAAGAATTTCAAATGAACTATCGACGGGGAATTTACGGATTTACGGGGCTGGACAATCAACAATGACACAAAGGGCGGCGGCTGATATCGGGACAAATCAATTTCATTCTCCTCCCAATGGATGAAATTCATCGCTGTTGATCGATAATTCAATTGGCGGGCCTCGTCACCCGACAGACACATCGCGATGGAATTCGGTCAGGCAGCGCGGCGCGTACCTCCACTGCTCCCCGTTTTCTTCCGGGTTCATCGCTCGGAGCCTCGCGCAGCAGCGGGACGAGGGGAGCGGCTCCGGCCGCTCACGGCTTCTCTCGGCCTCGCCTCAGGGGCGCAGCAACGACCTCCGCCTCACCCAGCTCCCTTCCTCTCTTTTCAAAAGTATATTTCCAAAGATGAGATTGACTTTGGGTTGACCGCTCTGGACCATGTTCTGGATCTGCGCACTGCATTGTCCCCTCCCAACACAGACACGCCGCGAGGAAATAATTGCGGACTATCGTGCTTTCCTGGACAATTCGATTTAATCGCATTTGTTCTATCACTGGCGCAGTTCATCATTACATCGCTGTGATCATCATAAAGAGCGAGAGTGCGCGGCTCGACACAATGCAGTCGATATTCCACAGTTCAGACGCACGAGGCGCATCTCCGCCTCACAACACGCTTAACGCAACACGATAACGCAGTCAGAGTTCTCCACAAAGAGGTGAAGATAAATGTTTGATACAACAGCAAAAGCGCGAGCTTCACGACTGTATTCTGTGGAAGGATCAGTTTCACTGCAGAATCGCCGGCTGCGTCGGGACTCCGCGCGCAGCCAACCAGAGACGCAGTTCTCGCGGTTTCGACTGAATGACTCGACGAGCACCATAACGTCTGAGTACTCTGACAGACCCCTTGATGTTCGGTCAAAACGACAACACAAACAAAACGACCGCAGTGAGCGCCTCGTCCCCGCACACGGCACGTCGCTCCATCCGGCGCCAGCCCGTCCCACAAGCGTCACGTTACACTTCTATGCGGACTCGACGTGCGCTCAGGAAGATAAATTTTACCTAACACGATTCGCTACATCAAGTACATCTCCAGCATCACGCAGCAAAATTGCCATTGGCTCAGCAAGTGTCACGAGAAAACGACCAGGAGATTGTTCAGCAAAGCGACTGTGTCCGCTGTGTGAAGTGACGGTCTCGTTCGGCGGGCACAGCGCGCTCGCTGAATTTCCCACAGACAGAACACAACATTTGATGCCTTCCGCAGTCATCTTGCGCACGACACGACACGACACCGGACAACGACTTCAAGAAGCTTTCCATACGGACACTTTTCCAGCTTCACAGAGCGTTTGTCACAAATGAAAGTGAGTCAAACGAGGCACCACGAGAATCACACACAGCGTCTTCCAGAAAGTCACATGGGACTGTGTGTTTTTGGTGAATAAAACACTTCCCACGTCTGCTGCGCCTCCTTGTGGATGTAAATGCTGTGGCTTCCGAGTCTGAGGGCAGTACGTGTGGGGTTTGCGTTCAGTGTTCACGAGTCCGGTCTCGCGTGGGCCGCCCCCGTGTCCACAGAGCCAGCGCGGTTCCCTCCGAACTTGCGCAGCACTGTCGGACTGACGACCCTGGGAGACGCCAGCTCCTTCAAGTAGTCCCTTTGGTTCAGGGCGCCACCACCGGAAGGCGCTGAGGTCGGGACGCCGCCACCGCCGTCGAGGCTGGCGGACTTTTTGTGGAGGATTCCGTCGGACCTGGCGGCGGCGCCCGCGGAGAGATGGAACGGGCTCGACCCGCGCTGCTGCTGCTGCTGCTGCTGCTGCTGCTGCAGGGCGAGGCGGGGACTCGCGGACCTGAAGACACAGAAGCCAAGATCTGTATTGAATCTGCTTTGAGCTTGCATGAACAGATTTCTTATTGACGTGTGTGTGTGTGTGTGTGTGTGTGTGTGTGTGTGTGTGCGTCAGAGTGAGTGAGTGAGTGAGTGAGTGAGTGAGTGAGTGAGTGAGTGAGTGAGTGAGTGAGTGAGTGTGTGTGTGTGTGCGTGTGTGTGTGTTGGACGTCGAGACGCACGCTACTTTTTCCAAGCCTCGTGTACCTCTCACACAAGCATTCGCGACAGCTTACGCAGCACACTTTGCTCTTCATGAGAAATCGCTCTCGTGGCAGGAACACTTGCTGCACTTGTCAGATCCCACCACTCCCCGCCCTCGTCGAAAATAGAAATTGTGTGAAGAAAACTGCTCAATTTTCACTTCACACCGCGACTGTTGTCAGCCAAGTTCGCCTGCACTGGGATGCGCCTCGGCGTCTCGTTTCCCCGGCAACAGACGGTCATGGAGCGGTTCCCGACGCGTCCTGCTGCTCGTTGAGCACGGAGCGACTCCGCCGAGAGGCTTCCCCAATTACGCCCGCTCCGGCTTCAGGAGGCAACTCAACGTGTTTGCGACACAGTTTGCGCCTTTCTGTCACAACACCGGCTGCCCACGTTTCTCACAGCCCGAGTTACTCATCTTGACGGGCGCTCCGAGATAATTAGCCAAAGATAGACTTTTGAAATTGCTTTCCTGAAATCATACGTGTCGCGCCACGCAAAATGACCCAGATATATGGAATGAATCACTTTGCGAATAACGTTTGACAGTCTTCCAGAAAAGTTTCCAGAACAGGACGCCCCCTCACTTCCCCCCCTCAACACAGAATTGTTCCCCGAAGTTTGAGCTGGTGGTGCGACACACATACTTTCATTGGAATTGGCTCTCTCTGGAGGTCGTCCACAGACGCCCACTCCCCTGGTCTCACCTGTTCCTCGTGAGGTCTGCGCCGCCCCTGACGGCGCGAGGACTGACGGAGCGCGCCTCCCTCACGGCGCGCGGGCTCACCGACCGACCGCCCAACTCTGCACACACAAACAACACCTTCTCATGCGTGTGCTCGTCTGGGACAAATTTACATTTCAGACGAATATCGAAAACTGCGGGAAGTGTGAAACGAAATCACGTCACAAAGGAAAGTTCCATTTCAATGATTCACTCGAACCTGGCGCTCTCAACGTGTTTCTGTTGACGGCGTCGTCTGCGGTGATGACGTCAGATGACGCGGTGATGACGTCATCGGACGCGGTCGAGTTCTCCTTGTCTTCCGAGGGAGACACCACGTCAGAACTGCGGCAGAGACAAACACCGTCACAAGAGGGAGCGAGTTGACCTTTACTTACTTTCGTGTGGTCGATCCCATCACACACGCTTCACTCGTTCAACGTGGGGTGTGGTGACGCCGAGACAAAGGATTCGTGATGCAACGCGTCCCCGACTCAAGCCAAAATCAGTGGGCTCGCTTCGCCTTGGCGCTGCTCATCCGGTGAGGGGCTGGCCACATGCTCACGTGGTGTGTCCGGCGATGAGTGCCTCGAGGGTCGGACCGGCGTCTCCCGCGGGAGACACGGCTTCTCTTCCGGGCGACACGACGTCTCCTCCCGGCGGGGTGGCGTCACCCCCGGGCGGGGTGGCGGGACTCGACTCGCCCTTGAGACGCATCTTGATGTCCAGCTCGTTGCTGCCGTTGAAGCCCGCGAGGTAGCGTTCCTTTTCTGTTCGAGCAGAGAGACGAGAGAGTTGTCGCCATATTGTTCGAAGACTCATCAAACACTCAGAGATAGACAACCAAGACAGCGCGCTCGTGAACTTGGGCATGACACTGTGGGAAACGCAAACAGTGAACCTTTGAGGCTCCACAAAAACACTTTTAGTAGATCGTTGATCGCGGGACGACTGACCTTGACCGGACAGCGGGCAGCCCGACACGATAGCGCGCTGCATGAGAACGTAGAGGGCCGTGTTGGCGACCTTCTGCTGGCCGCCGGCGCCGCCCGCCGCCCCGGCGCCGCCCGCCCCAGAGCCCCGGATCACCGCAGCGCTCACCGCCGGCGCGATCGTGTGGTTCCACAGCAGACTCAGCCACCTGCAGCGAGCCACCAGGGGGCACGTTATCTTTCGATTGTCATGTTGTTCCAGATACGCCACGCGTTGTGGGGCGGTGTCCTGCTGGGGCCTGGTGTTCTCATCTGAGACACAGCGACGTCTGCTTGGAACAATACCGCAAATCACAAAGCCTCTGTCGTGAATCTAGATCTGAGTCAGTTTTCTTCAAATGCATCTCTCACCACAAAAGCCCCAGGAGATGAACTCACTTGAGGATGGACTTGGGCTTCCCGACCTCGATCGGACAGCCGAGGAAGGGCGCGGGCCCCAGGATGATGTCGGACAGACCCAGCTTGGCGAGACCCTCGTTGAGACGCTGCCAGACGCAGACGACCCACTCGACAGCGCGGTACACGGACCCGTCGGCGGGCGGCACGTGGCCGCCGTGGCGGTGCAGCAGCTTCCGGTAGAGATGGCGCTGCAGCAGGCCGCGCGTCGGCTCAGCCTCGTTGCGCAGGTGCACCCAGCGGAAGTGCTGCTGGATGGACAGCTCGACTCCCGTCCTCCTGCAGGACACGAAATTGAAATGTCGCGTGACAAGTTCCCTTCTGCTCAAATGAAACAAGAAACAACTGAATCTTTGACATGACGGGAGGCTGCGATGCCCTTTGTCCACGACCGGAAGTTCCGGACGGCGGCCGCTTCCGGTGCGACTCACTTGGACCGGTCGATGGTGCCAATGATGAAGCAGTTGGGAACCAAGTAGAAGGTCTCGGGCTCCTTCCTGTCGTCTGTGGAGAAACAAGAGTTCAACACGTCAGTCACAAGGTCCATCACAGTGACTTCCAACAGGCGCGCTGAAAACAGCACTCACATCGCGCGAGGGTTGGCGGGAAAACAACGATGATGAGGCCCAAGTTTTGCCTTCACCCTCCAAAACAGAATGTCCCTTCTGGTCGTGGGAGAAACAAAGCACACACATGTCAGGACGTCAAACATTTGGCCACCTTGACAAAGTTCACAGCGTAAGAACGGATGAAGGCCTCTCTCACCCATGGCGATTTTGACGGGGAACGCCGGCCCCCTGTTCTCGAGCACCCCGAGCAGGTCCTTGAAGACGTCCGACACGGAGACCTTGCCCAGGTCGTCGAACAGCACGATGGGCGTCTCCGAGCTGTCCGCCTGGAACCCGCCGCGCATCAGGCAACCTGCCACACAATATACCCACTGTACCACGACGTACCCACTGTACCACGACGTACCCACTGGTACACGACGTACCCACTGTAACACGAGTACCCACTGTGACACGGTGTACGCGGTAAGAGCCATCAAAAGAGTTCCCGCTGGTTCCTGCCATTTTCTGTGTCTTACCGATCCATCGCAGTCGGTTGTGAGCATTCCTTGCGTCCGGAAATGAGAACATATAAAAACGATGTGCGCCGTTATTGCATGGGCTTTTAGCACTCTGGCTGTGGTTGAGACGTTACTCGACCCATGAAACAGAAGGCTTCAGTGGTCTGCCCTGTCCGTAAGGAATGTAAGGTTGCAGGGCCCTGAACTTCTGGTGCTTTCCCCATCATCCCTTTCGTGTTCTCTGGATGGCCCCAAGGTTTGCAAGCTGGCACGGAATAAAAAGATAA
>JAAUXT010021160.1_pt1 | contig 23997 bp, 14 predicted proteins | sample 7278171 | NCBI WGS metagenome assembly JAAUXT01 (sample SAMN14350112, study PRJNA611818) | marine sediment metagenome | isolation source: surface marine sediment (1.8m) | place: French Polynesia: Moorea | collected 2018-08
AAATAATCGATTTTTGAACGCCCCTGGGCAAACAGGATGGTGTCTTTGGGATAGTTGATAATGGAGATCGCTGCGGCCATTTTTTCCAGATCCTCCTGGGGAAGAAACGAAAACGGTGCTAACTCATGCAGAAAATGAAGGACCTGGCCGGCTGCAACCACCGAAGCATAAGATTTGTTCATCATGCGCTTGCGAAACTTCTCGGCGAAAAACTCGTAAAAATCCGAATGCTGGGTGGCAATATCCAAAAAAATGCTCTCCGGCAAAACGAATACCGTCGCATCCTCAACCACCTTGACCGAGCGCACCGAAATACCGGCATTCATCAATATCGAAATACCCCCGAAAACTTCTCCCGGTTTGATGATGCCGCTCATTTCCTTTTCGCCCCGGGATTCGTAAAAAAGTTCCAGAATTCCCTCCCTGACGATATAGATGCTCTCCAATTTCGTGCGACCCTGCATGGACAGGTTGTGACCGCTGTCGTAGTTCTCAATGCGAATGGATTCAGCAATCCGCTTGCATTCAGCTGGCGGCAGTTCTGAAAACGGAGCCTGCTTCGATAGGAATGTAAGTATCGATTGTGACATAGGTTCTCCTAATTCATGTGCTCGCATTGTTGCTCATAGAGGCCCAATAGGCAAACATGGTTTCTACCGTAGCACAACTTGCGCCAGGTGCCAATTCGAATTGCACTTTGTCAAAAGCAGTGACACCGTGGCCGCAAGACGCATTTGACACTGCAATTCAATTAATTTATAGTGGCATGCCATACCATAAAAGGGCATTTCCTTTCAGTGTGGGCAAACAGATGGTGACCAATGACCCCCAAAGCCAGAAAAAATAAACGCTTAGTCGGTTTATTCTTGTTGGGTATGGTTTTGTTCAATTACCCGCTGCTGTCGTTGTTTAGCCTCAAAACCAGTCTGTTGGGTATGCCCCTGCTAATTTTGTATATCTTCGCCGCCTGGTTGTTCTTAATTCTGCTGGCATCACTGGCGACCAAAACCCGCGGTCAACCCCCATCAAAATCCGATCGGCAAACTGGGTCATAACAGATGTTAGAGACCGGGGTCATACTATTCGTATCATTCGGCTACATGGGCCTGCTTTTTGGCATCGCCCATTACGGTGACAAACGCGCCGATGCCGGGCGCAGCATCATCAGCAATCCTTATATCTATGCCCTTTCCTTGGCCGTATATTGCACGGCCTGGACCTTCTACGGTAGTGTCGGGCTGGCCGTCGGCAGCGGCCTGGGCTTTTTAACCATTTACATCGGCCCAACCCTGATGGCATTGCTGGGCTGGTCAATCTGGCAAAAAATCATCCGCATCAGCAAGATTCACCGCATCACCTCCATCGCCGATTTCATTGCCTCCCGCTATGGTAAAAGCACCACGCTGGGTGGACTGGCCACCAATATTGCCGTCATCGGTGTGATCCCCTATATTGCGCTGCAGCTGAAAGCCATTTCAACCGGATTTTTGCTGATCACGCAATATCCTGACATATCGGCCCCATTCAGCTTTTCCGACGTTCCGGTCATGTTCGACCCTGCATTTTATATCGCTTTGCTGCTAGCTGTCTTTGCCATCTTGTTCGGCACCCGCCATCTGGATGCCACCGAACGACACGAGGGCCTGGTTGCCGCCATCGCCTTTGAATCAATTGTAAAGCTGGCGGCATTTCTAACCGTCGGTATATTTGTGACTTATTTTATCCATAATGGATTTGGCGACCTTTTTCAAAAGGCCGCAGTTTATCCCGATCCCCAAAATACCCTTGGCGCAAAACCGGGCAGCGGCAGCGCGCTCCTTTTTGATAAATACTTGACGATCAAAGGCCAGAGTTTCAGCTACACAGACTGGAGCATTTATTTGCTGATTTCAATGCTGGCCATTGTTTTTTTACCCCGTCAATTCCAAATTGCCGTTGTTGAAAACGTCAATGAAGAGCACCTCAATAAAGCGATCTGGCTTTTTCCGCTTTACCTGCTGGCCATCAATATTTTTGTCTTACCGGTGGCCTTCAGCGGCATCCTGCGTTTTCCGGACGGCAACGCCGATGCCGACTTTTTTGCGCTGACGCTTCCGATGGCCGAACGCCAGCAGCTAATTGCCATGTTTGTTTATCTTGGCGGCATGTCGGCTGCAACCGGCATGGTCATCGTTGAGACCATTGCCCTGAGCACAATGATCTGCAATGACCTGGTCATGCCCGTGCTACTGCGATTGCCCATAGAGGAGATGGGGCTGCGCCAGGATTACAGTGGTCTGCTGCTGACGATCCGCAGGTGCAGTATTGTACTGGTTTTGTTGCTCGGCTACGCCTATTTCCGCACGATTGGCGAATTTTATGCCCTGGTCTCCATGGGGCTGGTGTCTTTTGTAGCGGTTGCTCAGTTTGCACCAGCCCTGTTGGGTGGTATTTTTTGGAAAGGCGGGACCCGCACCGGTGCCATTTGCGGTCTGCTGGCCGGATTTGCGGTGTGGACCTACACCCTTTTCCTGCCGTCACTGGTACCTGCCGGCATCATCTCCGATGTGTTTGTGACCCGGGGGCCTATGGGCATCGAGCTGCTCAAACCCTTTGAATTATTCGGATTGCAGGGCTTCAACCAAATTTCTCACGCGGTTTTCTGGAGCCTGCTGGTTAACACCGGTGCATATATCGGTGCATCCATTTTCAGCCGTCCCCGCACCATCGAGCACACCCAGGCCGCTTTGTTTGTTGATGTTTTCAGATATTCTGAGGAAGCAGGCGAGTCCCATTTCTGGCGCGGAACCGCCAGCCTACCGGATCTTAGATCTCTGCTAGTGCGCTTTTTGGGCCGCCGGCGCACCGATGAAGCCCTTGCCGACTATGCCGACAAACGCAAACTCAGCTGGAACTATCTCGTGACCGCCGACGCCAATCTGGTCAGCTATGCTGAAAGATTGCTGGCCGGTGCCATCGGTTCGGCATCCGCCCGTGTTATGGTCGCATCGGTTGTCAAAGAAGAATCCCTGGGCATCGAAGAAGTATTGAATATTCTCGATGAAACCCAGCAGGTGATTGCTTACAGCCGGGAGCTTGAGAAAGCCACCGCCGAACTTCAGGAAGCCAATCGCCGTCTCAAAGATCTGGATCGTCTTAAGGATGAATTTATCTCGACCGTCACTCATGAACTGCGCACTCCGTTAACATCGGTCCGCTCGCTGGCTGAAATCTTGCATACCAATCCGGACATTGCGGTAGATCAACACAAAAACTTTACCGGTATCATTATTAAAGAAAGCGAGCGCTTGACCCGTCTGATTAACCAGGTGCTGGATTATGAAAAAATTGAATCCGCTCAGATGGACTGGGTCATCATTGCCACCGACATTAAAGAGGTTATCGAGGACGCGGTTGCCAGCACTCGGCAACTGGTTGAAGATAAAAACATCCGTATCGACTATGAACTCATCGACAACCCGCCGCTCATATCCGGTGATCGTGATCGTTTGGTTCAGGTCATGGTGAACCTGATCTCTAATGCCGTCAAATTTTGCGATTCCGATCGCGGCAAAATAATCATCCGCCTGACTGCCAATGCAGAACAGGTGCAGGTCGATGTCGAAGACAACGGCATTGGCATCAGGGCCAGGGATCAAAATAAAATTTTTGAGAAATTCCAACAGGTCAAAGACCCGTCCAGAGGTCGGCCCTACGGCACCGGTATAGGACTGACCATCAGTAAACGCATCATTGATTTTCACCACGGGCAAATATGGGTTAAAAGCAAACCCGGCATTGGGTCGACTTTTTCATTTTCTCTGCCCACGCATCGTGAAACCGCCCTCACCTCCTATAAGCGATCTTAAAAATGCATCTAGCGCTCAGTGGCTGTGTTACGAACCGATTCAAAATGCTCGAATACTGATCCGCCGGAGGCGGACTCCACTTTTGAATCGGTTCACGCCTTGTTTTGTTGAACACCTTAAATTTCTTAGATCAGATGTGAAATCCCGCATTCATGCGGGGAGCGCGATCTACTATTTTTAAGATCGCTTCTATCAGTAGTTCCCAGTGGTATCAGGCAAATGGTTCTGGGTTCAGAGGTTCAAAGGTTTACGGCTTCGCTCAACTGATCTCCGATGTTTACCTTATGTACCCAACCTCTGAACCTTTGAACCCTAAACCTTTAAACCTTTAGAATTTCTGCCTGGCATAGAACGTTTTCTGAGAAGCCGCCAGAGCCTGGCTGAGGGTAAAAATTTTCTGCTGCGACAGCAGTGGTAAAAATTTAAGAAACATTTCACCGGTCGCCACGGCATCACCCATGGCGGTATGTCGAGCCAAAATCCGGACACCCAGCCGTTTGGCAATGGCTTCCAAATTATGATCTTCATGGGATGGATGGACAACAGCCGACAGCAATAACGTATCCAGCACCGGATTGACAAATTTCACCCCAGTTAACTCCTCCTTTAATTGTAAAAAGCGCATATCAAAGGCGGCATTATGTGCCACTAAAATGGTGTCTTTTGCGAAATCATAAAACATCGGCAGCACTTCATCGATGGTCGGCATTCCCTCCAGCATCTCGGGGTGAATGCCGTGTATCCTTACCGAAGTCCAGGGCACCGATCGTTTGGGATCCACCAATTGCTCGAAGCGCTCGTTTTGCAGCAAGCGGCCATTAACGATGCGAACGGCACCAACGGAGATGATCTCGTCGCCCTCAGTGGGGTTCAAACCGGTGGTTTCCAGATCGAACACCGTATAAGACAGTTTAGACAAATTGCGGTTCTGCAGCTCCGGTTGTTCCTCCACCTGCAAAAACATATCAAAATTATAGAACTCGGGACGGCTTTCCGGCAGGATCATCAATGAGCGTGATCGCTCGGGTTTGATGAGGTAAACGACCGGTAGAAAAAAGCGCACATAAGCGGTATCCTTTAAGCTCTTGGATGCATATAAGCCGATTTCACCGTTGTGATGATCAATCACTTCTCTGAGGGTTAGCGAGAAGCCCTCTTTTTCAAAAGACAGTGGCTGGGTTTCCCAGGCTTTTAGTAGATCTGCTTTTAGCGGGTGCCCTGACCAGAGCAGATCCAAACCCACAAAACGCTGCAACTGGATCAAGCGGCAACTCATTTCACTCACCCCGGTCGCTTTCTGGATCTGTTGAATGACAAACAAAAGGGCCAGCAAAAAAGAGGATTGGTCGACATGGACGTAATGCTCGCTGGCAATATCATCTGTTCGCAAATCAGCACCTAGACTCTGACGACACCTGGCCCTCAATACGTCTAACAGATCTTGCACTGCAATCCGCTCCAGCGGCCATTGATTGAACATGGGGTGAGAAGACAGGGTGGGATCGCGTTCCAAAAGGTCACCGATATTTAGTGACTCTTTGTGAATAATCTTTTTAAGTGTCTCAAGACGATTGGCATCCATATCCGGGTAATCCAGGATGGTTTCAATCGCCGAACGGATACCGGCAAATGAAGCCCGGATGCCGCGGGTAAACGATTGCAGTGTGAGATTCAAATAATTTTGGGATTCAAGCTGCTGGGTAATATCAGACAAGATCAAGATCAAGCCCGAGTAATGCCGGCGAAAGTCTAAAACCGGAACCGCTTCAGCGCGCAGCAATGTATTTTCAGCACCTTGAGTAACAAAGTAGGAAACCACATCTGCGTCGTCATTTTCTAATTTCGTAATAATTTGATCGATGGTGTGACGGATTAAATTTTCGTCAAAAATCTCGAAAACGGAGCGCCCCAGGCCAACAAATCTTAGGCCGGTTTCATGGCTGTCATCACCCATACCCGACAGCAGTTGTTTGGCGCGGTTATTGTACAGCAAAATTTGGCCCTCCGGATTGCAGACGATCACCCCTTCGGGCAACTCCGACATTATGGCCGCCAGGATATTTTTCTCTTCTTCCGATTGGGCCCGGGCCGTATTCACACGTTTTTCAATATCATTTAGCAGGGATTCATAGTGGGCTGCCCCTTCGTTTAAACGCTCGCAGAGCTGCTGAATCTCGGCGGCACCGGCAATATCAAACCGGTGAGAAGGATTGGTTGGATTCACCAGAGTTATTTGTTCGGTAATTTTGCGCAAAGGCCGGATGTATTTGCGCAAGATGCTGTCTAAAAGAAGTGCGCCGGACAGCAGCAACAAAACTGCCAGGATCAGAAGAGGCCCGAAATGCGCCTTGATAAGGTCCGCCAAAAAGCCTAACGCTTCGGCAGAAAGTTGGGTTTTAAACCAGACGGCAAAACCAATGCATATGATCAGCCAAGCGGCAACAGATAGCGCAATCGCCTGCCAGAATTTATGTCCCCGTCTTTTCATGCGTATTTTCTAGAAGCTCTTTAACCTTGGCAACGACTTCTGCATTCGAAAACGGTTTGATAATGTAAGCGTCCGCCCCGAGCGCCATACCTTTGGCAATTTCAACCTCGCGGCCCTTGGCTGTTAGAAAAATGATTTTAACATTTCTAAAATCAGGATTCAATCGCACGATTTCGCAGACTTCATACCCATCAATTCCGGGAAGCATGATGTCCAAAAGGATGAGGTCCGGCTTGTATTTTAAAATAATATCAAGCGCATCCTCACCGTTTTTGGCAACGATGACATTGTAGCCCTGCTGCTCCATCAAAAACTGGATCGGAACAACAATACTGGGCTCATCATCTACGATGAGTATTTCTTTGGGCATAGTGATACCACTTTATTCTTTTCTGGCTTTGGCGTAGCCGATACCAGTCAGCGCTTCCTCCATTTCATCCAGAATAGTCGGATCATCGATGGTTGCCGGCACGTTGTAAGGTGTATTATCGGCAATTTTTTGGATCGTGCCGCGCAAAATTTTGCCGGAGCGCGTTTTGGGCAGGCGCTTGACCACCGTGGCGGTCTTAAAAGAAGCCACCGGCCCGATGCGATCGCGCACCATCTGGATGACTTCAGCGATTATCTCGTTCGAATCACGCTCAACACCGGCATTCAGCACCATAAATCCAACGGGCACCTGTCCCTTGAGTTTGTCTTCAACCCCTAATACCGCACATTCGGCCACATCCGGGTGATCGGCCAGGACTTCTTCCATAGCACCGGTGGAAAGCCGGTGACCGGCAACGTTGATAATGTCATCGGTGCGGCTCATCACAAAAACATAGCCTTCATCATCAATATAACCGGCATCTGCGGTTTTGTAATAGCCGGGGAATTCCTCCATGTAAGCCGCCAAAAAGCCATCATCGTTATTCCACAGTGTCGGCAGAGTGCCCGGCGGCATGGGCAATTTGGCCACTAGCGCTCCGATTTCACCACTGGCAACCGGCTGGGTGTTTTCATCAACCACCTGCAGGTTCCAGCCCGGAGCCGCTTTGGTGGGCGAGCCTTCCTTGACCGGAAAATGATGCAGTCCCAGACAATTCCCAGCGATGGCCCAGCCGGTTTCCGTCTGCCACCAGTGATCGATGACCGGAACATTCAGGCTGTTTTCAGCCCATTTAAGCGTATCGGGGTCCGTGCGTTCACCGGCCAGAAAAAGCGCCTTAAAATTGGATAAATCATAATTTTTCATCAGCTCCGCTTTGGGATCTTCGCGTTTAATGGCGCGAAATGCCGTCGGCGCTGTAAACATGACCTTGACATTGTGTTCGGAAATCACGCGCCAGAAAACACCGGCATCCGGTGTGCCCACCGGTTTGCCTTCAAATAAAATGGTGGTGCATCCTTTCAGCAAGGGGCCGTAAACGATATAGGAATGGCCCACGACCCAACCCACATCCGAGGCCGCCCAATAGACATCGCCGGCTTGCACATTATAAACGGCACCCATCGTCCATTTAAGGGCCACCATGTGCCCGCCGTTATCGCGCACCACGCCTTTGGGCACACCCGTGGTTCCGGATGTATACAGGATGTACAATGGATCGGTGGCCGCCACCGGCACACAATCATGCGGTTGGGCTTTTGACATGACAGCATCCCAATCCAGATCACGCCCTTCTTGCATCGAAGCGGTTTCCATGGGTCGCTGCTTGACAATGCAATACTCCGGCTTAGCGTCAGCCATGTCAATGGCCTCATCCAGCAGCGGTTTGTAGGCAATGATGCGTTTGACCTCTATACCGCAGGAAGCGGACACAATGACCTTGGGCTTGGCATCATTGATGCGCACCGCCAGTTCTTTGGCGGCAAATCCACCAAACACCACCGAGTGCACCGCACCCAGACGGGCGCTGGCCAGCATAGCAATAACAGCTTCCGGAATCATCGGCATGTAAATCAGGACCCGATCGCCCTTGCTCAAACCCTGGGCAGCCAGGGCGCCGGCAAAACGGGCCACCTCGTCACGCAGATCGTTGTAGGTGTATTTTTTGATGGTATCGGTAACCGGCGAATCGTAAATCATCGCGTTTTGATCACCCCGGCCGTTGTCAATGTGATAATCCAGGGCGTTGTAGCAGGTGTTCATCTCCCCGCCACTAAACCAGCGATAAAACGGTTTGTTAGAATCATCCAATACCTTTTCCCATTTTTTATACCAGTGGCAGTCTTCAGCTGCCGCCCCCCAGAAACCGTTTGGGTCTTCCATGGATTGGCTATGGGCAACTTCATAAGGATTTGCCATGATGTGCCTCCTTTGGCCGGATCGTGTTCAATTTTATGGCAGTTAAAGTGGTTGCTCCTGTCGTTGGATAACCTCGACGTTAGGCGTCAGATCTTGGGTTTCAGACCAGCGCTGCACTCACCTTATCTGAAACCTGACACCTGACACCTGACACCTTTTTTAAACCCAACACCTGAATGTTGTATCACGCTTTTCAAGTGTGGAAATGATTCTGTTGAACCCCCCTTTTTGCAATGCCGGTTCACGAGGTGCTGTTTGAGGTTTGCACCTTTTGCTTTAAAAATTCCAGATGCCGGCGGATACCTTTATCCGTATTCGGCTCGTTGCTAAACATACGCTTTATAAAACCCGGCGGATCATCGATCTCCGGATCCAGCTCCAGCCCTTTTTCGTAATCGGCGATGGCTTTTTCATATTGCCCCATGCGGCTGTATATGGATCCCCGATTCACATAGGCATTGGCCATGGTCGGTTCGATTTCAATGGCCCTGTTGTAATCCGGCAGCGCTTCTTCAAAGCGTTCCAGGGTACTGAGTGTGTTGGCCCTTCCCAAGAAGCCGTCGGCCTTGTTTGGATCAATATCAATGGCGCGGTTGAAGGCTTCAAGTGCGTTATCCGTCCTGTTTCGATTGAGGGCGGAAATACCATCCAGGATCGCATCCTGATAATCTGAAACGCCCAGGCCGCAACCGCTCACCAGGAGCAATGAAATGGTTAGTATAAATACGGGACGATACATAGTTTGCGGGTACTGATAGCCTTTAGCAAGCAATCATCCCTGCCCCCTTTGATTTTAATTCGCTGATGGAGGGATTGGACGGGGAGGCGGTCACGCCTCCCCGTCCTTCTGATATCCACTTAATCCAATTTAACGTCTATGGGTCAGACGCCGGATTGTCCGCGGGAGGTGCCCTCAGTAACAGCAGGCTCATCTTCGTAAATATCGTGCTTCAAGGCCTCAAAGTCGGTGGTAATGTTGGTCGACATTTGCAGCTTGTAGGCCAGGAACCACATCATACCGACACCCGCGATCCACCAGATAATCTGCCAGATCCAGATAGATGGCATACCATTGGGCCAGGTTGACGGATCCATGGGATCACCGAAGATGGTGTTGCCGATCACGCAGAACGGACCGATGGCAAACAGGAACCAGATGATGGTGATCGCCCAGCCCCATTTGATCAACGGTTTCTTTTCTTCGGGCAAACCCGCATGCGCTGAGACAAATTTATGCCATTCGATGCGGAATGTATCCTCGGCTTCCTTGGGCTGCGTAAACAGGCTGATAAGGATGGCCACCGGCAGGTTGAACAAAATACCCCAGCCAGCAGCGTAAATTGTCAGCGGGTTATAGCCCCAGGGCAGCCCCAGGTCGAACCGGAAGGTTAGAAAGACCGCAATCATACCGCAGATCAGCCCCGTAACCACGCCCTGACGGGTGAGGAATCTCCAGTAGCAGACCGAAATCAGGGCCGGGTACATCATGAACCCGTAGGAGGTCGCAAATGCACCCAACATCACGATGGCCCCGGGCACAAGGCTTGCAAAAATCAGCGCCGAGCCCACAACGATCAGAACGGTAATACGGCCCCAGTAGGTTTGCTGCGTTTCGGTCATGTCCTTTTTAATAAAGCGTTTGACGATGTCACGAGTCAGCATACCAGAAGCGGTCGACATATAGGCCGCGCCGGTGGATTGCATGGCCGCCAGAGCACAGATGGCCAGCAGGCCCACGGCAAACGGTGCGGTGTCTTTCAGCAGATGGATTAAATACGGCACCAGGTTGGCCTGTTTGCCGCCTACCAGGTTGGCAAGGGGCAGGATGGTTGAATCCATCCCCTCCGGCCTGTATAATGAAAGGACCCAGCCGCCCATGGCTTGCATGGTGGTGAAAATGAACAGGGCAAAGCCGATCCCCAGGGTCGAAGCCCATACTTGCTGCAGCGGGAAAGGTTTGGGGTTTTTGTTGGCAAACGCCCACATCGAAAAGGCCGGTGACGCATGAATACCCATCAACGCAAACATGTAGGTTAAAATCATGAAACCGGTCCAGGTGCCGCCCACAGCTGTCGCCTGGGAGGGCACGAACTGGATGACGCCCGGCACCGCCACCAGGTGGGAATACCCATCCGGTGTCAGTTTGATGATGGATTTCTTGTTGGCCAGAAAGACTTTGACCGCCTCCGGATCAGCCCAGGCGGGCACCGCCGTTCCGCCGCTGTGGATCCAGGCCACGACATCGCCGAACTTGGAGGTCAGCGAATCCCAACCACCGGCATAATTGACGGCAATAACGCCGATGCCAAGAATACCGCCCCAGAGCAGAATGCATTGGGCCGTATCCACGTAAGCCACCGAGCGCAAACCGCCCAGGGCCACGTACAAGAGCACGACGATGGCCAACAGCCACATGCCCACATTAACCGAAAACAAGCCATCGGTTAAAATGTTAAACAGCACGCCCGAGGCCCGCAGCTGAATTCCCAGGTAGGGAATACTGAAAAACAGCGCCACGATCACTGTTAGAACACGCATGGCCTCTGAGTTAAAATAACCATGGAACATCTCCCCCGGGGTCACATATCCATAGCGTTTGCCGATCAGCCACTGGCGTTTCAAAAAGAGCACGCCCGTGAACGGAATGGTTAACACATAAAATGATGCATACCCGTAGGGTAGCCCATCCCGCCACATCAGAGCCGGGTGGCCGACAAAGGTCCAACCGCTGAAGGAGGTCGCTGTGGCTGCCAGTACGAATACCCAGATGTTGAGCTGGCGTCCGGCAATAAAGTAGTCGGTTCCCTTCTTGGCAATCAGGTAGCCACGGACTCCGATGGTAATGCAGTATCCCCAGTAAAGGAGAACAAAAAAGAACAGCCAGTAAATATGAGTAGCCATGTTCTTCTCCTTTCACAGATTAGTAGACAAATTACGATTCATATCCGTAATCAACGTTTGCGGGCCGGCATCACCTCCTTTGCTTTGTGCGTTTAATAGATAATCTGATCGCATTGTCAATCCCCAAATGTCTGCAGAGCACTGTCGCGTCCATAGTAGCGTGCATCCCTGCAGAAGGCCTGTCATTTTTTTACCGTTGGTGGATACCTTTGACAGTTCATTCGGATCTCCTCTTGCCTGTCTTTTCAGATTCTGGTTCAGTTGCGCCTGTGTTCGTATTAGGCAAAACAGCGATCAGGCGTTTCTAACCCGAACAGGTCAAAACCCTATCATTTAGCCATATCTTTGATCTCTTCAACGATCTCAGGATTGGCCAAAGTGGTCACATCGCCAACATCCTTGTCGTTTGAAATCGCACCCAGTACCCGCCGCATGATCTTACCCGAACGGGTTTTGGGCATATCGGTGACAATCCAGACCTTGCGCGGCTTGGCGATTTTTCCGATTTCCTTGCAGACGGCATCAGAAATTTTCTGGGCCAGATCATCAGAGGCTTCCAGGCCGGGTTTGAGCGCAATATACAGATCCGGCTCTTTGCCCTTAATTTCATGGGCCACCGGTACGACAGCCGCCTCGGCCACTTCATCAACCACCAGCGCGGCGGATTCAATTTCTTTGGTACCCAGGCGGTGGCCGGAAACGTTGATCACGTCGTCAATGCGGCCCAGGATGCGATAATAGCCGTCTGGGGCTTCCACAGCCGCATCACCGGTCATGTAAGGCCAGTCGCGCCAATCTTTGCTTTGAGGATCTTTGCAATAGCGCGCGTAATACGTATCAACAAAACGATCGCGGTCGCCCCAAATGGTCTGGAATCCGCCGGGCCAGGGATTTTGAATACAAATGTTACCTGCCTTACCGGCGCCCGGCGGGATGACATTGCCCTCATCATCGTAGATAATCGGATGAATTCCCGGCATACCAGGTCCGGCGCTACCCGGCTTCATGGGGGTAATGGCCGGAATGGTGCTGCACAAAAATCCACCGGTCTCCGTCTGCCACCAGGTGTCCACGATGGCCGCTTCGCCTTTGCCGACGACTTCGTAGTACCACTTCCAGACTTCGGGCTCGATGGGCTCACCGACGGTGGTCATATGTTTAAAATGATAATTGTACTTGGCGGGCTCATCGGGGCCGATTTTGCGCAAGGCCCGGATGGCGGTTGGGGCGGTATGGAAGATGTTGACATCCAGATTCTGGGCGATGCGCCAGGGCCGCCCTGGATCCGGATAGTTGGGGACCCCTTCGAAAACCACCGTGGATGCACACAACGATAAGGGACCGTAGACGATGTAGGAGTGACCGGTGATCCAGCCAATATCGGCCATGCACCAGTAAACATCTTCCGGATGGATGTCCTGCACATATTTGGAAGTGCCGGCAACATAGGCCAAGTAACCGCCGGTACCGTGCTGACAGCCTTTGGGTTTGCCGGTGGTCCCGCTGGTATACATCAGAAACAGTGGCGCTTCGGCCGGCATGGGAACCGGGTCGACGCGTTCACCGTAATAATCTTTTAACAGGTCGTTGACAAAATAATCGCGCCCTTCGACCATTGGCGTGTCACTGGAGGCTTTGCCCGGATAGCGCTGCCAGATGAGCACCTTGTCCACCTTCTGGCCGTCTTTTTCCGCCAGTTCAACCGCAATATCGGCATTTTGCTTGTGGTTGAGCAGGTTGCCGGCGCGGTAATACGCATCCGCTGTAATCAACACATTGCTGCCCGAATCGACAATCCGGTCGGCACAGGCCCGGCCGCTAAACCCGCCAAAAACCTCGGAATGAATGACACCCAACCGCGCACAGGCCAGCATGGTAATCGGCAACTCGGCGATCATGGGCATGTGCAGCGTGACCCGGTCGCCGGCCTTTAACCCTGCAAAATCCCGCAGCAGGGCCGCAAATTCATTCACCCGTACGTACAGTTCCTGGTAGGTGACGTGTTCGACTTTTTCTTGCTCGGGCTCCGGCACATAATGAATCGCAGTCTTATTCTTGTTTTGGGCCAGATGCCGATCGACACAATTGTAGCTGGCGTTTATTTTACCGCCCTTGAACCACTTCCAGCAGGGCGCATCGCTGGTATCCAGGATTTCATCCCAGTATTCATACCAGTCGAGAAGATCGGCATATTCTTTGAAGCAATTGGGAAAATTGTCCAGGCTAAAGCGCTCATAGACGCCTTCATCGCTCATATTGGCCTGGGCAATAAACTTAACAGAAGGTTTGATAAGCTCTTCTTCACCCCAGTGGACCGCAATTTCAGCTTCAGAAGTTTCGACGACTTCTTTTTCTGCCATAATATCCCCCTTTCTTTGACAGTTTTACATCAAAATGGTCTTAAAGTGTTTGAATAATGATGATAAATTTGGGTTCGGCTATACAGCATTTAGAAATGAATATAATTTATTTTATATGTTAAATTGTAATTTATTTATAAATTATAAATTTTATTCATTATTTGATGGGTTGGGCTTGATTATAAAATTTTAATGTTTTTACATCTTTTTTTAGGTGCTTGTCAACATGATTTTTGTTCATTTTACATATTTTTTTACGAGGTCAGTTTCACCGCTTGAGACCTGCTATTCAGCCGTCATATCCGTGACCCATTTGGAAATGGCGCGACCACTCCAGTCTTGCATTTGACAGCGGCTATGGTTATCTTTAAGTCATGAAATCACATGATGAAAAAATTCCGGACCCAAAGGAATTAGAGAAAGAAATCGGCGAGTTTTTGTCAAAAAAATACGGCCAAAACGTCAAAATTGTCACACCGGTGGTTTTGCCCGAGGAAAATGCTGTCGATACGGTTAAACCGACTCCCAAACGCAAAAAGGAAATCAATTTTGATTTGAGGCCCGAGGAGCTAATCGCCTATCTGGATCAGTTTGTCGTCAAACAGGACAGTGCCAAAGCGATTCTGGCTACCAAAATCTGTACCCATTTTAATCGCATCCGGCGCTCTCGGGAAGGCCAGGAACCCACTGAAAACGCATCCAAGGTGGGCAACATCAAAAACAATGTCCTGATGATCGGGCCCACCGGCGTGGGCAAGACGTATATTATCAAGTTAATCGCTGCCAAAATCGGCGTTCCCTTTGTAAAGGGTGATGCCACCAAGTTTAGCGAAACCGGCTATGTCGGCGGTGATGTTGAAGACCTGGTGCGCGACCTGGTGCGCGAAGCCGATGATGATATCGAACTGGCAGAGTGCGGCATCATTTATATAGATGAAATTGATAAAATTGCTTCCAGCCGCAACCTGATCGGCGCCGACGTCTCGCGCACCGGTGTGCAACGCGCGTTGCTCAAACCCATGGAAGAAACGGAGGTGGACCTGAAGGTGCCCCATGATCCCATTTCCATGATTCAGGAGATTGAACGGTTCCGCAAAACCGGCAAGCGCGAAAAACAATCGGTCAATACCGCCAATATTTTGTTTATTATGAGCGGCGCCTTTACGGATCTGGCACCGATCATTCAAAAACGCCTCACCCAGCAGGAAATAGGATTCGGTGCGCGCATCGAACGCCCTCGGGAAAAGTTTGACATATTCGCCCAAGTAAGATCCGAGGATCTCATTCAGTTTGGATTTGAAACCGAATTTGTCGGGCGTTTGCCGGTGCGGGCGGTGTTTGAGCATTTAACCGAAAAAGATCTATACGATATCCTAAAGAATCCCAACAATCCGATTATTCTAGGCAAAAAACTGGATTATGCGGCATATGATATCGAGATCAAATTTGAGGATCAGGTGTTGCACATGCTGGCCCAACAGGCCTATTCCGAAAATACGGGTGCCAGAGGCCTGGTGAGCGCCGTTGAAAAAGCGCTGCTCGAATTTGAAAAAAAGTTACCGTCGACACAGATCAAAAAATTTCCAGCCACGCTGGATTTGGTTAACGATCCGGAATCATCGATTGAAAAACTCTCCCAGACCGATGATGCCCGTTTTGATGATATTTTTAAGCGCCTGGTACGGGAGGAACAGCAGCGCATCAAACAATACCTGGATGTAAATAGGGCGCACCTTGAAAAAAAACACAATCTGACCATGACACCTTCACGGGTCGACATCATCGCCCGCGCTTACGCCAAAAATATTATGGACATTGAAAATGTCGTCAAACGCATTAAGACCCACTATGATGACATCAAAAAAATGGAACTGTATTTTTTTAAAAATCATGATATGAACATTGTCCTTGAAGAAGATGCGATCGATTTTATTATGGAACAAGTCGTTCAAGCACCGATCGATCTGCAAGAAGTGTATAAAAAGGTTGACATGGACTTTAAACACGGGCTCAAACTGGCCCGTGAGAAAACCGGTCGCAGCCGCTTTTTTATCACCCGTCAAGCCCTGCTGGACCCCGAAGCCTATATCAGCCAAATGATCCAGAGTGAATTCGAAGATCACTGAACAAATCGAAAAACCGAGGAACGCTTCGGGCACAAACGGCCATGCCCAACTGACCCGAACCCCTATCGTTTGAAAGCGAATACCGATGATTGGAATATCCAAACTTTACTGTGGCACGGTGGAACCCTCTGATGCGCTGCGTTACGGACGCCATTCGGGCAAACTACCGTCCCATCTGCTACAATTTTCTAAAGACAAGCGACCGGTGGTCGTCTGGAACGCAACCCAGCGCTGCAATCTCAAATGCGTGCACTGTTACGCCCATGCCAAAGCATTGGCAAATGATAATGAACTGAGCACAAGCGAAGGCAAGGAGCTCATTGATGATCTGGCGCAATATGGCGCACCGGTTATACTTTTTTCCGGCGGTGAGCCGCTGGTGCGCAAAGACCTGCCCGAGTTGGCCGGTTATGCGGTCGACAAAGGCATGCGGGCGGTGATTTCGACCAATGGCACCCTGATCAGCGCCAAGATGGCGCGCACCCTAAAACGGATTGGCTTGTCCTATGTCGGCATCAGTCTGGACGGTATGCAGGAGATCAACGACCGCTTTCGAGGTGTCAGCGGCGCTTTTGAATCTGCTATGGGCGGTATTAAAAACTGCCAGGATGCCGGCATCAAAGTAGGGCTGCGCTTTACGATCAACAAGTTTAATGTTGATGAAATTCCCCATATATTTCATCTGATCGAAGAAATGGACATCCCCCGGGTGTGTTTCTACCACCTGGTTTATGCCGGCCGCGGCAGCGAATTGGTCAAAGAAGACCTGACTCATGAGGCAACCCGTTCTGCGGTGGATCTGATTATCGACGAAACCAAGCGCCTGCATGACATCGGAAAACCCAAAGAGGTGTTGACCGTCGATAACCATGCCGACGGGCCTTACATTTATTTAAGGCTTCGCAAAGAAGATCCGCAACGGGCCAAGGATGTTTTGGAACTGCTGCAGTGGAATGAAGGCAATAACTCCGGTCGCGGTATCGGCTGTGTCAGCTGGGACGGCGAGGTCCATCCGGATCAATTCTGGCGCCATTGCAGTCTGGGCAACGTGCGCCAAAAAGCATTTTCTGAAATCTGGGCCGATCTGTCAAACCCGCTGCTGGAAAAACTCAAGGAAAAGAAAAAGCATGTCAAAGGCCGCTGCGCGGATTGCCGCTGGCTGGATATCTGCGGCGGCAATTTTAGAGTGCGCGCGGAAGCCACTACCGGGGATTTGTGGTCCCCGGACCCGGCGTGCTATTTGACCGACGAGGAAATCGGCTTGACAGACAAGTAGTCTGAAAAATTCTGGCTTCTGGCCGCCGATTAAAAATTGGTGGCAGTGTTCAGGTGTCAGCCCGTCTAGCCAACCCTGAAACCTGACACCTGACACCCGAAACCTGATACAAGACCGGGGACCAGCCTAATATACCCGTAACTGCAATCCAAAACGAGGAGAATAGATGCTGTTTCCAGACTATAGGCCCAGGCGCCTGCGGCGAAACGAAGCTTTTCGCCGCATGATTCGTGAAACCCACCTGATGGTCGACGATCTTATCCTACCTCTGTTTGCCATTAACGGCCGCAATGTTCGCAACCCCATTGAATCCATGCCCGGACATTTTCAGCTGTCTATTGATCAGTTGATTAAGACCGCGACTTCAGCTCACAAACTGGGGATACCCGCGATCATGCTTTTTGGCATACCGGATGCCAAGGATCCACTCGCAACCCGTGCGTATGCTGCTGACGGCATCGTTCAGAAAGCCACGCGGGCTCTCAAGGACAAGCTGCCGGAGCTGGTGGTCATCACCGATGTATGCCTGTGCCAGTATACCGACCACGGCCATTGCGGTGTCGTGGAAGGGCACACTGTTGACAATGATGCCAGTCTGGATCTTCTGGCCCAAACGGCATTGTCGCATGCCAAAGCCGGTGCCGATATGGTGGCCCCTTCGGATATGATGGATGGCCGTGTGGCCGAAATTCGCAATATACTTGATGAAAATGATTTTAGCCAAATACCAATTATGTCATATGCCGCCAAGTACTGCTCGGCGTATTACGGTCCCTTCCGAAGCGCCGCGGATTCAGCCCCGCAATTTGGCGATCGGCGCACCTATCAGTTGGACCCGGCCAATGCGGTTGAAGCCATCCGCGAGGTTTCGATGGACGTGGAAGAAGGTGCGGATATCGTCATGGTAAAACCGGCACTGGCGTATTTGGATATTATTTGCCGGGTTAGAGAAGAATTTGATTTGCCGGTGGCGGCCTACAATGTCAGCGGCGAGTTTGCGATGATAAAAGCAGCTGAAAAAATGGGCTGGATCGACGGCCCCAAAGTGATGTTGGAAACATTGACCGCCATGAAACGCGCCGGCGCTGATATGATTTTGACTTATTTTGCGATGGATGCTGCCAAAGTGCTTAACCCTTAACAATGGACTGATGATGAACGCAAAGCCCCCCCACCCGCATACCGGAAAAAAAAAGAACGAGTTGCGCCTGGTTGCCTGGGAAACAACCCGCAATTGTAATTTGGCTTGTGTCCACTGCCGGGCGTCGGCTGACATGGGACCTCACGAGGGCGAATTGGGCACTGAAGAGGCCCTGCGTCTGTTGGATCAGATTGCTGAAGTCGCCAAACCGATCATCATTCTAACCGGCGGCGAGCCTTTGCTGCGCTCCGACATTTTTGATTTGGCCCGCCATGGCACCGAGCTGGGTTTGCGCATGGTGATGGCGCTAAACGGCACCCTGGTTACTGAAAAAATAGCCCGCCAATTGGTCGACTCGGGTATTCAACGCATCAGTGTCAGTTTAGACGGTTCGAACGCTGAAACCCATGATCGTTTTCGGCAGGTTAAAGGCGCTTTCGAAGGCACCCTGCGAGGCATCGAGCTCATTAAAAACGCCGGCCTGGAATTTCAAATCAACACCACCATCACCAAGACCAACCTTGATCAGATCCCGGCCATCCAGGATCTGGCTGTTAAAGTGGGTGCCGTGGCGCATCATATTTTTTTACTGGTTCCCACCGGTCGCGGCAAATATATTGTTGATCAGGCGATCGATGCCGCCGAATATGAGCGCACCCTCAACTGGTTCTATGATCAGAGAGCCACGACACCGCTGCAGCTAAAAGCCACTTGTGCGCCCCATTATTATCGTATTCTCAGACAGCGTGCCAAAGAAGAAGGCATCTCCGTTAACTTTGAAACCCATGGACTCGATGCGGTTACTCGCGGATGTTTGGGTGGCATTGGTTTTTGCTTTATCTCCCATCAGGGAATCGTTCAACCCTGCGGCTATCTGGATTTAAATTGCGGTGATGTGCGACAGATATCCTTTGCTGACATATGGAATCAATCGGATATCTTTTTGGAGTTGCGCGATTACGATAAGTTGAAAGGAAAATGCGGGCCCTGTGAATATAAACGTGTCTGCGGTGGCTGCCGTGCGCGGGCCTACGAGGCGACCGGCGATTTCATGCGCGAAGAGCCGCTTTGCAGTTACGAGCCCGGTTCGAAAAAGGGTTAAACCCAAAACACCTCCCAATTACCCCTTTGGCGTTAGGCTTCTCCTTTTCACTGGCAGACACCTCTCCAAATTTTAGCTGGCGCCTGAAAACTGTTGACCCTGTCTGACAGTTTGGTATCATTTTTAAAGACACCGCCGGCAATATGCGGTTGTAATAAACGGATGAAATCTTCAACGGTTTAGACCACCACGATAAACCCCATTGCAGAGGCCATATGAAAATTCAATCGTTAATGATTGCGGATCCCATCACCATTGGTCCCCACGCATCGGTCAGTGAGGCCATTGAGCTGATGAAAGCCAACTCTATACGGCATCTGCCGGTGGTGACCAGCGGCAATCGGCTCGAAGGTTTCCTGACACTGGCCGATTTAAAGCAGGGCCTGATCCCATCGATGCTGGGTGATGTCTCTTTGGATGATTTGATGATTAAAAATCCGATTACCGTCAGCCCCGATGATGATATCGAATTGGCAGCCATGTTGATATACAATCACAAAATCGGCGGGATGCCGGTTGTCAATGGAGGGCAGTTGGTGGGAATCGTAACCGCCACAGACATGCTGCGCGCCTTTATCGACATGATGGGTATTTTATCGACCACTTCACGCATCGATGTGATTTTAGGCGATCAGCCCGCCACCTTTAAAAGGGCCATGCAGATCATCAACGACCAGGGCGGTGATATTATCAGCGTTAGTATGACACCCCAGCAGAAAAGCAAACGGGTTTATTATTTTCGTTTGTCCGCCTGCAAAACGGATGTAATCGAAAAGGCATTGTCCAAGGAAGGGTTTGAAGTCCTGGCGGCAATGGATTAACCGTCAGTTTAGAATTCGGTTTGCGTTTTCTGCAGAAAATTGAATCCGCGCGTTTAGACACTCACCGGTTTGATTCTCAAATATGGTATTTTTCAGCCTCACGCCATTTGCGCTCGATTTCTCTGGCGACTGCCGCTTTTAGATCGACACATTCGATCACGGTCACCGGCTTGCGATCCATGGTATCCAACGAGGCGCTAACCATCCAGCAGCGCCCGTTAAAAAATACGTATCGGTCGTGCAGCATGACATGGCGCCGAATTTCAACGTCCGGGCAATTGGAACAAAAGCTTCGTAAGAAACCATCAAATCCATCGGCTATCGATGTAGGCTCTCGGCTGGTGAGTAATCGCAGAGGATGTTTAACATTTTCGAGGCATTCAAAAGTGGTATTGCCAAACTGCGTGTCTACCAGAGTCACCGCTGTTTTGGCGACACTAAAAAATTTTTTGGCTTCGGAAACGTTTTTAAGATGATAATTTTTAGCCTCGGCCATTTGGACTGGTTTTTCATCTTTTGATAACAAAAGCTGCAGCTTTTTTAGCTGCGGTTTCATTTGCTCGTCAAAAACGTTGCTTTCCCAGGTAGAATTTAAAATCCGTTGGTCGCAACGCTGCACCAGATCTTGCAATAATTTTGACAGCAACTGTCGATGCGTATGTCGGTCATGGCGAACCAGATCATTGGCCAGTTTGACATGATTGAGATTGACACCCAGATAGTCAACATCGACATTGTACTGGTTGCAGAGATCTTCCAGTTCATAATTGCCGTAATATTCTTTTATGGCATCTGTAAGAATTTCAATAGCTTTTGTACCCATAACACCGATCCTTTCTAAATTTTACCTACGATCAGACCGACATTGCAGACGGTCTGAATTCTATATCGGCATATAAAGCAAAAGCTTTATATTTTTAACAATATTCAGTCCCCAAAGCTGTGACAACGAATTGAGCGCTTAACCTTCATCCATTGGCCTGTCGTCATGGGTGTATTGTTTTCAATGATGGGTTTGGGGACCCGGTATTTGAGATTGGCGATTGGGTATTTGAGGTTACAATGAACAGAAATCTATAAGAAATCACTATTTCATTTTTTTTGCGAGTAACCAATAACGGATAACAAGTAACTGTCATCGGAGGAGGCGCCTCAAGGCGGGACATCCAATGATATGAAAGGTTTGACTGTCAAACCGTGTCCGTCGGTCCTGATTTGGATGGCACCATTGCGATCGGTGCGTAAAATGCGGCAGCCCATTTCTCGATAGGCATCCGTTACAGTGGGATGCGGAAAGCGAAACCGGTTCTGCCAGCCCGCCGAGATGACGGCGATTTTGGGTTGGACAGCGGCTAAAAAAGGCGGCGAGCTCGACGAACGGCTCCCGTGATGGGGAACCAGCAGCACATCGCAGGCCAATTCAGAAGCTGCCAATTCGACCAGCTCTTTCTCGGCTTCAAGCATAATATCTCCCGGAAAAAGAAACGAGATGTTGCCAAATGATATTTTCAAAACCAGGGAATTGTTATTGGTGTTGCGCCATTTGTCTGAGACTTTGCGCGCCAAAAAATTGGTCGGCGGATACAAAAAGCAAAATTCCACCCCGTTGACCTTATGCCGGCGGTCCAGCTGCTTAAAATCCGGCACGGACAGCTGTTGGCGCTCAATTACGTTGCGAAAGTGCCGATAACCCGCTGTGTTGCGGGTTTCACCGTTGGTCCAGATGTTTTTCACGTTAAAATGCTCGGCGATGTAAATTAAACCATTGAGGTGATCGCTGTTGGGGTGCGAGAGAACCAGCGTATCGATCGTGCGGATTTTCTTGCGCAATAAAAACGGTGCAATTACCCGCGCACCCATGTCAAAGGCCGTGTTGTCTGAAAAACCGCCGCCATCAATTAAGGCCGTATGACCGCCCGGCAGTTCCAAAAGGGCTGCGTTACCCTGCCCGACGTCTAAATAGGTGATCCGCAGATCATCATCCCAATAGCGTTGGCCGATCCAGTAACCTGCATCGACAAGCAGCACCAGGACCACCCCCAAGCCGACAATGATGTATTTTTTCGATGCAAAGCGGGCAGATAACCAGCTAAAAATCGCTTTCAGCCTTGTAAAAAAAAGATTTCTTTTGAACCGATCTAACCGGTGGTCATCAGCCGATGGGTCAGTCTCTGTAAATGCGCCCGACTGCAAATGGGGCTCGGGCGATGCGGGCTGGGGATATAAATGACGCAACAAGGCCCAGCCCAACAGATAATAGCAAATGATCTCCAGCAGGCTGGGTGTGATGGTTTTAATGGCGGCAAACGGCAAATCAGCCACAAACCCAATCAGGGGCAAAACGATGTCCAGCACAAGTACGCAGATTTTCACGCCGATCAAAGCCAGCTGGCTGCTAAACGGATATACAAAAAGGGCTAGCAAGCCGCAGGGGATCACCCCAAAGCCCACCAGCGGCACAAAGATAAAATTGGCCAGCAATCCGATCAGCGAGATCTGATTGAAATAAAACATCACCAGCGGCAATGTGCCACAGATGGCAAATACAGATACCAGAAAGAAATCCAGCGCTTTACGGCCCATTTGATGGACCAACCCGTTTGCAGGACGGCTTTGGGCATCAGCTTTAGCCTGTTTGATGAGTGATACGCCGAAAAGAATCGACAGCACCGCCATAAAAGACAACTGAAACGAGATCGAAAAGAGAGAGGGTGGGTAAATGATCAGAATGATAAATGCCGCCAGCGCCAGGATATTGAGCGCATCGCGCTCGCGCTCGACTACGAAAGTGAGCAAAAACGCGCTCACCATGATGACCGCTCGCTGGGTTGAGGGCGACATCCCTGATATCAGTCCATAGCTGAAAACCGGCAACAAGGAAAAGATAGCGGCGCCTTTACGGGTCCAGGCCCGCCAGAGCAATGGCGGCATGAAGCGCAAAAGCCGCTGAAAAAGGAAAAAAGCGACGGTTGCCACGATGCCAATATGGAGACCCGATATGGCCAATAGATGCCCGACCCCGGCACGGTTAAATTGGTTGCGCAGCTGGGTCGATATGGCAGCGCGATCACCTATGATCAGGGCTTTTAAGATAGCAGTCGATGGTTCCCGACCGGCAGAGTCGATAAGGGTCGCCATCGACCGGCGAGCTGTGGTGAGTTGATGGGATAGATCCACGGCGACAGCTTTTTGTACCACCAGCAGCCGATCGCCCCGGGTATAGGCCGTGCGACAGATACCCTTAAAGGCCATGTAGCGTTGGAAATTAAAACCACCCGGATTGTTGAAGTTTCGTGGCCGCCGCAGGCGGCTATGAAATACCACCCGATCCCCTTTGGCAATCGCAGGTCTCCGACCGCGCACCGTAACCCGGACTCGACCGTGCACTGGATAGGTGGTTTTCTTGTATGCCAAGCTGTCGGCCCGCAAAACAAATCTTTGAAGATATTTGAATTCGCGTGGATGGCTCAACACCTCACCGCTGATCTGCCAGCGGGTTTCATCGGAATAAGAATCGATGTGATGGTTGGGCAAGCTGGGTGAAACCCAGGGTTGGATGGAGGCATACCCCAGAGCGACAAAAAGAATAAGCGGTAACCAGCGGGTTGCTTTGCGGCGCCAGATATTGAACCCCGTTAACGCGG
>JAAUXT010021367.1_pt1 | contig 23980 bp, 29 predicted proteins | sample 7278171 | NCBI WGS metagenome assembly JAAUXT01 (sample SAMN14350112, study PRJNA611818) | marine sediment metagenome | isolation source: surface marine sediment (1.8m) | place: French Polynesia: Moorea | collected 2018-08
TAATATCCATTTTTAAATTTTTCATCAAAAAAATGACTTTTCAACACAAACTTTAGGCCCACCTAAAAACCATGTAAAAATTTTCAAAAATCAAATGTTACCACTCAAACCCCTATACATAAGACTACATTGAATCAATATACTTCTTTCACCAAATATTTGTGCCTTCTGAGATATGGAGACATTTCTACATTTACACTATATTTTTTCTGTACTTCCAAACTTGACCTCAGAAACCCAAAAATTCAAATTTGACAAATTCCTTCTTTACGCATTATCCCCAACCCAAAATGAACTAAAAGAGCCCAAAAGATCCCAAATCAATCCTGATCTTGACTGTGAAACTGCTGTTGACATACTTTTGGAAAACCCTGCCTATAGGTGATTTGATTTCACTTGCTCCGATTTTGCTCGCTTTTTCCAAAAGCTCACAAATCGGACCAAGCTCCTCAAATCACCTAAAAATTACGATCATGTGCACAATTCCTGTGAGAAAACTAAGCCTTTCGAGTTTCGTCCACACCTGTGAGGAGTGGATCAAATTTGAACTCTGGACGACAGTTTGGCAGAACACAAAAAAGTGACGGGTTCTGACAGTGATTGCGCGCACGGAGATCCACCGATGGGTTCACTCAACAGATAAAAAGTACTGTCACGACAGCGTTGTTTTCCCAAGTTTACGGTTTATTCCAATACAAACAACAGACGCAGCAGGTAAATCATAACAACAAAGATGTGTGGAAAACAGCAGTTAGATAGTCCCTTGTTCAAAGGCTGAAGACACGGAACGTGGTTTCCGCAAGTCCGCGAACGACACTTCCACACCTTTCGAGATAACACATTCAGGGGGGGGGGGAGAGGAAGTTTACAGTACAAGAATCACAACTCAACAACTTGCCAAAGTAAAGAATCACAGATTCACAAAGGGGGCCACAGCGACAAACAAAAAAGCACGCTTTGTCAAGTGTTTCAAGAAGCGACTGTACATCTGTCCTACTGGCATGTACGAATTGGTGATCGGCTGGCCATTCAGTAAAAACTGTATCAAAAATAGAAATGTCATTTGTCCACATCTGCAGTCGTGAGATCAGAGCCTCTTCATGGATCAAGCTTTTACAACTCACGCAAAATAACTGCCATAAGTACGACACACACTTCCTTGTCAACAACTCTGTGTGGAACAGTGTGTTTGTTTCAACGCACTGACCAGACACCGCTCTTCGGTGTACACCGCGAAAATTTCCCGTCCGATTCACAGGGGTCGGGTGAGTTCTGGGAACATTCAAAGACAACAATGCCCACAATTTCTCAGGTGTGAAGAATTAAATTTCGTGACAAAGCACAAAGGAACGTCCAGTTGGAATGAAGTGAATCCTGTGTCAAAGAATCTCACAGAGATGCCAACACCTGACGCACTGTGCGCGTTCCCAGTGCTAAGACTCTCTCGGAAAATGCAACTTTCACTCATCCCCACCCAGCATCTCTCGATCTCTGTCGTCTCCCACAACATTTCACCCGGTGCAGGTTTAGAATTTCCCAAAATGCAATTGTGCTGATTACATCCACTGAATACATTGAGTGCCTTGATAAGTGCATGCCGCCACCTCCAGCTCTGAACGCCCATGTACGTCACGCCAGGTAAGTCACGTTCTGTCTCTGGACTGGTTGTGCGGGTGCCCGGTGCCGGGTACCCGTCACTTCCGGTGCACCGTGAAGAGATAAAGCGCCACGAGGGCGCTGAGTCCGGCGCCCAGGTAGCCGAAGGACGGGAACCCCCAGTACTGCAGCATGTAGCCCCCAGTCGTGGGGGACACGGAGCGAACCAGGGAGTGCACGGCCATGTTCATGCCCAACATCGCACCTGCGAGAAGACAAACACAGACATAAGTTTCACGAGACAGTTCGCACCGCCTGGCAGGACGCAGTCTCGCAGACGAGTGAACAAAAAACGCACCAACAGAGGTGTGTGTGTGCGAGTGTGCGCGAGTGTGTGTGTGTGTGTGTGTGTGCGTACGTGTTTTAAGGTGTGTGAATGAGAATGTGTGTCTCACCTGAGTCCTGGTCGGCGACGGTGAGCGTGAGCGAGCTCGTCACGATCAGGTTGATGATGACCTGGAACACGCAGTGCGGGATGATCACCACGCAGAACTGCACCGTGTTCTGCACCACCGACTGAAAAGAAAACAAACCATTCTTGATGCAGAAAAAAACCCACAGATACCAAACCAACACACACTGCACAAACGGAGCGCTGAAACTGACGCTCACATTCACAAGCAGCAACGTCTCTGGGTTTTGTGTATCTTTACCACAAGCAGTCGGACAAACAAGGCTCTAAGGGTGCGTTGAGACTAACCATGAGCAGCCAGGCCCAGATGAGACCAAACGTAGCCCATCGAATCAGGGTTTTCTCCTCAAACCGCTTTAGCAGCAGTCCGACCCCGAAACCCTGCATCACCTGCAACAACATGTTCCAAGTATCAGTTGGCACCAAAGCAAACTTGCTCGAAACGCTTTGTCTGCTGTGTTGTTCACACACAAGGCGCGCACGTCAATTCTGCGGGGGTAACGCTGACGTGAATGAGATTTGCACACAAACACACGCACACACTCACCATGATGATGAGTCCCACATACGACATCAGGTAACCGTTCTGCTGTGGACTCAGCTGGAAATTCTCAATCACCACAACCGAAAACATGGACTGGAAAATCCCCAGCGGCAGGGCTGCAAACAAGACACGACACGAATACAGGAACGGCAACTCAAAAATTGTGCTCGTCGGATTTTGGTTGGTGGATTCAACTGCAATGACATCAAGGACGGTGCATTTTGTCTGCAACATTTCACAACGAAGTTCAATCAAAAGCGACGTTGCTACCTTCTCGCGCAGGTGAGAACTCACCGAGCAGTATTTTGATGGTCAGCAGCAGACACGCCTCTCGGTTCTTCAGCAGCGACAGATATTTCTTGAGACTGAACACCGACGCACCCGAGGCTGCAAATGCCAAAGTTAACAAACGATATACGGAGACGCTTCGAATGGTGCAAAAACGCAACAGAAATCCAAAATGCTTGTATCAAGAAAACGGAAACGGGAGCGCACCGGTCTCCTCCGCCTGCGGCGCCGCCGCCTCCTCCTGCAGCTGCTTGGTTTTGGCCGGGACGAAGTAGAGACAGAGCACGACGCTGAAGAGCGACATGAGGCACGCGACGAACGCCGCGCCCTGCTCCCTGCATCGGAAAGTGCGACAACAAGATGAGATTTGCTCAACACAACAAGACCCTCAACTGCTCACTTGCAAAGGCAGTCGATCGCAATCGTTGCGTTTTGCAAAACGTGCAGGCTCTTTTCCTGTCTGGCACTTTCATGTGTTTCCCTCTCAAGTTGGTTACCACACCCATGTTCGCACTGAACGAAACACCCGCGCAAAACAACCGAGTGCATAGGAACTGATGTCATGCACGGTAAAGACAGTTGTTTGGATTTTGCGAACGGTGATTTTGAAGTTTCAGTACGCTCCACCCCACCCCTCAGCAATGACAAATTGTGCCAACGCACCCGAACGATTGGTTGATGGTACCGCCTATGAAGGGTCCAACGATCATCCCGACGCCGTAGGCAACGGAGAGGCGGCCGAGCGCGTCGGCGCGACCCGGCGGAGGCGTCATGTCCGTCACGATCATCTGTCCTCCTGAGACACGCATTCTCAAACGCATCAGCAACCTGGAACCACCTGCCTTCCTTTCACGTCACTTCTTTGGCATTTGCATCATATCTCAAAACTCAGAGGAACGAAGCGGGCCAAAGTGCATGTGCCATTTTTTTTGCAAGTGATTTTCAACTGAACACTCCGCAACACTTACCCTGCATAGCGTGCATGAAAGCGGACGGAAGTCTGGACAGGAACAGAAGTGGAATGGTGTAGGTGACCGACATGATGCCGTATTGAACAGCGCACGACGCGAACGCCAAAGTCAGCGCCATGCGTCCGCCGAACAAGTCTCCAAACCTGGCGCACAAGATAATGTCATGTTCAAACATTTGTTCATGCAACTTTTCCTGTGTCTAAGTGCAGTGGAATTGTACTTTCAACAAAGTTCCTCATCACGTGCCCTGTTGTACAAGTCGAACACCACACCACACACACGCACGCACGAGCGCGTACACGTCCAGTCTCGAGTTCGTTGAGCTCACCTGCCGAACGGAGGCCCCCCGGCCAGCTGAATCACCGAGAAAGTTGTCTGCAGATATCCGAATGTGACAGGATCCGCTCCCAGCTTCTTGTTCAGGTACTACAATGCAGAAGCACAAAATTCTTACCCACATGCACACAAGAACACATTGATTTCAACATTTCTCTTCGCACGGATTCTTGTCAAATTGACCAATGTCGAGCCAATTTTGACGAGGCCTTCCAAGTGGTGGGCAGGGTGCACGTGTACTGCGCACAGACGTGCCCGCTCACAAGTTGCGCTTTTTGGAGTTGCACTCACCGGGAGCACGCCGATGGAGATGAAGAAGGCCGTGGCATACAGAAATATGTTGAAGTGCACCGTAGCCATGACGGCGTTGATCCGACGTCCCTCTGCAAGGACAACTGGTCATTTTCAAACAGTCCCAGCATCACACGGAATGAGCGCATTGGAAACACAGCGAGAGGAGAGATCCATGACAACGCAATTCCTGCACATCCATTTTCAGACGAAAGGATGCACTGCCTCAACTCACCCGTTGCAAAACACCGACGCACGGAAAGCTGCATTCAACTTTTTTGGATCTGGGACGGTCTGTCGGACAACGGAATAACTCAGAGACGCAAGAAGTGAAGGGAAACGTACTGATGTAGAAGTTGGGCCATTCGTAGCCCAGCATTTTGTTTCCGGCTCCAGACGCCGCCATGTCGGGCTGTTTTTCTTGGAGGATGGTTCTGTCGTCCCCAGCGGCGCTCATGTCCGGCGGCGGCGCGGCCGCCCGGCGCTGCGCCGCCGTCCCCTCGGAAGGTCCGGCGTCAGACGCAGCCCGCAGCGACGCTTCCTTCCGCTCTGGGGTATTCAATCCCGACCGCAACCGCATCACTGCAGGCAAAGCAACCAAATATCTGGGTCATCATTTTCTCGTGCCCTGTTGGACCCTGACGGGCGCACACATTTCTACGAGTCAAATGGGAACCCTTGCCTTCAGAACGCACCGGCGACACCAGATCGGACACTGCCAAAACGCAAAATTTCAAGCGAGCGAATCTGTGCCACAACCACGACTGTCCCGTCGCTTTCTCCCAGTTCTGTCACCAACTTATGCGTGTTGCTGCCGGGTGCCATCACTACAATTTTGCAGCAACGTTCGTCTTCCCACCGCCTCTTTCACAATCAATCCAAAAGCAAAGCGTTGAAATCTGATCGCGAAGGAACGCAAAATGTTTACGAAGTGCAAAAGAATTGAATTTGGAGAACTACGAACAAACAGCGATGTTTTTGTTGACGGTGTATCGATTGAATGAAGACAGATAAGCCAGAAAGTGATTTCTGATTTTTTCAAGGAAAAGAACATATCGGCGGTTGAGAACTTTGCCAATTGCACCTGGAACACTTCCCCACCGAAACACCAAGAAGATACACGATGCAAACGTTGTGAAGGTGCCACAGAACAAGAACACGGCACGTTGAAGACGCGAGATCCCGAAGCCCAAAAGGGTGCAAGTGCATCTGTGGGACCAATCTGAACGTTTGCGTGGCGGAGATCTGAGTCAAATGTACTCGTATTTTGGAGGATCTGGTACTCCAACGTTGACGTGAAATATTTGACATGGGTGGAGGACAATGATTTGGGGGCTGCCACAGCCGCGAACAGGAGGTAGTTGACAGGGTTTTCAATTTCTCGCAAAATATCTTTCGGTGTGGAAATCTTTTCGGCTGAAAAGAACATGACCCACAGCGACTAGATCGACAACGTGCAGAATAACGCATTCCAACCTTTCGTGCTAAAACAGTGATCCACAACTAAAACAACACAAAGCAGCGTGCAACACCTTGATGACATTTCACAATTTCTTCATACTGAGCATGCATCAAAACACAGCACCACTCACACAGCTTCACAGCATCCGTGCAGTTGCACTTACGATTGAGCAGGTGCGCAGCCGTGCATCTCTCAGCTGCACAAAAGGAATTTGCAGAACATCTCAACAGCAGTAATTGTAAATCACAGATGAACGACAGCATCATGAAAGTGCGATCAAAGAATGTCCAATCTGTCGGGTGTTCGTCTCGACCCCGCCCAGCGCGCCAGGATCGGGTCAAAAAAGCGCCAATCACAAAGTGCTGAAACGAATCGTTGCGCGATCCGCTGGAGTCAGTCAAGTGTTTCTGTCGGGCATTGCCAAATGTTCTCTGCCTGACTGAAAGCGTGTGAAATTTTTTGATGCAGAAGCGGATGACGTGGAAGACCCCACCAGCTCATTTGTTGGGTGCAAAGCTGGCCTTCAGACTCATCATTGAAAGCACTCTGTTCCACAGCACTTGGTGCTGGGTACTTCAACAGTAGTTTTTATCAACGGAAGAAAACGTGTCTCTTGACAAGGAGATTCGTGAGAATTGTGTATAACTCAATCAGCACAACTGACGTGTTCCTCTATATTATCGCCCACATTCTTCCGTTGGTTTGCAACGTGTAAAAAACATTTACCTCAGACAGCATGTCCCATTCAAAGCGACTAGTGAACTGCACACAACCAACTAATGAGAAGAGGAAACAACAACTCTGCACCAATACGCAACAAGTTGAAATTTGTACACGTATCCTTCCCAAAACATTCGAGCAAATGACGTCACAATCGGGAATCTCCCGAAACTGAACCGGAAGTGGGCTACACGTGAACCAATCACATTTCGCCACTTCACCGGTGCACGGAAACTTCACTTGAATTTTTACAAAATTGTGGATTTGGACACGTTTATGGGAAGCTGTTTCACACTGATCGGTGGAGACTAATCTTCAAGAGGGTAATCACACATTTATAGGATATTACTAGCCTCACGTGTCCGCAAAACAGCCACAGCATTGAGTACCTTTTGTGACAGTTTCTGTTGTGAATGAATGAAAGGAGAAACATCTCGACACACACGCGCAGATCCGCAATGGGTGCTTGTGTTTCTGGTGTTGATTTGATTCGAAATCGCAGGATTCAGTCAGAAACGCGTGTTATCAAGGAAACACACAATGACGATACCAAACACATCAGCCTGATCTCGAAAGAGTTTTGACAGCCACAAACATCGAGTCCACTTGTCACTCATTTTCTTCCAGGAGCAACAATGCTGCTGAAAATCAGCCTTCTGCTGCTGGGTGTCTGGCTGCATCAGTCAGGTGGGTTGTTGAACACGAAAAAGAAGCTGAGTGCCGCAAAATAGACCCGAACTGTGGTCAGGCTCATCCATAAGTCTTCCAGCTTTTCTGCGGCGTTCCTTGCAGCCTGATTTTGTCGGTTTATCTTTCACTTGTGAACTCAAGACTACGCAACAGTTACCGTGGTTCAGCTTGCTGTTGATCCTTCAGATGCCCTGGCGGTGATGTCGGTGGACCTGGGAAGTCAGTTCATGAAGGTCGCGATCGTGAAACCAGGAGTTCCGATGGAAATTGCCTTGAACAAGTGAGATTTTTCATTGTTGACCAGTTGTCATATTTGTTGCGAAAGATTTTCCGTGACGGAAAATGGTGGCCACAGAATTGGAATTTCTTCACGACTTTGTTCAAAAGAAATTGCGAAAGAAAGTGTGGAACACGAGGAGTCCATTCGGCGTCGTCCAAGATCGAAATTTTGACTGATTGTCTCCTTCGAGTGTGTCAGTCACAACGGCGATGTAGTGTTTTCATCTTCCGGCATTGCGCTCGCGTCACAGGGAGACGAGACGGAAAACACCCGTCGTGATGTCCATGCGCAACGGTGAACGAAGCCTTGGCGACGATGCGCTCCATACGGTAAGGACGCGTCGCACTGCAGAGACGAATTTTCGTTCGAAAGTAAAATGTACGGGAAAGGACAACTTGCTGCGACCAGGTGGTATGGCTGGAAACCTTTCGCACAAGCTGTGATATCAAGACAAACGTTTTACGTGTCTGATACAAGATCGTTTCTGAAGACGGTTCTCGCATTTTGTAGGCAGTGAAGTACCCTCGGTTGGCGTACTGGTTTCTGCAGTCGCTTCTGGGGAAAGACATGGACTCGCCGCAGGTGCGAGATTTCCAGAAGCGCTTTCCCTATTACAACCTCGAGCGAGACTATGAGACCGGGATGCCCATCTTCGTGCACGATGAGTGAGTAGTGTGTGTGTGTGTGTGTGTGTGTGTGTGTGTGTGTGTGTGTGCGTGCATGTGCGTGTGCGTGTGCGTGTGCGTGTGTGTGTGCGCGTGTTTCCAAACATGAAGACGGTCGCAACTGGCATAATGCACAACTGGACCCTGCTCTCACCAAGAGTCACTCATATTCGATGAACATGAAATAGAAGCGTCGGGAACTGTATGTCTCAAGTAAAATGAACAAAGAAATGCACTTGTGTTTCAGCGGCGTCTCTGGAGCCAAGTTCACAGTGGAGGAGTTGTTCGCCATGATCCTGGAGAACGCAAAGCAGACGGCAGAGGCGTTCGCTGGTGCGTCCAACTTGCGTTTTGCTTCATTTTGACACCACAAATGCACTGGTTGAAAAAGTTTCCACTTGTTCAGGAAAACTTGCAGGATTGAAATGAAGTTTGTTTTGCGTTTCCCAACACAATAAGTTGTTGATCCAAGGTGTCTGCCACCAGTTCACTCTTCGTCGTTGTGTTACAGAGCAGCCCATCTCGGAGGCGGTGATCACGGTGCCGCCCTTCTTCAGCCAGGCGGAGCGCAGAGCGATGCTACGAGCGGGCGAGCTGGCGGGCCTCACCGTGCTGCAGCTGATGAACGACAATGCTGCAGGTGCGTGCGAGGGTGGGACTGAGCAGTTCGTAGAGGGAGAAGACAGGAGAGGTGGCTTTACTTTTGCCACTCGACTTGGACAGTAGGGTCAGGGTTCTGGCATCTTGCTCCCTAGTCAACAGCACGTTGTGGATGAAACCCGAGATGCTCAGATGTTGCTGTGTTTGCAGTGGCGCTGAACTTCGCCGTGTTCCGCAGCAAGTCCTTCAACAAGACTGCGTCCTACTACATGTTCTTCGATGTCGGGGCGAGCAGCACCACCGCCACCGTCGTAGGTCAGTTGTGTTGTGCATCCCTTGAGGCGACTGGAGCAGGAAAGTCTTGTGTTCCGAGATTGTTCGTCTTGACCTGTTTCGCGCTGTGCAAAAGGCGAATGCGACGCTTGATGCGCGCAGCCCAGTTTGATTTGTTTGTTTGGTTCCCAAGTTTCGGCACGCTGTCTTTTGGATCCTCCATTTCTTACATTCTTCTGATTTGTGTTGTGTTGCAGCGTTCCAGATCGCGGAGAGCAAGAACCCTGTGACTGGCATCAAGGAGTCGCACCCGCAGGTCACGGTCAAGGGCGTCGGGTAAGTGGCTTTGTCGTGGTTTGAATTAATTTTGCCAGAATGAAATCACAGCATAAAAAATGGGAAAGGTAAAAGCATTTGGCAGGCTGAATCCCTGTTGACACTTTGGCGATGACACACCTCTGAATAGCTCAGGGTACATAGAATACCAAGACGGAACAACGTCCGCTGCTTGAAGACACAGCTGAAGAGTCACTGAACACCACCAATCCGAAACGACAGTCACTTGATGCTTCCTTGTGGCTGCAGGTTTGATCGGACGCTGGGTGGGGTGGAGTTCCAGCTGCGTCTACGGGACCATCTGGCGCGTCTCTTCGACAAGAGCAAGAAGACCAAGTCGGACCTGTTCAGCAACGAACGTGCTATGAGCAAATTGTTCAAAGAGGCCGGAAGGCTGATGCATGTGCTGAGCGCAAACACACGCAGTGTGTTCCAGGTGTGTGTGTGTGTGTGTGTGTGTGTGTCATGCGTGCAGCGTATGTGCGTGTTGGAGACAGGGATAGAAACTGGAAGTTCGTTCGGAGAGACGTGGTTCCATTCGTCTTTATGTCACGTGATTCTCCTTGACAGGTCGAGGGTCTCCTTGACGACGAGGACTTCAAGACGACAGTGACACGTGCAGAGTTTGAGGAGATGTGTTCCGACCTGTTCGCGCGCGTCGCTAAGCCTGTGCAGGACGCCATCAAGTCGTCACAGGTCACATGGGTACGTCATGCGGCACAAACGCAGCACACACAAGTGTTCGCGCAGCACCCAGAGACGTACAAACGCGTATTCTTCACACGTGTGAATCAACACAGCACACACACGCACGCACACACACGCACACACACTACTCGAGGCGAGTGCTGGACGCAAAACAGAGGGAGTACATTTCATCCACGTTGTTCCCGAGCTCAACAATAAATACCGTGTTTTTTCGGCAGGAGGAGATCAACGAAGTGATCCTGATGGGAGGCGGCACCCGCATCCCCAAAATACAGTCCATCCTGCAGAAGACGATCGGAAGGTGGGTGCAGTTTGACCTTCTTACGTGCTGCACAAGACTGTCACGAACTGCCATCCACTGACCGCAAGGTCACACTTACTGTTTCGAAATTTGTGGGAAGACGGTGCTTTGTAACTTTGGGTATCTTCAAATGGATATGCTGCCATTGACTGTTCAATTTATCTTCAGGTCAAATTCCAAGAGGCAAGTTGAGTGTGGAGTGTCAGCCATAGTTTGTCAGTAGACATGCTCTGAGTTTGCAGCATTTCCTGCATAGTCCCTGCCTTGGAGTGTGTTTTTTGCACAAAAAGGAAACCCTTCCAGCAAAGTTTACCACTTGCCGTCGTCCGAATGAAAACTCGAAATTTTGTGACCTTTTCTGTTGGACAAGAAATACTTTGAACAGAATATGCACTTCAGTCAGACGTCGAAATTTGGTGCCTGATGACAGGATTTTCAACTTGCACATCTTGCCCGCGTTTGGATTGTGCGCGTTGTCTGCCAAACGAGCAAACATTGAATTTTAGCTCAAAAGTTTGTTCACAGCATCATCGACAACGTTTGATCTTTTCATGCACCACATCTTTGTTTTGAATTGTTGCCTCCAGTACAGCAAACACTCATGGTGTGCGCGCGTTCGTGGATGAACGGTTGATTTGTGTGACTTGGCGTTTCTGAGATCGTTCAAAACCGACTTGGTAATGCATGTGTTTTGACTGGTGTGCAACATCAAATAACTGAGACGCGTTTGCAGTGTTGGGTGTGAACAAAAATTTTGGTGTTTTGGTGTCAGCCTTCTGCAAGCAGTTCCGATCGTGTGACCACCCGACATTGATTGATTGATTGATTGATTGATTGCAGGAACGAGCTCGGCAAGAGCATCAACACGGACGAGGCGGCGGCGCTCGGCGCCGTCTATCAGGCGGCGCATCTCTCCAAGGGATTCAAGGTCAAGAAGCACATCGTCAAGGACGCCAACCTCTACCCGATCCAGGTACGTGGACATTCGCGGACGCGACTCGCACTGCACCGCTTGTTTTGTGTTTTGCCAAATCGAAGTAGCAGCGAGCAGACGCAACATAGATCAACAATCGTTCAGCGAGTGAATGAACGAGCGAGAATGCATGCAATGTTCACTGATGACCATTGACCATTTTGAACAGATTGTGTTCCCGCCGTCTTGGAACGTAAACGCACCAGAAGTAGGAATGAATGTCGTGATTCACTGACTCTTGCAAGAATAATATGCTGTGTTAAATTCGGGAACTCGTCAACGAGTTTCGTTGTGAACTCTGAAGAGGACAATCTAAACACACTTGTGACCTTTGTCTGTTGTCAACGAACTGAGAACTTCACATATCTGTTTCATTCTGATTCTTTCGTTCACAGAATGTGTTTTGTGGAGCAATTCTGCTGTTCCGATTTGTTGTCATTTGTTCTTGGGACTCCGTTCAAACATTTGTGGCCTTGACAAGTTTGTCTTCTTTTGCATGTTGTTGTCCTTACGATCACGCTGAATGTCGACTGGCAACAACTGGAATCTCGATTTGTTGGCAAATTTAACTGTATTTGTTCGCATTGGTCATGCTGGTATTTTGGAGTGATTTTCGTGCAAAACAGGAAAAGTGCCTTTTCAAGCGTGACCTAGTGTATTACTGTCCGTCAAGGTGTTAACAGGACCTCGGGGGGTACCCCTTCAAACAGAATTCACACACACACACACACACACACACACACACAGAGACTCACAACACACACTTCCCGGAAATCAAATTTTGGCAGGAGGTCCAACAGGTGACAACAGTCAGAAATTTTGTTTGTCGGTCCAGTCGGGTTCTGTAATGAACCCCCTTCCCCTCCTCCTTGAAGTTTCACCAACAGGGCCGGGATTTCAAAACACGCACAAAGTTTCGCCGAAAAAATAAGTGACCGATGGACCTTTCTGGATTTTGTGGGTGTCCAGGCACGTGCAACATTGATTTGATTGTGTTCTTCTTTGTTTCAAATCCAACTCCTCTTGATAGTGCTTTCAATATGTTTTGCAATTGACCACACAGATTGGCTTGGTTCGTTTCATTTTGCAAGGTTTTATCTCCATCGCACACTAACTTTCATTTCCGCAGAAATCTTTGTCGGTGACGTGGCGCACTGTAGTGTTGGTTTCTGTCCCAGGTGGAGTTTGAGCGCGCGCGGAAGGAGGGTGACGAGTCAACGGACGAGACGAAGAAGATGGTCAAGCGAACCCTGTTTGGTTTCATGAACCCATTCCCACAGAAAAAGGTACGAAGAGATCTCCCTGCAAGGAAGGGTGCACACTCAGAGACAAAAAGAAGCACCCACGCGTTCAGAAATTGCAGACCAACAGAAAAGGGAAGCGTTTGTGTGCGCTGTACAGCATCATTGTGTTGCCAGGTGATGACGTTCAACAAGCACGTGAGTGACTTCACGTTCGAGGTGAACTACGCAGACCAGGAGCAACTCAGTGCCGACCAAATGCAGTGAGGGTCCAAATAATTTTCCTCTCTTTGGCCTTCATCTTTATTTTCAAGCTGCAACAGAACAGCGAACGTGGACACATGCAGACTCTCTACTCTGTTTTACACGAGCTATTTTGCAACAATGCTTGTTTTCTCTGCTCATTTGGATTTCCGTTCGTCCATCTGTTCCACTTGCATTTCAAAAGACAGATTTTGAAATATTTAATTCAAAATTGTTGTCACTTATATTTTTTCCTGCACAAGCATTCCGAGGTCGTGACCACTCGTAGAGTTGATTTCGATTCTTGTGAATTTGTTCAGTTTGCGTGTTTTTTGGGGAAATCGTTTCGATAGTCAGTTTCAGTCGTCTTTTCAGTTGTTTTGTGTGTTTCGACTGCAATTTCGTAGTGTTTCCTTTTGTTCTTTGGCACAGAAAATGAGCCTTCTCCACAGAGGTTTGTCATATTTGCAGGGCATGAAACCTGATTCCTGTTCCCACTTTGGCCCCTTGTCAGGAAATTTTCAGAAACGGCAGAAAAATTGTTCACTTTTGAAATAAATCCACATGCCGTCTCTCACCTCAAAGGAACATGAACATTTTTGGCGTGTGCTAGTGATCTTTGATTTGTCTACAATGACACGTGTTCATGTTGGGTGTCTCCACCTTGTCAACATGTTCAAAATTTCCACTTTCAAACAATTTTCTTCAAATTGTTGATGCTGGAGGGTCACTTCAGGCAGTTGAGTGATTATTTCTTGCTTTTCTTGTTTTGAAAGTCTTTGTGTCCTTGTTTTTCTTCAGACAAAAACGTTTTCGTGACCAGCAACCTTGCGACTCTTTCGAATAAAATTACTCTTTTCGAATGAAATCCAATCTCACCTCTTTGAGGGAGTCCTGTGTCCAGACCGTGCCTTCCTCTCCAGGTTCTTCGGGAGTAAGCAGTTGCAGCGCATCATGCTGACCGGCATCACGGAAGCGTACGCGCGCCACGCCGCCGACGGCGCCGAGTCCAAGGGCGTCAAGGCGCACTTCCGCGTCGACGATAGCGGCCTGCTGCAGTTCGACAAGGTACGTCGCGTACACGCACACACACACGCACACACACGCACACACACGAGCGCGCGAGCGTGTGGCACGTTTGAGACTCATTCTGAGAACAACCTGCTTTGGTAGTTTCCTTCCTCTTCAACGTAATTTGGTTTGGTTGTGTTCAAGATTCAAATCATGAGAAGAGGATGCGCCTCGTGTTAGAGAATGCGCCTCTTGTTTCCAGGCAGAGTCCATCTTCGAGCACTCAGCAGAAGCGGCAGCGGCGGAAGAAGAGGAGTCGACCCTCTCCAGTGAGTAGTATTGCGCAGCTAGATTTTCTTGAGTGACAGTTTGCATGCGTCATTTTATCTCTGTGCGCCGAAGTACTTTGCGTGAATGGCCAAGCGTCTTCGAGGAGCGCAGCTGGGTTGAGCACGTCTGTTGTGAGCGTACCCATTGTTCCGATGATGCATCTTCAGTTCAATCCAGTTGTAAAAATGGTGCACGTCAAACCCGCGGAAACGAGTGATTGGGGTGTTTCATGACAAAGTTTGAAAGGGAGAACCAGTTGAGTAGAGCGAACGAATGCGCATGTTCGGTTCCGGTTTGATGTCGTGCGGTTGCTTGATTCAGGAATCCGGTCCTTGTTGGACGGAAGACGGTGGAAACCTGCAGGCAAGGCGCCGGTCAAGGGCTTTGTTGTTGCTTTGATCGATTTTCAGTGTTGAACAGTGGGAAAGGCCTCTCGCACATCCTGGATGTTTGGGTGGACTTACTTTTTGGGGGCGAAAACCGTGTTTTTGTCTCCACGTTTCTCAAAATTTGGTGCTCTTGTTTGTCACTGTCGGTGACACAGTTACCTGCACCGCGTTGGGAATGTGTTGTCTGTCCCGCAACAATTTTTACAGAACCCACGATCTTTCTGCTCAGTGTAGATCTGCGCGTTCAACGAGCCAGGATTTTTGGCGTTTTTGTTTTCTTCCAAATTTAAATTTGTGCGTTTGTGAGGAAACTTTGTGCTGGACTCACGAAACTGTTTTTGTGATCTGTTTGAACACTTTTGTTTTGTCAGGCATGTTCGATGGTATGTATCACGTTCGATTTCAGAATGTACGTGTCGATATCTTTGTTGTGGACACTTCCGCTAAAAGTTTGTTCCTGTGTGGTACTTGGGAGGGGGTGTTGCGCATGCTTTCATGCGTAAGATATTTTCTGTCGGCTAAGAAGTGTCGTTCTTTACAACAGAGTCTTTGGCATAATGTTGTTCACTCTTTTGCCAATTTTCAGGGCGAGACTAATTTTCAAAGCGATCTGTCGTCTCGAAAATGGGCGTAATGATTGGCTGGTCTTGGAACTAGGGGATGCGAAAGACATAAACTTTGGCTGAGTTGCAAAAATGCAGCTGACGTCGAGGTCCAGAGCTTTTGTAAACTTTCGTGGTTTGGAAGCTCTCATGAATGTCTATTTGACTCTTTCAAGAATTTCCAATGTTTTCAAGATTTGCATATTCTGTGTCAGAACGTCACAACGAGCGAGTGTGGAGGGGTGGGTACGGGCGATGCAGGAAGGTGAAAGGGGAAATAAGTTGTAGAAGAATGGAAGGGAAGACAGCGTTTTGAGTTTCGGCAACGTTGAGTTGATGCGCACAGGTTCAGGTTGAGAGTTGGATGTCACTGTGGGTCGGTTGAGTGGTCACAGGAGAGGAGCCAGCGGATGTGTTCGACATGGTGATGGTCTTGCTCGTTCATTTTTCGCACCAACGCAATTTCAGGTTCGATGGACCGTCTTGATGGAAGGCACTCCCAGACGGATTTTGTTCTTGTGCACCAACTGCTGTTTCCTGTCTGTTTTTCGTATTGTTAAGATCTGTCCCTGCTCAGATGCGTTTTGCATGCAAAAATTTGTTGCGCGCAAACTTTCTCGGAGAAAGCGGCGCACCAGTCTATGAAACCAGTGCATTGTCTGCGTGCCAGTCGTTTGTTTTGTCTCGATTGTTGTGTTCCGTTTGCATCAATCTTCTGCGACTGATCAGAGCTGGTCGTCTTGCAGAACTGGGCAGCTTCTTCTTCGGAGGCGGTGACAAAGACAAAGAGAAGGAAGGAGAAAAGGAGAAAACCGAACAGGCTCCCGGCGAAGAGGTTTGTTTGTTTGTATCTTGTTTCCCTCATCTTCCCTCTGTTTTGTTGTTCCCACAAACGTTGATTCATTTTCCCCCACCGTTGGGAAACGCAACAGACTATTTTTTTGCACGGGGGAGTTCAGTGGTTGTTCCCATTGGTCACTGTATTGATGTTTGAATGGCCAACAGCAATTTGTGTGTGAAGTTGTAGGCAGCAGGATGAACTTGCTTCATGCGTGTCGTCAAGCACCAGCATACCCGTACATTTCTGCACAGAACAAAACAGCACGTGTTGTAATTGAGACTGTTTTCAGTTCATTTGCATTTTATTTTGTTACATTCCGTACTTTTTGTTGGTGTCAATGTACAGAAAGAAAAAGAAGGGGAGTCCGAAAAGAAGGAAGGGGACGAGACACCCAAAGATGACGCACAAAAGTCTGAAGAAGGAGAGAAATCTGCAGAAAAGGAACCAGAGAAACCGGCCAAAGAAAAAGAACCAGAGGCAAGTGAGGCTGAAGTGCCGCAGCAAGACTTGGGGTCGGAGAAATCAGAAACCCAGAACGAACCCAAGAAGCCTGAGACTCCAGAAACTGACTCGGAGGCTGGGAGCGAGGCCAAAGAGGTGTGTGCTGCTCCGTTGTGTGCTGTGTTTGGCTGGCATAGAGTCAAGAACAATTTTGGTAACTCGTTTGGGTTGTCTGGCACTGGGTTGGTGGTTGTTTTTGGTCTATCGTTTCAATAACTCCACGAAAACAAGAGAAAACCCAGTGTGGTTGGCTGTCTTCACAGAACTTTCACAGGTGTGCGCCGATTGCGAACACGACCCCCAGATGGGGCCGTCCGCTGAGAGAGTCGTCCACAAAAGAACTGGGGTGAACCCTTTCCTCAGTCAAAAACTTGCTGAATTTTTTTGAAAACAACCGGTAATTTGTGTGAAAGTTTTGTGTTGTTGACATGATCAAAAAAATTTTCTTGAGAGGGAGGGGGCAGCCTTTCTTGAGGCAGATCTATTTTCCTTTTGAGGTGACTGAAAGAGATGACTCCCGCCAGGAATTTTTCAAAATTTGGTGAACAGTATCTCAGCTGAACTCCAAAAAGAATTCAGATGATCCCTGTCTGAGAATCTTTCAGCAGATTGGTCGCGACTGCCAGGCCATTTCGCACGGCTCTTTTCACTGATTGGTGTTCTCTTCAGTTAAGCTCACGCGTGTTGTTCTCTTTGGTTTTTGGTTCATGTCTAGTTTCCTTGGTTCTGTTTCATTTTACATTTCATCTGTCGTTGTTGAGAAGGCACGCAGCGGTGCACATGCGTATGAGATCGCAGTCTCAAAGAGACCATCAGTGTGTGATTGCTTTTCTCCGATATTTCACGTCAGTTTGGTTGTTTCAGCCAGAAAAAGTGAAAGAAACAGACGAGCAAGAACAGAAAACCGAGAACCAAAGCGAAGGAAATGAGGAGGGAAAACCTGAGGAGGAACAGAAAGAAGAGCAGAAAACCGAAGAAGGGACCAAAGAAGAGAAGAGCGAGAAAAAGGAGGATGAAAAGGAGGAGAAAAAGGAAGAGGCCAAGGTAGATAAAATGTTTTGTCTTCGTTCGCTTCATTGATGCCTAATTCAGACCGAAAAATCTTGATTTCGTTTTGAGAAACATTTACTTTCCCGAGGACAGAATATTTGAAGAGCGAAAGATTTTGCATGTACCTGAACATTCGGCGCGCAGCAAAAAACGTTTGGTCCGCCGCAGGAGGTGAAGAAGGAGGTGAAGCCGAAGACCGTCAAGGAGGCGCTCAAGTCGCAGATCAAGCTCGTCGACATCACCGACCCGACCATCGAGCAGATCCGAGCCTCCAAAAAGCTGTACGTGTGTGTGTGTGTGTGTGTGTGTGTGTGTGTGTGTGTGTGTGTGTGTCGACATACGGCTTGTGCATCAGCTTTGTGTGTGCGAAGCCTCATCTACATCGTTCGTTCGCATTGGTTTTTCTTTTTCAATCGACCTTTCACTTCCCGCAGAATGAAGGACCTGAAAAAGAAGGACGAGGAAAAGGAGCTGCTGGCGAAGGCGACGAACGATCTGGAGAGCTTCATCATCGACGCACAGGACAAGCTGTGGCAGGTGGGCCTGCCTGAGGCATGGGATGGTGTGACGGGTGTTGGGCGGAAAGGGCAGGAGGGTATGGCATGAGGCGGGGTCGTGAGGGGGAAGGACGCATGCTGGTGGGAAAAAGAAGAAACAAGTTGGGTCTGGCAACCGAAAACAGTGAGCTATTGGTGCACGAAACCAAACAACCACAACCAAAGATATTTGGTGTCGCCGTGGTTTGCTGGGCTGAGGGCACGCTTTGGGTATTGAAGCAACTGCGTTTCGTCAGGGACGGATTGAGAAGTGCGGAAGAACCACTTGTTCCAGAGATCACGTTTCCCAGTCCAGTCTCAGTAAAGAGATGCAGGTCCCACAACGTAGATCTATGTTCAGTGTACAGTCAGACAAGCCTGTAACGGTGGTATGGTGAGCCGGAATCAACACTTTCGGGAGACTGAGACTTCTGGACTGTTGGGTGCAGTGGGGTGCGAGGTGCCGGCGTGGGTTACGACTTCACTCAAAACAACTTTTGGACGTTGCCTTTCCCAGGACGACTACGAGCACTGCTCGACCGAGGAGGAGAGGGAGGAACTGAGGGGGAACTTGAGCGCTGCGTCCGACTGGCTGTACGAGCAGGAACCAACCACCGAGAAAAAGGTGTGGAAATTCGTTCTTTGAACAAACCTGTTTGTGCCACAAAAGTTGGGCTTTTATCTCCAGGCCAGCGTGCTGCTTTCGTTTTGCAAGGCACAGCGCGAAACAGTCTTGACCAATTTTTTCTGTGCCCAAATAGCAAAAAACTTGGAGCATTTACGTATACCGGCATGGTTTCCATTTTCAGGCGTTCGAGGACAAACTCGCTGAACTGAAGAGGCAGACGCGCAAACTGTGGGACCGCGTTGTGGAGTATCAGGAGAGACCCAAGGTACGTGCGTCTGTGTGTTTGGGGGTTCACTCCTGCAGAATAAAAAATTTTGTTGACGTCTTTTGTTCTCCCTGGACACTTCTTTGTGGAAACAAGGAATTTGATATTCACACGCTGATCCGTGGCTGAGTTGTGATGGATTGTTGTGCGTTTGTCTTTCAGGCCATAGAGACTCTGAACTCGATCCTCAACTACTCGGACCATTTTCTGGTGAGTATGTTGAACTACACGGGTGGCGACGACAAGCCTTTCACCGAGGTCGAGTACACGACGCTGGAGAAACTCATCAACGACACCAAGGTGAGTCGGACACCCCTCGCTCTCGGTGCTTCATCAATTCCACTTGCACGATCGCTGTGTTTCCTGTTCTGTCTGGATGCGAAACCACAACATTGAAAACACGGCCCAAAAATTGATGTTGTAGTGACCATCATCTCAAAACGAAGCGGTAACTTTTGGGGGTACGCAGTCACCTCGTCATAGTTCAAACGTGCCCAAGACAATTCTCGCTTTGTACATTGTTGATTGGTTGAAAGCGCATACAGATTTGGTGGAAGAGGTTGAACTTGACCACAGTTTGCTTCTGTGTTTGACGACAAAGGCCAGTACTGCATCTGCCAGTGAAAATCCCAGTGGGGTGTAACGCGTTCTGATGTCGGTCTCTTGCTTCATTATTGCTCAGGAGTGGAACGTGACGTTGTCGAAGGAGCAGGAGGACGTCCCTCCGACGGTCAAGCCCAAAATGACAGTTGCTGACATCGCCGGCAAGGTGCGTATGATTCTGTGGCGGTGCAAAGTATTGCGAGCTTCTGGATTTTATTGTCTCAACTTTTCACACCAAAGGGTCCTTTTCGGGGTCCACTTGGCGGTTTAGCCTGGCAATTCACCTTTGCCAAGGGGATACGTTTTCGACTGGACCAGCCTTTACGTGCATTGATCTGAGATTGATGTGTACGACATGATTGTTTCACGGTCCCAAGCTCTGTTGGAAAAACACACGAGGCCGCTGTATTGAAATCTGTTCTCGCTACGCAGATAAACGAGTTGGACCGAGAAGTGAAGTACCTGATCAGCAAAGCCAAGTATTTCCGTCCCAAGAACAAAACCTCGGAGAGCAAGAAATCCTCCAACAAAACCAAGAGCGCTCTCAACGATACGGACACCAGTGAAAAAGGTTCGTTCCGCTCCTCCGGATAACCTCTCGTGCACGTGGATAGCATCACGAAGATGATCGGAACTTTTGTGCAGGCGACGAAAAACAATTGGTGAAATTCGATGTTGGGCGACAAAACACAGCAAAAATCTTTGGGTGTTTGCAGACGCGGACGTAGAGGCGGACGCAAAGGAGACGATGGAAGAGAAGGAAGAGGAATGGAAGCCAGTCGCTGACGGCGCCACTGACGGTGATGAGCCGGAAGCTACGCCAACGCCATCCGCTGATGGCGACGACGAGCCCGTACCCCTCGACATTCCACCGATGCCAGGTCAGCTCCAGCGTTCTGGCAACGTGTGTCTGTGTTCACAAAAGTCGACATTTGATCCAACCGTTATCCTGTCTGTAGAAATGTTGTGCATGCTCTTCTGCTCCCGCTGTGCACTTTTGCTGTCAAACCCCTCATCCAGGATTCAAAGTTTTATCCAGGGTCCCCCACCCAGCAAAACACTTGTCAATTTGGTCTTCTGCACGATGTTCTCAATCACGAAACATACGATTAGAGGAATGCACGGCGTTTGACAGGTTCGGAGGAGGAGCTCGAACAGAGGAAGAAAGATCGGCAGAAAAAGAAAGAGGGCGAGGGAACGGAGGACGGCGAGGAGACTCTACAACTGGACGCTGCAGATTCAGGTGAGCAAGTTGTTCTCGGCAGGGTGAAACGTGGACTGGTACGCGTGCTCGACTTCGGAAACTCTCTCAACAGCAGACACTTATCAAGGGCGAAGAAAAACGGCTTCCCCATGTAGATCTAGATGTTGGGTGATCGCCTTTTTCGTGCGCGTGCATTCCATGTGAACTTTTTTGCATCACAAATCACATCGACTGCGCAGATTCAGTGCCCAAGGATGTCAACTTGTCGAGTTCACATCCTGACGAGCTGTGACTCCGTTGCCCGACGGCTGTTGCACGTATGACCAAGATTTGTGCCTTTGCAGTGACTTGTTCATTTGAACTTCGGACATATTCTGTTTGTGTTACCGGTATCTGGCTGAACGGAGATAGATTTACACACGAACATGCAGACAACACTCCCCAAAAGCGCACAGTGAAGCTGATGGCTGATGGCTCTTTTGTTGTGAAAGGCAAAGAGCAGCACCTTCAATCTTTGCGCGTTCTTTTTGCAGACGTGCCTACGCCAACAGATACACCCGAAGCGGAGTCCACAACACAGGATGCTGACTCCACCACCAAGCACGGGCACGACGACCTGTAACCACTGTGATCTCTAGTTCAATTGGACAATGTGACAAGTGAACTCGGCTTCGCCTCCCGGGGCTGGGCGACACGCTGTGCTTCGCAAAAATGCATTTCGTCAGGATTCCTGTTTTTGTCGGCTGGATCAAACAATTCTCCAGGGTTTCTCCCCGTACGCTGACGAAGTGTGTTTGTTTGTGGAGTGTTGGGTGTGGCAAAGTCCCTTACGTGTCTGCGCGATGGCCTCCATTGCTTCGACGGTGTTTCAAACGAAACTCCAGGAGAATGGGACCAAATCGTTCGCGAAGACACGTCACACTATCAGTGTGTGATTTTGACATCCCGAGAGTTAAGTGTGTGATGGAAGGAAGGAAGACACGCCAGATTTTAGGATTGTTCTGCCTTGGCAAATTTCACTCGTGAGTGAACAGTGGCAGCAAGACAGGCGTGATGTGATCTTCTCGTCACGAACGTTGTCAGATTGTCGTTGCGTTCATTAGCTCAATACGGCACTCTTTGAAGGTGCTGGTTTTCATCTGTAGACACGCTGCTTGTTTGTGGCGTGAGCCATGGACTCGCTAGTGATCGCGCTCGCTGAAAATGAGCGGGAAAGATCGGGAATCTGTTGCATGAATTCCACAAGAAGCATTTTTTCCCATCCATTGGTCGCATCGTTGAATTGACGACACGAGCGTAAAGCCCCTGTAACTTATGTATGTACGTGTGTAGTTTACAAACTGCTGCATATGTGTTCAACCCAAAGTGTGTGAACTTTCTGTTCACTGTGGATCGAATTGAAGTTGTTTTCATGTGACATTGTTGGAGATTTGTTTAAAATGATGAGGTTTTGTGCAAAATTACATTCCTGGAGTTTGGAGAGGACAGGTTTTGCTCACATTGCGTGCATTTTTCCTGGTCCAAAGAAACTTTTTCGCGTGTGGCCCGGCTATCGCCGCTCGCTTGTTGCAATCACCGTGATGTCTGTTTGTTCTTGCGAAAATGCTTGCAAACGAGCAGGGAATCTTCTCTGAATTACCACGAAAATAAGTGTGTGGATCCCCTCTCCTCTGTGGACAGGGCTTTTTGTTCTCCAATCTGTGGTCTCTCTTGTTCAGAAGACTCAAGTTCGCAACAAATACCTGCTGTAAATTGATGGCAGTGTTGAAAAAACAACAAGAAAACTTCCACATTGGCATTCAGTGTGTGAGTTTTCTTCATTGTGGAGAGCAACACCTTCAGACTCTTTTTCCAAAAAGTTGCGGAAACCTTGGTTCACCCGGTCTGTTCCGCACAACACTTCACTTGAAAAACTGCTTGTGAATATAGAGAAATGTGACAGTGTTCAGGACTGCCATGTGTGACACTTTGACATGGAATGTACGAAGTGCTGTTTGTAAAATTGGTTGTTGCGTGGATGGTTTTCTTTTTCTGTTTGAATTACATTTTGGTCGTTTGGAAGGTTGGGTGAGGCGGGGAGTGCATCACACCATAGTTTTGTACAAGCACTGCTCACCCTGGATGGGAGCACGAACTGATAAACACAATGTGTCTTGTTTGTCTTGATTTTGACCAGTTCTCCTCAACAGTGTTCTTTGTACTTGTCGAAAAAGTGCGATTTGGGCCAGAAAATGGTGTTGCATCCATTTTTGGCAATTTTTTCGTTCAGACTTTTTTCACGTTGGTATTCTCCTGAAGAACTTGTTTTTCATACTCCCAGTTGTTTCATGCACTGAGGCACCCTCAACAAAACACTTTGGTAGGACAAAAGGAAGGTTGTTCTGGTAGATCTTTTGTAAAAATCAACAATCAGCAATTTTCCGATCACCAGATATGTTTTTTTGCCTCCGCAATTCTCGATCGATGTTACTTTTTCAGAGCGTGTGTTCGTTTCACTCGTAAATTATCAGTTCGCTGTTGTGCAGTTTCTCGCGCAGCAAATGTGACTCATGTTGTGATGAGGTGCGAAAACAGGTGATAAATCTGGAAACGAGAATCCACTTTTCGTGAGATTTTTGTGTGTCAACATCTGACCGTCAAGAGTGCAGCGTTTCTATCGGATTCTCAAGGATTGTGGAAGTTGTCCAAGACCTCGGGAGCGCAGAACTTTGTTCACAAAAATACCTCTGTCGAGGCCGCGGCGATTTGAACAACAATTAACAATTCAAAAATTCGAATGCTGAGCGATAATTGGGATTCCGTGGGATTCTTGACGCACCTATGATGTCATAGCCTCATTTGCATAAAAAGTAGGTCGTGCGCTCGGAAACTAGGTCACTGAGCTGATAGGTGAAATAAAAAATGTCTCAGATACCCTCCAAGACCACATCACAAAGATTCCCCCAGTGATACCCTCCAAGAATATATAACCAAAGTTGAAATCGGTTGAGAAACAAAAAAGTTGAAAACGCACTTTTTGCATTTCGAAAA
>JAAUXT010002153.1_pt1 | contig 23977 bp, 26 predicted proteins | sample 7278171 | NCBI WGS metagenome assembly JAAUXT01 (sample SAMN14350112, study PRJNA611818) | marine sediment metagenome | isolation source: surface marine sediment (1.8m) | place: French Polynesia: Moorea | collected 2018-08
ACTGCTTACTTCCTATCAAGCAGTACAACAAAAAAAAAGGTGGGAAAAAATAAACAGTACTACATGACAAGCAGTACATTTTTTTCAACAAAATGATCAAAATGATGTCAAAAATCCGTACTACTTGCACCGGAACTGGAAATAGTACGGTTTAAAATAAAACCATGGCTCATGACAGAGACAAATGACAGAGGTTATGGATACACATGTCTGAATCAATTGCGCACAGCGTCAACTACTTGATGCATGGCTGGGAATTATTTTCGCTCAATAAACGATTTCTTGGCGTCAAAGCAGAAAGATTGACGGTGGTCCCAAAAGGCTGACTGTTGAACATTTTGGCCGACAGAGCTTTAACTTAACTTGAGGTGAAACATTGGTGTCTTGCGACGCTGAACGCAAAGAAACTCGCAGCTGTTCTGGGGCCAACATTTGAGAACCTGGTCTGAGGCACGAAACCGGTGCGAAAACTGATTTGAACTTCAAAAACTACCAAATGACTGTCCAAATTGTGCATTACACGCTGCATGTTTCTCCAGCGAAACATGCCAAGGCACTGCAAGTGCGTGTCGTTTTTTTGCCACGATAATTTTTCTGTGACTCAGTTGCTGTTGTGTGGATGTGGCATACGTGTTTCTTGAAATTCGAGTTCAGTAAAAATTCGGCCCAACTGTTACGCGTCTTTTGTAAAGGTTTGCAGTCAAACATAGTTTGCTTCGTCACTGAGATGATCATTTTTATCGTCTTCAACACGCTTTGTTCAAAGAGGACAACTGTGAACGAACTTTTCGAACATCACACGGGCGCTGTGCTGCTGAATGCCCAAAGCAGCAGTCAACGAGCCGTGTGAACAACAGCATAAACGCACATATTTCCTTTTGTGGGAGGTGGATTGTGCCCTGTTTCACTGTGCTCACAGCTCGGTACGGTGTTTTCACTTGGTTTCCCCTCTCAGACCCAAAGACCGTGAACGACCAATCACATTGCGCAGGGGTGGAACCAGGAGGCCGGGTGCTTCGTTCGTGAGCATCACCCCTTTGCCCGACAAGTTCAGCTATCTTACGTCCCCAGAGACAACGGCCAAAGATCGCCGCCTTGGGAGTCTGTCCCGCACCTGGCCAGATCGTAGATTTGCCCCTGTGGCCAGCGAAAGAGGAGCTTGATCCCTGGCAGTCCTCACGATCTGACCTGAAATGATCTCGTGTACTATTCACGCACTGCAAGCTCCAGGGCATTGTGAACACCCACTATTCACCCCATTTTGGAGAATTTTCGCCGTGTCACCATGATTGTGCCAGTTTCGCGCAAGCCTGGACGAAATGAAAGGTGAAAAGAAGGCAATCTCAAATGCACGCCAAAATCATTGTTTTGCCTTTTGCAGTTTCAATGCACATACAGACGTTGGATACCTCCGAGTTTTGTCTTCTGACGAAATCCTGAATAAAACCCTGTCGTGTGTGCGTGCGTGTGTGTTGCAAAATATGAACACAGCAAAGTGCGTGCCAGAGAGAATGTGTGTGTGTGGACAGACAGACAGACAGACAGACAGACAGACAGACAGACAGACAGACAGACAGACAGACAGACAGACAGAGAATTCAAACGAGTGGAGGAGTAAACAAACGGATGAATGAAGTTTTACGCCGGATGACTCGTGCAATCCCTCGGTGTGCGACTTCGCTTCGACGCAGGACGTCCTTCTTCAACTGCTACAAAACTGTCGCTCTGGATCAAGACACAACAAAAAATGTCGACTCGCGACTTACCCACAAGCAAGAAAGAATGATGCTTGTTTTGTTGATCGATGTCGATCTGCACGAGCGGGAACATCTTTTTTGAACCTCGCCCTGCAGAGTTTGACCAACACTTTCCGACTTGTGTTTGAATTGGTCCCTGCAGATTCAAATCAGAAGCAGTGCTCAAGGCAACTGCAGTGCGAAGTCCCTTGTACCGTACAGCAACCGTTGCAAGTCACAATCCTGCTGAAATGGGCTTGGGGAATTTTTTTTGGGTCAGTGCAATCATCATTGTCTTCCACAAATGCAATTCCAAGATGTCAAGTCAATGGGGGGGGGGGTTGGGGGGGGGTTGGCAGGGGGGGGGGGCAGGGGACATCCACCTTGCCATATACAGCACTACCACATGGTGCTTGCCCTAAAGGGACTTCGCACAATGAATGAAGTCCCGCGCGTGTTGCAGACTACGCGGTGGCCATCTTCCACGACGCGCTCAGCTCGGGGCACCACGAGTGCTACCTGCGGCCCGACGCTCGCCTCCCCATGATGTACATTGATGACTGCCTGCGCTCCATCAAAGAATACATGGTGAGTACGCCGCGAGTACTGAGTGGGTGCGCAGTTTTATATGGTGCGGAATGAAGAGAAAGAGAAGCAGGGAGTAGTGAGTATGTTGTCCCTGTGTAGTGAGGTGCGCCTCCCGACGACGAACATTGGCGAGTGCGTGAACTGTGGTGTTCGATTTCGATGGGCCGAACTCCGCTCCCACTGCGTTCCCGGAATAAGTTGAAAACGAAACGACGCGTGTGGACAAAGAACGCAAATCCGTAACTCTCCCTGTCCGTAGGTCGTGCCCGAGTCCAAACTGCGCCTGCGCACGTACAACGTGAACGCGATGAGCTTCACGCCGGCCGAGCTCGCCGCCGCCATCCAGCAGCGCATCCCGGAGTTCACCATCACATACAACCCGGACTCGCGCCAGGAGATCGGTGAGACCCCTGCACGGCCAGAGCGAGTCTTTTCAACTGATTGATTGATTGAAGCATGGATTTCACTGTCACACGGTCGCCAAGACCCACATGGAAAGGAAGGTCGATTTTGTTGGAAATATTTTTGTGTTGTCACAGATCATAAATTAATTGATTGGGTGATCTCTTTATCCGTTGATTGACTGATTGTCAGCTCTTTGATTGATCGATTGAATATTAACTGATTGATTGATTGCAGCTGATTCGTGGCCCGAACGGTTCGACGACTCCGGAGCGGCCAAGGATTGGGGCTGGAAACACGAGTTCGACCTGGATCAGCTCGTGGACATCATGCTCGCCAAACTCACCCCGGTCTACAAGTAGTAAGGGTGCGTGCGTGTGTGCACGCATACCTGGTGAGGGTTGGTGCGTATTTGTGCACGCACGCCAACGGCAGAGAAGGGTGTGTGTCTACACATCCCATTCCAGCACACCACAGAAAGGCAAGGTGCGCTTGTTACACGCATACCGGTCCACATTCCATAGAGCTGAATCTCACTCTCATCCAGTGTCAAAGTGTTGAGGTGTCACAAGACGTGGACGCTTTTTTCCGTCGAGGTGTTCGATTTGCGCACCGAGTGACACGTTGCTGCGTCGTGAGAATGTGACGCACAGCGCTTCGCACGCAAATCGAACACCCTGAATCTGCACATTCCTTCAAGCTACAAGCAGTTTTATTTTGTGTCGGATTTTTTTCTGACACGTTCACGTGAAACGTGAGTTGGTTTTAGAGGTTAGAAATCTCAATTGTTCACTTTCAGTTTTCTGTGTTTACATGACTACGTGGAAATTTGTACATGGCTGGACGCTTTTATGTTTTCTGTTTGGATACTCATTGTGTCTTGTTTTACAGAAGGTTACAACATTCCGAAGTCTCTACATCATTCAGTGTCGATTTCCGGTGCCAGGGGCGGATCCAGGATCCGGCCCGGAGAGAGCCCCCCTCTTGGGGCACCTTTTTGAAACAAAGGAAAAAAATTGGGGAGTACATAACTTTATCAGGGCCTTGATCCGCTCCTGTCTGCGCAGGTTTACATTCCGAAATTCACAAGCAGGAAAGTTGTATTTTGAGAGGCAGATCTTCCCGTTTATTGTGTACGTGCTCGGACAGACGCATGCTCAACTGAGCACACGATACACAGCTTTCTGTAGATTTGCCACTGGTTTGTACACCTGTGGTCTGTGTTTGTTTTGGTGAAGGTTTTTGAGCTCTGTACGTGAATCACACATGAATGTAGCATGTTTTAATTTTTGATCTGTTGGAAGAGTTTGACTTGGCTGGCCTTGGCGTTGGCGCTCCCTCCATCAAGCACTAAAATTTGCTCGTCAATGTCGTTTTCTGAATCTCAGGACGGCTCCCTGTTGTTGGTGGTGAGGGTGACCTCAAAGGTCAAGGCCAGCAGAGGAAGTGGGAGAGAGTCTTTCACCCCTGGTTCTCACTGTACCTGCCCATCGTTGATACGCGCAGGAATCTCCAGCGGATCCAGGATCGGGGAAGAAGAGGGTGACTCTGTCTTCCCGGGTGTGATCCTGACCCTGAGATGGGGCTCCGCGTCACCTTTGACAAATGTACTGGTCCAAAGAAAAGCAATTTCACACGGAACACAAAGGTTGGCATAATTTTTTTTTGGGAGGGGGGGCGTGAGGGTGCCTCCCATGGTGAATGGGACATGGCGGTGTGAACCAGGGGTCGTCACACAGGGTGTTTGTGTACATTCCGATATTATATGTCCACAGCTGAACGATTCCGGTGAGTGGCAGGTTTCTGTACTTGAATGGTGCCACCGAAAAGGGTTTGGAGATTGGAGAAAAATCAAAATGTGATTGAAGACTTTACAGAACTGAATCTCGTGCATGAAATACTCGTACTTGACGTGCTGTTGGCTGTTTTTCCCGTGGCGTAGAGCCATGTTTGTATTTGTGGCTGGTGATGTTAACATGCAAGGAATGGCCCCAGGTCTGCAAGGAGATCTCTTTGGGAGATCTGGTGGAGCCTTGTGATCTAAACTCCGCACTTTCGACAGTTCACAAAATTCCAAATCATCTTTGACTTGTTCGAAAGACCAATGTGTAAACAACCCCACCCATCCTTTCGCCATGGCTGAATCCAGTGTTTTGTTCGGGGACATCTCTTGTGGATCTAGCATCGTAGTTTTGGCCCAGGACTGGGTCCCTTCGTGGATGGGGTGCGACCTTGAGGACGGGGCTCCAACTCCACCTTGTAACAAGGCAAAATTGAACTTCCTCAGTCATAACGGAGGTGGATCCTTGTGCACCCGGTGCGTTTGGTCTTGAAGTTTGGTGGGCGGAACGAACAAGTTTTTTTGTTTGCGCTGTTCAGCCAGGTGGACTCGACCGGTGCATTGTCGTCTTTCTTGTTGAAGTGACGGAGTTCTGAGACTGAAGGGTTTGTTTTGCGAATGGATGAACTTGAATATTTGATGGTCACTTGGTTGGAGAGAAAGCTCAATATTGGTTTGTGTACTGTGCAGCTAGTTGTTCCACAGAAAGCGATTTTGTGCGCTTGTGTGGTTCTATTGTTTCAGATCTGTTAGAGCAACTGTGAGGTCTTTTTTTCTGTGTTGTTCATGCACATGTACAACTGCTTCATGGGTTTAGGACGTGCACCTCACTTTTATATTGCTGTTGTTTCTTCACACATTCCGCACAATTTTAACGATCTGTTGACCGTTTTACCTGTGGTTTGGTTTTGTACATGGGAACTTTGTGATCGAAAAGGGTTTTGCTCGTTGTGGACTTTGTGAGTGAATAAACCGGCTGCATGGATTGCTTCATGGAGAAAAATTTGATGAAGTTTTGTTGAAGGCGTCCTCAAGGGCCATTCGAAGGTGCAGCAACGCTTGTCCAGGCCCATCCACAACACGTGCACTTTGGGATTCATGTAGAATTTAATCTGAGAGCGAGAAATTATGTTGCTGTTGAACTGTTGAACTGAACAGGTGAATTGTCATGTGACTGAAACGATTTATTGTCGCCTGGTGAACATACACAATGATACGAAATTACAAAAACATGAAAAAATGGCAAGGTTAAGTCACCGGTTTTGAGCAGGTCTGGCGGATCCAGGATCGGAGTCGGGGACCGAACTTGGCCCGGGCGAGCCTCGGAGGCTCAAGGGAATATCAATGGGTGAGATGAAGAGGCAGCTCAGAATGCGTTGTGTTTTTAGAAAGTTACGCGTGTTTATATGACAAAGTATAGTGTGGCCAATGAAACTCACCATGACTGTCAATGTTCGCTGGGCTTTCTTGAGTTAATCCATCCTTGCATGTGTTAGAGCGAAGCAGACGGCATCGAGGTTCAGAACCGAACTCGTGGCTGGTTCATTTCAATGCTCTTTCATGCACTCAGGGCAACATGGATAGAAATCTACAAGGCTTCGGAACAAACACAAGAGGACCACAATTCAAGTTGTCGTCGCTCTGCAAGGCATTGCTGGTTGGACCCGAACAACGTGTTTCGCACCATCTTATCTTTGAACGGCTGCGAAGTGTTACCACAACTCTGGCCCTGCGTTGACGTAATGAACCCAGAAGGCGACATTGAACAGAAGAAACAGGACAGGGTTCAGAATCTTGGACGCCATGAAGGCTCTGTGAACGAGCTGTTGTCGCCTCTTCCCTTCGGCCTCCTCCGCGTCCCTCTTGATACGGTTCGGATCGGGCCCGTTCTCTCCCTCCGGCTTCATCTCGGCTCTGGTGGCGCCCTCCACCGTCTGCACGCCGCGCCTGCCGGTGGCTCCCCCTTCTGACCTCAGTTCCCTCACGAGCTCCTGCAGCACGGCATTGAGCTCGTCGCCGGGGTCGGAGATGGGTTCCGAGAAGTGGGCCAAGGCCATGGCCTGGAGCAAGGTCGCGATCAAAAACAGGGTACAGCCTGAAATCAACAGCTTGTGCTCAGAACAAAATGGTCGTTATTGATGAGAAAAGAGTCAGGGGAAACGCTTCTCGGGCCCTATGGACCCGCCCTACAACGTCAACTCGCCGTCGACACTTCATCAGAAATCGTTCGCGGGAGGGGGGAAACTAGCGAAAATATGTGGCTCACCCAGGAACCAGACGTCCAGGGCCTTGACGTAGGAGACCTTGGGCAGATTGGACTGCGCCGAGAAGTTGAGGGTCGAGATGGTCAGCAACAGCAGCAGGCCCAGGGCAATCTGAAGGGCAACATCATCCATTTTAGCAGGCGACGGAAACAGTCGGGGTCCCATAAGCTAATCCCTGACCAAATGGTTATGTTTGAGCCTCCTGAACAAACCCCTTCATCCACCCATCCCCGATCGAATTCTGAGTCCCACAATTCTCTCCATCAGATCCAGGGGCTTGGGTCCTTCTAGGGTCCTCTGACCATCCTCGATCCACCCGAGGTCACCACGCGAAATTCCGGGCCCCTCAATCAAGAGGATTTCGTGTGCTTGAATCCTGGTCCTCATACACTGCCCTTCCCCAGTAGATTTTCGCGTGTTCTGTCGTACGACTGTACACTGGAGAGAGATCCCACACACTCACGTGTTCCCCGATGGTCATCGTCACCCAGAACGAGATCCACGAGAGCACGACGATCAGCATGCACGGCATGAAGAACTGGAAATAACAACAGGGTGGATATTTGCACCAAGTACTCCAGTGGATTCAAGGTCTGCTATGGGTAGATGGGCTGGCAAGAAAGACATTTCCAAGCCATTGACACAAAAAGAGGGGGGCAAATCAACAAAACTGAATTTTTGGGTCGGGGGCCGGGATGAAGCATTTCGAACGACGCAGCGTTCGCTCAAGGCCTTGGCCCACAAACTGACAAAAAGATTTTCAGGATCGAGGCTGTGGTGCAGGCCTCAACTACATCTCAGCCGGGCTCGAGCCCTTAGAGGTGCTCTGGGGCCAGACTTATTTCTGGAGCCAAGGTCGTGTAAAAGTGAAGGAAATCCGCGGCACACAGGGCAAACTTTTTCATTTCACGGGGACGAAATGCATTCGGTGAATTTTTTGAAGAAAGTGTTCCTCATCCAACAAAGATTGAACTCGGGTTGGGCCACATGTGCACCAGGTCCCTGTTGTATATCCGCTGAAAATATGTGCATACATTTCCCTGGAATTTGGTTTGTGATCGATGCAAAGTCTTTCAACAATGAGCACGTTCTGATTTTAATAGATCCATTCAAAGTAAATGGCTTTTGTGTTCAAAAAGAATTATCCACCAGAGTATGGGAAGGTTCCCAGGAGGCAGATTCTGACATCATAACAATGAGCTTTGGCCCCAGAACCCCTTCCCATGACGCCTTGGATACCTGAACCCTTCCCGTGCTCCTCTGACCCAGTCGTTCCTCCTGGAGCCCTGCTCTCACCCGAAGAGCCGTGCACTCATCTTAGAACAACGCTCCCTGCCCTCCCAGATCCCAGATCCCTGCTCTCACTGAGTCGGACATGTTTAGCTCAGATCCGGAAATGTAACATGTTTTGTGGGTCGCCGCTGGATTCGCTCTTGGAGCCCATACAAGTTTTCGACAAGTAAAGAACCAGTCCAGAGAAGGTGGACAACGACATGTTAAGAGTTCCGGAGATAGGAGGGAGGCGGGGATGGAAGTGGGAAAGAGAGAAAGACAAACAAAGAGGGAGAGAAGACACAGACAAAGAGAGAAAGAGACAGAGAGAGGGAGAAGAGTGAGAGAGACAGAAAGAGCGGAGAGAGAGAGAGAGAGAGAGAGAGAGAGAGAGAGAGAGAGAGAGAGAGAGAGAGAGAGAGAGAGAGAGAGCGCTCACCCACCCACCTGCAGAACATAGAAGCCAATCTGCCTGGTGAACTGGAACTCGATTTTGACGCACGGGTTCTCTCCCCACTGGTCCATGTAGTCGCACGTCTTGTTACGGAAGGCGTGCAGCTCGAAGCTGTTCAGGGAGATCTCGTCGCCCAAGGCCACAGAAGAAAAGTTTCCAGGCCGCCACACAAAGCGAACCTTGTCCGTGTAATACAAAAAACTCTCGATTTTGACGTGGCAGATCTGGACGTCCAGAGGGTAGTTCTGGAAAAGAAAGAAGCACTCAAAAGACAAGGTCAAATGCAAGTCTTACGAGGTTTCCCGCAAAATACCAGCATGGAACAATCACACACCTGAGGGTGCCAAAGGATCCACCACCAGATCTGCACTGGATCTGCCTCTGGATCTGCTTCCTGGGTTCATCCCTGGGTCTGCCCCCGGGTCTGCCATTGAATCTGCCTGAAACTGTCCCTGGGTTGGTTCTCCCCCTGGATCCTCCTGGGTCTTCCCTTGGTCTGTCCGTGGACCCTCTCCAGGTCCACCCCTGGATTTTCCCGTGGATCCGCCCCTCGATCCTGTACAGAAATGAGTGGAAGAAGGCACCCACCCTGAGGTCGAGCGAGCAGCGGAAGTTGGTGGTGAGCTCAAGGCTGAACTCGATGTGGCCGTTCGAGTACAAAGAGGTGTACGTGTTCGAATCGCTCAGGTCATCCGGCTTCAGCGAGTTTGTGCTCTTCTCGTCCCTGCAATCAGTCAATCAATGCGTCAGTCATCCATCTTTCAGTTAAGAAATCCAACAACCAACCCTGATCAGGATAGAGGTTGCTCCCACAAGCGAGATCCTGCATATTTGCGAGACGTTCACAGGGCAAAGGTGATGCTTTTGGTGGGGGGCGAGATTCAAGCCGACCCAACTGCACAACACCCCACAGGATCCGCTCGTGGAGCGTTGAATAATATAGTGTGTCAACAAGTGAACTTCAGGTGTGTGTGTGTGTGTGTGTGTGTGTGTGTGTGTGTCTGTGTGTGTAGTGCAGCACACGCTCACTTGAAGTACACGCTGGGACGCCAGAGCAGCGACTTGGCTTCCTCCGCGATCAGGAGTACAAATTCGTCCGCGTCGTGTCTGGTTCCGGGAAACTGCAGCACAAACGAGCCAATCACGGGACAGCAAACTCCACCCTGTCGTGTTCGTCAGTGGCGGACCCAGCTAGGTGCACCGGTGACTTAACTCCGCAACGATACATCGTCCGTGAACAAAGCGCGATTTCCTGTGCGTCACAGAAAGGCACGACCTGTGGGACGCCTGCATGGGGAGATGTATTTTGACTCGCTGGAGTTGGGCAGACACCCACGCCCGTGTTTATTCTTGCGCAAGGGCGGGTCCTTGGCGAGGACAGAACCCTGCAGGAAGGAGGGCCACGGGACCATCTGGACGCGCTGCAGTCCCAACTTGCCTTCAGTCTCTTGTCGTTCCAGTACATCGTCATCAGATGCTTGACATTGAAGTCCATGGTGTTTTCGTCGAGCCCGTAGAGGTCGTTGATGAGCACACGGAAGCCTACAGTCACCGGGAGTGGGCGTGGCACGGTCTGCTTGTCGTACCCTGCGCCAAGGTGGATCTTTGCATACAAAGTGTTGCCCATTTCTGCTGCGTCTGTCCACTACTGAACCAAGGTTCTGTTGACGCTGCCAGGTCGGTGTTCATGACATCTTTCACGAGCCATCAAACGAGATGACAAAAAAATGTGAATTTTTTTACCATTGCGCAACCAAGTTTTCCCAAGATCCAATGGGGCCTGTGTGTGTCCTGGGTCCGGACATCGCCAGGCGGCATCACTGTCAAACCCCAGCTGGGTAGACCCACCTGCGAACAGCTCTGTGATGAGCATGCTCCTGTTGTCCAAGTGCAACTGTTCAGTCGCATCCGAGCCCAGCAGTACCGAGAGTAGAGTCCACGCTACGAGGTGCGCCTCCATCCTGCGTGGCTCCTGCGGCCGACCTCCTCGATGTCCGCTCCAACCTGTCCAATGTCGTCTTTTGTTGAGAGACTTCTGGCATGCCGTCTGTAAGATCTGGGATTTGGTGGCAAACACAATTGGTTTGCACTGAAACCAACACTGACGCAAACACTGAAACAGTAGCTGGAGCCTGGTAGTGCTTCACACCAATCAGTCCGTGCAAAAACCAAAAAGCATCAGTGGCTGAGCGTCAGTTTTCATGAGATGATCCTCAATTACCTGTGTTTCAACAAATAAAAACAAACAAAAGTTGCACCCCAAATGAGTAACGCAAACTGTCGCTCAAAGTTGTCATTGTGTCCACTTGTTTGCGCGTGAAAAAGACAAACGGGTGAGTTGCTCGCGTGAATACCTGCCAACACCCATCTGCATGTCCAGTTCCAGGTGGGGTTTTTGTCACTCTTTCTTGACTCGAAGAACTTCGAACAAGAACGACCTGAGTGCCTCACACATCTGACAGTACTTTCCCTGACTTTCTCTCCCATTATTGGCGGACGCGCTGTCTCTCTCTGTGTCTCTGTCTCTGTCTGTCTGTCTGTCTCTATCTCTGTCTCTCTCTGTCTTTTCCACCTGTCTCTACATCGTACTCATTGAACTTGTCACGCAACACATCGGTGCAGGAAAAGTGAGGTTTCGCAAATTGGAAATGCAGATGTGGTTGTGAATGTAGACATTTAACTTCACCCAGTGGGTTCTCCCACACCACATAACTTTCCAAAGCAAAAAATTAGTTTGTCAGTTTTTGTTTACATTCTTATTTTCTTCATAATTTCCTCAATTTTTGAAAAGTATATGCAGAGTTCAGTTCAGAACCACAGACAAAACAGGGAAGTAAATGAGGAGTACTCCATGCCACAGGGTGATATTCTACGTCTTTGTTCACGCACACGTCTACCTTGCTTACGAGTGGTTTGGGTCGCGACTCTGGGCGAGTTGGGGGCTAAATTTCGACAAGTTGCAGTCGTGTCAAAAGAACACAAAAAAGTTTGTGTCTGACGGTGGGAAACGAGGTGAAAGAAATCGATTTTTGTGGAGTCAACAGGCTGGAGGGAGGGCTGCCTGGACCCTCCCCGAACCTGAGGAGAAAGAGCTGGGCAACATCATTAAGTGACAGCTGCGGACACACACACACACACACACCCACACACACCCACACACGGCGGCTTTTATTTGCAGCTGTTTTTGCAACATGACAGTTGTCTCCGTGCATGCAGAACTTTAGGGCCAAACTCACCTGGAAAATACACATCAAAAACAAGCTCTTTCTGCCAAAACTTGCACAACACGCCTTCCGTTTCAGGTGAACATCTTTCAGAAAAGTTGACTGTATTGCAAAACCCACCACGAAACTGAAATAAACTATATACGCTCGTTTAAGTTTCTTTCCTGTTTGTTCCCAAAAAAATATACTCAGCAGCTTTCACAAGGCACGTCTTTTGAGACTCGTTAAATCTGGTGTCTCACAACATCACTGCCATACATGAGTGTGTGCAATTCTGATTTCAACCAAACTGATCCGGGTCTTCTGCAGGCATCTGTGCCCTTCAAGAATCACGAGCATTTCATGTTGCGCCCGCAACAAAAACTGTCGTCATGGTTGCAGTGTGCCCTTGGTCTGAAAAACAGAACTCTTTACCTTCAGAGATTGACGTCGGGTCCGAAAACACTGCTGCTATCTCCCCTCTAGAAGGTACAAAGATGCCAACTCGTGTGCTGAAACACAACGGAGGCAAAGCAGCCTACATCGCTCTGCGCCAAACAGCGGATCCAGAGCGGCGTGTAACTACAAAAGATTTTCTGTCACGGCCTTTCGTGATTTTACGCTTTCACCTCTGCAGAAGTCTGAATCCAGATTTGTTAAGGTGCACAGAGAATGATCCCCAGAAGGACATCCCTCCGACATGAACCTCAAAGAAGGTTCCCTCTGTTCAGGCACGAAAAGTCACCGTTCCCGAAGTGTAGGACCAGCCTCCATTCCCACCCCTTGCGACGTCCGAGCCTTGCAGGAGCCGCCCTCGACAGTGTCGTGGATGCGCCCCTGACGTGATGTGCACATTTATTGCCAGATATTATCCACAAACCTTTCAACAGGCAGATGGTTATGGAATCTGCTTTTGCAGAAACAAATTGAATATTTCATGAACCCGCTTGGGAGTCGATGATGTTCACCATTGTTCATCAACAACAGTAGATCACAGGACTCACTGACAAATAACCCAAGCCTCACATGCGTGTACTGTCAGTTTGTCACTGTTGCGTCTCTTTGAACTTGATTGTTGGGTCGGGGACCGAATACACATCTTCGGCTCTGAGCTGCTTACTGGAGCATCCACTCTGAGGACAGGGACAGGGGTGCAGCGCTGCGTTAGGTCTGGAACGCTGGTGTAGGGCTGCGAGGACGACACTGCAGAGAGAGAGAGACAGAGAGACAGAGAGAGGGAGAGAGGGAGAGAGAGAAGACAAAGGGGAGACAGAGAAACACAGAACGTGAGACAGTGAGAACAACAGAGCTATCTTGAGCACGAAACAGAAAGAGAGAGATTGAGAGTTCCAACAGAGAGTGTTTTGATTCTTCCTGCCCCTCCTCTTCAGGGATGGAATCGTTTTGATTCAGCTGTGTAGAGTTCAAGTCGAATTGTCCCAGGGGCCGATCCAGCAGTTGGTCAGACTGGTGACCCCAGGGCTGCTGTTTTGTGCTGCGGTGTGTCTGTTTTATTTTGGTGTTGAGGGTGGATGTGGACTGGGACCCCAAGACCCACCCCGGACCCGCCTCTGGGACGCAGGGACTGTTGATTCTTTTCTGCCTGTCCAGTTTCGATAAATTCCAGCAGGACCGTTTTGTCATGCAAATGCGCTGTGGCTGTTGTGACTCAATTCCGAATTGCAATTGCAAAAGCTCTCTTGCTGAACAGTTCAACAATCGCGAGCATGTTCAGGCTCCTTTGGAGGACCCAGGTTTCAGGACCCCTCACTCCAAGGAAAATTCACGAATCTGCGCCGTTGCTGCTTTGCTTCTACATTTCGGAATGTTTTAGCCAGAACCAACCGGGTAGGCCACCGGACCACTCCTGCGTCCGACAGAACTTCCAACTTTTGCCGAGTGGACACGGATTTTGGTTGGGGGACCTTCGCTGAGGACAGATTTCCACTTTGAGAATCTATACAAAAGAAAATGGAACAAATGTCACACTTGTGGGGTCCTTTGGAGTCATCAATGTTCCATTGGCCCGGGGTGACACTTTCATTGTCACACTCAAAAACATCCAATTCATCCTCCCGGCCAATTCCAACAGACCTGTTTGCTGGTGATCTGTTGAGACACGTTCACTTCCAATCCATGCACGCTACATGTAGGTGTGTGTGTGTGTGTGTGTGTGTGTGTGTGTGTGTTCGAACTGGTTGTTCGGTTCGGTGGTGTCGACAGACAATGGACTTTCAAGTCACAATTGAAGTTCAAAACCCAACCCTTCCAGTCTTTTGCCTGTGTGTTTCCACCTGAACAGCACCGTCCCGATTCTTCTTTGACACTCCTCTGGATGATCCACCTCAGGTTCAGTTCCCTCTGGATCGACCTTTGATCCACCGTTGGATCCCCATGGATTCTCCGTTGATGCACGTTTGCTCCTGCTTGATGCACCTCAGGATCCACCCCTGAATATGTCCCCCAGGGTCTGCTCCGCAGGTCCCACATCACAGGCTGATCTATGATGAGTGTTGTGCAGAGCACAGCGCCACCCCGCACGTGGTCAATGAAGCGTCTCGTCGCCGTCACGCGTCGCTGCGGATCGACCTGCAGCTGCAGCAGCAGCGTACCACGTCAGCGCGACGACACGTGCATCCGGGAACGCAAAATCGATCAATCGCGACCCACAAAATCGACCACCGTGGCTGCAGTGTTTATGCAAAGGCCTCTTCGGTGTGAGCACTCTGGGCTTGAAGTGACGTGTTTTTCGGCATGATGCGCCCATAGGAGTTCAGCCCTCATGGTGGCGCACCGGAGAGACATGCCGAGAGCCAGGTACAAGAGGAAGCCGTCGAAGGGGCGCGTCGACGATGCGATCTGGAGGTGCCCCGTAAGTACAAACAAGTACAAATTGAGTTTGTGTTTTCCAGCAACAGGTGAGGGGAAGGGTGCGAGAGTGTGTGAACAGTCTCTGGTGAATCTAGGTTCCGTGAGCCAAACCTGGATCGGGGAACTCCAACCGTGACGCATTTGACAGCAATTGGGATGAGAAATATCTTGGGGGATCGGGGAGCCAGGACTGCTGGTCCTGTTGATCTGTTGCCTTTTGCTTTGCACGAAATGAGCTTGAAGTACAGGAAACGAGAGGCGCAAGGGTTGGCCACGGGCCCTGATGCACACTAGCTGAAAGTCCCTGTTGGTTTGACCATTGCAGGACGGAATCGCGTGGAGACTGTGCTACATCGTGTTGGAGAAGAACTGCTGGCTCCTGAAGCAGTGCATACAGCAGAGGCCGTTTCTGTTTGGGTCGGCCCTGCTCTCCCTGCTCCTCTACTGCACTTACCTCATGTACCAGGCTGACTACATCTCTGCTGTTGACTTCTCCTCCCTACGCTTCCCACAGCAGCAGCCGGGAGTCTGGGAGTACCACGCCCCGGAGGGGGACTACAGGGGGAGGATCGAGAAGAGCTCCATCATGGTCAAGAAACACGTGGCCAATCACAAGGCTCGATCCCAGAACCTCACGGTCCAATCAGCTGTTCAGGATGGGATGCAGGGCGTGGGGCGAAGGGCCCCACCTGCTCCGTCAGAAAACAGGGTGAAGGTCATTGTCTATACTGAGAAGCCCATAGCCACACCCATTCTCTCGGCAGCCTTCAGTCTTCTGGAGCATGTCAGGTACATCCACGAGCCCCTCATGCTGCTGAGCAGAGACAGACTGGAGCTGGGGCCCGACTTCCTGAAGCTGACCCAGGCCTCTCTGAGCTGCGAGCTGCAGTACTTGTACCACAGCGTCGCGGACCGCTGGTTCACCGTGCACGACACCCCTGTGGAAGACCCCCGAGGCAAGACTAAAACCTATCTTTACGAGCTCGTCTTCTGCTACCAGGATTCCGTGGTAAGTGTGACGGATTGCCCCTCTGAGCCCAAGCACCAAGAGGACTTGTGTCAGCACCAGCGTCACACGGCTGTGAAGCTGGGGCGGGTCCGGTACCTGCAGCACCTGGAGACGCTGCTGCGGGACGGAGTGCGGCTCATCCACGTCGTGCGGGACCCCAGATCCGTGGTGGCGCACCACCTGTTCGAGGACTATCAACACCCACACCGCAAGGAGGACAATTTTCAGAGGCATCTCCAGGATACCTGGGTTTATTGCAACGAGATTGAGCGAGACATCTACTATCTACAGAACACATTCAGAGGCGGACAAACCTTCAAGGACAAAGGCGTGTACGCATTGCACAGGTACGAGGACTTCGAGTTTTCCCCTGTGGACAAACTGATCGATCTCTTCAGGTCCCTGGACATTGACCTGTCAGCGACGGACCTGGAAACCCTACGATCCAAACGGTTTCACTTTGAGAACGAGGCCCAGAAGAGCAGCGCCACCTGGAACCTGCTCACCCAGGCTCACTTGACCCAGATTGAAGCCGGCTGCCGGAAGGCCATGGACATGATGGGGTACACGCCTGTCAAGAACCTGAGCAAGGGCCTGAACCATTTGAGCTTCGTGGATTTTGATGTCAAACCTCACCATTCATTTTGACAGACAGGCTCGTTTGACGGACAACACAAGAAACTCCTGCTTGTATTGTTCGGGTCAGTTGGAAGCCGAGCTGACCAACCCTAAAGCAATGCTTTTCCCTTGAGACCTGGATGGTCCTGAGCCTGATTTCACAGGAACCAAACATCAAGAAGAAAGAATAACGCGTTGTGTCAATTGGGGAGCTCAGGCTGCGGTTGACTTCAGCCCGATGTACGTGTGAGCCAGGTTGAATAAAAGCGCAATATCCATGCACAGATTTCCGCGTTGGTGTCCAAGCCCCAAACAAAACGGGCAAAACTGTACGTGCCACAATGTTTTCCAGGGGTCTGCTCTTTTAGCGTCGCTGCGCAGCATTCGTATAGCTCTTCGCGGTTTTGTTGCGGCGCCCCAACACTGACATGCAGGTGTTTCGCTTGTGTTCACCAGTTTGCTTTGTCCTTGTGAATTTGACCCAGCACTGCAGCTGATGGTGTTACAAAACAGAGCTGACATGCAGGCTTGTGTTCACCTGAACTTTTTCCTCGTTTTTGTGAATTTGATCCACAGCAAATGGTGTCACAGTGAAGTGAAGAGTCCTCTGGCTGCGTCAACACCAAAAGAACAACTTTTCACCACAGAGAAACGCAATTCGTGACTCTCGTGTTTCAAGTTGATGCTAAAACGGAGTTCGAAATTGACAAATCTTCTGGGGTCAGAGAAGAGACCTTGGCTGCAACAGGGACGCAACGGAGCATGAGAGGCAGCCACGTGTGAAACAGACCTCACACATTCGAGCAGATCTTGACAACATCAGTAGGGGTGTTTGTTCTTCTCCTTGGCGCGGTTGGCGCGGTTCTGCTTCTGGACTCGGGGATCGGTGATGGCGACGCGTTTCGAGTGGCCGGGAATGAGGCAGCCGCACAGTCCGCTAGAGACACCGCCCGCCGCCGCCTCTTCCTCCTCCTCGTAACAGCTCTGAGCGTGCTGCAGAACAAGCGAGAAGCTCCAGTGAATCCAGGGTCGTGAGAATGGGGAGTGGGTGGGTGGGGTGGGGGGCAGACGAGTTTTGAAATGAACGTGAAGTGGTTGTGACATTGGTCCAGTGCATTTTCTGTCCCAAAATATTTTCAGTTACGAACAATAGTTTGACCTTTTGTCTTGCACCACAGGTCCCAGGCTCAGCAATTAATATTTTTTGCTTGATAGTTGAACTTTGACTCCCTCTGGAGGTCGGCCCCGTGACCCAAAAATCTGGACTGTGCCCTGGATGTTCACGTACAAAGTTGGCGTTGATGTTGTACGCGGAGGCTCCGTAGGATGAGGAGGAGGAGGAGGGCTGCGGCCCGGAGGAGGACGAGTCTCCCCGGGAGCCGCCGCCGCCGCCGCCTCCCAGCCGCCGCGTCCACGAGTGTCGCACCTGGAACGGGACAGCGTTGCGCGGTCTGTCCAACGCAGCCCGATGGAATCCGCCATGGCCTTCCATCCCGACAAAGCGGCACGCAGGGTCGGGTCAAGGGGCAGGGTCCGCTTCCCCCAGAAACGCAACCCTGAACCCACCCCACCTTGGGCATTGTTACTTCACTGGAGGTCGGGCACAAATCCACATGCAATCCTGCTTCGCGTGCAACAAATGTCCCAGAGCTCTGCGTTTTGAGCCAAACTGAAACGCGTCATCCATTTTGAAACGTCAGCCATTGTACCAGTACTTGGTTTCATCAAATGAAGAGAAAGATGAACTGATCTTTGGTGGAAAAAAAGATGTTTGGTGACTTGGTGAAACTCACCTCTTCATTGAAGACGCAATGGAGAAGGAAAATGATGAAACCCTACAAAAACAAACAGTATAAAATGTGAAAGTGGCAAAAAAGAATCCAAAATGTCATCAGCATAAGAAAAACTAAAGAAGACAGGCCGTGTCCAAATGGCACGCACAACGCACCGTGCCGTGGAGGGTCAAGGTGCGTTCGGCGCACCGATCGAACACACCCAACGTTCTCCAGCGCACCTGGAGGGAGTTGACGCCGGCGAACACGTATTGGAACACGGCGCTGGCGGCGTGGTCCACGGTGAAGACGCCCGCCGTCCACGTGAGTCCGAGCACCGGCGTCAGCATCAGCGTGGCTCGCGCTGCCGACTGGACCCGCGCCGCCCGCCCCGCGGTGCCGCCGCCCCCTCCGCCGCCGCAGCCGCTGCCCCCACCGACGGCGCCGCCGCGATCCCGCACCGCGCACAGCACCGACACCAACACGAAGAAGTTGACCTGCGAACAGGTGAAGGGGGGAAGAGGTTGCGATACCATAGGCAAAATTCAACGTGTACGCGATGGTGCAGTGGGCACGGGCTCGTTTTCAGTGCGCTGTGTCTGAAATGTTTGTGGGGACGAAAGGACGAACGGACCCTCTGTCCACTGCAGCTGCTCTCTTGGACTTTGATGGGCTTTTCTGTTGAAGGTCAAAGTGTGCGCGAAATTTGTTGTTGTGGAAGTTTTTCATTTATCTCTACCGCTCGTACAACACTGAGGAACTCGTGTTTGAAAGCGCTTCCCTGTGCACTCACCGTCGTGATGGCCACCACGGGCCCCACAAAACTCCAGATGAGCCCCGTCCGCATCGACAGCCAGCAGCTGCAAGTTCACACGGAACACTGCAGGCCTGGCTCACACTGGACATGCGTCTTGTGTTGCGTCCCTGTGCCTGCAGTTTCCAGCACCCATTTGTTTGTGCAGAAACGCAACTCAAGACGTATCCAGTGTGAAATGGTTCCGAAATCTGACAAAACACTCAAATGTGCTTTTCATGCTTGCATAAGTGCGTTTGTTTTCAAAATATGTGTTCTCCCAGTTCAGGCAGGAAAGTTGTGAAGTTGTTGTTTTCCCATCTCACTCACTACTTTTCTGTGGCGTAGTCTTCAAGTCTCAAAGCAGTGGTTACACCCACGATTATGCCTGGAAATCCTGCAAAAATACGTTCAGCAGCTGAATCCAGTGTTGAGGTTCGGGTGAGGACTAATCTGCTCCTGCTGTGGAAGCGGCAACTTCAACTTTACGATTCTCTGATTTTCGGATGGAAAAGGAACCTCAGCCTCAGTCTCGGGGTAGGAGAGGCAAAGTTCTACGTGTTGAAGCTTCAACTCTGACACAAAACAAAACTGTGCCTGATGGTTCACGTGATCCACCGGAGACAAAGGGACCTGTGATCACAGGAAGGTGTGCAACGTTTTCATTTTCTCACCCCATCCCAGGATGCAGTAGTAGAAGATCTTGGAGCCCCGGGAGAAGACGAACTTGGTCTTCCTGATGAGCTCCATGCCCTGCGCGAACATCCAGAAGAAGACTGCGAGCCACAGGTAGTGCAGGGCGATGGCGACCGCCAGGCACAGCGTCTGCAAAGACACGATTCAGATGCAGGCTGCAGCGGACCTGGAAACCGCAGGGTTGTTGGGTATCCAACCCCTCTGACCCGCGAAAAATTCACTGCCTTAGCCCTGCGCTGTTTTGCACTTGAAATATTTTGGAAGCTACATTTGGTTTGGGGCCTTCCCTCCTGGCGATGGTCCCCAGTCAGAACTTCGTCCCCAGGGTTCCCAACCCCACCTCTCTTGAGCAAATGGAAATGTGCTCGAAGCAAGCATAATTTCTGAAAAAATGCAGGTCGAAGTGTGCGGGACTGGCTGTGTCACCTGGTCGTGCGTGACGTCGATGCCGAGGATGAAGGTGACGTGCGCGGCGCACAGCGCGAGGCTCAGGTTCATCAGGATCCGGCCGCGCTCCGTGAAGCACCTGTCCACACGTGGAGATGGATACAAATCCTGGGTTCCCTGTGCAGCGAGGCCTCCGGGCTGGAGGTTGGGAGATGGGGGTCTGGGTTGGGGCCTGAGGCCTGGGGCCTGGGACTGAGGACCTAGGACATGAGGGCGAAAATTTGGAGGCTTGGGGTCGGGAACTGTAGGTGGGGGCTGGGACTGGGGGCCAGGACCACAGGACACCCGATGAAAGCAATTTGCTTCTGACCTTGTGCCCGTCAGAAGAATGAAACGGTTTTTTTGTGTTCAAAGTTCTCGGTCTGAAACCCATTGTGCTGTCCTGGTCAGTTTCAGGTTCTGCTCGTGAAGGTGAAAAAGAGCATCAACAAAAACGTGACTCACTTGGCGATGATGTGGAAGACGATGGTGGCGAACGCTCCGAAGGAAGACAAACCACACCCGATGTAGGTGAGGATACTCAGGACAATCTGCTGGTCCCTCGAAGCCTGGAACCAGAAACACAGAGAACTCATTCTTCTTGCACGAATGAGCTCATTTGTTCTGAGGTATACACGCACACACACAGCCGCACACGGACACATGTACTCGAACCCCCCCCCCCGACACACACACACACACACACACACACACACGTCACACGCGCAGAACAGCGACCTCACCTGGTGAGGAAGAACCTGCATGAGGACTGCGAAGTTGCTGAGGTGTCGGCAGAGACACGTCGTGTGCGTCTCGTTCTGTCGCACCGTCGTGCAGCCGTCAGGACGCCACTCCGAACTGAGGAGAAAGAGCGCGCACGTGTTGTGCAACCAACATGGCTGACAAGGGGAGGTCAATGGGTTGTTCAGGATTTAGTTTTGGGGTCCCAAACAGTGATGACTCCAGTGCTTCCAATTCAACACGCCAAAAGTGTTTTGACCAAATTGCAGGGTCCGCCTTGCCCTCTGGGTACATTCTGGGTTCACGCCGTCCTGTATTTTGGCGTGGTGCGAGATTATTATTGCGAATACCTTGTTGTGTTCCAGTAGACGCATTGACTGCTGAAGGCGGACTGGTTCAACATCTGAAGAAGGTGAAAATTCAACGTCAATATGACTCAAAATCCAGCACAATCCAACCCAACCCAACCCAACCCCACCTGACCCACCCCACCCAGCCCCAACCTTGACCCTCCACTCACCCGTCTGTTCTCCAGGGTGAAGTACGCATAATCCAGGGGCAGCGCCGACACGATCTTGATGGTGGACACCTTGCTATTCAGATAAGATGTCGAGTTTCTGAAAAAAAGATAACCAACATCTCAATTCTCAATGCCGGTGAAATGAAGACCCAAGCCAAATTTCATTTGTGCTTTCTGTGTGGACTCCACCCAGGAGTGAAGTCGACAAGTTCAGTGAGTGAACTCGAGTGGATTCAGAGGGCCCCACGAACCCTGTCACCCACTTTCAGGAACCGCAGCCTTCCTGGACCAAGTCCTGGATCCATATGTGGGCAATTCAATGTGAAGAAATTCAACAGGGGAAGCAAACATTTTTCAACTCATGACACAAAACCCTGGGCTCGTTGTTGCCATGAGGCACCAGGGCTCGCCCAAAAGTAATCCGCCAGAGGGAACCTTCGCACCTGTCCGCTTCGATGGCGTCGTGGAAATCGTATCTGATGTTGAGGACGGTGATGCGGAGTCCAGGGTCGGGGCTCCGGGTCACGTGGGTGACGCGCGACGCGCTGGAGAAGGCCATGGTGACGCCATTCAGCTGCACGTCGTTCAGCAGGAAACCGTCGCTCCTCGGGATCGAGGCCGTTTGAATCGCTCCCTCTGCAAATGGAATGAAGGATTCAAGCTTTGGTCAAGGGGTCTGGCAAAGAGTCTCGAGGAGGCCTTGCTTTGTTTGAAAAAAAGACTGCACGATGTACTTGTGACACAAACTGATGGAGGTCCGTTGAATTTGCCTGAATCCAATTCTTTTTGCACGATTTTTCATCAAATTGATACCGCATGGCGGATCCAAAATTTGGTCAGGCAGGCGACCCTCCCAAAATCAAACCGTGAGAAGGAAAAAGTGATGCACGTGGTTCGCAATCTGGGAGTCAAAATTCTCTGCCTCAAGGCGGGCCTGAAAGGCTCCTTTGGGAGCTTGAGGGCTGCAGAATGTTGTTACCGATGTTGCCGGTGCTGATGGTGGTGTCGAGCTGCTGCGGCTCGGTGACGCTGAGCAGGGCGCTGAGGAGCCCCTCCACCCGCGTCGCCGTCCGCAGCAGCGCCGCCTCCGAGTAGCTCCCGTTCCCAGCAGTGGCGCGGTCCACTGCAGTCAGCACAGTCTGCAATCAACAAGAACACGTGTCAGTGCAGACTCGCGCTGTGCCATCGGTTCTGCCTCTCAGAATCTAACAGCCGACAGCAGCACAGTGTAAAGTCAAGGAAAATCTCTTGTTGGTACAGGCACGCGTCGTGACCCTGGCAAGGGAGGAGAGGAAGGAAACAGTAAGACAAGAGGAACAGGAGAAGGAGAGAGGGAGAAAGGAGCAAAAGACAGACAGAGACAGAAAGAGAAGCCAATGGGTGTCTGTTGCTGTTGGGTGTGCGCACAACACGCTGCTGGACGTCTTGTTTGTGCACGGACTGTGGCTCCACACATCTGCCGTCGCATAAAACTCACGTGCACGAACTCCGTGGTCTGGTTGACGGTGACGTTGCTCCTCCAGTCGGACAGACTGAGTTCCAGTGACTCCAGCGCCCCGTTCAGCGCTCGCAGGGGTGACGACACGTTCTCCTGAAGAGCGTCCAAACTCTCCGCGAGTTCCTCCAGCGTCTTGTTCTCCTTGAAGAAGAGAAGCGTTCCAGGAAGCTTGGACAACAGACAGTCACAAGAGTGGAAGCTGTGTGTGTGGTAATACAGGTATGCAGCGCTGGTCCCGCCAGTCGAACACATCTGTTCACTGTTGGGACGTTTCAGCAATCTTTTGATCTCTGCCTCAGACAATTCGAATTGATTTGATTCCGATGTGGGTTCTCCAGATGGGAGTGTGTGACGTCACCTCTCCCGGCGCTTCAGACTCCACGAGGCTCGACGAGCAGTTCGGCTTCGTCGAGTTATCATCTCCAAACGTACAATCTGAAGAGGAAACGTTCACAGGCTTCCTTCCTTGGTATTGTTTCCGAAACGTGAGATTCTCACTACGAGTGAGTGGCGAATCTTGGGTCCCCTCCCCGAAAACATTGTCTCACGTTGCACCGCCTGTTGTTGAGAAATTTTGATGTTTGTTGAAATAAATTTCAGCAATTCCGCAAAATGCGATGGTGCTGCCTCTCCCTTGACAAACCCTGGATCGGCCCCTGGATGGGAAGTGAACCACGCGCGTCTCACTCGTGGCTCCGGGGGACGACGCTCCCCGGCTGCCGCCGCTGCTGCTGCTGCTGCCGCCGTCCTCGGTCGCGTTCGCCGGAGCGCCCGTCGGCTCAGGCGTCAGCTGGGCCGTCGCCGAGATGGTCAGTTTGGGTCCCATGTTGCCTGGAATTACAGCGGCATCGCTGAAGGCTGTAATTTGGATGGTTGTGATTCCTTGTGATGAAGACACGGTGATCGCGGTCACCCAGAGCGGATCCGAACAGAGTACAAGGACCCTGATCAAGATTTTCAAGTTTGGCCACATTGAAATTTTCAGGGGCGAATTGGACATGGGGAATTGAGTGGAAACAAAAATTGTAACTTTCTGTTGAAACAAAGCCTCTTTGGACATTCTGAGTTGGACCTCTCCACAGGGTCAACCCTCCCCCGGTAAAAGCCTCAATCCTGGAACCGAAAGACCGTTCTCACCAGCATTCGCTTGATATCTGAAGGGCTCAACGTGTTTGTGTGTGCGTGTGTGTGTGTGTGTGTGTGTGTGTGTGTGAGAGAGAGAGAGAGAGAGAGAGAGAGAGAGAGAGAGAGAGAGAGAGAGAGAGAGAGAGAGA